>ERZ869909.1732-NODE-1732-length-16820-cov-6.360987_pt1 | contig 16820 bp, 21 predicted proteins | sample MGYA00520892_ERZ869909 | MGnify/ENA primary metagenome ERZ869909 (study PRJEB32215, sample SAMEA104723947) | bioreactor metagenome | biome: bioreactor; feature: anaerobic bioreactor; material: water | place: China | collected 2015-03-12 ...
TGTCTAACAACATTATTCTACAAGGTTTGACTTCCTTTTTCTATTCAGAACGTTTACACAAAATATTTTATACTACCTACTATTATTTCTAATGGTAAAAAGATTTTTACATTGATTAAAAATGATGACATAAAAACAAGAAAATATAGAATTAAAGCAATTATTATCAATCTTGCAATTCCTGTAGTTGTTGTGATGTTGTTGCCATTGCTTGCAGGTTTAATTTTTGCTCAACGAGGGATGAGTTGGGCATTAGTTTACTTGCTTATGCCTGATTTGATTATATGGCTAATAGTTGGTTTGTCTGTTCATCTTATCGAAGTAGCCATTCATATCGTAAAGTTAGTGAAAGAAAACAAGTCAGTTAAAATAAATTAATTACCTTTTGTAAAGTCGTATAGTTTACTAATTTAAATTATTAGGAGAAGCCATGAGTAAATTTAATAAAATGATTCCTTACTTAATTATCTATTCAATATCCGTATATGTGCTACCTTTGTTTGGTAGTTCTACAGGTAGCTATATTTTGATTTTGTTGTTTTTACTACCAACTGTTTCCTTTGTATTATCCTATTTGTATGCAATGAACAACAAACGAAATTTTCTTTTTTCACTGTTTGTTGGTCTAATTTTTATTCCAAGTGTTTATGTTTATTATAACAGCAGTGCTTACTTTTATGTTGGATTTTATGCTGTAGTTTCAGGAGTTGGCAATATAATTGGATCGATAGTTACTGCAAAGAAAAGCAAACAAAAGACTGCTGGTTAAGTGTATTTCTTATAATAGTACAATTGGAGGCTACGATGATTGTTTTTGAGACAAAACGAATGATTTTAAGGTTGTTATCACTAAATGACATTGATAATGTAATGACTATTTGGGGAGATATTGAGGTAATGAAATACTGTGGTGGAACAACTTCAAGAGAAAGAGAATTGCAATCCATTGAGTATTATATCGATTTACATAAGACAAAAGGCTTTTCACCTTATGTAGTAGTGTTAAAAAACACCAACGAAGTCATCGGTGTTTGTGGATTCAATCCCCCTAATCATAACTATGATGCAGAGTTAATGTATCATTTTTCAAAAGCACATTGGAAAAAAGGTTATGCAACTGAAGCTACTAGTGCTTGTTTAGAGTATGCAAAAGAACGTTTACATCTTACAAAAATTGGAGCTTCCATTGACCCTGAAAATATAGCTTCACAACACGTGCTCAAAAAAATTGGGTTTACTTATGTCGGCTTAAAGTGGTGTGAGGCTACAAAACAACAAGAGCCATATTTTGAATATCTGATCATTAAGGATTAAAATCATGTCTTGTTTGATGTAGATTTATTTGTGTTTAAGCAAAGAAAAAAATGGAATGTTTAAAACATTATTTATATGTAAATTTAAAAACACTTATCAATTATACTTCTAAAATAGTATTTACAATTGCTGTTTCAATTTCCTGTGCTGCTTTAGTTAGTGCAGGGTCATCGAATAATGACATAAAACTAGTTGGTAGCACTAATTCAACGGTTGTTTTGCCATTTTTTTCGATGACTAAAACTTTGCATGGCAACAAAAACATTGCTTTCGTATTTATTGTAATTAGTTTGTTTGCTTCTAGTGGGTTGCATATCTCAAGGATTGTAAGCTTTGAATCAAATGGAATGTTCTTTTCTTTAAACTTGTCTGATAAGCTAATACTACAAAGTGTTCCATACTTCTTCTTCATAAATAGTTCTTTTAACGTTTCTATGGTGTCTTCAAATGATAAAGACGATTGATGTTGAAATTCTTTAAGCATATGTGTACCTCTCTTTGATGTTATTCTACTTAAAAAACATAAAAATTGAAAATACAATGACTTAATGGAACATTTCCTTGGTTAAAAGGTTTCTAAAAATTTTCTTATCAACCATGTTCTTTATTTGATCGATTGTTCTTAAAGTGGCAAAACGATAATGTAGTTTTCATAATGTTAGCCAATTGTGCTCTTGGAATGATCTTACACAAATTTATAGTCTAAGGTAATGGTAGGTATAATAGTCATCCAACAAACGATGAAATAAGATTAAACTGGTGAAACTAGTAGTAAAAAGGGTTAAAATATACGTAGAGTAATCATGCAAAAAAAACGAAGAATATTTATCGTTAAATAAACAAAAATTGGAAATGAGAAACTATGAAAGTGATAATACGATTAATGCATGTTGAAGAGTTTGACCTTTTAGAAATGTTTCTTTATGAAGCTATCTTTCAACCTACTCAAAAGAAAGCTCCATTTTCGATTATCTATGAGAAGCATTTGTATCAATACATCGAAAACTTTGGAGTTAAAGAACATGATATTTGCTATTGTGCACAAGTTGAGAATGACATCATCGGTGCAGTCTGGGTAAGAGAAACTAATCGAGAATGCAGTGAAACAGATGTGGTGTTGGAATTTTCGATCTCAATGCTACAACATTATCGAAATAAAGGTATAGGAAGACAGCTTATGGAAACGATGATTGAACATATTAAAAACCAAGGATATAAAAAAGCAATTTTATCTGTTCAACAACAAAATTATGCACTTAAACTTTATAAAGAACTAGGATTTTATCAAGTTGATCAACATGATCAAGAAATCATCATGATGAAAAAACTCTAGTAGAATGAAATCCTTTATCCTTTTTAGTTGATGTGACGTTTCTTTTCATTTATGATAATTTTAGTGAACACCTAGGAGATATAATCATGAATAATTTATTTAAGTATGTAAAAAAGCCTGCATTGTATGAGAAAAGTTCGTTTAATTTTTGGGATGATCTTACTATTTCTAAACACTTGCTTCAAGCACATTTAGATCCAGATATCGAAGCAGCAAGTCGTTCGCATTCTTTTATAGAACAATCCGTTGAATTTATTGCTAATCAATTTCCTAAAAGTATCTATCCTACTATTCTTGATTTAGGTTGTGGACCGGGGTTATATGCTCAAAAGCTTGCTAAAGAAGGTTATCAAGTAACTGGAGTTGATTTTTCAAAACGTTCCATTGCATATGCAAAGCAACAAGCAAAAATGGAAAACTTAGCTATTAACTATAAATACTTAGATTACTTAACATTGGATATTGAGAATGAATTTGATGTTGTTTTGATGATTTACTGTGACTATGCTGTATTATCCGATGGTGATCGTAAAAGACTGCTACAACTTGTAAGCAAAGCATTAAAAAAGGATGGTGTGTTTCTTTTTGATGTTTTTACAGCTAATGAGTTTAATCAACGTAAAGTGTCTAGGTTGTGGGAATATGAAAATGAAGGTGGTTTTTGGAGTGAAGAGCCATACCTTTGTTTAGAAGCGTTTTGGGAGTATGATAACGATGTAAAACTTGAACAATATACCATTATTAAAGAAAACAATGATATAGAAGTTGTAAGAAACTGGTTTAAAGTGTTTGATCTTCAAACGATAGAGAATGAACTGATACAACAAAACTTTGTTGTAGTTAATGCATTTGCTAATGTGTTGGGTGAATCCATCAATAAAGAGTCAAAAACTTTATGTATGTTGGCAAAAAAAGGAGAACAGCATGTTTGAAAATAAAGTGGTCGTTGTTACAGGAGCAGCAAGTGGTATTGGTAGTGCTATCGCAAAAGAATTTAGAAGCAAAGGTGCAATTGTTTGTACTATTGATGTGAATCAACACGATGGTTTTGTTGGAGACTTATCAAAAAAAGAGGACATAGAATCTTTTGTAAGTGATGTAATTGTAAGACATAAGAAAATCGATATCCTCATAAACAATGCAATCCCTTTAAATAAAGGAATAAAAGAATGTACTTATGATGAATTTGAGTATGCACTTAAAGTTGGTGTCACAGCACCATTTTACTTATCAAAGCTATTTATGGATTATTTTTCGCCAGCTTCATCTATTATTAATATCTCATCGACACGAGCATTTATGAGTCAGCCAAACACTGAAAGTTATAGTAGTGCAAAAGGAGCAATAGCTTCTTTAACACATGCTTTGGCTATGTCATTATCACATAAAGTCCGCGTAAATAGTGTATCTCCTGGGTGGATTGATGTTAAAAATGATGACTTAGATAAAGTAGATCACACCCAACATCCTGTAGGTCGTGTGGGTCATGCATTGGATGTTGTACAAATGATTATGTACTTAGCAAGTGATCAAGCTAGTTTTATTACAGGACAAGATTTTGTTGTGGATGGAGGAATGAGTAAGCAAATGATTTATCATCAAGATAATGGTTGGTACTATTCAAACGATTAATCTGATGCAAATAGAATTAACGATGTAAATGATGATAATAGTTTATTTAATATATCAAAGGATAAACTTAAAAAGACGTGTATCGCATTTTCAAAAGCGAACTTTATTGTATAATAGTTTTAGAACTGTTGATTAAGTCGCAACAATGCAATCAAAATAAGTAAAAATTAAAGGAACATAAAAGGGGAATACCATGGCAATTTTATCCATTGACGGGTCGTCAATCTATTATGAAGTAAAAGGGGATATCGCATCCAATAAAACGATTGCGTTTTTTAATGGGGTTATGGCATCCACAAGCAGTTGGGAAATGTACTGGCCAACGTTTAAAAAACTTGGTTATAAAGTTATAGTGCATGATTTTCTTGGGCAATTAAAATCAGATAAACCAAAAGGACCTTATTCATTTAAACAGCATGCTTATCAAGCGATGAAACTTTTTGAGCATTGTGACATAAAGGATGTGCATATTGTAGGTACTTCATATGGAGGAGAAGTAGCGATGCGTTTTGCAATCGACTATCCACAAATGACAAAAAGCATTAGTATCATTGATTCCGTAAGTGAATTAGATGAAGTACTAACCCATGCAATTAATAATTGGATTATTCTTACACAAACAAATAATCCAGAAATATTTTTTAAAGGAATGCTATCGAGTATATATGGACACTCATATTTAGAGAAAAACAAAGTAATGTTAGAACAACGTGCTAAAGTTATGAGTAAGCTACCACATGATTATTTAAAAGGTCAGAAAATTTTGTATGACACGTTTTTAAGTGATGTTACTATTACAGATGAGTTACACAAAATTACTTGTCCTACTTTGGTTGTATGTGGAGAAGATGATATATTAAAACCTGTCAAATTTTCTAAAATTATCGCTGATAACATTAAGCAAGCTGAGTTTGTAACCTTACCTGATTGTGGTCATGTAGCTATATTTGAAAAAAGTGAAGAACTAAAAAGTTTACTGCTTGGTTTTATCATTAAGCAGTCACTCATTGAAAAAGGAGATGATCATTATTAATAAAAACATTCGTCTATTAGCGATTATTGCTTTATTTGCTTTGTTGATTGCATTGCCTTTTATGTTGACGATTTATCATGTGTTGTTTTATTATATTTTTATTGCACTGATGTTTGTGTATTTTATAGTGTTAGAGTTAATGGGGTTTAATGATTTCGAGAAGATTAAAAATAGGTGGCAAAACACAAAGAAAAAAGGGAAAACATATGTTGTACTAAGGCAAAGCATAATTAATTGTATTCAAATACTAATTATTGTTTCTTTTGGTCAATATGTTGCCAACAATCTAACACCAGCAAACCTACTACAAGAGTTATCCACAGAGTATACAATTCTTATGTTTGTGCTTGTTTATTTATTTAGTTTACTCATTGGGTTTATTTATTATAATGAACACAATAAGAAATATTAACAGGAGGTGTAAGTTATGGTTCACGTAGTGTATACTGATAAAACATCAAAAGAATATGAGAAAATGGTCAATGGTTCAAAAACTATGGTCGTTCGTGGGGCAGCAGGTAGAAAAATTCCTCATAGTCGTGTTTTTACAGGAGATACCTTGTATTTTATGGTTCAAGGATCAAAAAAAATAACAGCCACCGCTACGGTAACAAATGTTGAAAATTATGTAAAGTTAACGGATGATCAAATTGTCGAACTGTTTAAAAAACATCATTCAAAGCTTCAATTGGACGAAAAACAAATTAAACGTTGGCATAAAAAATGTTTAATTTTTGTAGAATTTGAAAATTTCCAAAACATTGAACCGCTTGACTTTGATCATCAATCTAACATGGATGACTGGTTAATTATTGAAAAAATTGATGATGTTGTTGTAGGGACAAGTATACCTTACAACTATGAAAAGTCTCGATTCTAATTGTAATTATTTTAAACAATGGTGAATACAAACATGATAACTAAGAAAACGACAACTTTAAAGATTGTCTTTGGTTTTGGGGTTTTTGTTTTTATTGTTGCAGCAATTTTAAGTGCAGCGATTGCGATTTTAAATCCCTTTCAACTGACATATCATTTCATACTTAGACCAATCAGCATGTTAATATCTTTGTTTATGTTTATACTTTCTTGGTTGTTTTACGATGTTTTTAATGAGTTGAATTTAAGCGGTTCAAATTTAAAAAGCGTAGTTGTAAATAGCAGGATGATACTTAAATGTAACATGATGATTGTTATAATGCTAATTATGAGTTATTTTGTTTATCGCTTGGCTGACATTGACGATGCACCAGGAATTTTAGTTTTGTATTTACTTATATGTGCACTTTTAATATTTGTTTGTCGTATAGTAAAACTTGTTCAAGATAAGTGATCAAGTATTAGTTTAGTTAGGATACTCTATGAAAAATGATTTATCAAATTTAAGTAAAAAAGAGCTATGGCAATTATTTCCAATTGAACTGGTTTCATACAATCCTAGTTGGGAGAATTGGTTTTGTAGTGAAAAGAAAAAGTTAACGTTTTTTTTACCATACAAAAATAGTATCCATCACATTGGAAGCAGTGCAGTAAAGACGATTTGTTCAAAACCAGTAGTTGATATTTTATTGGTTTGTCAAAAAGAGGATTATAATGCAATTAGCACAAAGCTTTTACAATATGATTATATTTTGATGTCAAAGAGTAGATTTAGACATTCCTTTAATAAAGGTTACACTAGTCAAGGATACCAATCACAAGTATTTCACTTACACCTTCGACTTAGTGACGATATTGATGAGTTGTATTTTAAACAACTTTTAGTAAGTGATGAATCGATAGCAAAAGAGTATGAGAAGTTAAAACGTTCATTAGCAGTAAAGTACAAGTACAACAGAGATCGATATACATTAGAAAAAACTGATTTTATAAAAAAGTATACCGAAAAAGCGAAAACAATGTTTACGATTTCAGTAGACTTCACACAATAAGACAAAGGAGAATCATGATTGAAATAAGAAAATATTCAAAAGATGATCAAAATCAATTAATTGATTTACTTAAGAAACAAAATGAAGAATGGAAGTGCTATTGGCATGAAGATGTTGTGGAGAAATACAAAGAAAATTTACTAAAGTCCATTACATATGTAGCCTATGATAATAACATGTTATGTGGCTTTGTTCGTTGTATAGAAGATTTTGGGTTTTATATTTATATATGTGATTCATTGGTTGATCAAAGTGCTCGTGGAAAATCCATTGGTAAGCAGTTAATGAGTTATGTTAAACATCTGTATCCCCAATATGTCGTTTATGTAATGTCTGACGTCGATACATATTATGAAAAACTCAATTATCACAAAGAAGGAAGTATTTTTGAAGTTAAATAAATTTATGCATTTGTACTGTGGTTTTTAATTTGTTATGGATGCATCATCATATGCAATATGTAGCTTCTATAGTGTGTTTTCACAATTGATGTTGACAAGGTGAAGTATTTTTACTAAACTTTGAGTTGTATAAACCATAATTTTGCCACCGGGTAAAATTGTCTGGTATTCTGATTTATTCCATTAGGTCTTAGAAGGGATAAATGAGGATACCATTTTTTTTGGAGATGCAAATGAAACATGGACTAAATAGGCAAATTACAAAATACGTTTTCTTAAACATTTTAGGGATGTTAGGGTTATCCTTTTATATTTTAATCGACACTTTGTTTATTTCGATAGCCTTAGGTAGTGATGGTTTGGCAGCACTAAATTTTGCGATTTCTATTTATAGCGTGTTGCATGGGTTAGGTTTGATGATTGGTCTAGGTGGTGCAATCATGTTTAAGACATATAGTAGAGAGTCAAATTTTTCTAAAAATGCTTATAGCCATAGCGTTTTTTTAGTATTTGCTATTGGATTAATGTTGCTTATTGTTGGACAGCTTTGGACACCACTACTTTCAGTTTTATTAGGTGTTCCTGATCTATTAATGAGTTATGTGAATGTGTACTTAAAAACAATCTTGTCCTTTTCATTTGTTTTTTTAGTTAATAATGTTCTGTTAGCTTTTGTTAGAAATGACAATGGACCAAAATTAGCAATGAGCGCAATGTTATTGAGTAGTTTTTCAAACATAGTGTTAGATGCGTTGTTTATATTTGGTTTTAATTGGGGTATGTTTGGTGCTGCTTTTGCAACAAGCTTATCTGCTTTGTTCAGTGTGTTTCTTTTAACCTCTCATTTACTTTCAAAAAAGCGAACTTTTCACTTTATACCTAAGTTTTCATTATCAATTGTTCAGAAAATTGGATCATATGGATTGTTTGCACTGATTGCTGAGTTAGCACTTAGTGTTTCACTCATTGTTTTTAATCTAATCCTTATTAGGCAAGGAGGAAGTGATGGTGTTGCAGCGTATGCGATTATTGCAAATCTTGCACTTATTGTTACGTCGATTTTTGTTGGAGTTTCACATGGTATTCAGCCATTGTTAAGTGAGAGTTATGCCAGACTTGACACTGTTGCTTTGATGCAAATTATAAAAAAGTCCATTTTAATTGTTCTTGTTCTAATTATTCTAATCAATTTTATTACAAACTTCTTTGTTGATGAACTTGTTTACGGTTTTAATAGAGAAGCAAACAATGCTGTAGCCCATATTGCAAAAGAAGGATTGTTGGTTTACTTTATTGGGTACTTCTTTGCTGGATTTAATATTGTTTTTTCTACAGCGTTAAGTGCATTAAAACATCCAAAGAAAGCAATGATGTTAACTCTTTTACGAAGCAGTGTTCTGCTAATACCTTTTGCTTTACTTTTATCGCACTATTTTGATTATCTAGGACTTTGGATTGCATTTATTGTAAGTGAAGGTCTAACTTTTCTAGTGATGATATATTTTTATGGTCGAGTAAATTTAACCGCAAAATTTTAATAATAAATTAATAATAAATTGTAGGATAAAATACAAAATATTGTGATATAATTATCGAAATAGTTAAGAAAGGGTGGGGACCATGAGTAAATACATGCAGTCTAACGCTGTCTTTACAATTATCATCATTCATGTTGTAATCATGTTTTTTCTGTCTTTAGAACCTTCATTACAATCTTATCTTTATATGCCTACAACAGTTAATGAGTTTTTACTAAAACCATGGACTTTAGTAACAGCGATATTTGTTCATGAAAATATATGGCATATGATAATTAAACTGGCTATATTTTGTGTATTTGGGACACTATTAGAAAAAACCACAAGTTCGACTCGACTTGTGTTTATTTATCTAACAACAGGAGCTCTAGGTGCTTTTACCACGTTGTTGTATGCATCGATTGTTAATCAACATGTCTTCTTTGCAGCAGCTTGTTCTTCAATTTGTGGTATTGTTGCTCATGTTTCCGCAATAAATCCCGATATCAAAATTGTAAATATTAAAGCATTTGATTGGATGATTGGTCTTTTTTTGATGATTTCATTTGCAAGCATTATATCTTTGGAGACATCTCTAGTTATTGCTTCACATATAGTGGGGTTACTGTTTGGTTATATGAGCGGTATGTTTAAGGTCGCAAATAGTTAACAAAATTATAATTCAACTTCTCATTTTTAAACATAGTCGTTTATAATTAAGATAGTTTAAACATGACTTAGATAGGATTTTAAAACATGAGAAGAAATCATTTAACAACAAAACTTAGTATAAGCACTATGTTGCTATCAATATGTTCATCTGTCATTGGATTATTTTATCCTTTTGCACAAAGCTCCATCACTTGGATTGATAAATTTAATCAACCTGTTCAAACATATGGAAAAACGATTTTTTATAATGACTCCATTATGGTTGCCACTGCTAATGTATCGACCGATATCGTCATTTTATTATTATCAGTAATTTTATTATTTGTTCATTTAAAGTTTAAATCTAAGATGAAAAACTTACTAATGCTTTGTTTACATTCTATATATTTGTATATTTATGCAACATATAGTTTGAGCATTGTACTTAATCCATTATTTTTTCTGTATGTGCTGTTAATGGGAATAAACTTTTATCTAGTTATTTTATTGATGATCACCAATAATACCTTTAACTTTTCACATATTAGTGCTTCCAAAACGATTGGAGTTTTCTATATTGTTGTTGGTTCTATTGTGGGTTTGATTTGGATAAGTGAACCATTACTTGCGCTACTTCTTCAACAACCTCATCCTCAGATAGGTTATCCTACTATGTTTACACATGCTTTAGACCTAGCCATTATTGTTCCATTACTTTATTTTTCAGGGTATCAAGTAATCAAAGGGGATAAATCGAAGATAATTTTTGGATTGCCTGTCTTAGCGATTTTAGTTACATTATTTCCAACGATTCTTCTTATGACCTATTTTCAAATTGCTGCGGGTATACAGTTTTCCTTAATTGAAGTAATGAGTATGATTGTCTCTTTTTTAGTATTGTCAATTAGTGGGTTTGTTATGTTAGTATTCATTTTTAAAGGAGTTAAAGTAAATGAAAACTAAAAAAGAAATGGCTATTGATCTATACCAAAACCATCAACATGTTTTATCATGCCCATTATGTCATCAATCCATGAGTGTCCAAAATCAAACGATAGTATGTAAAAACAAGCATAGTTACGATATATCAAAAAAAGGAACCGTTAATCTAAGTTTTACGAACAATGATCAATTTTATGATCGTTCATTCTTTATCAGTCGACAAAAAATGATAAAAGAAGGGATATTTGATTCAGTCATTTCAACAATTACATCACATATAACAACTCTTTTTACAACCACTATTACATTACTCGATGTCGGAACAGGTGAAGGATCATTACTACAAAAAATAAGTCAGCATATTAATGGTCGCATTTTTGGTATTGATTTATCGAAAGATGCGATAGCTTTGGCAACGAACTTATCAACTGAAATATCTTGGATTGTTGCAGATATAACAAACTTACCATTTAATGATCATCAGTTTGATTGTATCCTCAATGTTTTTTCTCCTGCAAATTACAATGAGTTTATCCGAGTATTAAAAAAAGAGGGAGCGTTAATAAAAGTGGTCCCTCTAGCAACTCATTTTAAAGAGCTAAGACAAGAACAAGTGATTGATAAAGATGAATCAAAAAATATTGCAAACATTGAACAAGTGTTAAAACAGCATTTTGATATTGTATTAAAAGAGCGAGTTGTTGATGAAGTAGAAATTTCATCTGCACAAAAAGTTGATATTATGACCATGTCTCCTATTAGTAAAAACAACTTAAGTTTATCTTCTGATTTTGAATCCATTACGATTGATGTGTTTGTGTATGTATGTAAGAAAAAAAGTCTATTTTAGTTTACTAATATCAAGATCTTTAGCATAGTTATATCCTATTTCAAATATTTCATCCGCTTTTGATGAATCTAAAATATGATAATCTTCTAAGTGTTGCAGTTCAATAAGAATGGTGCATGCTTCTTTTTCTTGTTCACTGTAAGGTGTTATACCTAATTGGAATGTTCTTGTTGCAATCTCCTGTAGTCCTTTTAAAGAGGAAACTTTTTCAATTGGCATAATATCAATTGCTACAATAACATCGCATTGGTCCATTAATGGAGCTATAGGAACATTATTTTTAAGCCCACCATCCACATACACAACATCATCAATAATAACAGGAGAAAAAAGTACAGGAATAGACGAAGAGGCTTGAATTGCTTTTGCTACATCTCCTTGATGTAAGTATTCTACTTCACCATTTAACAAGTTAGTAACAGTAGCATAAAAAGGAAGTTTTAATTGAGAAAAAGATTCTGGTAAAAAATTTTTCAGTTTAGTTTGCAAATGATCCAAAGATAAAAAGCCATCCACAGGTAAATTAACCTTAACAAGATCAGTTAGTTTATTATCTTTCATTATTTTAAATATTTCATCGGCCTTGTATCCATTAGCAACTAATCCACCAACGATAGAACCTGCACTTGTTCCTGCAACGACGTCAAAGGTGATGTTGTTTTCTTCTAATGCTTGTATAACACCAATGTGTGCAAACCCTCTAGTTCCACCACCACCTAATGCTAATCCAATTTTTTTACTCATCTTTTTTTCTCCTATACACTTAAGGCAAATATTTCTTTTTTCGACTTTTCTAATACTTCTTTATCGAATCCTTGTAACAAAGACGCATCAAGTTTTTCCCATATGTACTCCACAAAGTTTAATAGCTCTTTTTTATTATTTAATGTAGCCTTTTCCATCGCAAACTTAATGGCTTGTAATATTGATAGCATGACACTAATATCGCTTTTTCCATAATGAACCATTTGATAAAAGGCAAAATATATCTCTTCTTTAAAACTAATCGCTTCAAAAATTGCTTTATACTCATTTTCTTTATCTTTTTCCAAGATAAAATAACCATCATCTAAGTTTGAAAGCATGGATAATAAAATTCCAATCATTTTTAAACAATGATTAGCCGTATTTGGATCATTTACTCCAGGCGATATGGCTCTTAATCCTATTTCCACAATTTTTTGAATTGAAAAATTAAAGTCTTGAAGTTCTGTTTTCTCATATCCTATCGTAATTGCATCTAAAATAGAATTTGTCAAAGCTTCATCAAGTTTTGTTGCTTCATTAGAATAGATTGCAATTAAAGAAGTTTTATCCGATATAAATTGACCAATGATTTTCTCACTCACTATAATTAACTTGTTTTCATTTGCGATCTTAGATAGTTTTTGATGATTAATAAATTGAATGTATCCATATCGTTTGCTTTGTAAATGAATGACATAGGAATAAGGTGCCATATCAATGGTTTTACTAAATGAAGCTGTATCTACAAGCTTATGATAATCATTGATTCGAGTAACAGCTGAATTGTATAATCGTAAAATTAAATTGTTTGTTTGTATGTAAGAACCTACATGATGAATGTATAAAATAAAGTGAAACAAACAAAAGATGGCGAAAACAATAGCTATAGTTGCAGAAACCACTACTTTTTCATCCAAAGAAACACGCATAAACAATAAAGTTGTCATAGCATAAACAAATCCACCTAAAAAGACTCCCAATGCTTTCATTGTTTTATCATCAGATAAAAAGTTTTCCACTGTTCTAGGAGAAAACTGTGAGGAATAGGTTGTTAAAACAACCATGGTAGTAGAAAAAGTAAACGTCATCATGGTCATTAAAGAGCCAGCGATAACTTGTAAAATTGTTTGTGCTAAATCAATCGATGTTAAAAAAAGGGTAGGTACATAATCGGAAAGCTCAAACAAGGTGTTTGTATCAAGCCATGCAAAGACAAGCGCAAACAAAAAAGATAAGACGCCATAGAAAGCAGGATATACCCAAACACTCTTTTTGATTTGTAACAAGTACTTATTTATCATACAATTTCCCCCTTGTAATCTCATTATATAGGGGAAGTAGTGTAGTAACAACAAATTTTCTTTAATTAATGATTGATATTTTACTTCATTTATTCATACAATAAGAAAAGGAAAAGGTGAATATGAAAAAAAGACGACTTTTCATTATGTATGGTTCATTATTAATAACAATAGTAGCGTTTGTTGTTTTTGCGTTAACATTTTCAGGTAACGATTTAAAACTACCTTCTGCACAAGTTGATCTTTATGATGAATTATTTAGTGTAACAGTTGATAATCAGTTGATGGATAATCAACGATTACCTGCAATAATTGACGCTAAAAAAGATCAAGTCATAACACTAACAACGACATTACCAGATACGTTTGTCAACCAACAACATTTACTTTTACGTTCATCGCTTCAATACTTACAAGTGTATGTTGATGATCAATTGATTTATGAAAACTTTAAAGATAAAAATCAAATACCACCAGTCGCAAGTATGTGGAACATTATTACCATTGAAGGCGGTTCTCAAAACAAACAATTAACACTTCAATTATCTTCTCCTTATTCAGCAATGGCTTCATCGATTAACTCACTGTATGTCGGAGATGTTGGTTCAATACAAATGTTTTTGTTTACTAACTATGGTCTAATGCTTGTTACTTCATTGCTAGTTATTGTTTTAAGCTTCTTGTTTTTATTGTTAACCACGTTTTTATCCAATGAAAATAGTCGTCCAAATCAACTACTAGCTTTGTTTACACTGTTTTTAGGTTTTTGGATGTTTGGTGAATCTAGAATGATGCAATTTTTAATATCTAGTCAGTTTATTCATGGTGGGCTTTCTTATTTAATGATAGCATCGTTTATGATTCCACTACTTATCTATATCAAAGATTATGTCTTAGTATCCTATAAAAGAGTGTTGTTTGTATATATAATTATCATAATACTAGTCATAAACTTTTGGACAGTTTTAGCTTTACAGCTTTTTGGGATTGCTGATTTTTTTGAAACTGTTCAGCTGACGAATATATTAATTCTAATTATAACGTTCATCATTATTGTGATGAACATGTATGAAATTCTCAAATATAAAAATAAAAATGCGCTAATGTTTTTACAAAGAATGAGTATTATTATTGTAGCAGGGGTTGCTGAGTTTATTAATTTCTTTTTGAATAATTTCACAAATACATCTACGTTTATTTTACTAGGATTGTTTATCTTTTTAATCGTACAAATAGTAGAATACATTAAAGTAGCGATATCGATTATTCAAAGAAGTAAGTTAGCACAAAAATATGAAGTGTTGGCTCATATCGATCCACTAACAACAGCTAAAAACCGCTTAGCCTTTAATAAAGATAGTGAAGAGTTATTAAACAATAATCCTCATAACTCATTACGTGTCGTTTTCTTTGATTTAAACAATCTAAAAATAATAAACGATACGTTGGGTCATGCTAAAGGAGATCAAGCAATAAAAGATACATACAACTTAATTGAGCATAGTTTTCATGATATTGGACAGTCTTATCGTGTTGGGGGCGATGAATTTGCTTGTTTACTCTTTGATGTTTCTGAGAGTGTATTTAAAGAAAAAATGATTCAGTTTAAACAAGCCATTTTTGAAAAACAATCATCTCTTGACTATGAATTTGAACTAGCCTATGGTGATGCACTTTATAATAAAGACATAGACACTTCCTTTAGTGATACTCTTTCTAGAGCAGATAAGAAAATGTATGAGCACAAAGTTGAACTAAAATCGAGAGTGTCTTCTAATAATGCAAGGAATACTATAGGATTTGTTGAATAAATAGAGTAAAGAGTGTTAAAATGTTTGTTGTGATAAAAAGGAGTAAGCATGAAAAATAAAGTATTATTTACAAGTGAATCAGTGACTGAAGGTCACCCTGATAAAATTTGTGATCAGATTTCAGATGCGATATTAGATGCAATTTTAGCGCAAGATCCAAAAGCACGAGTTGCTTGTGAAACAGCAGTGAATACTGGATTAGTTCTAGTAATGGGTGAAATTACCACCGATTGTTATGTGGATATCCCCAAAATTGCTCGTGATACAATTGTCGAAATCGGTTATGATCGTGCAAAATATGGTTTTGATGGTACAACATGTGCAGTATTAACATCGATTGATGAGCAGTCGCCTGATATATCAATGGGTGTTGATGAAAAAGATGCCAATGGTTTTAAAAGTCATGGTGCAGGTGATCAAGGTATGATGTTTGGTTATGCATGCGATGAGACTAAAGAATACATGCCACTTCCAATTGTCTTAGCCCACAAACTTTCAAAAAGGCTCGCTCAAGTACGTAAAGAAAAAATAGTGGATTACTTACGTCCTGATGGTAAAACACAAGTAACCGTTGAATATGACAACGATAAACCAGTACGAGTGGATACGATTGTCTTATCTACGCAACATTCTGACAAAGTGAGCCATAAAAGACTAATTAAAGACATGATTCAACATGTTATTCAACCAACAATTGATGCTTCATTACTTGATTCATATACACGTATACTAATTAATCCTACAGGACGCTTTGTTGTGGGTGGCCCACAAGGAGATAGTGGTTTAACAGGTCGCAAAATTATCGTGGATACTTATGGTGGAATGGCTCGTCATGGTGGTGGAGCTTTTAGTGGAAAAGATCCAACAAAAGTCGATCGTTCTGCAGCGTATGCAGCACGCTATGTAGCCAAAAATATCGTGGCTGCAAAACTTGCATCAAAAGTAGAAGTTCAATTGGCGTATGCTATCGGTGTCGCAAAACCAGTTAGTATTTTTGTGGATAGTTTTAATACAGGTGTTATAAGTGATGATCAACTAGCTGATATTATTAGTAAAGAATTTAATTTAAGCCCATCCGCTATTATTGAATCATTGGATTTACGTAGACCAATCTACAAACAAGTGGCAGCCTATGGACATATGGGAAGAGACAACATGCCTTGGGAAAAACTTGATCGAGTGGATGATTTGAAGAAATACCTTTAAAAACAACAAAAAGTTATTATAATTAACTCCTTAGTGTTATCAGATGCCAAGTTGGCATAATTTCATTTTTCGACGGGCCTATAAAGTTTGTAGGGGTTCACAAGAAATAACCCTTTAAAGTTTGTAGGGGTTTTACACAATAAAATAGCAC
>ERZ869909.1733-NODE-1733-length-16819-cov-33.280552_pt1 | contig 16819 bp, 17 predicted proteins | sample MGYA00520892_ERZ869909 | MGnify/ENA primary metagenome ERZ869909 (study PRJEB32215, sample SAMEA104723947) | bioreactor metagenome | biome: bioreactor; feature: anaerobic bioreactor; material: water | place: China | collected 2015-03-12 ...
TCGGTGGGAGGCAAGGCGCATGCAGGAGACGAAGCCCCAGATGAAGCCCCGCTTGCGTGTGGAGGATCTTGAGCGCCGGGATGGCCGGATCACCGGCATTGGGCGTATCGAGGAGGATGTCCTCAAAGCAACCTATCGCCGCTGGGCGCCGATCTACGACCACACGTTCGGCCGTGTGTCGAACGAAGGGCGCAAGCACGCCGCGGAGGTGATCAATGCCTCCCTCGACAGCGGACGCGTGCTCGAGGTCGGCGTCGGCACGGGCCTCGCGCTCGGCGACTACGGCCGGCACCTGGAAATCGTCGGCATCGATCTCTCGCCCGAGATGCTCGACAAGGCACGCGAGCGCGTGACCGCCGAGAACCTCGTCAACGTGACCGGCCTGCACGAGATGGACGCGGGCGACCTTCAGTTCCCCGACAATTCCTTCGACGTCGTTACCGCCATGTACGTGATGACGGTGGTGCCGGAGCCCGAGCTCGTGATGCGCGAGCTTGCCCGCGTCACCAAGCCGGGCGGCGAGGTCATCATCGTCAATCATTTCAGCCAGACGGAAGGCGTCCGCGGCTGGGTCGAGCGGCGCATGGCGCCGTTCGCCGAGATCATCGGCTGGCGCCCGGTCTTCGACCAGTCGCGCGTCATGGGCTGCGAGGATCTCACCGTCACCGAGCGCAAGGCGCTGCGTCCGTGGGGCATCTTCACGATGATGCGCTTCCGCAAGCGCGCCAGCGAGGACGAGCGCCCGATCGCGGCGGAATAGCTCCAGGGTTCCGAGCCTGCGAAGGAGGCGCTTGACGGCGCCTCAACCGATTCCTATAGACACGGGTCTCCGGCGGGATAGCTCAGGTGGTTAGAGCGAAGGTCTCATAATCCTTAGGTCGGCGGTTCGAGTCCGCCTCCCGCTACCACGTTTCTCTCATCCCAATCTTCACGCGTTCGTCTCCCGGCCCGGGTGCTATCCGGCGGCCGAACGGGGTGCGGACGTCGACGTCGTCGCGGATCCCATCAGGCGGCCCAGCGCATCGAACGCGCTGTCGAGATCGGCGAGCGAGAGCAGGATCGTGCGCGCCGCCTGGCGTTCGTCGCGCCCGGAGGATGGAGCGGCGAGCATCCGCAGGATGCCCGTCAGGTCCGAGACCAGCATCGCGATCAGTCCGACGGCAGCGGCATGGCGCTGCGGCCAGCGAAGGGGCGCCGTCGGCAGCCGCGACGACGCGGGCGCCGCGGAGACGGCATCGCCCGTGACGATGCCGGGCCTGAGCTGCTCGGCAAACACACCGAAGCCCGCGAGCAGCTCCTCGATCACGTCGGGCACCGGCTTCCTCCGCTGGCGGAGCTCCTCGAGCAGCCGAGCCGAGCCGGCGTCCCAGCTCGCGAGCAGCGGCGCTGCCTCGGAGCGCACGTCGCGGCGCGCGAATTCGTGAAACGCGAGCCGCGCCAGCCGGCGCACGATCTTCTCGGCCTTCTCGGCGCGACGCTCGTCGATCTCGTCGGCGCGGGCCTGAAGCCGTGCGCAAAGAGCCTCTCCGCCGTCGTCTCCGGGCACGCCTGCCGCTCTGTCGCTCGCTGCTTCGATCAGAACGACCTCGCGGAACAGACCGTGCGTGACCGCGCGCAGCCGCTCCGTCACGTGCGCTTCCTCGTCGCCGCCGTTGAGCGCGTGTCTGTTCGTCACCACGAGCAGCGCATTGCGCCGGCAGCGCTTCGGGAGCGCGCTCCACGTGGCGCGCTCGGTCTCCGTCCACGCGCGCGTCGCGACCGTGCACCAGATCACGATGTCCGAGTCCTGGACGAACGTGTCGGGCTTCACCATCGACGGCGTATCGAGGATCTGGAAGCCGCGGAGACGCTCGAGCGGCAGCGCCACCCTGAGCGCCTGATACGATGCATCAACCAGCGCATCGTCCCCGCGGCTGTCGATCCGGACCAGTCCGCCGCCCGCATCCACGCCATGGAGAGCCGGCGTTTCCGCATACGTGATCAGCACCGGCAGCTTCGTGTTGGACACGACGCTGGTCGGCAGCAGGCCGTCGCCGATCAGAACGTCGGCGACCGACGTCTTGCCCGAGTTGTACTCGCCGAGAATGACCACGCGGATCGGACGCGACAGCACCTCTTCGAGGCGCCGAAGCCCCGCAACGCAGACGGAAAGCGCGGGATCGTCGAGCTTTGTTGCGGCAAGGCGCTCCCGAGCATCCCTGAGGCGCCGGATCAGCAGGGCGGAGGCGCTACGCATGGGGACCGGACGCCTCGATCTTGAGGATCGTGTCGATGTAGCGCGCGAGATGCTCGACGTGCTGCGTCAGCGCTTCGGTATCCTCGAGCCGCTGCGTCTGGTCGCGAATGCGCTCGGTGATGTCCTGCCCGGGCGATCCACCGCCGGCCGGAGCGGCACTCCGGCGCGCCGCGTCGTGCTCGGCGAGCACGAGTTCGAGCCGCCGCGTGAGCGCGAGCTGGATGTTGCGGCAGGCGGCGAGCGACCACTGGATCGTCGTCGTGCTGAAATCGTGGAACACGCGCCCCGCGAGGTCGACAAGCTCCTCCGCGATCGGCGCGAACTCGGCGCGGATGAGCGCCTCGATCTTGGCGCCGGAGCTCTCCGGCGAGGGATGACGGCTCCAGAGCGCGCTCCAGCCCGCCGTCTTGAGGTCGAGCACCAGGAGACGGCTGATCGGCGTGACGGCCGGCGTCGGAATGACGAGCGCCTCGCTGCCGTGGGTGGCTTCGAGATCCGGCTGCGGCACCAGCGTGCGCATCAGCCTGTGCAGCTCCGGCACCACGCGCGCATGAAACGACGTGAGCCGCCATGCCGCCTTCTCGAACCCCTCCTTGAAGACACGCGCCAGCGACCGCCTCAGCGCGACGCCCTCGTGCGTCCACACGCGCGGTGACCGCCCCCGCGAAAGCGTGTCCACCAGCACGTCGCGTTCGCGCGCCGCATGCAGCGCGATCGACGACAGCAGCATGCCGCGAAGCGCGTCCTGCTCCTCCTGGATGATCCGCGCGAGCTGAGCCTCGATGCCGGCCGCCGACGCCTCGATGTCCGCCGCCACGCCCACGAGCAGGTCGTGCTCGCGCGTGTAGATCGAAAACGTGTCCTCCGCCGAGGATTTGGTATCATGGGCGCTGGCTTCGGTGGCGAGCAGGATCTGCAGCTCGCTCCGCGCGGCGCTTTCGCAGGCCCGCGCCATCTCCGCGAACGAATGCGCGATCTTGCGCTGGACGTAGGTCGGGCGCGCCGCGGCCATGAGCGTCTCGATCGCCTGTCCGAGCGCCGGCATCCCCGACATGGCGAGCAGGGACTGGCGCGCCCGCTCGCAGAAATCGCCCGAGGCGAGGCTCGCCGGATGAAGCTCGTGCGGCTGCAGCAGGCCCGCCCGCAGGAGATAGCCCGCAGACCGGCGCGTCAGGATGCGGGCCGCCGCATCGGGCTCGAACACGTACGCCTGGTTGGCCCACCAGGCGCTGCCGTACACGACGGGAATGTGCGAGCCGGGAAACTCGGCCAGAAGCCGCTGCTCGACGTAGCCCGCGATCTTGGGCAGCTCCTGGTCGAGATCCGCAAGGTCGTCGATGCGGTTCACGAGCACGACGATGCGGTCCTTGTAGAGCCCGCGCATGATCCGAAGCAGGCTCACGTCCGTCTCGGAGAGCGGCTGGCTCGCCGTCAGCACGACGACGTAGACATCGGCGGACTCGAGACTGCGCCGCGTGATCTCGTCGCGAATGAGAAAGGGATCGTTGGTGCCGGGCGTGTCGACGAGCGTCGAGGGAAACGCGAAGGGGCCGTCGTCGAGGTAGATGTCGGCGGCTTTCGTGATGTCGGAATACTTCCCGATCCGCTGCGGGCCGCTGAAATCGCCGGCGCAGACGTAATCCTCCATCATGCCGGGCGCGAGGGCTTCGAAGAAATGCGCCTGGCCGAGCAGGAGCTCGAACTCGGGACCGAGCCGCTCGGAGGCGCGCTGGCGCAGCAGGGCGGCCTGCGCGACGAGATGCTCGGGCGCGAAGCCGGGCACGAGCTGCTCGGTGAGCTCGCGAATGCGCCCGCCGCCCTCGGCGAGCTGGTCCCACTCGGCATGCTCGAAAAAGGAGAACACCGCCCCGTAGCCGCCGGGTGGCGCCTGGGCGAAATGCAGGTTGGTGACCGCCGTCGTCCACGGCGTGATACGGGTGGGGAGAAGATGCGGGCTGCGCGCAAGCGCATTGATCGCCGAGCTCTTGCCGGACTTGATCTGCCCCACGACCGCCACGCGGCATTCGAGCTGGCGCAACTGGCCGAGAGCGTCCGTGACGAGGGAGCGCTGCGACGGCTCCGCCAGCCCGGCGAGCACCTGTCCGCAGCTCAGCAGCTGTTGACGCAGCTCTTCCAGGCGGGCCCCGATCCGACCCGAGGCAACGTTTTCGTCGGACCTGCTCGCCTGCAAGGTCTCGTGCCTCCTGCCTCCCCCGATCCCTCCGACCAGCGCCCCCCGACGTCAGCGAACCCCGACGGACCCTCTGGCGCCCCACGCGGCATGCCGGACGACCTCGACGGTCTCGACCGTCGCATCGTCGAGCGCGTTTGGCGCCACCATCTCAGCCGGCAGCGGACCGCTCACCGGCCGCGCCGGGGCCGCCAGCCAGACCAGCGTGATAGAGGCCGCGACTGTCGAAATAACGGCAGCCGTCGCACCGATCGCGTAAATCGCCCTGCGCGAACGTTTCGGCGCCTGCCTGAGAACAGGCGTCGCGGGCCCCTCGGGGATCACGAGCGCCTGCGTCCCTGTCGGGCCGCCCATGGCGAGAGGCTGCCACGCCTCGATCCGCTGCCCTGGGGCCGCACGGCCCGGCGTGCCGCCCAGCGCATCGAGCCGGCGCAAAAGCCTCTTGATTTCGTCCAATTCGGGTTCGTTGCCGCGTGCCACGTGAGACCACCCCACCACTCACGTGCGGCCGCCTTTTGAGAGGCAATCCTACAATCGTCCGGCCGCACAACCTACCTGCCGAACGCATCGGCTTGAGGCTAGACGAGCACGAGATTGTGTCGGAGTTCGGCGCTCCTGCTGCGACACGTGCGCAGTGCCCACCGGTTTTCGAGGGCGGGACGCGCCCGCCCCCCGGCGAACCCGAAAGATCTAGGCCGCGTACTCATAAATGGATGAGCATTGACGCGAGGACTTTCGTGCTGCTGGCAGGAGCGAAAGCGCAGCAAACCTCCATGGTTTGCAAGCTTTTGCGACACACCGGCAGTGCGAAAGGACCGCGCCCTTGCGGGGTGAGCCAAAACAAGCCAATGGCGGCGTCAAACCGCTTGCCCGATGCGAAGGCATCGCGCTGCGCGCTTTTCCTGGCCCTTGGCTTGTTTTGGCTCATCAATGTCCCATCCATTTATGAGTACGCGGCCTAGTATTCGAGCGCGCGCGGCAGCGTCTTCGCCTGCTTGATCCACTTGCTCACGTCCTTTTCACCCGGCACGCGGCGCGTCAGTTTGGCCGCCCGATTGACGGACGCGAGCGTCCGCGCGAGCTGCGCGGCATTGCGCTGTGCAAGCTCCGGCACGGTATCGACACCGGCCCTCTCGAGAAGCTCGGAGAATTCCGAACCGATGCCCTCGATGCGATAGAGATCCGCCATGTTCGCGAACTTGAGGATCCGCTTCTCGGAAAGCCCGGATCTCTCCGCAAGCGACTTCCGCTTCCGCGGCGTCTTGGCGGCGGCCAGCAGGCTCGCGGTATCCTTGATCTTGGCAGCTCGGAACTTGCCGCCGATCACCTTGCCCACGCCCTCCAGATCCTCGATCGCGCGATTGCTCATGAGCACACACCCCCTTTTGTGGCAGACCCCGTCGATACGGCCTCGGCGGCCATACGATCTCAAGTCGCACATTCATTCCACGGAGTCGAATCGCGATAATGCGCATGCATCGGATGTTGACGGAGATCAGCCCGGGCTTTGCCGCCGGAGCGCGAGCTTGCGCGTGATCACACCGCTCTTCGGCGCGAACAGAAACGCCGCAAAGAAGGCAGCGGCCTGGAGCAGCACGATCACCGGCCCCGTCGCCGCATCGATGTGAAAGCTGAGAAGCGTGCCGAGCACGCTGGCGCCCACCGCAACGGCCGCCGAAATCGCCAGCATCGAGGGAAAGCGATCCGTGAGCAGATAGGCTGTCGCACCCGGCGTCACCAGCATTGCGACGACGAGAATGATCCCGACCGCCTTGATCGATACGACGATGGTGAGCGCGAGCAGCGTCAGCAGGCCGTAGTGGATCAGCCGCACCGGAAGGCCGATGGCGCGCGCATGCTGGGGATCGAAGCAGTAGAGCAAGAGATCGCGCCACTTGGCGAGCACGATCGCGAGCGTCACCCCCGCGATGAGCGCCGTCTCCACCACGTCGCGCCAGGCGACGCCGAGGATGTTTCCGAACAGGATATGGTTGAGATGCTGGTCCGTCTCGACCTTGACGAACAGCACCAGCCCGAGGCCGAACATGCCGGAGAACACCACGCCCATCACGGTGTCCTCCTTGATGCGGCTGTTCTCCTTGAGGTAGCCGGTCGCCGTCGCGCAGAAGAGACCGGCCGCGAAGGCCCCGGCCGCGAGCGGCAGGCCAAGCACGAAGGCGAGCACGATGCCGGGCAGCACCGCGTGCGAGATCGCATCCCCCATCAGCGCCCAGCCCTTGAGGATGAGATAGCAGGAGAGCACCGACGCGACGGCCCCGATCAGCACCGCCGCAACCAGCGCGCGCCGCATGAAGGCGAAGGCGAGCGGCTCGGTAAAAAAGGCGAGCACGCCTTCCATCAGCCGCCCCCTTCCGCCACACGCTGCCGGCGCGCCGCCAGCATCCCGTGGCGTGGCGCGAAATAGAACGCGGCAAGGAAGATCAGCGTCTGCAGGCACACGATGACGCCGCCCGTCGCGCCGTCGAGAAAGAAGCTGAGGTAGGCGCCAACGGCGCCCGTGCCCGCGCCGATGGCGACGCTGATCGCGAGCAGCCGGCCGAAGCGATCGGTCAGGAGATAGGCGGTCGCGCCCGGCGTCACCACCATGGCGATGACGAGCGCGGCGCCCACCGTCTGCAACGCCGCCACCGTCGAGGCCGCGAGCAGCGTGAAGAAGAGCAGCTTGAGCGCGGTCGGGTTCAGCCCCACCACGCGCGCGTGCTGCTCGTCGAAGAACACGAGCATGAAGTCTTTCCACCTGAGCGTCAGCACCGCGAGCGCGACGCCGGCGATAAGCACCACCTGCAGTGCGTCCTCGTCCGAAATGCCGAGGATGTTCCCGAGCACGATGGTCTGCACGTTGACGGCCGTCGGATTGATCGACGCGATCAGGAGCCCCGCGGCGAAGAACGTCGTGAAGACCACCCCGATCACGGCATCCTCGCGAAGCTTGGTCGTCTGCCTCACGAGCCACATGCCGAGGGCCGCCAGAAAGCCCGCGATGAACGCCCCCGCCGCAAACGGGATCTTGAGCAGATAGGCGCTCGCGACGCCCGGCACGATGGCGTGCGCGAGCGCATCTCCCATCAGCGACCAGCCCTTGAGCATCAGATACGCGGAAAGGAACGCACAGACCGCGCCGACGAGGCCGGCGACCCACATGGCCCGCACCATGTATCCGTATTCGAACGGCACCAGAAGCTCGCTCATGGCGTCACGCTCATGGCCCCTTGTCCTTGGCCGGGCCGCGCGGCTCGGAGCCCGCTTCGCCGTAGAACACCAGCGGCCGCTCGTCGTCGGTGAGCACGGTGAGCGCCCGCCGGTCGTCGTCCGCATGCAGGTCCGCGCCCTCGAGCTTGAAGTGACGCAGCACGCCGCCGAACGTCGCCTCGAGATTGACCTGCGTGAACGTCTCGGCGGTCGGCCCGGCCGCGATCAGCCCGCGGTTGATCAGCAGCACGTGATCGCAGAACTCCGGCACGCTGCCGAGATTGTGCGTCGAAACCAGAATGAGATGCCCCTGTGCCCTGAGCTCGCGCAGGAGATCGACGATCGCCGCCTCCGTCGTCACGTCCACGCCCGTGAACGGCTCGTCGAGCAGAATGATCGTGCTCTCCTGCGCCAACGCCCGCGCGAGGAAGACGCGCTTTTTCTGTCCGCCCGAGAGCTCGCCGATCTGCCGCGTCCGGAACGTATCCATGCCGACACGATCGAGCGCCTCGGCCACAGCCTGTCGATCCGCCTTCGACGGGATGCGCAGAAAGCCCATGTGCCCATAGCGGCCCATCATCACGACGTCCTCGACGAGGACGGGAAAGTTCCAGTCCACATCCTCGCTCTGCGGCACATAGGCGACCATGTTGCGCCGGAGCGCCTCCGCGACCGCGTGTCCGCCGACACGGATCGTCCCCCGCGTCGGCCGCACGAACCCCATGATGGCCTTGAAGAGCGTCGACTTGCCCGAACCGTTGACGCCGACGAGACCGGTGATGGTCCCGCCGCGCAGGGCAAAGCTCATATTCCTGAGCGCGACGTGCCCGTTCGCGTAGATGACGGTCAGATCGTCGGCCTCGATGGATGGCGCCTCCCGGCGTTGACGGCCGGGAGACGGCGCACTCTGGCCCGCGTCGGACTGGCCTGCGTCGGATGTCACGAGGTGAAGCCCTCGACAATCGTCTCCACCGTCACGCGCAGGAGATCAAGATAGGTCGGCACGGGCCCGTCCTCGGTGCTGAGGCTGTCGACATAAAGCACGCCACCATACCGCGCACCCGTCTCCTTGGCCACCTGACGCGCCGGCTTGTCGGACACCGTGCTCTCGCTGAACACCACCGGGATGGCATTCGCGCGCACGAGGTCGATCACCCGCCGCACTTGCTGCGGCGTTCCCTGCTCGTCCGCATTGATGGGCCACAGGAAGGCTTCCTTCATCTCGTAGTCCCGCGCGAGATAGCTGAAGGCGCCTTCGCTCGTGACCAGCCAGCGCTGTCCCTCGGGAATGGCCGCCATCCGCGTGCGCACCGACGCATCGAGCGCCTTGATCTTCTCGGCATACGCGGCCGCGTTCGCCGCATAGACTTCAGCGTTGGCCGGATCGTGCTCGGCAAGCGCCTTGCGGATGTTCTCGACATAGACGAGCGCGGCGGTGGGCGACATCCATGCGTGCGGATTGGGCTTGCCGCTGTAAGGTCCCTCGCCGATGCCCATCGGCTCGATCCCGTCACTCACGACGGCGCTCGGCACGTCGCGCACGTTCTCGAAGAAGCGTTCGAACCACCGTTCGAGATTGAGGCCGTTCCACAGCACGAGATCGGCCGACTGTGCCTTCACGATGTCGCCCGGCGTCGGCTGGTAGTCGTGGATCTCCGCGCCCGGCCGCGTGATGGACGAGACCTCGGCCGCGGTGCCCGCCACGTTCTGCGCGATGTCCCGTATGACGGTGAACGTGGTCACGACCCGGAGCGGCTCCGTCCGCGGAGCCGGATCCGCGTACGCGGGAAAAGCCATCGCCGCAAGCGCTGAGCCCAGCGCAAACAACGAGGCCAGCATTGCCGTCCTCACGGCATGCACGCGCTCAAATCCGAAAACAGCCGTCACCGTCGACATCGCCATCCATCCCACCTCGCGGTTTCCCGATCCTATCATGCCGCATGATTATGCGAACCGTTCTCAATTGTCAAGTTATTGCGAATGATTCGCAATAGAACGCCAGGAACCCCTCCGCGCGCCGCGCGTTGCCGTTACGTCGCGTCGTGCACCGCGCGCCGTCGCACGCGCACAGGCGCACCGCCGCCTCCCTGACCGCAAAACGCACGTGAAGGAGACATGGGAATGAATGTCGCGTCCTACACCCAGGCCGAGCTCAGGCGCTTTCAAGAGGCCCTCGAGCGCGCAACCGAGGAAGCCGGCGCGGCTGGCGTCGACGTGCCGGTCGAGCTGATGGCGAAACGCGTGTTCGGCGCGGCCGAAAAAGGCCTGCGCGATGTGGATACGCTGAAGGACGTGGCGCTCGGCCGGGAGGCCTGGCCGCCCACGGGCGAAAACGGGCGCGGCCCCGTTATCGACCCCGCGACCCTCGGCACGCGCTCGTAACCCGGGATATGGAGGAGGCGGAAGCCATGACCGAAGCCGTTCTGAAAATCTCCGACGGCCCCGACAAGCCGGCCTTGCAGTGGGCGCTCGTATATCCGGGCCGCGAGCCTGTGCATTTCAGGATCGACGAGGAGCCCGTCGATGCGGACATCGACGAGATGACGGAGCACGCCGACGGCTGGAGCTTCGATCTCAAGGGCCGTCTCTCGTCAGGGCCCCACAAGGGCGTGCCGTTCTCCGGAACCTACAGCGTCGCCTCCCGCTCCGGCAGCCTGACGCTCGCCCGCTGATCGGCCCGCCCGACCAAAGCCGATCGTCGCGTTTCTGTTTCTTGCCACTAACACGGCACGCTGCGCACGCCTGCCGCGTCGAGGGCGCGCAGACGGCGCCCCAGCACGATCACGTAGTAAAGCAGGAACAGGTAGATGAACGTCTCGAGCGCCTCGCTCGGACGGATCAGCAGCTCCCTGCCCACCACATCGCCCTTCCAAAGGTGATTGATCACCTTCACGACGAGCCCGACACCGGCCACGACCGTGAGCTGCACCGGCGGCGTGAGCAGGGCCAGCATCGGCTGGCGGAAAAGACCGACCCTCGACTGGATGAGCGGGATCAGAATGCCGCCGATCGCGATGCCGATTTCGAGCACCAGCCGCGGCCGCTGATTGAACCAGTGCGAGAAGTTGTGCAGGTTCGTCTCCGCCTGGCGATTGACCTCGGACCAATAGGCGGGCGTGTTCCAGTTGAAGAAGTGCTGCCCCCAGCTGTGCTCCTCGCCGGCGATGTAAAAGTTGCCGAGGCTGAAAATGAGAATGAAGCTCCAAAGCGCCCAGCTTCCCCGCACCACGCCGAGCCGCAAAAGCCGCAACGCGAGCAGGAAGCTCGCGAACGGAATGAGGAAATGGCCGAGTTCGAGAAACCCGTATCCTTCGGGGAGAATGTAGGCCCGGTAGAAGTCGGGCCACGCCAGCGAGATCGTGAGCAGGCCGGCAAACAGCACGATCGGCAGATAGAGCCACCACCACGCATCCGCCCGGTCCGGCGCCCAATGGGACGCCGGAACGACGTCGAGAGGCGGCGGCGGAATCTGCGGGTTTGCGGCGGAAATAACGGCCATTTCGGCAGGCTCCTCGATTGGATAAGCGGTGAGACATGGCAAATTTGCCATCCGCGAACAAGCCGTCGGCCCCTTCTGGACAGGGGATGAGACGCCTCATGGAGCCGGCCGGGCCGACGCGCGCGCGAAGCACACTCCTTCCCCATGCGCCAGTCCCTACGTAGGATGAACTTTTCTTAAGACGAGCAAAATCAGCGCCTTTTCCCTTGAAACGAGCACGCATCTCAATAAATTCGCGCTTCGCACGCGACACGATCGGCAGGCTATGCCGGCACAGGGGAGGACTTGCGAGATGGCGGCTCTCATTGAGGCCGACGGCCTGAGAAAGACTTTCGGCGCGATTGTCGCTGTCGATGGGATCTCTCTCGCCGTAAAGAAGGGCGAAGTTCTGGGCTTCCTGGGCCCGAACGGCGCCGGAAAATCCACGACCATGAAAATGATCGCGGGCTTTCTCGAGCCCGACGCCGGCACCGCGCGCATCTGCGACTTCGATGTGCAGGCAACGCCGAAAGCCGCCAAGACACGGCTCGGCTACCTGCCCGAAGGCGCCCCGGCCTACGGCGACATGACACCGGCCACCTTCCTCGCCTTCGTCGCCGAAATCCGCGGATACCGCGGCGACGACATCAATGTCCGGGTTGCAGCCGCAGTCGGACGCGCCGGCCTCGGCGGCGTCGTCGATCAGCGCATCGAAACGCTGTCCAAGGGCTACAAGCGCCGCGTCGGCATCGCCCAGGCGATCCTGCACGACCCGCCGGTCCTGATCATGGACGAGCCGACCGACGGCCTCGACCCCAACCAGAAGCATCACGTCCGCGAACTGATCCGCGAGATGGCGGCGACGAAGGCCATCATCGTCTCGACCCACATCCTCGAAGAGGTCGAGGCTGTCTGCACGCGCGCCGTCATCATCAACAAGGGCCGCATCATCGCCGACGGCACCGCCGAGAGCCTTCTGAACCGTACGCCGGCCCACAACGCAGTCGCGATCAAGGTCGCAGACGCCCACGCCGACCGCATCAGAGAGGCCGTACGGAATCTGCCCGAGGTCGCCGCCGTCGAGACCATCGGCAAGTCCGAGGGGCTGATCCAGCTCCGCGCGCTGCCGAAGAGCGGCGCCACGCCTGCGAAAGCCATCGGCGAGCTCCTGGTCCGCGAGCAGCTTCCCTACGAGGAGCTCTTCGTCGAGCGGGCCAAGCTCGACGACGTCTTCCGCGATATCACCACTTCGACCCAGGCCTGATCCCATGCGCGACACCCTGAGCAACGCCTACATCATCGCCAAGCGCGAGTTCGCCGCCTACTTCGCGACGCCGCTTGCCGCCGTCTTCCTCACCATCTTCGTCGCCGCCACCGGGGCCTTCGCCTTCTACATCGGCGGCTTCTTCGACCGTGGCCAGGCGAACCTGCACGCCTTCTTCGCCTACCATCCCTGGCTCTATCTGCTTCTCGTGCCCGCCGTCGCCATGCGCCTCTGGGCCGAGGAGAGAAAGAGCGGCACCATCGAGCTTCTGATGACGCTCCCCATCTCTCCGACCGAAGCGATCCTCGGCAAGTTCGCGGCCGCCTGGGCCTTCATCGGCCTCGCGCTCGTCCTGACGTTCCCGATGTGGATCACCGTCAACTACCTCGGCGATCCCGACAACGGCGTGATCTTCGCGAGCTACATCGGCAGCTTCCTGATGGCCGGCGCCTTCCTCGCCATCGGCGCCTTCATCTCCGCGATGACCAAGAACCAGGTGATCGCCTTCATCCTGGCCGCGACGGTGTGCTTCCTGTTCGTCACCAGCGGCATGGAGCTGGTGCAGAACACGGTGCGCGCCTGGGCGCCGCGCTTCGTCGCCGACGGCGTCGCGACGATGAGCTTCCTCACCCATTACGAGCAGATCACCCGCGGCGTCCTGAGCCTCGACTCCATCATCTTCTTCCTGTCGCTCATCGCCTTCGCGCTGTTCGCCAACGCGATCGCCGTCAGCCAGAAGAAATCCGCCTGAGAGTGAGCATCATGAGAGATCTTCTTAGCGCCGTGCGCTCCCGCCTTTCCGCGCTGTTCTCCGGCCTCGTCGCCTGGGCATCCGGCCTGTCCGCCGCCAAGCTCGCATGGGGCGGCCTCGCCCTCGCAGGCGTCATCCTCCTCTCCGTCAACCTGATTTCCTCGACCGTCTTCGGCAACTGGAAGGCCGACCTGACGGAGGACCGGCTCTATTCCATCTCGCCGGGCTCGGTGGCCGTGCTCCAGGCGATGGACGAGCCGATCAACGCACGCGTCTACTTCTCCCGCCGCCTCGGCGAGCTCGCCCCCTCGCACGCCCGCTATTTCGAGCGCATCCGCTCGATGCTCGAGGAATTCAGCCGCATCTCCGGCGGCAAGCTCCAGGTCGAGTATCTCGATCCCGAGCCCTTCTCCGATGCCGAGGATCGCGCCGTGGCGTCCGGCCTCACCGGCCGCCGCCTTAACGCCGAAGGCGAGATGGGCTACTTCGGCCTCTCCGCCACCAACTCGACCGATGGCCACGAGCTGATCGCGTTCTTCGCACCCGACCGCGAGAACTTCGTCGAGTACGAGATCACCAAGCTCATCCACACGCTGTCGAGCCCGGAGAAGCGCCGCGTCGGCGTCATCAGCGCGCTGCCGCTCGACGGCGGCGAGAACCCGATGACCAAGCAGCAGACGCCCGCTTGGGGCATCATGGCCCAGATCCGCGAGTTCTTCGAGGTCGAGACCCTCGCCGAGGACGTCCTGACGATTCCGGACCGCATCGACGTATTGTTCGTGGCCCAGCCCAAGGGCCTCACGGCCCAGGCCGCCTACGCCATCGATCAGTATGTCTTGAAGGGCGGCAAGGTGCTGGCCCTCATCGACCCGATGCCGGAAGCCTCCCAGTTCCACCTGATGCAGGTCCCCGGCGAGGGCCGCGCGGAGCTCACCAAGCTGCTGAAGGCCTGGGGTCTCGAGTTCGATCCCACCAAGGTCGCAGCCGACATCCGCAACGCGCGACGCGTGCAGTTCGGCCGCGGCAGCGAAGGCACCGTGACGGAGTTCGTCGCGTGGCTCGGCCTCTCGGGCGACAACATCAACAACGACGACGTGCTGTCCCAGGGCGTCGACAATCTCAACCTCGCCTCCTCCGGCTACCTGACGCAGGTGCCGGGCGCGTCGACGACCATCACGCCGATCCTCACGACCTCCACCGACGCGATGGAGGTCTCGGCGAACCATACCGGCATGGGCTCCAACCCGCTGGGCCTGCTCCGCGACTACAAGCCGGGCGGCAAGACGCTGACGCTCGCCGCCCGCGTCTCGGGCGAAGCCAAGAGCGCCTTCCCCGCCGGACAGCCGAGAGACGAGACCGATCTCGGCAGCGGCGCCGCGGACGAGGCGAAGGACGGCGAGAAGGCCGAGGAGGCGAAGCCTGCCGCCGACCCCGGTCCGAACCACGTCGCATCCGGCCAGATCAACGCCATCGTCGTGGCCGACAGCGACATCCTCGCCGACCAGTTCTGGGCGGAAACGCGCCAGATGATGGGTCGCCAGTTCGTGATCCCGCATGCGCACAACGCGGCCTTCATCGTCGGCGCGCTGGAGAACCTGACCGGCTCCGACGACCTCATCGCGCTGCGCGGCCGCGGCATCAAGGACCGCACCTTCACGCGCGTCGAAAGCCTGCGCCGCGACGCCGAGCGCCAGTACCGCGAGAAGGAGCAGGCCCTCACCGAGCGCCTGAAGAGCGTCGAGCAGGAGCTCGAAAAGCTGCAGAGCGCCGCCGCCGCCGGCAACGTCATCGTCTCCGACAAGGAACGCGAGACGATCGAGGGCTTCCGCAACCAGATGGTCGAGACGCGCCGCGAGCTGAGGCAGGTAAAGCTTGCGCTGCGTCAGAACATCGACCGCCTGGACGGCTGGTTGAAGTTCGCAAACATCGCGCTCGTGCCGCTTCTCATTGCGGTTGTCGGCTTGGGCTGGACGGCGTGGCGCTCGCGCCGCAGGCCGTCCGCGAAGCCGTGAGAAAGATAAGAAAAGCCGGAGATCCAGAACGATGACACCCCGACAGTTCGCCGTCCTGGCAGCAGCGGCCGCGCTTTCGCTCGTCGTGGCAGCCACCGTCTACACGGCCAACGCGCCCTGGACGCTCGGCACCAAGAGCGCCGGCAAGCTGTTGCCGAACCTCGACTCTGCCGCGCCCAATCTCGCACGCATCGTCATCGAGCAGGGCGGCACCACGGCCACCATCGAGCAGACCGGAAACCAGTGGGTGATCCGGAGCGAGGACGGCTATCCGGCCAGCGCTGAAAAGGTCCGCGTCTTCGTCAACGCGCTTGCCGAAGCCGACCTCGTCGAAGCCAAGACCGCCAACCCCGACCGCTACCACCTGCTCGACGTCTCCGATCCGGCGAAGGACAACGTCGCCCGCCTGGTCCGGCTGGAGGACAAGGACGGCGAAAAGCTCGGCGAGATCATCGCAGGCAAGACGCGCTTCGGACAGTCGGGCATGGCGGTGGCGGGCACGTACGTCCGCCGCCCCGGCGAGACGCAGAGCTGGCTCGCGGATCGGCGCATCGTGGGCGGCACGGCGCTGCGCGACTGGGCGGCGCCCCGCGTGTTCGAGGTGCCGACGGAGACCATCGCGCGCGCGACCGTCAAGCTTCCCGACGAGCCGGAGTACGAGATCAAGCGCAACGAGGACGGCAAGAGCCACCAGCTCGTCACCATCCCGGAAGGCAAGAAGATCCGTTACATCAACGTCGTCGACAACATCATCGAGGCCGCCTCGTTCCTCGATCTCGACCGGGCCCGCAAGGCCACCGACGCCAAGGGCGGCGAGGCGGGCACGGTGACGCTGGAGCTCGACAGCGGCCTCAAGATCGCCATGAGCGTCCGTCGCGAAATGGACGGCGGCTGGGCTACGATCAGCGCCACGGGCGAGGGCGAGGCGAAAGCCGCGGCAGACGACATCACGAGCCGCGCGAAAGGCTGGGAGTTCCAGGTCCACCCGACCAAGGTGCAGACGATCTACAAAAAGCTGGATGAGTTGGTCGAGGACGAAACGACCGGCGCGGAAGGCGCCGAGGCGCAGACGCCGGGACTACCTGGTGGAATGCCGGGGATGCCGCCAGGCGCGATGCCGGGAATGCCGGGAATGCAGCAAGGGATGCCGGGTGCCGGCGGACCTCCGCCGGGTGCAGCGCCCGGCCCCGGACCGGGCGCACCTCCTCAGCCCTGATCGAAGGCCTCACCCGCCGGAAATAGCGGTCAGAACGTAGACCTTGAGACCGTCTCTGAGCGGGGTTTCGAGCTTGGCGCGCCGCCCGTCGACGAACACGTTGATATGGCGGCGCACGGCCGGCGTCGAATCCTGCAGACGATCGCGCATGCCCGGCCAGCGGGCGTCGAGTTCGGCGATCATGTCCCCGACCGTCCGCGCCTCGACCCGAAGCTCGGGCGGCGCGTCCGGAAAGAGCGCGAGCAACGCGCGCGGCAGCACGACCGTCACCGTCGACGTGTCTGCGCGAGAAGCGCTCGCTTCACCCTGATCCAAGCCGACCTCCGCGCTGCGCATGGGACGCCTCACGCGTCGATCACGAGCGTTTCGACCGACGAGATCGGCGGCAGATGCTGCGCGAGCGGCTGCCAGCTCTCGCCCTCGTCGGCACTGGCGAACAGCGTACCGCCGCCCGTGCCGAA
>ERZ869909.1734-NODE-1734-length-16806-cov-10.183454_pt1 | contig 16806 bp, 17 predicted proteins | sample MGYA00520892_ERZ869909 | MGnify/ENA primary metagenome ERZ869909 (study PRJEB32215, sample SAMEA104723947) | bioreactor metagenome | biome: bioreactor; feature: anaerobic bioreactor; material: water | place: China | collected 2015-03-12 ...
GCCTGAGAAATCATATCTTGAGATTGTGTGGTTATAATCATACAAGATACTGATTATCAGGCTATTAAACTAATTTTTAGACCGTTATTTTATTGGTTTTTAGAAGTTTAAACATCTTTTTTATATTAAAATTCAACCCTTGATTCGCATTATGAGTATAAAATAAATGGTTTTACCGGGCGACTGGAAATTCAGGGTCTATTTTTTTCTTTTGGTAGGAATTAAATAATATTGTCTTAATTTTGATGTTCTCGAAATAAAACCTTTTTTTCTCTTGAAAAATCAATCTTTAAAAGTTATTGCAATGATACCGGCGCGCTATGCCGCATCGCGTTTTCCCGGAAAATTAATGCAGGATTTGGGTGGTAAAAGTGTCATTTTAACTACTTACCAGGCCACAGTAAACACAGGCTTGTTTGATGAAGTATATGTGGTAACCGACAGCGATATTATTTTTGACGAAATTCAATCCAACGGCGGTAAAGTTATCAGAAGCATTAAAGAGCACGATTGCGGAACAGACCGTATCGCTGAAGCTGTAGAAAATCTGAATGTAGATATTGTGGTAAACGTTCAGGGTGATGAGCCGTTTACCAACCGGGAAGGCTTGGAAAAAGTACTCAAGGTGTTTGAAGGAGAAGATGCAGAAAAAATTGACCTGGCTTCGCTGATGAGTGAAATATCAGACTGGAAGGAAATTAACGACCCCAATACCGTAAAAGTAGTAGTTGATAAAAACGACTTTGCGCTTTATTTTTCACGTTCGCCCATTCCATATCCGCGAGATAAAAATGTACGGATAAAGTACTACAAGCACAAAGGCATTTATGCTTTCAGAAAACAAGCCATACTTGATTTTTACAAACTGCCTATGAGTGAGCTGGAAGCTACTGAAAAAGTAGAGTGTATTCGCTTTTTAGAGTATGGAAAGAATATCAAAATGGCCGTGTCAAACACCCGCAGTGTTGAAATTGATACTCCGGAAGATTTAAAACGCGCCAACTTGCTGATGCAAAAAACCAAACAAAGTATCAATAACAAACACCGCAATTTTCCGATGGTTCCCAAGGTGGTTTTTGGAAACGGGTGTTTTGACCAACTTACATCTATATTGGAGTCGCAGCGAAATGAAAATGCACCAATGATTTTTTTGGTGGACGATGTATTTAAAAACAATACGTCGCTTCTTAACCGAATCAAACTTGAAGGAAACGATAAAATAGTATTTATCTCTACTGAAGAAGAACCCAAAACATCGCAGGTAGATGAAATTGTAAGTGATTTAAAAAGGGAATTTGAGCAATTACCGGCAGGAATTATTGGTATAGGTGGCGGAAGTATTTTAGACCTTGCCAAAGCAGTATCTATTATGCTAACCAATCCCGGAAGCTCAGCCGATTATCAGGGCTGGGATTTGGTAGAAAATAAAGCTGTTTATCACGTGGGCATACCCACTATTTCAGGAACAGGAGCAGAGGTGTCGCGCACCTGTGTGTTGAGCGGGCCGGAAAGAAAACTGGGTATAAACAGCGATTATACCCCTTTTGATCAGGTGGTTCTTGACCCCGATTTGACTGTGGGGGTTTCAAAAAATCAATGGTTTTACACCGGTATGGATTGTTATATTCATTGTGTGGAATCACTTCAGGGAACATTTTTAAATGCTTTCAGCCAGAGTTATGGCGAAAAAGCAATGGATTTGTGTAAAGAAATCTTTTTAAGCGATGCAATAAGCGATGAAGAATCGCGCGCTAAATTGATGATGGCCTCGTGGCATGGCGGTATGAGCATTGCCTATTCACAAGTGGGAGTAGCACATGCGCTTAGCTATGGGCTTTCATTTGTGTTGGGGGTAAAACACGGTATAGGTAACTGTATAGTATTTGACCATTTGGACGAGTTTTACCCTGAAGGAGTTGCACTTTTCAAAGAAATGGTGAAGAAGCACGATATTTTTATTCCAAAGGGAATTTGCTCAGGCATTTCTGAAGAACAAATGAATACAATGATAAGTGTGGCATTGAGCCTGGTTCCTTTATGGGAAAATGCTCTTGGTCCCGATTGGCAAAAAGTTATAACAGCTGAAAAACTTAAATCGATTTATCAAAAACTTTAGGTATGCGATGGCTGGCGTCTTTTATTTTTCACAAACTTCTGGGCTGGAAGATTGAAGGTGTTTTACCGTCTGAGATAAAAAAGTGTATCATAATTGTGGTGCCCCATACCAGTTGGCATGATTTTTATTTGGGTGCTTTGGTAAGAAAAATCATTAACATCGATATCAATTTTATTGCTAAAAAGGAATTGTTCCGGTTTCCGTTTGGGTGGTATTTTCGATGGATGGGAGGTGCACCGGTTGACCGGAAATCAAATAAAAACACGGTGCAACAAGTAACCGAATTGTTTAATAGTCGCGATGAATTTCGACTGGCACTCGCTCCCGAAGGTACCCGTAAAAAAGTGGAGCAATGGCGTTCCGGATTTTACCACATGGCACACAATGCCAATGTGCCTATAATTAGCGTTGCATTTGACTACAAAACCAAAACCGTTAAAATGGGCAATCCTTTTAAGACTTCAGGAAAGTATGAAGAAGATTATCCAATTTTAAAAAACTTCTACAAAGGGGTGGTTGGCAAAATACCCGCTTATTCTTGACGGTTTTTAAATCATTTTCAAAAATTAGTTTTGTAAATTTGTCCACTTGATTCATTAGGTCTAAACTTTAAGATGCAGAAGAAAAAAATCTATCTATCGTCTCCACATATGGGTGGAAATGAGATTTCGTTTGTAAACGAAGCATTTGCAACAAACTGGATAGCTCCACTGGGCCCTAATGTTAACGGATTTGAAAACGATTTGTCCAACTATCTGTCAACCGGCAATTTGCGGTATGAAGTAGCTGCTCTAAGTTCAGGTACCGCAGCGATACATTTGGCATTAATTTTATTGGGTGTAAAAAGAGGTGATGAGGTTATTTGCCAAAGCATGACTTTTTCAGCTTCTGCAAACCCGATAGTTTATCAAGGTGCTATACCGGTTTTTGTGGATAGTGAAGCCCAAACCTGGAATATGTGTCCGGAACATTTGGAAGTTGCCATAAAAGACCGAATCAAAAAAGGAAAGAAGCCCAAAGCAATACTTGCTGTGCATTTATATGGCATGCCCTATCAGGTTGATAAAATAAGGGCTGTGGCAGATAGCTTTGAAATTCCCATTATTGAAGATAGTGCCGAGGCATTGGGTAGTAGTTTTGACAATCAAAAATGCGGCACTTTTGGTGATATTTCCATATTATCGTTTAATGGAAACAAAATAATCACCACTTCAGGTGGGGGAGCTTTGGTAACCAAAAATAAATCTATAAAAGAAAAGGCAGTTTTTCTTTCAACACAAGCCAGAGACCAAGCGCCTCATTATCAACATAGTGAAATCGGATACAATTACAGAATGAGTAATATATGTGCCGGAATTGGCAGAGGACAAATGCAAGTGCTTGATAAGCACGTGGCAAAACGAAGAGAGAATCATAGTTTTTACAATAATATATTTGAAAATATAAATGGTGTAACTATCTTTAGAGAGCCAAATGACCGATTTTTTTCAAACCATTGGTTGAGTTGTATTACCATTGATACAGATTCATTCAAAAGTTTATCCCCAGAAAAACTTCGCATTGCTTTTGAAAATGAGAATATTGAGTCAAGACCTCTTTGGAAACCAATGCATATGCAGCCGGTTTTTAAAGATGCACCCTATTATGGGGAAATGGTTTCACAAAACCTGTTTGAAAAAGGACTGTGTTTACCATCGGCTTCCAATCTGGACAAACAGGATTTAAACCGGATAAAAGAGGTGCTGAACAGAGTTTTTGAATGATTTTTCTTATCCCCGCAAGTTAATTGTTGTACGTTTTTTTATTAATAGTTTATGTTTCAGGGATTGAAAGACAGGTTTTTACGAGTTATTTATCGAGGAGATAACCAGATTGGTATTACAAATATCCGGTATTTGCCCCGATGGATAGTAATACTTATTGACTCGTTAATCTTGGTTTTTTCCATGCTGCTTACCTTTATAATTCTTTACAATTTAAATATCCATCCATACAGTACGCTTTCATTATTTGAACAAAGCGGCCTTTTATTTGTTTTTAATGTTTCGTTCTTTTTTGTATTCAAAACCTATTCAGGATTAATCAGGCACTCAACTTTTACCGATATAGCCAAACTGGTTTTAGCAGCATTCAGTACTCTTTTAGTTTCAACTTTTATAAATTACGGTTATTTTTTTATTACCGGACAGAAAATATATCTGATGCCCGGATTGATATTTTATGCGTTTTTTTCATTTTCATTATTGCTTTTGTTTCGGTTGCTTGTAAAACAGCTATATCGTTTATTCAAAGATAAAAAGCACCGAGGAAGTTTGAAAAAGCGTATCGTCATCTATGGCACTGATGATCAGGCCATATCAATTGCAGAAGCTTTACATACAGAGTCTGTACAACCGTTTGATATGGTTGGCTTTATTTCCCTAAAAAAAGAGTACAAGAGTTTAAGGATTTTAGATAAACCTGTCATTACCGTTAATTCTTCATTGGTAGAACAATTAAAAAATTACAATGTTAATGGATTGTTGCTTATTGAAGACACCCTGTCCATAAAAGATAAGAACAAAATAGCCGATGAATGTCTTCAAGAAGGTATTCAAATCTACAATGTTCCAAGAGTTGAAAAGCTTCATCAGAAAAAAGATGTCAACTCACAAATTCGTGCTATAGAAATTGAAGACCTGCTCAATAGAGAAGAAATAGTTTTGGATGATGAGAATATCAGAGAGACTATTGAAGGAAAAACAATACTGGTTACCGGAGGTGCAGGTTCTATAGGCAGTGAAATTGTAAGACAAGTGCTTAATTTTAATCCAAAGTTGGTGGTTGTTCTTGATCAGGCAGAGACGCCGCTTTATGATTTAGAACTAAAATTGAAAGAAACGTATCCAAGTGCTAATATTATTACAGAATTGGTCAACATTACCAATATGTACCGAATGGCATTGGTTTTTGAAAATTATGATTTTGATTTAATCTATCACGCCGCAGCATACAAACACGTTCCCATTATTGAAAGAAACCCGCACGAAGCGGTATATGTAAACGTATTAGGAACAATGAATTTAGTAAAACTTGCTATTTCAGGCGGGGTAGAGCGTTTTGTGATGGTTTCGACCGATAAAGCAGTAAATCCAACCAATGTAATGGGTGCCTCAAAGCGCGCTGCTGAAATGTATGTGCAATCAATACAGGAAGAAAAAGGTGTAAAAACAAAGTTTATAACCACCAGGTTTGGGAATGTTTTGGGCTCAAACGGTTCTGTAATCCCTCATTTTAAAAGGCAAATATCCAAGGGAGGCCCCATTACAGTAACACATCCTGATATCATCAGGTACTTTATGACCATTACAGAAGCTTGCCAGTTGGTTCTGCAGGCAGGATCTATGGGTAATGGAGGTGAAATTTTTGTTTTTGATATGGGTAAACCTGTAAAAATCATGGATCTGGCTACCCGAATGATTAGACTTTCCGGACTAATACCCAATGAGGATATAAAAATTAAAGTTACGGGCCTTAGACCCGGAGAAAAACTTTATGAAGAACTTCTGGCTGACACTTCCATCAATCTTCCAACTCACCACGAAAAAATTATGGTCGCCAAAGACCAACCTAAAGATTTTTCTGAAATAAAATCAAAGTATGAAACACTCATTAAAGTTTCATTGAGAGGTGAAGAAGAAAAAGTAGTGATGATTTTAAAAGAAATCGTTGAAGAATATAAGAGTGAAAACTCAAAATTTTCACATTTAGACAAATAATTTAAGAATTCCTTTAATAAAACATTTGTTAATCCATCGACATACACATCTTTTTTAAATCCCTGATAATCAAAAAATAGCTGTTAAAGTACAGTTAACTTTTCCGTTTTTATAAACTAATTTTTAGCGTAATACGTAACTATGTGTATAACCTAAAAATAAAAATTATGAAAACTCTAAAATCAATTTTCCTATCGGCAATTGTAGTTTTTGCATTTGCATCTTGTTCTAGTGACGATGACGGAAATCCCGCAGACCCAGCCCCAGATGGTAGCGCAAAACTTTTTGCAACAAGCAATACTAATGGTAATATAACCAGATATGATATTGATGACACAGAAAACAGTGAAAATGTTAATGCTAGCACTTTTCTTACTTTATCGCTAGACGCTGAAGGCATTTTCTATGATGCTGAAAGAGATGAGGTAACCCAAGCGTCGCGCTCTTTATTTCAATTGAATACCTATGCCGACATTTCAACAGCAACCCCCGGAGCTACTCTTGAAGCTGTATTTTCCAGTTCAGCTGATTTGCAAAGCCCACGGGATTTAGCTGTTAATGGAAATTTCTATGTAGTGTCTGACAATGCCAATGCAAACGGAAGGTTTTTTGTTTACACCCGATCAAGCAGTGGTTTTACATTACGTAATGTTATAACCGTAGATTTTGAAGTATGGGGAATCACTTTTGTTGGAAACGACTTGTATGCAGTGGTTGACAATACCTCTGATATCGCTGTTTTTAATAGCTTTTTAAGCAATTCAACCACAACAACCTTAGAAGCTTCAAAAAGAATTACCATTGAAGGTATAGTTAGAACTCATGGTATCGCCTATGATGGCGGAACTATGATTTTAACTGATATTGGTGCTGCAACAGGAATAGGCGCAGATACCGATGGTGCAATCCATGTCATTGCCAATTTTCAATCAAAATTTAATGCAGTAGCCAATGGAGGAACCATGGCTGTAGCCGGAAACCAAATCAGGATTGAAGGCTCAAATACTTTTTTGGGTAATCCCGTGGCTGCCGAGTTTGATGCACATTCAAATACCATATTTATTGCAGAAAGAGCAAACTCAGGAGGTAGGGTGCTGGCATTTACAAATTTTGAAGCAGGTGGAAATGTTTCACCGTCAATGAATGTGATGTTGTCCGGAGCATCGTCTCTTTACTTTCATAGAGAATAAAAACAAGTAACAATCCAATAAAAAAAGCCCTTTGTAAAAAGGGCTTTTTATTTTATTCTTCCATAGTGTGATAGACGTTTTGAACGTCATCATCTTCCTCAATTTTTTCCAGTAATTTTTCTACATCGGCTGCTTGCTCAGGGGTGAGTTTTTTAGTTACCTGCGGAATGCGGTCAAAGCCCGATGATAAAATTTCAAAATGGTGTTCTTCCAGATATTTTTGAATGGCTCCAAAACTTTCAAAAGGGGCATAAATTAATATCCCGTCTTCATCGTCAAAAACTTCTTCTACACCAAAATCAATCAGTTCCAGCTCCAGTTCTTCTAAATCAATATCTGTTTTTTGTATTCTAAAATTGCAGCTGTGGTCAAACATAAAGGCAACCGACCCACTGGTGCCTAAATTTCCATCACATTTGTTGAAATAAGAACGTATGTTGGCCACCGTTCGGGTATTGTTGTCAGTAGCTGTTTCAACAAGTATGGCAATACCGTGTGGTGCATAGCCTTCAAAAAGCACTTCTTTATAGTCGCCTTGTGACTTGTCTGTAGCTCTTTTAATGGCTCTCTCAACATTGTCTTTGGGCATGTTTACCGCTTTGGCATTCTGAATAACAGCGCGTAGTCTGGAATTGGAATCGGGGTCAGGGCCGCCTTCTTTTACAGCCATAACAATGTCTTTTCCAATTCTGGTAAACGCTTTGGACATAGCCGACCAGCGTTTCATTTTGCGTGCTTTCCTGAATTCAAATGCTCTTCCCATTTCAATAAAGAATTTTTAGTTTAAAAGGTGGTCAAAAATAATAATTCTTACAAACAAATCAGCTTACGATATCATCAATAATTTGTGCCAGGAAAAAATCTTTTTCAGTAAGTCCGCCGGCCTCATGTGTGGTGAGCGTAATGCTTAGCTTGTTGTAAACATTGCTCCAGTCTGGATGATGGTTTAACTTTTCTGCTTCAAATGCAATGCGTGTCATTACAGAAAAACAGTCTTTGAAATCAGAAAATTCAATAGTGGTGTGCAAGGCGTTATCGCTGTATTCCCATCCGTCGAGGTCTTTCAGCATTTCCTTGATTTGGTTTTCGGGTAATTTGCTCATAACAAGGTGGTTTTTAAAGTTGCTATTTCTTCTTTGAGTGTTACTTCATTGATTACATCGGTTACGGTAAAGTTGTATTCTGAAATCTCAAAACTTGTTGCCGGCAGCACCGCTAAAAAACGGTCTGTATTAGAGGCATACGTGCGTTTAAAAACCGGGGTGTTGTCGCCCAGTTTTTCGGTGATTTCTTCAAACAAATCGCTGTGATGTATCAAATCTGTACTTCCGGAATGAAAGATACCGCTTTTTTTCTGATTGATTAAATAGTGCAGGTGTCTGGGAAACTGAGTGTCTGTAGTAACATTGACCACCAAATCTTCAAATACTTCAAAAATGGTTTTGTGTTTAATTGCCATTTTTAAACGAATAAGCTCCGGTGCATTCACCCCCAAAACTTGCGGTAGCCTAAAGATGATATAGTTTTCTTCAGGAAGTTGTTTAATGAGCTTTTCGATACTTAAATAATATTTTCCGGTTTCTGAAATGGCCAATGGTTTGTCTTTTTCCTTAGCGGGAAATTGCATAGCTCCGTCAAAAACAAGTGCAGACGAAATAAAAATAAGTTTACAATTTTGAGCCACCGTAACATAAGAAAACAACTGCTTGTGCACTTTCAATCCGGCTGGATGTGTAGCTGTAAAACACGAAATTATCACATCCGGTTGAACGGTATTGATAATGTCTTCAACATCGTCAGTAGCTGCATCAAATCTTTGAAAAACCTGATTTTCGCCATAGAGATTTTCCTGACTAAAGTAAGTGCCATAAACGTCAAAATAAGGCCTCAGTTCTTTGTAAATGGCATTTCCGATAAACCCGCTGGCACCGAGTATGAGAATTTTATTTCCCATTAAACTTTATAAAACGGAAGTTTAACCACCGTTGCCGGAATGGCATTTTTTCTGATTTGGATATAAATGGTGCTTCCCGGCTCGGCAAACTCCACGGGCACATAGCCCAAACCAATTCCTTTGTTAAGAGAAGGCGACATAGTGCCGCTGGTAACAATACCAATTGCATTTCCGTTAGCATCTACAATTTCGTAATCGTGTCGTGGGATGCCTCTTTCATTCAACTCAAAAGCAACCAGTTTTCTTTTTAAACCGGCTTCCTTTTCTTTTTTCAAGTTTTCAGAATTGATAAAATCTTTAGTGAATTTAGTTACCCAGCCCAATCCGGCTTCAAGCGGTGAAGTGGTGTCGTTTATATCATTGCCATACAGGCAGTAACCCATTTCGAGTCTGAGAGTGTCCCGTGCGGCAAGACCAATGGGTTTTATGCCAAAAGCGGCACCGGCTTCCAGCACTTTGTTCCACACTTGTTCTACCTCGTTGTTTTTGCAGTAAATTTCAAATCCGCCACTTCCGGTATAACCGGTGGCAGAAATAATCACGTGTTCAATTCCGGCAAAATCAGCTACCTGAAAACTGTAAAAAGGAATCGTTTTTAAATCTACCGAAGTGAGCGACTGCATAGCTTCAGCAGCTTTGGGCCCTTGAATAGCCAACAGTGAATAATCGTCAGAAAGATTGCGCAGTTCTGCACCCATTGTATTGTGTTTGTTGATCCACGCCCAGTCTTTGTCAATGTTGGAGGCATTGACTACCAGCATGTATTTTTCTTCATTAAAGCGGTAAACAATCAAATCATCGACCACGCCACCGGTTTCATTGGGAAAGTAGTTGTATTGTGCTTTGCCGTCAACGAGTTTTGAAACATCGTTGGAGCACACTTTTTGTATCAAATCCAGGGCATTTTTTCCTGTAACGAGAAATTCGCCCATATGTGAAACATCAAAAACACCCAGAGCATTTCTTACGGTTTCATGTTCTATGTTTACGCCTTCATATTGCACCGGCATATTGTATCCGGCAAAGGGAACCATCTTGGCACCCAAGGCTTGGTGTATGTGAGTTAAAGCAGTATTTTTCATTTTAAACAGTTATATTTATTTTCGCTTAAAGCGAAAGCAAATGTATCTAAAATCAACCACTTTAACCAATTTAAACAGGAATGTTTTAAACAATCAATACAGGCTTTTTAGACCTCAATTTTCTTCAGTTCGCGGTAGTTATTGTACAGTTTTTTTAGGAGGATACCATAAACAATTCTGTAAAATAATAAGAGTAGAAGTATAAGAATTATTCCCACAACTATTTGAGCTATAAAGAAATAAGTTAAAAATTCAGGACCATCAGGAATGGTTCCGTAAGTTTCTGCCATGGCTTCTAAAAGAATGTCGCTTTTTGTGTAATAGAAAAAGTTGATGATGATAAGTGTTAATGCAAAGGCTACCACGTTGTAAACCACAAAATATTTTACGGTACGTCTTGTTTTTAAAATATTGTCCATCAATGAACGTGTACTATCTGTAACTTTAATAGAGGTATAATTTTTATAAAAAAAGTATATAAAAACAAGTACAATCAAATAGTGGACAATGTTGAATCCAACCATAAATGGCATTAAGCCCAGTTTTTCAATGATTTCAAAAGTAGATTTTGGAGACACAAAATACAGTCCCACCCAGAAGATAAGTTCTAAGATACTGATGATAAAAATCCACTTCACAATAGAAGTTGACCTTTTAAACAACATATTGTAAATCTGGGCATAGCTCAGCTTGGGATGTTCTTGCTCCCGTTGCTTCCAGTTTTGTTTTAATAATTCTAATTGATCCATACGCTTACGGATTGAGGATGGTTCTTAATTTTTCTTTAATACGGTTCATTTTCACACGGGCATTCACTTCAGTAATCCCCAGTGTTTCTGCAATTTCACTGTAATTTTTGTCTTCCAGATATAAAAAAACAAGTGCTTTGTCAATATCATTTAATTGTTTCACGGCATCATACATTAATTTGAGTTGCACTTCTACAGTATCGTCATATTCATCGGCGGTTATTTTAAACCCCACAGCATCAAAATTTTGTGTGTCCACACTGCGTTTTGATTTTCTATAAAGTGTGATGGCGGTATTTAACCCCACACGGTACATCCAGGTACTGAACTTGGAATCGCCCCGAAACTTGGGAAATGCCTTCCACAATTGGATGGTTATTTCCTGAAACAAATCGTTATGAGAATCAGCATCATTGGTGTACAAGCGGCAAATCTTGTGCACGATGTTCTGATTTTCTTCCAATTGGGACACAAAGCTATGTTCCAGTTCCTTGCTCAATGTTTGTTGCAGTTAGTTAAAGTGTTAGTAGTTGGTTTGTAAGAATTGTTACAAAAGAAAAAAAAATGATTAACAGTTTTTGTATTTATCGTTAAGCCCTTTACCGGCGAGGATCATCGGTATGCATTTTTCTAAACGGGCAATTCGGGTTTTTTCCTGTTTGGCGCTGCCTATGTGTTCCTTATACTCTTTTTGTTTGTAAGGGGTGAGTGCTTCAAATTGTGATTTGAGTTGTTTGTCGTTTTTGATGGCTTCTTCAAGCTCAATGGGCGTTTCGACAATGGTTTTCTTTTTCGGGGCGACTTTTTTGTTGGCCTCAGCATTTGCCAAGGCTTCTTTGGCATAAGCCAGAACAAGTGCTTCATCTACTTCATCAATACTTTCAAATCGCCATTGCAACATTGCACTGGTTTTGCCTTCTTGTGCATTCAACAATTTTTTGTGGGTATCTTTGAGAAGGGCACCTTGAAAAAACCAAATACAAAAGTGATTCTTAAATCCACCTAATCCCAACACATTTTGACCATTTGAAGCCATATAAACCGGGCCGCCCCATTTGACGGTTTCTTCCATACCGGTTTGGAGCATGAGCTCTCGCAATAGATTAAGTTCGGTTTTCCAGTGGGCGTTTTTCTCGATATAGTCAGTGATTTTATCTGTAGTCATTCTTAAATTTTTATTGGTTTTTTAAAGCGAATAAAATTAGGAAAAATCTTTCAGTTAAATCTTTCTTAACGGAAATCAACTAGGCAAAAACAGTTGTACATTTACTATGATTTTAAATCATATTACTATGACAAAAAGCAAGTCAACCGGTAAGCCACAGCCCAAAAAGGCTGCGCCAACAACGGCGGTAAACAAGGCTGCGCAGACTACTTCAAAGAAGAAGTAATCACTGCCCTTCTTTCGCTTTGAGCGAAAGCAATTTTAGAACTCGATTATCAGGCCACCTTTATGAGGTGGCTTTATATTTTTACGGTTCATCCACACTATTCAACGATTCGGTAGAATATGTTTTTGATGTTCATTTATGGGGCGCAATTTTGTCAAAAAATCAAACCATGAACATTTTTTTTACTTTTCTTTTGCTGATTTCAATTTCCGTGCTTTCCGCTCAAACAACCATTTATGGCACCGTTCTGGACAACCGTGGAAAACCCATTGAAGGTGCCAATGTGTTTTTAGAAGGCACCTATGACGGAAGCATTAGTCGTGAAGATGGAAGTTTCTCTTTTCAAACTTTAGAAACAGGAACTCAAAAACTGATTGCTTCATATTTGTCTTTTGAAACGTTTTCTTTGTCCAAAGAGGTTGCTGAGATGAACAACATGAAAATTGTTTTACGTGAGGATATTTCTGCACTTGACACCGTAATGATTACTGCCGGTACCTTTGAAGCAGGTGACAAAGGTCGAAATTCAGTTTTAAAACCACTCGATATAGTCACTACTGCAGGCGCAGCGGGTGACATAGTCGCAGCATTGCAAACTTTACCGGGTGCCCAAACGGTGGGGGAGAGTGGTCGTCTTTTTGTGAGAGGAGGTGAAGCCGGGGAAACCCAAACCTTTATTGACGGAATAAGAGTAGCACAACCTTATGGGGCAACTTTTGGGAATATACCCACCCGCGGGCGGTTTTCTCCTTTTTTGTTCAGCGGAATGTCATTCTCCACCGGTGGCTACAGCGCAGAATATGGCGATGCGCTTTCAAGTGTATTGCTGTTGAATACCAAGGACGAAGTACTGCAAAACCAAACAGAAATTTCATTGATGACCGTGGGGCTGAGTCTCGGGCATACTTTAAAAGGTGAAAAAAACGACTTTACATTCAATGCCGCCTATATCAACCTGGAACCTTATCAGGCGGTTGTGCCTCAATTGGTAAACTGGAACAAGCCCTATCAATCTTTTTCCGGCGAAAGTGTTTATACCCACAAATTTGACAATGGAACTTTAAAAGCCTATGCTGCCTTTGATGTTTCAGACTTTGATTTTAACCGTGAAAGTATCAATTTGGAAAATGCACAGCGCATCGATTTGGTTAACCAAAACCTGTACGCCAATACCTCATACAAGTCGCATTGGAATAACAACTGGCAGTTTTTTAACGGTATGAGTTATGGTTATGGCTCAAATACAATTGCCATAGACGAAGCAACTGTAAAAAACAACGAACACGCGCTCCACCTTAAGTCTAAAGTGGTTAAAAGGTTTTCTAACCGCTTTCGCGTAAGCGGGGGAGTAGATGTTTTCTTCACACAATTTGATGAAAGGTATGCCGAAGATACTATGTTTTTTATTAGCGATTATGAATCATTGAACGGAGCTGTTTATACCGAAGCCGATATTTTCTTTACCAAAAATTTTGCAGCCAAAGTAGGCGTAAGGTTCAATCACAACCAAATTTTAGATGAATCAAGACTTTCACCCCGAGTGTCTTTGGCATACAAAACAGGGGAACATTCACAGTTTGCACTGGCCTATGGATTGTTTTCTCAAAGTCCGCAACAGGACTACTTAAAATACCATACTGATTTTACCACTGAAAAAGCTGCACATTACATTCTTAATTATCAGTACAGCCACAACCGTCGCACCTTGAGGGTGGAAGGCTATTACAAAGATTATAAGGATTTGGTTCAGTATGATACAGAATCACCGGTGTTTAATTCTCAATTTTCAAACGGCGGATTTGGCTATGCAACCGGCTTGGATGTTTTTTGGAGGGACAGTAAAACGTTTAGAAATACTGAATATTGGGTGTCTTATTCCTTCATTGATACCGAACGATTGTACAGAAACTTTCCGGAGCTGGTTACACCTCATTTTGTGGCCAATCACACGGCCTCTTTGGTGGTTAAATACTGGGTGCAGGACTGGCGTTCTCAATTGGGTCTGTCACACACTTTTCATACCGGAAGACCTTTTGACAATCCAAATAACAACGGATTTATGACCGGTAAAACAAGAGATTATCACAGTATGGGTTTTAACTGGGCTTATTTAATGAGTCCGCAGAAGATACTCTACTTTTCAGTTTCCAATGTATTGGGAAATCAAAATGTGTTTGGATATGAATATGCCCAAACCCCCAGTGATAACGGAGTTTTTAACCGAAGGGCCGTCACACCAACTGCCGACCGTTTTTTCTTTGTCGGGTTTTTCTGGACCTTGAGTGATGATAAAAAGAGCAATCAGTTGAAGAATTTATAAATCAAATTTTTAATCCCAAAAAATTTCAGGTTTTATAAAAAATACGGTATCAATAAAATACAAAATATCGTTTTGTTCCAAAACATTTTCATCGTGTAAATCTTCTAAAATGACACCTAAATAAGGGTTGTAATAATCGTGATTACGAATATTGATAAAACCATTGTTTTCCATAAAAACTTTTACTTTGATAAGATTGGTTTTAGAGGTAGCTTTTACGTAAGGCTGCTGAACCACAGCATAAAGAACTTTATCTTGTTCATAAAATCCTAATAGATTGTAAGCAGTGTCAGGAAAGAAATAATTGTTTAACAAAAGGTTGTTAAAGTAATCTAACCAAGAGACATAATAAATACTATCGTTTAATTTAAAAACGTGTTTTTCATCAAAAATAAAAACGCGCTGTTCAGCACCTTGAGATATAAACTTATCAAAGTCAATATTTAAAATCCAAAGGTTGTTTTTTGTAATATATTTTATTAGTTCCTTTGTTTCTTCTTGTTTGAAGAGCTTACTTGTTTTAGCCATTGCGCTTGTTGGCGCGCTTGAATTAAGGTAACGGGAGATTGATTGGATAGAATTTCCAAAGCTAACGCTGCTCTTTCCTGAAAGGATATTTTGTAATTCATTTTTTATTTTGGCTTGATTCACCTTGTTAAGATATTCTATTTAGTTTAATAAAATACCATAATGCAAAGATATTAAAGTTATTAGATAAAAAAAACAGGCTAAATAGTGAGTAATCAAAAGTTTCAGACAACCTTTAAAAATAAGCCATCAAATAAGGTGTATATATAATTACTGCAATAGTCACTGCAATTACAGCAGCAAAAAATACTGCTCCGGCTGCAATGTCTTTGATAAGCCCGATTTTGTTGTGAAAATCGGGATGGACAAAATTGGCGATTTCTTCTACAGCGGTGTTCAAGCCTTCAATACTCAAGACCAACCCAATGGCCAACAATTGAAACATCCATTCGGTGGCAGTGATATCAAAATAAAACCCTGCTGCGATAACCAGCAGGGCTACACAGGTTTGTACCTGAATACTTGCTTCACTTTTTAATAAAATCCAGGCCCCTTTGGTGGCATACGCAAAGCCTTTTAATCGGGTTTTTATAAAAGGGGTCGGTTTCATTAAATGTTTTTTAGCACATCTTCATAATCGGGTTCTTGTCCAATTTCGGTCACAAGTTGATTGTAAATAACTTTTCCTTGTTCATCTACTACTACAACAGCTCTGGCGTGTAAACCCTGAAATATTCCTGATTCAATCCTTACGCCATAATCAATTCCGAATGCATTGTCTTTAAAATCTGATAAAGCCTCCACATTATTGAGCCCTTCTGCACCGCAAAAGCTAGACAAAGCAAAGGGCAAATCTTTGGAAATACATAGTATTTTTGTGTTTTTTAAATCAGTAGCTTCTTTATTAAACCTTCTGACAGAAGCAGAACAGACACCTGTTCCCACACTAGGGAATATGTTTAAAATGAGTTTGCTGCCCCGATAATCCTTAAGGGAAACAACAGATAAATCAGTTTTTGTCAAGTTGAAATCGGGAGCTGTTTGCCCCACTTCGGGCAATTCGCCATTAGTTGTTGTGGGGGTACCGTCTAAAGTTATTTTTGCCATACTTTTTTTAGTAAAAGTATAAAATATTGTCTGAATTCATAAAAAAAGCCTGTCTTAAAACAGGCTTTTCAAATAAGTGTGATGTTTGTTTACCGGTCGATGGATGCCATTACTTTTTTTGCAAAGGTATTGGCAGCATCTCGTTCTTCCATGCCGTTTTCAATCATTGCTGCCACTTCAGCAGCACCACAGAGATTGGTTATTAACTCACCAATAACGTCCATTTCCTGCTCAGTAATGCGTGGATACTCACTGAATGATTCAAGCACCTCAATACAGTGCTGAATTTTTTCAGGCGGATTGTTTTTCTGTAAATGTTTAATTACGGGCAGCTTCATCGATTAAAATTTTTAAAACTTCCGTTTTGTTGGTTTGTACCTGATTTAAAAGTGCTCCATTTTTAAATGCAGCAAATGTTGGTAGGTTATCTACATTTGCCACTTTTCTACTTTCGGGAAATCTTTCGGCATCTGCCAGTATGAAATTAAAACCTTCGGTTTCTTGTGCAAACTTTTTAAACTTAGGTTTCATCAGGCGGCAGTTTCCGCACCATCCGGCTGAAAACTGAACAATTACATTTTTGTTTTCAGCAATCAGCTCCTGCAAATTGT
>ERZ869909.1735-NODE-1735-length-16797-cov-11.068660_pt1 | contig 16797 bp, 14 predicted proteins | sample MGYA00520892_ERZ869909 | MGnify/ENA primary metagenome ERZ869909 (study PRJEB32215, sample SAMEA104723947) | bioreactor metagenome | biome: bioreactor; feature: anaerobic bioreactor; material: water | place: China | collected 2015-03-12 ...
GCATCAATTTGTTCAGTCACCCGCATCGAGCCAATACTTGACGTGATAAATGAACCCACCTTTCCGGCCATAATAATAGAGATAAACGTGGGCGCAAATTCAAGTATAACCGATTGACGTGTGGCAAAACCAATCAAACTTTTAGGTACCAATGGGTTGTCCATATTCAGAGCCGTTTGAATGGCAATAACGCTTCCAACAAAAAACGAGATGAAAATTACAATCCCCAGTGAACTGATTATCAAATCGTTGATTTCTTTGAAAATCAAATTTCTTAAAACCGAAGCTTTGGTAGGCCTTATAAAGACCTGTTTAAGCATTATAAAATAGGAACCAATATCTCTTAGGTATCTCATAGATTTTTCGCTTTAAGCGAAACATTTATAAATATTGGAGCAAACCGCCCGATTTATTATTAATTAACTATAATCTATTATTTTTTGTACTTCAAATATAATTATATAAAAACTAAAAAGTTAACCGTATTTTAGAGTTAAACTCCCCTTTTGGGGGTTGGGGGAGCTTTTTATCAAACGCTAAAGTAACAAAAATAATTGGTCAGGTTTTAACTATTAAGTAAACTTTAGTTTAAACTAGGATTGTATTTTTGCAGTATAATAATGGTTGGGTGCAGGATGCTAGATGTCGGATGTTTGAAATTTTTGCACCCCGTACCCGACATTTAATAAAGAATGGTAGCATTTTTAAGGATTATCCACTGTAAACAATATAAAACCGTAATAGTTAAATCATGAAAAAAACAGTTTTTCTTTTTATCGCAGTCACCACATTTATTTTTAACGGTTTTTCTCAAAATAACACTTCTGAAACAAAATTGGTAGTAGGTATTGTTGTTGACCAAATGCGGTATGACTTCCTCACTCGCTATTACCACCGTTATGGCGAAGGAGGTTTTAAACGGCTATTAAATTATGGTTTTGAGTTTAAAAACAACCATTACAATTACATTCCCACCTATACCGGCCCCGGGCACGCATCGGTTTATACCGGCACCTATCCTGCGATTCACGGGGTGATTGCCAATGACTGGTATGACAAAGAAATTCAAAAAAGTGTGTATTGTGTGGAGGATGAGAATGTAACTTCAGTGGGGACTGAAGACAAAGCAGGAAAAATGTCGCCTCACCGGATGAAAACCACTTCCATAACTGACGAATTGAAACTACACACCCAGCAAAAGTCAAAAGTAATTGGGATTTCTCTAAAAGATCGTGGAGCAATCCTGCCTGCAGGACACACAGGAACAGCCTACTGGTTTCACGGAAAAGACGAAGGCAAATGGATAACCAGCAGTTTTTATATGAATGAATTGCCAAAGTGGGTCAATGATTTTAATAAATCCGGTAAAGCACAGCACTACATAAACCAAATTTGGGAACCTATATACCCCATAGAAACTTATACTGCCAGCGGAAAAGACAACAGTCCTTATGAGCAGCTGTTTAAGGGAAAAGAAACCCCAACGTTTCCCTACAATTTAAAAGAACTCTCCAAAGAAAACGGTGGGTATAGCTTTATAAGCGAGACCGTTTTCGGCAACAGTATCACCACCGATTTTTCAATGGCGGCTATAAAAGGGGAACGGTTAGGAAAAAACAACGTGACCGATTTTCTTGCTATCAGTTATTCCAGCCCCGATTATATCGGGCATACATTTGGCCCCAATTCTGTTGAGGTGGAAGACAATTATATACAATTGGACAGAGAGCTGGAGCGGTTGTTTAACTTTCTTGATAAAGAGGTTGGAAAAGGACAATACCTTGTTTTTTTAACAGCCGATCATGGGGTAACTCATATTCCCGGCTACTTGCAATCGTTGAATATTCCTGCCGGACTTTTTAACCGTTCGGAATTTCGGGAAGCTTTAATTGCATTTTCGATGAGTACTTTTAAGGTAGATGTAATAGAACGCGAACAAAGCAATCAGATTTTTTTGAATAAGGAGGTGATGAAAAATGCCGGTCTCGACCCAAGAGCAGTGCAGCAAACATTGGCCGATTTTATTATTACCTATCCCAAAGTTGATAAGGTATTTACCCGAAACCAGTTGGAAAGTGGCTCTTTTACACGTGATATAGGCTATTTGGTTCAAAACGGTTTTAACCAAAAGCGTAGCGGCGATGTGGTGTATGTGTTTGAACCCTCTATATTGTCCACCTGGTATGAGAGGGGAGGTACTTCACACGGTAGCGGATTTACTTATGATACCCACGTGCCGCTGATTTTTTACGGTAATGGTATCAAAAAAGGACATACCTACCAAAAGTCTGAAATCACTGATATTGCGCCTACACTTTCGGCTTTACTGGGTATAGCACGGCCCAATGGTGCCACCGGCAGGGTATTGACGGAGTTGTTTGAGTGAGTATCTATTGTTTTTCAGAGTGATTTAATTTCATTTTCAATGAGTTAATTTCCTCTTCTAATTTTTGATTGTATTTCAAAACTATGTCGAATATATTCTGAGGAATGTTAACGTACTGAATACCAATAGCTTGATTATTGAAAGTGCAACTTTCATTCTTTAAGTTAATAGATTGCTCATCTTTTATTTCATCAACAGAAACCTCAAGTACATCAGCAAAACGTTGCCATTCGATATCTGTAATAGGGGATTTTCCCCGTTCTTTTCTGGAATAAGTAGTTTGTTCCATTGCAACCTTTTCAGCCATTTGATATTGTGATAAATTCCTGCTTTTTCTGGTGTTGATTAATTTTTGATGTACCATTTTAAATTGAATTTCAAGTAAATATATAAAATAATGCAGTAATATGCAGTTTTTAGCGAAAATATGCACCTTAATATTTCCTGCAAATATCCTTTTATTTTATGAACACATAAGTTTTTTTGTTTTTGTTTAGCAATACTAAAAATAATCGTACGGTATTTTTGGTAAATTATTCACTAACCTTTAAAAATTTAAATTATGAAAAAATCTTTTTTTATAGCCTCTTTTGCTATATTGTTAATGTTTGTAGGCTTGTATTCATGCCAAACGGAAACCGACAGTTTTGACCAAATCGCAACTGAACAAATTGAAATCAGTGAAAAATCTTCACATAGTGTTATAGTGCACGCTCATTTTGGGAGAAAATCCAGAAATTGTTTTGGGATTGGTATCTGTGATGCTTGTTTATTTTGTTGTCCACATTGTAGTGTAGTATTACTAAACGTACCTACACCGCATCATAATGAATCAATAACAAATCCTATCGTAGATTTATATCTGCCAAATCCAATTGAAGAATATGAATCTGGTGAGGACACAACCCTTTATATAGATGAAACTATAATTATTGAAGATTCTGATGAATACGAAATTAGAATTATTGAAGGGGAGTATGAATATGAAAGTGAGATGGGAGAATATGGAGGTTATAAAATACAAGTTTTTATTAGTCCTATTGAATAAAAGGATTATTTTTTGTAAATTATGAATCTTTTAAAGATCAAGAATAGGTAGCCTTTGATGTTCAATAAATATGGAAAATCATTAAAGGCTACTTGTTGTATGTATAAAATTAAACTTAAATTAATATGTTAAGAAGTATCCCTTTGTTTTTAATTTTATTAAGTTTTTTAAATTGTGGTTATTCTTTTAGTCAATCATTTTCTATTGAAAACTTTCCTTCAGAAAGTTGTGAGGAAATACAAAAGTTAAGCGAGTATAATACTTATGTAGTTTCAAAGGATGATTTACAGATGCTTCATGAATGCTCTGGCAAAAAGTATAGTGTTTTCTACACCTTTACTTATTGGTGTAAACCTTGTAGGGAGTTTGTTCCTGATCTTGTAGGGTTTTATTATGAAAACAAGCCAGATTTCAACCTTTTTTTCTTAATCCCGGAAGTAGTTCAAGATTCAAAGAAGCAAGAATATTCAAGAAAATCGTTAACAAACTTTAAAGAACCAATTTTTGCTGTAAGCGATGAGTATGGAAATCGATTTAGAAGAAAATACAGTAATTTTCTAACAGATTTTATCCCTGATTTTGATGTTAAAGAAGTGGGGCTAGGTTTGGGTAAAATAATAGTTATGGGACCTGACTTTGAGATTGTCTATGTTTCAACCGATGGAAGTTTAGGAAAAGACAAGATTAAAAGTTTAAAAGAGTTAATAGAATAATCTTTTTAAACTTACTCAAGTTGTTTACGCAAACTAAAAAAAGAAACCTGCCGCAATCGGGGCTAGTTGAAAATCTTTTGTCTGATTTTTTTCCACCTGTAGGTTCGGATAAATTTTCCTTCTTCGCTACTAACTAAATACTCAACCTTTTTTCTTTTAGCTTGACAATACCCCCTAAGATAATCAATGATTAATAAAGGATTTTCTTTTTTAAAAGCCAGTTTCGCTGAAGCAATGGCCGTTAACCAAAAACCATATCGTAAAGCATAAAATGCCTCGCCTTGCGTATAACGGGCAGCTTTGTCATAGGTGTTTCCGGTAGGCTTTAAATGTTTTACCAAAAGAGTAGGTTCAGTTATTACTTTCCAGTTATGATATTGGGCCAAAAGCTCATCAGCCGTGTCCCAACCCATGGCTCTTTTTAATCCACCAATGTCTTTAAAACAATCTTTTCTATATGCTTTCAATGCACCGCGGATGTGGTCTTTGTTGGTCAGGTTTTCTACTTCCCAGTTTCCTTTTTTTTCAATGGTGCAAAATCCCCCCGCCATACCGCATTTGGGATTGTTTTTAAAAATTTCACTTACTTTTTCAAGGTAATTTTCCGGGAAAATCAAATCAGCATCAAACTTACAGATAATATCATAATCGTCATCCAGCATTTCAAAACCTCTATAAAAAGCGTTGATGACTTTACTCCCTGGAAGGTGTTTGTCTTCTGAACTTATTTTGACCAAATGAATGAAAGGAAACTTTTCAGTACAACGAGACACCACTTCTGAAGTTGTGTCTGTGGAATGGTCATCCACAACCACTATTTTCTTCGGAAGCAGTGTCTGAGAAACTAAAGACAACAAAGTCTTTTCAATAAATGATGCCTCGTTGTGAGCCGGAATGACAATGTAAAATTTCAATGATGAAAGGGTTCAAAATGTTCCTTTCAAAATTACATATAATTTTAATTGCAACTCACATTAGGGTTCCAATCGTTAAAGATGCCGTTGGGGTTTTCTTTTTCGGTCCACACATGCAACGCCCAAATTTCTAAATTTGGATTTGGGTGAAATGGCTGGTTAAACAAAACAGGCGGTTCTGCATCAGCAGGGTGGATGGCAAAGGGCACGATATACTCAACACCTAAAAATTCCCACTCTTCATTTTCATCTTGGTTGTAAAGTAGTACCTGAGGCTCTAAGTGGTTTACTCTTCCGTCAAAATATTCCATACGTCCAAAGTGATAGCCCATACCGCCCTCTGTGGGATGCTCTACACAATCTGACATTTGATTGTTCCATCCGGCCGTCATAGCAGCATCAAAATCATGATAGGCAGCTGTTTCTGCACGCACTTGATTAAGGAGGAAGTTAATCCAGTTGTCACAACTTACACTGGGATTAAAATCTTCAAACATTCCGTTGGTGTTTTCTTTTTCCGTCCAAACATGTAGTGCCCAAATGCCTAATTCATAATTGGCATGGAATTCCTGAAAAAATAATACCGGAGGTTCTGAATTTGCCGGAAGAATATCAAAAGGAACAATGTACTCAACTCCAAGAAACTCCATTTCTTCATTTGCGTTCATTGCATAAAGCAATACCTGAGGTTCCAGATGGTTTACCCGTCCGTCCATAAATTCCATACGGGCATAGTGGTGGCCCATTCCACCAGCAGTGGGATGTTCAACACAGCCGGATAAGTCGTTATTCCAGCCGGCATTCATGGCGGCATTTATACTGGTAAATGCTGCAGTTGCATTTCTCACTTCCTGAATCATTTGTGCAATTTGCTCTTCTTCAGAAAGAGGTGGTGTGTTGTCGTCGTCGCTTGAACAAGCAGTAAAAACTGCTAATGATAAGCATAGTGTAATTAATTTCAGATTCTTCATAATTATTTGGTTATTAAGGATTACTGTTTTATTTATTTTCAAAAAAACAATGCTTTTCCGGTATCATTGCTTTGCATTCCACTTAAATATACCTCGGCCATCTGGGCAGCAGTTGGACATTGGCTACCATCCATACCCATAGTTTCTGCGGTTTCACGAATCAGAGGTGGATGCACTATCAGAATTCTTTGGTCGTTTTCAAGCTCCAGCGAAAGGGCTCTGATAAACCCTTCTAAAGCAGCATTTGCCATCGCAATATTTGTGGTATTTGGCCAGGGTTGATGAGCAAAAATTCCACCGGTTAAAATGATGGTGCCCTTGGGGTTTAAGAAGTTTAATCCTGCCTTGCAAAGATTGATTTGTCCCATCAGTTTGCTTTTTATTCCTACTGAAAACTCTTTGGCTGTCATTTTTGTAAAAGCACCAAAACTTGCATCACCTGCAGCACAAACAATGGCATCAACAAAGCCTATATTTCCAAAAAACCGGTTAATAGTGTCAGGATTTTCGATGTCCATAGATGGGTTTGAATTTCTGGAAGTTGCTATTACTTGGTACCCTTTATTCTCAAAGAGATTTACCAAAGCTTTTCCAATAGTGCCTGTGGCTCCTGTTATTAATACTTTCATAGATTATTGTGTTTAGTTATCAGCAGGTGTAAACCGCTCCACCAAATTGTCATAAGGTTCCAAGGTTTTGAGGAAATCATAAATGGCACTTAAATCGTCTTCTTCCATGCCGGCATACATCACCCAAGGCATCAATGTTTGAAATTCACCGGGTTTTACATCTGGTAAAACATAAGCAGAGTCCTCATACTTTTTAAAGAGCCTGATAAACTCTTCGCGGTTCATATTTTTTAAACCTGTTTCATGAGGGGTTAGGTTAGGGGTTCTTAACCAACTTCCGTCCGGAAACTGAAATTCCCTGCCGCCACCACCAATGGGTCCGACAAATTTTCCTTTTTCAAATTTGGTGTGGCATTCGGCACATGCTGCTGCGGTAAACATATACCTACCATAATTTATGCGGTCTGACCTTTCGGGACGTGTACTGAGTTCGGCTTCTTTTGGGATGGTTCTCAGAATGATGTTAAAAGGAAAATCAGCTTTTGAATCGGGGTGATTGCTTTCTACAGGCTCCAAGGTTCTTAAAAAGGCAATCACCGCTTCAATATCTTCACGATCTAACTGCCCGAAATTGTGATAGGGCATCACAGGGAAAATGGGCTCGTCATTGCGTTTTACACCCGTTGTAATAAGTCTGAAAAGCTCGCCGTCTGTCCAGTCTCCAATGCCGTAGGGTGTAATATTTGAAGAAATAAACCTTCCGGGGAAACCCATAGACTGGTCAAAAACATCACCACCTACAAATTCGGTTCCGGGAGTAGGAGGGCCTGAAAATTTGGAAAAATCACGCACCGAATGGCAATCGGCACACATCATAACATTGTATGCCAGATACCTTCCGCGCTCCACCTTAGATTCAGTGATTTCAATGTCGATGTATTCGGCTTTCCCCACGTTGGGCAGGGCAATCAGCACATAAGCGATTAGCAGAAAAACAAGCAGAATAACAGATGCAAATGCATACAATGAAAATTTGGCTACCTTTTTCATTTTAAGTTGGCTTTAGTTTCGGAAGTAAAATTGAAAGAAAAAAGGCAGCTTTTTATCACCCGAAAGAGTGATTTTAAATGTGATGAAGTTTTTTGATCAAATCGGTACGGCTGGAAGAGGCTGTTTTTAAAAAGATATTTTTGAGATGTGTTTTTACCGTATTTTCTGAAACAAACAGTTTTTCGGCAATCTGCTGATTGCTTAAACCTTCATCTAGCAATGATAAAACCTCCATCTCGCGTTCGGTTAACGGTTCGTTTAATTTTTGATTGAGTTTGAAGATTTTGGTGAGTTTTTCCTGTGACGGATTGGGATGGTAAAAATTGTTTACGGTAATTTCAATGGCAGCTTTGAGCTGTGCATCGTTAAATGGTTTTACCAAATAATGCTCGGGGTGTATTTCTTTTACTTTTGATAAAGTAATGCTGTCACTAAAGGCAGTTAGAAATATAATGGGGACTGGAAATTTTTCTTTTATCCATTTTGCCAGATGAATTCCGTCTTCACGATCATCCAGATGAATATCCAGCAAAGCCAGGTGAAACGTGTTTTCCAGAGCCAGATCTTTTGCGCTTTCAATGTCAAATGCCGGCCCTATGGGAGTGTAGCCCAAATCTATCAGGCAGCTTGCAATGTCTTCGGCTACGATGGCATCATCTTCAACCACTAAAATTTTTAAGTGCTCCATAAGTACTTTTATGCGGGAATACTAAATCTTGCTAAAGTGCCTTTGTCTTTGTTTATGTAGTCAAAATCGGCTTTAAATTTATCGCTGAAAATTTTTATGAGTTTTCGGCCGGTGCCGGTTGTGCTTTCAGATTCAGAGGGTATTCCCACGCCATTATCTTCTACCTCGATGGTGATTTTGCCTAATTGGGATGTTACATTCAGTGAAATTTCGCCCGGCTCACCACTTTCAAAGGCGTGTTTAATGGCATTGGTAACCATTTCATTCATAATTAAACCTAACGGAATAGCCTTGTCAATGTCAACGCTAAAATCTTCACATTTGCAGCTTAAAGAAATTTTACGGTCTTCAAGTGAAAATGCTTTTCTAAAATAGTCACACAATTCATTGACATAGGGCTGAAAATGTACTTTTCTCAAATCTTTGGTTTTATACAACTGGTGATGTAGCAGGCCAATAGCCCCCACACTATCTCTGCTGGATTGCAATGCTTTTTGGGCGATGGGGTTGTCGATGTTTCGGCTGTGAAGACTCAAAATACTGTTTAGGAGTTGCAGGTTGTTTTTGGTGCGGTGATGCATCTCCTGAAGCAGCAGGTCATTTTCATTAAGTGCTTCTTCTTTTCTGGAAACTTCCAGAGTGAGTTGTTTTCGCTGTTTTAAAATTTTTCGCAGAAAAAGAACAATTATAATTAAAACCAAGGCCAAAAAGATACCCGAAATAAGATACCAGCGTTTTTGACTGGCTTCTTTTTCAAGCTGCAGTTTTTGCAGTGAGATGGTGGTTTCTTTGTCTTTCAACTCAAATCGGGCTTGCATTTCTTTCATAGCCCATTGGCTGCTTTCCTGATTTAGGCTGTCTGATATACTGCTGTATGCTTTCCAGCTTTCGGTGGCGATTAAAAAGTTGCCGGCTCTTTCTGAAGCTAACGCACGTTCTTTCAAAACGGTTCGGAGCAATTCCTTTCTGCCTGAGGAAACAGTAATTTCATAGGCTTCCTCTATACGTTTTAGACCCTCAGCGGTTCTGCCTTCCATTACATCAATGGCACCCAGATAGGCCATGGCCGATACTTTTTCAGGGGTTATTCTTTCTGAAAATTGAATACCGTCATTCAGGAATTTTTTAGCCTCCGAAATATTTCCAAGATTATAATGAGCCACTCCAATACCGATATCTATATTGGCAATATTTGCATCCGGCTCCCGGTATTTTTCAGAAAGTATTTTCGATTCTGTTAAGGTCGAAAGGCTTTCCTCAAATTGTCCCAAGTAGGAGTAAGCCAATCCCTTATTGTAGAGGCTGTTTATTATCCCGACGGTGTCCTTTTCTTCGGTTTTTATTTCCAGCGACTTGTCATAAATCTCCAAAGCCTTGTCATACCTTCTTTGCAACCGATAAATCACGGCCATATTATTGAGTGCATAGGCAATACCTTCTTGGTAGTCAAGTGAGTCTGACAATAAAAAGCCTTGGTTGTAATAAATCAAAGCATCGTGAAAATTGCCTGAAAAATAGTGGGTAACACCAATGGCGTTCAGCAATTTGGCACGACTTAAAGAATCGTTGTAGCGTTGAGCAATTTGCAACGAGCGGTTGTAAATGGCAAAAGTACTGTCTAATTGATTGTTGTTTTCATAGGCTCTTCCCACCTGATACAAACACCATATTTTTCCGGAGGGAAATTGGAGAAACTTGGCCAAATCATAGCCTCTGTAAGCAAAATAAATGGCTGAATCTGAATCTACAGTTTGATAATAGTAAGCCAAATCACGGTATTGCCAGACCTTGGATGTGTCGGTTTTGGCAAAAGTCAATTCGTGCTTCAATCGTTCAATTTCTTGTGATTGCAACATAAATATTGAACACAGGCTCAACAGGATGGTTGTCTTTAGTTTTCTCAAATCCCCAAAATTTGATTTCTAAAGATAAAAATTTAATACAAATTTTGAATTATTGTTTGTTGTTCTACGGAAATTATTGTTTTCTTTCAGCATACACCAAATAATATCTGGGTGTAAAAAGCCTCAACAAAGGTCTGATGCCTATTTTTTTTACCGGATGGGTAAAGGTGGTTTTTTGCTTGATTTCCCAACCCGATTTTTCAAGCAACCAGTCAAACTGCCACCTTTCAAACTCATGATAATGCCTGTCCCAAAGGTCTGCTTTGCTTTTATATGCCGGGGCAAACCACAAACGCAGCGGAACAGAAGCAACCAGTTTTTCGGCTTTAATTTCTTTTAGAATATTGTATGGAGCGATGAGGTGTTCAAAAATTTCAAAAGCGGTAACCACTTCTGCATCCGAATTTTGCACGGCAGAAAAATCTTCGTCCAAATCTTCACCTGAAGTGTTTGTAACCTGAAAGCCCTGTTGTTTCATAATTTCAGAAAACGGATTTTCAACACCTAAATCTAAAATTTTAGAACCAACCGGAATCACTTCCTTTAAAAAATCAAGGGTAATGTTGTAGCGTTTTTTAGGAAATTTGCCTTCGTACATGATTAAAATTGGTACACCATAGCATTGATATTCATGCCCGCCCCAACACTGGCAAAAATTGCATATTCACCGGGATTGATACTGTGACTGCCTAATTTTTTTTGAAGCACTAAATCCAGCAATGTCGGAATGGTGGCCACGCTACTGTTACCCAATTCGCCAATACTCATGGGCATAATCTCTTTGGGCATTTCCATATCATAGAGTTTATAAAAACGCTGGCAGATGGCTTCATCCATTTTTTCATTGGCCTGATGGATGAATATTTTTTTGATGTCTTTGATGTCAACACCGCTTTTTTCCAAACAACTTTTCATAGCTAACGGTACATTGGTCAGTGCAAAATTATAGACTTTTCGGCCATACATTTTGATGTAGCGAGTGTTGTCTTTTTGTTCTTTGGCATTACTGGTGTCAAAGTAGATAAAATGGGCTTCGTCCTTTGTGTAAGTTGCCGTTTCAAAAGCAATAATGCCTCCTTTCCCTTCTACCTGCTGAAGAATAACTGCACCGGCACCATCACTGTAAATCATGGAATCTCTATCATGCGCATCGATTACCCGCGATAAAGTTTCTGAGCCGATTACTAAGCAAGTTTTTGCTATCCCCGCCTGAATAAAAGCGTTGGAGTGTATCACGCTTTCCAGCCAGCCGGGGCAGCCAAAAAGCATATCATATGCCACACAATGCGGGTTTTCAATCTGTAATAAATGCTTTACGCGTGAAGCCAAACTGGGAACAGTGTCGCTTTGCACAGTACCATATTTTACATCCCCATAATTGTGAGCAACGATAATATAATCAATAGTTTCAGGGTTAATTCTTGCATCGGCTATGGCTTTTTGAGCTGCTAAGAAGGCAATATCAGAATTAACCAAATTTTCTTCCAAGTAGCGCCGTTCCTGAATGCCTGTAATGGCTTTGAACTTTTCAATAATTACAGCATTTGGTGCCTCAATGGCACTGCCGTCTTCATTCAAAAACCGATGAGATCCAAACGATTCATTGGTTGCTATTTTTTCGGGGATATAGCTTCCGATGCCTGTTATTTTTACAACACGATTCATCTCTTTTGAATTTTTTGCTAAATTACTAATTTATTGACCGAAATGCATCTTTTCTGTTCCATTATTTGAAAATGAAAAAGGCTTTTTGAAATTCAAAAAGCCCTTAAATCAATTTTTAATAACGAAAACTTAAGCCTCCATATACTCCTCAATCGGCGCACAGGTACAGATTAAATTTCTGTCGCCATAAGCTTCATCTACTCTTCTGCAACTGGGCCAGAATTTGTTTTCGGCAACATACTCCAGTGGGAATGCAGCCTTCTCTCTGCTATATGGAAATTCCCAGTTGTCTGAGGTAACCATTTTCAGGGTGTGTGGCGCATTCTTTAAAACATTGTTTGGATTATCGGCACTTGCTTCTTCAATTTCTTTTCTTATCGAAATCATCGCATCACAAAAACGATCCAGTTCGGCTTTGCTTTCACTTTCTGTAGGTTCTACCATCAAGGTGCCTGCCACCGGAAAAGAAACCGTGGGGGCGTGGAAACCATAGTCCATCAATCGCTTGGCGATGTCCACCACTTCAATACCGTTTTGTTTGAAAGGTCTGCAATCCAAAATCATTTCGTGTGCAGCTCTTCCAAGTTCGCCGGTATATAGGGTTTCGTAGTGTCCTTTTAAGCGCTCTTTCATATAATTGGCGTTTAAAATAGCATATTGAGTTGCTTTTTTCAAGCCTTTTACTCCCAACATTCGGATGTATCCATAGGAAATCAAACAGACGAGCGAAGAACCATAAGGAGCCGCAGATATGGCCGTAATAGCCTGTTCACCACCGGTTTTAATGACCGGGTTTCCTGGAAGGAAAGGAGCGAGTTGAGGAGCAACACAAATTGGGCCCACACCCGGGCCACCACCACCGTGGGGAATAGCAAAAGTTTTATGTAAATTTAAGTGACAAACGTCTGCGCCAATGGCCCCGGGATTGGTCAATCCCACTTGGGCGTTCATATTAGCACCGTCCATATACACCTGACCGCCGTTGTCGTGTATAATTTGAGTTACTTCTCTGATAGCCGATTCATACACTCCGTGTGTAGATGGATACGTCACCATTAAACAGGAAAGATTGTCTTTATGTAATTCAGCTTTTTCTCGTAAATCGTCCACATCTATGTTGCCTTCATCGGTAGATTTGGTAACTACTACTTTCATACCCGCCATTACTGCCGATGCCGGATTGGTACCGTGTGCCGAGCTGGGGATTAAACAAATGTTTCTGTGACCTTCCCCACGGGATTCGTGATAAGCTCTGATCACCATCAGGCCTGCAAATTCTCCTTGTGCACCCGAGTTGGGTTGCAACGATGTTGCGGCAAAACCGGTGATTTCAGTTAAATAATTTTCGAGGTTTTTTAATACGTTTTGATAACCTGCTGCCTGCTCAACAGGAACAAACGGATGTACATTTGCCCATTGCGGGTCACTCAATGGAAGCATTTCCGCGGCAGCGTTTAGCTTCATAGTACAGCTTCCCAATGAAATCATGGAGTGATTTAAGGACAAGTCTTTGCGCTCCAGTTTTTTGATGTAGCGCATCATATCGGTTTCAGACTGGTAGGTATTGAAAACTTCGTGCGTCAGGAAATCGGTTTTTCTGATAACTGATTCGGGTATTTTTTTGCCTTCATCAATAGATTCTATTTCAAAAGCAGGTTTTGAAGCGGCTTCAGCAAAAATACGAATGATTGTGTTGAGATCTTCAACGGTAGTGGTTTCGTTAAACGAAATAGAAACCGTTTCGGCATCCGGATAGTAAAAGTTTACTTCACCGGATTCTGCTAGGGCTTTTATTTTTGAAGCGTTTGCTTTTATTTGTAGCGTGTCAAAATAGGTACTGTTTGTTTGAGTATAGCCTAATTTTTCCAAAGCTTTTTCAGTAGTCGCAGCTGCATTGTGTACTTTGCCGGCGATGTATTTCAAACCTTCCGGCCCGTGGTAAACGGCATACATACCCGCCATAACGGCAAGCAGCACTTGTGCTGTACAGATATTGGAAGTTGCTTTATCGCGCTTGATGTGCTGCTCGCGTGTTTGCAGAGCCATACGCAAAGCTCGGTTGCCATCGGTGTCTTTAGTTACACCAATGATACGCCCGGGGATGTTTCTTTTGTATTCTTCTTTGGTTGCAAAAAAGGCGGCATGCGGTCCTCCATAGCCCATCGGGATTCCAAATCGCTGTGTGGTACCTACTACCACATCTACACCCATTTCGCCGGGAGCTTTCAGCATTACCAAACTTAAAATATCAGCAGCAACGGCAATTTTTATTTCGGCAGCTTTTGCTTTTTCGATAAAATCGGCATAGTCATAGACCATCCCTGATTTTCCTGGATATTGAAGTAAACAACCGAAAAAATCATTGGAGAAATCAAATGTTTCATGATTACCGATTACCAACTCGATTCCCAAAGGAATGGCTCGGGTGTGAAGCAATGAAATTGTTTGTGGCAAAACTTCTTCCGAAACAAAAAACTTAGACACATTGTCTTTTTGCTGAGCACGGCTGCGCAGTGAAAATAACAAGCCCATTGCTTCGGCTGCTGCGGTGGCTTCATCAAGAAGTGAAGCGTTTGCCAGTTCCATTTTGGTAAGATCGCTCACCATAGTTTGGAAATTTAAGATAGCTTCCAGACGGCCTTGTGCAATTTCAGCCTGATAAGGCGTATAAGCCGTGTACCAACCCGGATTTTCTAGTATGTTGCGCTGGATAACCGGAGGCAGAATCGTGGGGTGGTATCCCAAGCCGATGTAGGTTTTAAAAATCTTGTTTTGATTGGCCAAATCACCAATGTGCCCCAAATATTCCTGCTCGCTCATAGCGCGTGGCAGGTTCATAGGTTTTTTCATCAGGATGTCATCGGGGACAGTTTCATAAATGAGTTGGTCAATAGATTCAACGCCAATGGTTTTTAGCATTTCGGGAAGGTCTGCTTCACGAGGTCCAATGTGACGTAAAGCAAAAGTATCTGTGTTCATGAAAAACGATTTTTAAGGACGCAAAAATACGATTTTAAAGTGGAAAATTTAATGACGAAAAACATAGAATTCCGTTAATTTTTCAACCAAAAAGCAAGGTTATAAACAGCTTCTGTATTTTTGTTTCGTGAAAATTGGTAAGGCACTATTCAACTTTTATATTCAGGCGAGTTTCCACGTGGCTTTGGCTATCGTGGCATTGATGCTGTTATCAGCTATTTACTTAAACATTTCGCCTGATTTTTATCTTTCAGGTTTTATGTTCACAGCTGCGATAAGCGGCTACAATTTTGTGAAATATGCCGGTATTGCCAAATGGCACCATCGCTGTTTGACATCAGGTTTAAAGAGTATTCAGATTTTTTCCCTGTTTGCCTTTTTTACCATGATTTTTTTCTTTTGGCATTTGCCGGTTTCAGTTCAGGCTTTAGCACTAATTTCTGGGCTATTGACATTGTTGTATGCCGTTCCGCTAAAGCGAAAATGGAAAAACTTCCGCTCCATTCCCGGAATGAAACTGATTTTAATCGCTTTGGTTTTGGTACTAACCACGGTTTTAATGCCGGCTTTTTATAACGAAATTGTGTTTTACTTTCCGGTTTTTATTTTGTGTGTGCTTCGCTTTCTTTGGGTGATTGTTTTGTTACTTCCTTTTGAAATCAGGGATTTACGGGTCGATAGCATTTCACTGGGAACCATTCCGCAGCAACTGGGGGTGTTTAAAACCAAATTTTTTGGGAGTATCTTGTTAGGTATTTTAGCTTTCGCTGAAATATTTTTTTATACAATTTTCTTCAACTCCCTTTGGGCTGTTTTGATTGTGATACTAATAACAACTGCAGCTTTGTGGTTCAGCAATTTGAAACGCTCATTTTATTACACCGCTTTTTGGGTAGAGGGGATACCGGTGTTGTGGTTGGTTCTTGAACTCTTCAATCAAAAACTCTTTTAATTAGAGCTTCAGCAAATCAAAAATCCCTAATCTTCAATCGTTAATCTTCAATCAAAAGTCCCGCCCTTTTCAACAAATGCTCCGGATTGGGTTCTTTTCCGCGAAAGCGTTTGTACAACTCCATAGGATGCTCTGTACCGCCCTTTGAAAGGACATGTTCCTTGAATTTTGCCGCCACTTCGATATTGAAAATTCCTTTTTCCAAAAAGTAAGCAAAGGCATCGGCATCCAGTACTTCGGCCCATTTATAAGAATAATAACCCGAAGAATAACCACCCTGAAAAATATGCGAAAACGAGGTGCTCATACAGTTTTCGGCCACATCGGGATAGAATTGGGTGCCTTCAAAAGCTTTAAGTTCAAAATCTTTTACAGATTCAATTTTTTCAGGGGACTTGCCGCCATGCCACGCCATATCGAGCAGTCCAAAACTGAGTTGTCGCAAGGTTTGCATCCCTTCCATAAAGGTAGCCGAAGCCTTGATTTTTTCAATCAGTTCCATTGGGATGGTTTCACCGGTTTCATAGTGCTTGGCAAACAGTTCCAATGCTTCTTTTTCATAACACCAGTTTTCCATCACCTGGCTGGGCAATTCCACAAAATCCCAGTGAACTCCCGTTCCTGAAAGGCTGGGATAAGTCGTATTGGCCAACATCCCGTGCAGTGCGTGTCCAAACTCGTGGAAAAGTGTTGTGACTTCGTTAAAGGTCAATAAAGACGGTTTAGTTTTTCCGGGTTTTGTAAAATTACAAACTATCGAAATATGTGGACGTTCCATTTTTCCGTCTGTTACATACTGTGGTTTGTAAGAAGTCATCCAGGCACCGTTGCGCTTACCCGGCCGTGGATGGAAATCGGCATAAAACAGGGCGATATCGTTACCTTTGGTATCGCTTACGCGAAAGGTTTTTACGTCTTCGTGATATTTGTCGATGTCAAAAACTTCGGTGAACTTTAA
>ERZ869909.1736-NODE-1736-length-16782-cov-7.361987_pt1 | contig 16782 bp, 15 predicted proteins | sample MGYA00520892_ERZ869909 | MGnify/ENA primary metagenome ERZ869909 (study PRJEB32215, sample SAMEA104723947) | bioreactor metagenome | biome: bioreactor; feature: anaerobic bioreactor; material: water | place: China | collected 2015-03-12 ...
TATGACGAGTTTGCCGCGCGCTTCCCCTTTGCCGAGACCGAAGACCAGCTTTCGGCCATCGAGGATGTGTTCGAGGACCTGGCCCGTGGCCGCCCGATGGACCGGCTGATCTGCGGCGATGTCGGCTTTGGCAAGACCGAAGTGGCCCTGCGCGCGGCCTTCATCACGGCGATGAGCGGCAAGCAGGTGGCGGTAGTTGCGCCGACCACGCTGCTCGCCCGCCAGCACTTCAACACGTTCGTGGAGCGCTTCAAGGGCTGGCCGGTGAAGGTGCGTCAGCTCTCCCGGCTGGTCGGCGCCAGGGAAGCCGCCGAAACGCGCAAGGAGCTGGAGGAGGGGCGCTGCGAGATCGTGGTCGGCACGCATGCGCTGCTGGCGAAGACCATCACCTTCTCCGACCTTGGCCTCTTGGTGATCGACGAGGAGCAGCATTTCGGCGTGAAGCACAAGGAGCGCCTGAAAGAGCTGCGCACCGATGTCCATGTGCTGACGCTCACCGCCACGCCAATCCCCCGCACGCTGCAACTGGCGATGAGCGGTATCCGCGACCTTTCCATCATCGCCACGCCCCCGGTCGACCGTCTGGCCGTGCGCACCTATGTCGCGCCGTTTGATCCGGTTACGGCGCGCGAGGCATTGCTGCGCGAGAAATACCGGGGCGGGCAGAGCTTCTTCGTCGTGCCGCGCATCTCCGACCTGGAGGACACGGCCGAGTTCCTGCGCGAAGCGGTGCCGGAGGTCAGCTTCGAAATCGCCCACGGCCAGATGGCCGCCACGGCGCTGGAAGACATCATGACCGCCTTCTACGAAGGCCGGTTCGATGTGCTGCTTTCCACCACCATCGTGGAATCGGGCATCGACGTGCCGACAGCCAACACGCTGGTGGTTCACCGTGCAGACCGGTTCGGGCTGGCCCAGCTTTACCAGCTGCGCGGACGGGTAGGGCGCTCCAAGGCGCGCGCCTATGCCTATCTCACCACGCCGGCGCGCGAGAAGATCACCGAAGGCGCGGAGAAGCGTCTGAAAGTCCTGCAATCGCTCGACAGCCTGGGCGCGGGTTTCACGCTGGCAAGCCACGATCTCGATTTGCGCGGCGGCGGTAATCTCTTGGGCGAGGAGCAGTCGGGCCATATCCGCGATGTCGGGGTAGAGCTCTATCAGGCCATGCTGGAGGAGGCTGTCGCCTCGCTGAAAACCGATGGCCCGGCGCTGGATGAAGGCGACTGGTCGCCGCAGATCAATACCGGTGCAGCGGTGCTGATCCCGGACTACTACGTTCCCGATCTTGATGTGCGTATGGGGCTTTACCGGCGTTTGTCAAAGCTTGACACGAAGCAGGAGCGTGAAGCGTTTGCTGCCGAACTCATCGACCGGTTCGGGTCGCTGCCCGATGAGGTGGAGAGCCTCTTGCAGGTCGTCGCCATCAAGGCGCTGTGCAAGCGCGCAGGGATCGCCAAGCTCGATGCGGGCCCTAAAGGTGCGGTGGCGACCTTCCGCGATCATGCCTTTGCCGATCCGATGGCTCTGATCGAGCTGATGAACAAGCGGCCTGCCGACTACAAGCTGCGGCCCGACAACACGATGGTGCTGCGCGGGGAATTCCCCGAAATCGCGGACCGCCTGAAAGGCGTGCAGCGCCTTATTGGCCCGATTGCCGATGCCGCATCGCGGGGCAAGGCAGCAGGCTAGACCGCCGCCACACTCGTGCGTTCGGGGCGCAGGGCCGAGAAGGCGCGTGCGACCAGCGACTGGCCGCGGTCACCTGGCCCGGCCTCTGCCACCTCGTGGCGGATCAGAACCCGGAAGGGTGTGTTCGGGTCTGCGCCCTCATAGGCCGTACATTCGGCGATGGCTGCCACGCGCGCCGCGACCACGGCCGCATCGGACGCGCTGGTGCCGGGCAGCGCCAGATAGAAGGCATTTGCCGAAACGCGCACCGCAAGGTCCTCGGCGCGCACGCAATGGCGCAGCATGGAGGCGAACTGGTTCAGCGCAGCGGATGCGTGACGGCCCTCGGCAGGGCCGGCATTGCCGGGGACCGATGCTGTCAGCGCGATCACTGACAATGGCTGCGCAGTGCCCGTCGAGGCCTGGACGAGGCTGGAGAGATGGCGCTGGCCGAAGGCGTCGCTGAACAGGTCTGTTTCGCTGTCGAGAACGGCTGATACACGGCAGGATTCCAGCAGCCCCTTGGAGAGCCTGCGCCGCCGGCGCTCCTGGGCCAGTGCCAGTATCCGCTCTGCGAGCTCGTCAGGAGCGAGGCTTGCCGGGAGGATATCGGAGGCGCCGCGCGCAAAAGCCTCATCGGCAGCCGGGTAGATTTCGTCGTGGCTCAGAAGGACGGTTGGCGTGTGATAGAGGCGGGTATTGCGCCGCATGGCCGAGCAAACGGTGTGGGCGACATCGGGTTTCGGTCTGGTATTAAGCACGACCGCGTCAAACGCCCGCTCGTGCAGGTAGTCAAAGGCATTGAAGGTGGAGAAGGCCGCGATCACCTGGGCGCCCGTGCGTTCCAGAGCGTGTTCCAGCCGCAGATAGGCCGGGTCCGGCGGCCCGGCATACAGCACGCCGACCGATCCGCCGGAATGCTCGGTCTTGTGGAGCAGGTGGCCCGCATCGCCGAGATCGCTCAGACGCAGTCTCGCCGTCTCCTCGAGCACCCGCAGCCGCAATAGCGACCGCAGCCGGGCAGCGATCTGGATAGGGTGTGCCGGTGGCACGATGACGGCATCCGCGCCTTCAAACGCCCCGGCGAGCGACACCACGGCGCGTGCATTGCCAGTTTCGCCGGGAGGTAACGGGGCCATTGTCACAATGGCATCGACAGCTTCTGGCCGCGTGGCTGCGGCAATATTCGCGATACCGGCGGGACGGGCCGAAAACCCGAGGGCGCACAGCTCACCGGCCAGCTCGCCCGCTGGCCCGGCATCGCCGCACACCAGTAATGTTATCGCACGCCCCATCGGTCCCCCGGGCCTGACAGGGCTGCCATTGTGTCGTTGTAATTTCAGTGTCACAACCCGAATTCCTTCACCCGCATCGTTTTTTTCCCACCCGGAGCAGGCAGCATGAACGCACAAGGCCCTTTGCGTGGCGTTAAAGTGATTGAATTTGTTGGGCTGGGGCCGGCACCTTTTGCAGCGATGCTGCTGTCTGATCTCGGCGCTGACGTGATCCGCATAGACCGGCCGGGCGCGCATGGCGGGGGCGCAGCCGAAGTGCTGGCGCGGGGGCGGCGTTCGGTGGCGTTCGATCTGAAGAACCCGGAAGCCGTCAAGGCGTGCCTGGATCTGATCAGCCGCGCCGACATTCTGCTCGAAGGGTATCGCCCCGGTGTGATGGAGCGCCTCGGACTGGGCCCCGATATCGCCCACCAGCACAACAGGGCGTTGGTATACGGCCGCATGACGGGCTGGGGGCAGCATGGACCGCTGGCGCACGCGGCAGGCCACGATATCAACTATATCGCCCTTACGGGTGCGCTGGAGGCGATTGGCACGCCGGAGAGCCCGGCCATTCCGCTCAATCTGGTCGGCGATTTTGGCGGCGGCTCACTCTACCTGGCGTTTGGTGTTCTGGCCGCTCTCACCCATGCAAGGGCAACCGGTGAGGGGCAGGTGGTTGATGCCGCCATTGTGGATGGCGCAGCATCGTTGATGGGCGCGATCCACCAGTTGCAGGCCATGGGCGTGTGGAGCCGGGGCAGGGGCGGGAACCTGCTGGATGGCGGGGCGGCCTTCTACGGCACCTACAAGTGCGCAGACGGCAAACATGTCTCCATCGGACCGCTGGAACCGGAATTCTATGCCCTGCTGCTCGAAAAACTCGCTCTTACGCATGATCCGGTGATGGCAAACCCCTATGATGCCAGCCAGTGGAACGCGCAGCGGGAGCGTCTGCAGGCCGCCTTTTCCTCAAGAACGCGCGACGAATGGTGTGCCGTGCTGGAGGGCAGCGATGCCTGCTTTGCGCCCGTGCTGACGACTGACGAGGCCGCAGCCCATCCCCATATGTCCGACAGGGGCGTGTTCACGGAGGTGGCGGGTGTGCGGCAGGCGGCCCCGGCGCCGCGCTTCTCGAAGACGCCGGGCGCCATACAGGGGCCGGCGCCCGCGCCCGGAGCGGACACTGAGGCAGTGCTGGCAGACTGGGGCTTCGGGCAGACAGCCATCGCCGCCCTCGGAGCAGCCGGCGCCTTCGGCCGCCAGAGTTGAACGCAATCAGCCAGGCTGCGTTGGTTTCGGGTGAGGTTTTTTAGCGGAAGCAAGGGATCGCCCGCGTGTTCAACAATCGGTTTGAAACCGTAAGGAAACACGTCCGTACCGCTGGCGCTTTCGGGCCGGTCGCGATTGTCACGCGTTCGGTCGCCCGCGTCTTGCAACGCGAAATGATGCTGTATGCTGGCGGGGCCTCGTTCTTCGCCCTTCTGTCCATCTTTCCCGCCATTGCCGTGGTAGCCTCTGTATACGGGCTGGTGCAGGGACACGCGGAAGCGGTGGAACAGGTGAGCGAGATCGCCGCCGTCCTGCCGGCGGATGTACGGCAGATTGTCTTCAGCCAGATTTCCCGCCTCGCCACCACATCTCCCGCGCTGTTGACCCTGCAGGGCGCCCTGGCGCTGGTGATCGCGCTCTTTGCGGCATCGCGCGGGACCAAGGCGATCATTACCGGTCTCAATCACGTCGCGGGCCGCGACGGACTGCGGTCCATCATCAAGTTCAACCTCATTGCCGTTCTCGCTGTGCTGGCCGGTATCGGGCTGCTTTTTGCCGCCAACCTCACCGTGATGTTCGTGCCTGCCTTCATCAACAACGTGCTGGCCCCGATGGGAGCGGACGGCGGCGCCCGCCGCTTCATCAATCCGTGGAGCGTCTCCGTGCTCGCCATGGTCGCTGCGCTGATGCTGCTCTACCGGTATGTCATGCAGCGCGCTGCCGAGACGTCATGGGCGGGCTGCGCCATCGGCGCCTGTGCCGCGACAGCGCTCTGGCTCGCGTTGTCGGCCGGGTTCAACACCTATGTCTCGACGGTGGTGAGCATGTCGCTCTACGGCTCGCTCGGCGCCGTGATCGTTTTTCTGCTCTGGATATACTGGGCGGCGTATATCCTGTTTCTGGGCGGCGCCCTGGCGGTGGAATGCGACCGCGAGTATTTCCGCAAACGGGCTTGAGAATTTCCGGCCTGCCCGGCCATTCAGGGCCGGTTCAGCTAGGGTGTGGCGTTATAGCCCCCGAAGCCCGGGCCATGTGTTCCCAGTCCCTCGCCGGTTCCGGTCTTCATGAGGGAAGGTGTTTCCTCGACAAGCGCCGGGTTGGAGCAATCGCTCCGATCCGGCGTTTTGCATTTGCGCCATACCCGCCGGCATGGACCCGGCCCCGCCAATCGGTTATCCCCGCCATCAGGAAGGGCCCGAGCATGACGCGTCTTGGCGGAAGCGCTCCCGGCCATTATACAACGCACGTTGAATTTTTGCCCGGAGGACACCGAAGGTGAAAAAAGTCTATGCGGATGCGGCTTCTGCGCTCGAAGGCCTGACCTTTGACGGCATGACCGTGATGGCCGGCGGGTTTGGCTTGTGCGGCATTCCCGAAAACCTGATCCTGGCCTTGCGCGACAGCGGCGTGAAGGACATCACCGTCATCTCCAACAATGCCGGTGTCGATGATTTCGGGCTTGGCCTGCTGCTTCACACCCGCCAGATCAGGAAAATGGTCTCGTCCTATGTCGGCGAGAACAAGACCTTCGAGAAGCAATATCTCTCCGGCGAGCTGGAGCTCGAATTCAATCCGCAAGGCACGCTCGCCGAGCGCATCCGCGCAGGCGGCGCAGGGATTCCCGCCTTCTTCACCAAGACCGGGGTCGGCACGCTGGTGGCCGAAGGCAAGGAACTGCGCGAGTTCGACGGCGAGACCTATGTGATGGAAACCGGCCTGAAAGCCGACCTGTCCATTATCAAGGCCTGGAAGGGTGATAGCGAAGGCAATCTGGTCTTCCGCAAGACCGCGCGCAATTTCAATCCCATGATGGCGACCGCCGGAAAGGTGACGATTGCCGAGGTGGAAGAGATCGTGCCCGTCGGCAGTCTGGATCCGGACCATATCCACACGCCGGGCATTTTTGTTCAGCGCATTATCAAGGGCCAGCACGAGAAGCGCATCGAACAGCGCACCGTGCGCGCGGCTTAAGGGAGAGACAGATCATGGCCTGGACCCGCGACCAGCTCGCCGAACGCGCCGCCAAGGAACTTGAGGACGGCTTCTACGTCAATCTGGGCATCGGCATCCCGACGCTCGTGGCCAACTATATCCCTGAGGATATGGACGTTACCCTGCAGTCGGAGAACGGCATGCTGGGCATGGGTCCGTTCCCGACCGAGGACCAGGTGGACGCCGACCTCATCAATGCCGGCAAGCAGACCATTACGGAGCTGAAACGCACCAGCTATTTCAGCTCGGCTGACAGCTTCGGCATGATCCGCGGCGGGCATATCAATTTGTCGATCCTCGGCGCGATGGAAGTCTCCGAAAAGGGCGACATCGCCAACTGGATGATCCCCGGCAAGATGGTCAAGGGCATGGGCGGCGCGATGGACCTCGTCGCCGGCGTGCAGCGCGTTGTAGTCATCATGGAGCACACCGCCAAGGACGGCTCGCCCAAGCTATTGAAAGAGTGCGCCCTGCCGCTGACCGGCAAGGGCTGCGTCGATCGCATCATCACCACCTATGGCGTGTTCGATGTGGTGGAGGACGGGCTGGAGCTGATCGAGCTGGCCGACGGCATCACGCTGGACGATATCGCCAAGTCCACCGAGGCCAAATACCGGGTGGCGGCGAAGCTGGCGGCTTAGGAGCGCTGGCATGGGGTTTGGCGGACGATACGGGCTTGGGATCGCTTGTGTCATCGGAGCCGGCGCGGCGGCTGTCTCCATGGTGGCTTTGCTGGGAGCGCTTCTACCGCACGCAGCGAATGACACCGCCCGCAATCACCTCCTGCTGGCAACTCTTCTACCGGTCTTCGGGCTTGTCATAACCACGCTGTTCGCCGCTGCGGCCGTATTGTTTGAAACGGCAAAAGTCGGCCGCTTCTGGACGTTGGCGCCGCAGCTGGCTTCCGCCGCCGTCTGCTTGACACTTCTTCTCAACATCACGCACCACGCAGCAATAGCGCTCGGTGAATGGTTCGATCAGGAAGGCCCGAATTCGGAGGAAGTCGACTGGCTCATCCAGAGCGGACTCATTATCGCGCTAATTGCGGTGTTGGGCGGCGCAATCGCCATACTGATACAGCTCGCCAGACGGCGGATCCAGGCGCGGTCCCGTGTCGATGATGATCCAGCGTTGGCCGCACCGCGAGGCGATGTCGAGCCAGACTAGTTCGTAACGGGCGTCCCCTAATGATGCCCGCCGCCAAAGCGCATGCGCACGCCGCCATTGATGACAAAGCCGTCGGTCGGAGCCCAGGCGTCCACCGTCCAGCGGCCATCGCTCGCCCTTGAAGGGCGCACCAGCGGGTCATAACGGCTCTGGCGGATGTCGAGGATATTCTCGGCGTTCAGGAACACGCTGACATGTCCCAGATGAATTTCTCCCAGTATCCCCATGTTCACAAACGGTTTTGAGCGCGTCCGGTAAGGGTTGTCTTCCAGCTCCTGACCGCCCGTGTAATAGGCCTCGAAGCCGAGCCGGCCCCGGTCATGATCTTCCCAGATCGCGACGAACCCGGCCGAATGGCGAGGGGTGAGGGGCGCGGTGCGCCGCAGGCCCGTTACCGGGTCCGATGAGCGGGCCTCGGTATACATATAGCTCGCCGTCACCGTGATATGGTCGTGGCGGTAGCGTAACAGCCACTCTGCGCCTTGTGTCTGTGCCGTGCCGGGCGCGTTGATGATCTGCATGCGGCTGGTGCCATCCGGCAGGAGGGGGCCTGCGGGAATGAGCGCGGCCTCGTGGCGCACGCGCGACTGGAAGACGATTACATTGGCTTCCAGCGGGCCGAACCGCCGCCCAACATCGAACGACACAGTATTGGCGCGTTCGGCCTGCAGTCCGGCAAGCGGCTCGAGGCGGGAAAGTCCGGTTTCCTCTATGGCGCCAATAAAGGGCGTGGGCGCGAAATAACCTTGTGCGGCGGCAGCCCTGACCGTCCAGGCGCCAGGCCGGTAGAGCGCGGAGATCCGCGGGCTGACAAAGCCGCCATACTCGCTGTGATGGTCGGCGCGGGCGCTGGCTGACAGCGTCAGCTCCGGCGACACCTCCAGATCGTACTGGACGAAGGCTCCGGGCACTGTATGGCGGTAGTTGAAGGCCGCAAAATCGTCAGACGCGTACTCGTTGACCTCCACGGCCACGCCCCCGACCAGGGTGTGAACACCAGCGCTGTGGGTGAAGGAGGCTTCGGCAAAGCCCGTCCGGTGGCGGTCATCTTCGGTCTGGGTGCCAAACACATGCGTGTGCTGCGTGGACATGGCGGACGCGCGCACCCCCAGTGTCAGCCCGTCATCCAGCGGCAGGTCGAGATTGAGGCCGACATCGACACGCTGCGTATCGAGACCCTGAACGAAGCTGCTGCCATCCGGAACCGTACGTCCGGGCAGGGTGCCGCCCCGGCGGTGTTCGGTCATGGCGCCGAAGGTCACCAGCGCCTCGGCGCCGGACGTGCCCTGCCAGAACAGGCGCGGCCGCAGCGTATAACGCTGATAGGCGGGAATATCGGCCCAGCCTGCGCCGTCCAGATCGCGCCGCTCCTGCCAGTGACCGCCAGCGGTCAGGGAATAGCTCCATGTCCCGCTCAAGGGCCCGGAGGCGTAGCCCGTCAGATCCTGCCCGCGCTGGCTGGTGATATTGGCGAGGACTTCGCCCTCAAATTCGTCCGACGGCCGCCGCGAGACCAGATTGATCATGCCGCCCAGTGCCGAGGCACCATAGAGCGAGGACGCCGCCCCCTTGATCACCTCTACCCGGCCCAGATCGGTCGGCGGTATCTGCAACAGGCCGATGGAGCCCGCCTGACCGCCATAGAGCGGCAATCCGTCCGCCAGCAGCAGGGTGTAGCGATCACTCATGCCCTGCACGCGGATGCCTGCGGAGCCCAGTGCGGCCGAGTTGGCCTGCACCCACAGCCCGCCCGTCTCGGCCAGCAGGATGGCGATATTGCCGGGTGACATGATGATCTTTTCCTCGATCTCCTCGCGGTCGATCAGTTCCACGCGGATCGGCTCGTCCTGCACGCGCCTGCGGGTGCGGGTGGCAGAGATGATGATGGTTTCCGGCTCGTCGGCGGCGGCCTTGGCGGCCAGGAGCGGGAGCGGGCTTACGGTGGCGCCCAGTACCAGTGCCACGAGACTCGCTGAAAGGCCGAAGGCGCGCTTCAGCGGGAGGGAGAGGGGGGAGGAGACTGCCATGCCGGTTATCCTTGTTCGGACCGATCCCGGACTTGCGGGAATCACATCGGCATGCATGCTGCGAGCTATAGTCGCTATAGGTTCAAGCCCGACATGCAGGAAGTGCTGAGCATCGGAGAACTGGCCCGCCGCACCGGCTGCCAGGTCGTCACCATCCGCTATTACGAACAGGTAGGCCTGTTGCCCGAACCGGCCCGCACCGGCGGTGGTCACCGCGCCTACACGCCGGCCCATCTGCGAAGGCTCGACTTCATCAAGCGCGGACGCAGCCTCGGCTTTCCGCTGGCGGCGATCTCGGGCCTGCTGGACCTTCTCGAAGACCGTGACGCAACCTGCAGCGATATCGATGCGCTCGCCGAGCAGCACCTTGAAGAGGTGCGGGCCAAGATCGCAGACCTTCGCGCCATCGAGGCCCAGCTTGAAACCTCGCTTGCCACCTGCCGCCATGAGACCCGCGCCGAATGTGCGGTCGCCGAGGCGCTGGTGTCTGCGGGGTAGGGGCTTTTCCCTCGTCCTTCGAGACGCACTACGTGCTCCTCAGGATGAGGGGAAAAGCAGATCACAAGCCCTCATCCTGAGGGTGAGCGAAGCGAACGTCTCGAAGGACGAGGGCGTTACCTCAACACACCGGCACGTTGACCGCGAGGCCGCCTTCGGAGGTTTCCTTGTACTTGTCGGCCATGTCCAGCCCGGTCTGGCGCATGGTCTCGATCACCTGGTCGAGGCGCACCTTGTATTCGGCATTGCCGAGCATCGCGAGGCGCGCCGCATTGATGGCCTTGATCGCGCCGATGGCATTGCGTTCGATGCAGGGAATCTGGACAAGCCCGCCCACCGGATCGCAGGTGAGGCCAAGATTGTGCTCCATGCCGATCTCGGCGGCGTTCTCGATCTGCCGGTTTGAGCCGCCAAGCGCGGCGGCGAGCCCGCCAGCGGCCATGGAGCAGGCGACGCCTACCTCGCCCTGACAGCCGGCTTCCGCGCCCGAAATCGAGGCGTTGAGCTTGTAGAGCGCGCCAATGGCGGAAGCCGTGAGGAAGAAGCGCACCATCGCGTCCTCATCGCCGGGCTTCTTGCAATGCCGGTCGAAATAGCGCGCGACAGCCGGGATGATACCGGCCGCGCCATTGGTCGGCGCGGTGACGACGCGGCCACCGGCGGCGTTTTCCTCGTTGACCGCCATCGCCCACAGATTGACCCATTCCATGGCCGACAGCGGATCACGGGTCGCCCGGTCCGGGTCTTCCTCAAGGCGGCGCTGCATGGCCGGTGCGCGGCGTTTCACATTGAGGCCGCCCGGCAGGACGCCATCGCCCGCCACCCCCCGCTCGATACAGTCCTCCATCGCCTGCCAGATGACGGCGATGCGTGTCCGGACCTCCGCCTCGCTGCGGAAGGCGGTTTCATTGGCCATCATGATCTCGGGGATGGTCAGGCCTTCCCGGTCGGCGATCTCGAGGAGCTGGTTGCAGCTATCGAACGGGTAGGGCTCGCCCTGCGGCGCTTCGGCGGCGGAGTTACGTCCGGCTTCTGCCTCGTCAATCACGAAACCGCCGCCAATCGAGTACCAGAGCTGTTCGGACAGGCTTTGTCCGTGCGCATCGAAGGCGGTGAACTTCATCGCGTTGGAATGGAAAGGCAGGCGCACCTTGCCGTCGAGCACCAGGTCTGTTTCGAGGTCAAAGCCGATCCGGTGCCGGCCGAGCAGGCTGATCGTGCCGGAGTTGCCCACCTCTTCGATGATGCCGGGCAGGGTATCAGGATCGGCTGTCTCGGGCGCCTGGCCCGCCAGGCCCCAGATCAATGCCTTGTCGGTGGCGTGGCCCGAACCTGTCAGCGCGAGCGAGCCATAGGCCTCCGCCTTCACACGCGCGACCGTCTCAAGTCCGTGGTCGGCGTCCACACGCTCCAGAAACAGGCGCGCAGCCTTCATCGGACCTACCGTGTGGGAGCTGGACGGACCGATACCGATCTTGAAAAGGTCAAAGACGCCGAAATGCATGAAAGGGTCTATCCCTCGCCGAGGCCCCGGTCGCGGGTGAAGGCGTTGAAGCAGATAATGGTCTGGGTGTCCTTTACCCCGGCGATCGTCTGCACGCGCTGGTTCACGAAACGTCCGATATCGGCCTCGGATTCCACCGCAAACTGCGCCAGCAGGTCAAACGCCCCGGAGACCGAATGGACCTGGCGGGTCTCCTCCAGCGTGTCGACCAGTGCGGAGGCGACATCGTAGGTCTTGCCCAGTTCGCACTTGATGAAGATGTAAAACTGCCGCATCGGCTGCACCCTTGTTGCTTACAGCGTTGTCCTGACGGTCCACAGCTCCGGGAAGAGCCGCAAGTTCAGCGCCTTCACGAGGTAGGACACGCCCCCGGAGCCGCCCGTGCCTCGGCGGAAGCCGATAATGCGCTCCACCGTCTTCATGTGGTTGAAGCGCCATTGCTGGAATTTCTGTTCCAGATCGACCAGCTTCTCGGCGAATTCGTAGATCTCCCACCAGCGCGCGGTGTCGAGATAGACATCGCGCCACATCGCCTCCACCGCGTCATCGGGCACGTAGGGCGCCGCCCAGTCGCGTTCCAGTGCGCCTGGCGGAACGGTAAGGCCCTGCCTCGCAGCGAACTTCAAAGTCTCGTCGTAAAGGCTTGGCGCATTGAGAGCTTCAAGAACCGCAGTGTGGGCTATCGGGTCGCTCTCATGCACGCGCGCCAGCGCCACGTTCTTGTTACCAAGCCGGTATTCCAGCGCGCGGTACTGGAAGGACTGGAAGCCAGAACTCTGCCCCAGCCGGTCGCGGAATTTGAGATAATCGGACGGTGTCATCGTAGAGAGCACCGCCCAGGACTGGGTGAGTTGTTCCTGAATGCGGGCGATGCGCGCCAGCATCTTCATGGCCGGGCGGGCCTCGTCGGCGCGCAGATGGGCAATGGCCGCCTCCAGCTCGTGCAGGCACAGCTTCAGCCACAGCTCGCTGGCCTGATGGATGATGATGAACATCATCTCGTCATGTTCGCCGGTCAGCGGCTGTTGCGCACCGAGAATATCGTCCAGCGCGAGATAGCGGCCATAGCTCAGGCCGCCCTCCGGGGCCCAGTGGATGTCCTCGCCCTCAAGATTCACCGAAGTGGGAAAATGATCGCTCATGGGCCCGGTCTACAGCCGGGCAGGCAGAGCGGCAAGGCGTTGTGGCGGACAGGCACGCCGGTTGCGCTTCCCGCACCGGGCATCGGCGTGTAGTGTTTCCGTCAAAATCGTCAGGGAGTACCCGCTTGCGCTTCGTCTCCGGTCTGAAGATCACCGCCAGTGCCGTCGCTGTACTGGCCGCCGCCCTTTCCGCGACCGCCTGCAGCCCCGGCCCTGAAGCCGGGCGCAATGGCAGTGAGTCAGCGCAGAACGAATCGGCAAGCGTCACGTTCGCGGTTGCGTACCGGGAGCGTGTGGCCCTGGACGATGGTGCGATCGCGGAGGCGCAATTGCTGGCCTTCGCGCCGGGAAGTGACACACCCACCCTGATCGCCGAGGTGCGCGAAGCCTTTGGCGGCCGGCAGGTACCCGTAGACCTGACCCTCGCCTATGACCGCTCATCAGTTCCGGCCGATCACGAACTGGCCGTGTCCGGCCGGATTATCGATCCGGGTGGCTCACGGGTCTGGCTGACGCCGGAAGATGCGCGTTTTCCGGCCGGCAATCCGGCCGCCGATCTGGGCGTGATCATGCTGGTGCGCAGTCACCATGCAGGGGCTGAAGAGACTGCCTGGCTGTGCGATGACGGGCGCAGCTTCACCGCGCGATACGCCCCGCCGGACATGGAGATCACGCTGGAGGAGACGGCGTATAACCTGTCCGCGGTCCCCGCCGCGTCTGGCGCCCGCTACGAGGCCACGACCCGGGAAGGGCCGAGGGTTTTCTGGAGCCGGGGCGCAGGGGCCCTGGTGCGTTTCGATGCCGAGGGCGAGTGGGTGCGCTGCGACACCAGCGCCTATATGCCCGAAACATCTGCCACGCCCGAGCCGGAGGCGGAGCCTGAATCGGACATCTACACCGCGCGTGGTAACGAACCGGGCTGGATATTGCGGCTGTCCGGCGATGACGCGGACTATCTGGGCAATTACGGCGAGACCCGCATTGCCGGACGGGTCACCGGCCGGGAAGCGTTGAGCGACAATGCCAACCAGCTCACTGTGGAGAGCGAGAGCGGTGAGCGCTTCACGGCGCGCATCGAGCACGCGATCTGCCAGGATTCAATGGCCGGCCTGTCCTATCCCGATACGGTGAGCGTGACCCTCGCTGACGGCGAGACCTATTCGGGCTGCGGCGGGGACGCTGAAAGCCTGCTGACAGGCGATGTCTGGCGCGTGACGCATATCGCCGGCGAGGAAGTGCCCGGCCCGCGCGCCGTCACGCTGGAGTTTGACGGCGAGGGCCGCCTTTCCGGGCAGGCACCGTGCAACCGCTATTCGGCAAGCTATCAGATGACCGGGGAGGGCATCGTGCTGGGGCAGGGCGTGTCTACCCGCATGGCCTGTGCCGGCGACCTCATGGGCCTTGAATCCACCTTCCTGTCGATCATCCAGGGATCGCTGCCTGCCAGCATTGACGAGGACGGTACGCTCAGTCTCGGCGAAGGCCGCATCCTGGCCATTAGGGACTAGTCTGCGGAACGGATTGCCCGTGCAGGGGGTTGCTGAAGGCAAAACCCCTAAAAGGAGGCAATTGTCATGGCTTCGGCAGACGCAATCTTTGAACGGCTCAAGGACGACCATGATCGTCACCGCGACCTTCTTGCGAGGCTAGCCGCGACCAGCGGGGACAGCGCCGAGCGCCGCATGCTGTTCTCCGAGTTCACGCGGGAGGTGAAGGCGCACGCGGCAGCCGAGGAGCAGGCGCTCTACTCGACCATGATGCGCAAGCCGGAAACCACGGACGAGACGCGCCATTCTGTCGCCGAGCACCACGAGATCGAGGAGGCGCTCAACGACCTGGCCGCCACCGACATGGCTTCAGGTGCATGGCTGCAGAAGTTCAAGGCGCTCCGCCACGACTATCTCCACCATATCGAGGAGGAGGAAGATGACCATTTCCCGGACTTCGCCAGCCTGCTCACGCGTGAGGACGAGCGCCACATGCGCGAGGTCTTCGACCGGCGCAAACGGCAAGAAAAGACCCGGGCGATGGTGACGCCCGAAAGGGCCGCGGATGCCAAGGAATAGCGCGCCCGCGCCGGCGTCTGCCAGCACGGGCGACGCATCGGAGTTCTATACGGCGAACCGCAATATCGCCGCCAGATCGCCGCCACCGGGCAGATCGGCCCGGCGGACGCCCAGCACGCGCGCGCCGCTGCCCATGGCCCGGCCCGCGATTTCGTCGACGACACCGTAGGTATCGGTGGTGGCTGCCTTGGCGAAACTGACCGCGCCGGTTTTCTCGTCCACGGTGCCGGTCACCACCGAGTCGATATCCACCAGCAATGTGTCGATAGCGCCGAACGTGGCTGCGCGGGCCGCGTCCGAGATATCGGATGTCGCGCGTCCATCGCTGGCGCGTTGCTCGTAGAGCGTCTTCAGGGCGCCGATCTCGCGGGCATAGGCCGCATCCAGAACACGCCGTGCCGACTGGGCCAGATCGCCATCGGTAATGCGGTCAGGGCTGTCCGCGATCCCGTCAGGGAGCAGGTGGGGATAGCTGTTGACCGAGCGGAAGACAGAGGCGAGCCGTCCCGTTGCAGCGAGGATGAGCGGGGTTTCAAGCCCGGCCAGAAACGGTCGCAGCGCCGCATCGACCTTGCGGGCATACTGCTGGAACCTGACATTCTGCCCTTCCGAGCCATGGATGCGTCCGCTGGCGGAACGGTCATTGAGCGTCGATTTGCCAACCGAGCTCGCCGCGTCCTTCGGCAGGTGGTCTATCCTGACCGTGGCGGGCGGCAGATCTGCGTGCATCTCGACCAGACGCACCGCATTTTCGGACAGCGCCAGGATATAGGCCGAATGCGGGAAGGAGACTGCGCGCAGCAGCGGCTTCAGGTGGAACCGGTCGGACACCTGAGCCATGGTGGTCAGATGGTTGGCCAGACGGAAGGTGCGAAGCGTATCAGGGGTGGCCAGGATCGCCAGGCTGTTGGCCTGCACCCGCCAGAACTCGTCATCGGCTTCCAGTGCTTCAAGCTGTTCCATCAATAACGCCAGACGCCGCTTGTCGAAGCCCGCGTCTTCCAGCTGCTCGCGCGCCTGTCGTGCGAGGTTGCCCAGCGTGATGCGTGATGCGCCGCTCTCCTGGGTCAGGGGTGTGGTCTCAAGATAGATCGAGACGCAGGCGTCGTTTCGCGTGGCGTTGAGCGCCGTGATGTCCGAGCGGGTGGGAATATCGACGTAGAGCATTCAGCATATCCTTGGGTGTGGTCCTGAAGGAGAGGGGGCCCGGATGTATAACGCATCCCTGCGCGGCGCGCCCACATCCTCCCGAACAAATGCTGCTATTGCCGCGGGCGAACCTTCCAGACAACGTCTGAGCGGACCGCTGCAACGCACTGGCCAATCGGGGGAACATTGCGCGCTTCGCGCTGTTCTGACCGCTGCGAGCCTGCCGTTTCATCCGATTTGCACACGGGCACCTCCGGTCGCCCCCTCCCGGCTGGAGAAGGGCGTGTGCGCAATCGCCGAGCCATGGACGGCCCGCAACCCAGCAGGGGGTCCCTGCGCACGAAAAGCCCTTAACCGGGAACAAGGAGAAGACGATGACACACCCCTCCCAGCAGCCACTCCACAGGCCGGGCAGTGACGCGCACGCGTTTTCGCGTGCGGGATATGTAGCGGCGCACATCCATGACCTGACGACCGACGATGTCGATGGCGCGAAGGTCTATGGCCGGGACGACGATTCAATCGGCTCGATCAGCTCTCTGAAGCTCGGCCCGGACGGAAAGCTCACCCATGCCGTCATCGATGTGGGCGGATTTCTGGGCATGGGCACACACCCGGTCGCGGTCCCGTTCAGCAGCCTCGCCGTGTTGCGGGAAAACGATGGCTCTGATGTCCGCGTGTACCTGAATGCGACCGAAGAGCAGCTGAAGGCGATGCCCAAATACGAAGACTAGGGCCCGCTGACACCGGCCTGCGGATCGGGCCGCGCACCGGAACGGTGCGCGGCCTTCTAGTCACGCCGCAGCCGAGCTCCTGTCAGCCTGCAGGATGAGTTTGCGGTAATCCTTCAGATCGCCGTCATAGCGCGAGGCCCGGCCATCCTTGACGAGCCATAGCTGGTCGGCCGTACCTTCGGCGAGATAGACGTCGTGGGTGATGAGGATGACCGCGCCGTTATAGTCATTGAGCGCGTAGATCAGGGCCTCCCGGCTGTCGATATCAAGGTGGGAGGTCGGCTCGTCG
>ERZ869909.1737-NODE-1737-length-16781-cov-4.929777_pt1 | contig 16781 bp, 13 predicted proteins | sample MGYA00520892_ERZ869909 | MGnify/ENA primary metagenome ERZ869909 (study PRJEB32215, sample SAMEA104723947) | bioreactor metagenome | biome: bioreactor; feature: anaerobic bioreactor; material: water | place: China | collected 2015-03-12 ...
CATCCGAGGGAGACATCGGCTTGTTCATTCCGGCGTATTTGCAGCAGTCCAGACATGGTGTCTGGTATCTGCGCTGGGCGAGGCGGAACAGCCATGTTGCTGCTAACCACTTTTCAGGGCTGACGATACGCCAGAACAAGCAGCGGGTGACGGGCAAGCGCAAGCCCTTCACAAACGCTCAGGTGGTGACGATTCTCGACACGATCACCAGCAATCGCGATGGCCTTGTTCGCAAGGACTATCAGAAGTGGGGACCGTTGATCGGCATCTACACCGGCGCGCGGCTCAACGAGATTGCGCAGATACACCTTGCCGATATTCGCCAGCAGGACGGCATATGGTGTTTCGATCTTAACGACGAGGGCGACGACAAACACCTCAAGACTGAGAATGCCCGGCGTCTTGTGCCGATCCATGCAAAGCTCATCGAGCATGGCTTGCTGGATCACGTAGACGAGAAAAAGGCACGCGGAGAGAGGAAGCTATTCCCCGACTTCCGGCATGATCCGAAGAACGGATGGGGTCGCCATCTTGGCCGCTGGTTCAACGATACGCTGCTGCCCAAGCTGGAACTCAAGCAGAAGGAACTGGTGTTTCACAGCCTGCGCCATACGGTCATTACGAGGCTCATGCAGGCTGGTGTGCAGGAACCTGTCGTGAAAGCCTTGGTAGGGCATGCGCAGCAGGGCGTGACCCAGCAGCATTATTTCAATGAGGGCTACACGCTCAAGCAATTGGACGAGGCGCTACAGAAGCTGAACTACAACCCGCCTCCGCCCGAAACTGCGAACTGATGCTTGATCCTCATCGGCGGATAAACCGCTTATTGACACTGGGAACCCAAGCGCCGAAATAACCCTTGGAGCCGACGTGCGGCTCTGGGGCGTAGTAACCCCGCATGACTAGGATGGTGTCACCGAACTGACACCACTCTTCGACCTATGGTCGGGGAGCCTGCGGCGTATGCAACAGGTTCTCCGAACTAAAGGCCGTGGGGCCGTGTCATGCGGTTACTAACTCCCCGATCACCAGAGGATCGAAGGGGCTTTCGCGGGGACGCACCGCGATACTGGCCCCTCGACAGGTGGGTTGGCAATGGAAGTTCTTATTATCATACTAGTTATTGGCTGGGGATTATATCAGTATAATAAGTTCAATATAAGGAACGGAGCAGAGACGGTTCGCGCATATCTGTTCCTCTACATGATTGAGAACGGGATTTCTCCAGAGGAAGCTAGGGCGCGAACTCATGATATTATTGTAAGCGATTTGGATACCCGGATCATCCGGGATGCGATGGCTTATGTTAAGGAAGCCCAAGGCGGGATGCAGTTTCCGATGATACGAGCCGCCTACGCTCAGGGCATGACCTCAAGGTTGCCGGGTTGGTATAGGTCGATCATCCAAGTTTGATCCCCTACGAGAATTTCGTTTCAAACAGCATTCCGGGGGAATCGCTTGCCATGATCGCAAAACTGGCACCTGTGACGGGATGGCTACGCTGGTTCCGATCCAAAGGGGAGCAGCACCTCAGGGAAGCCGCCCCATACGTCGATAAGGCGGTTATATGGGGGCATGAACAGCACTCGCGTTTGAGCAACCAGCTACCTCGCGTGGATGACGTTGAGGCTTGGATACGTGAAAATGCTGCCCATCTTGGTTTGCTGAAAAGGGCGCGATCAAACTCGTTGGAGCATTTGGAGCGGACACTGATACGCACTGCTGCCGCTATTCGGCAGGAGTCCGAACGGCGTACACGGCTTCTCTTGAATGCGGCCATAGGCAAGCCAGCCGGCGTTCTTGCGACTATGGGCATTGGAGCATTTATAGCTTCATGTGGTGTAGCATCTACTGGAACACCAATTGCAACATTATCCGGCGCAGCAGCGACAACAGCAACATTATACTGGTTAGGCTCTTTGATAGGGTTGGGGGTTGCAGCAGGCAGTGCAATCCTTGGTGGTGCATTTTTTATCATTGCATTTTTGGCGGGAACTCGGGGAAGGTCGTGGCTGATCGGAAAGCCGCGAAGTGATGACAGCCTACAGGATCATGAAAGGGCAATTCTCTTAGCCTCCCGTTCATTGATCGCTGCCGTGAAAGCCCGGATCGCGAGCGGGGAAAAGCCTGCACCGAGCGATATGCGGTTGTTTGCCGAACATGGGCTGATACCGCTCGCCGACCAGATCAATCAGCATTGGGATGATGCCTCGCTCAAAGAGAACGGAAAATCAGAATGTCAGCCATTCACCAAGACCCTCGCCTTCCTGCATCGACGCAGATTGAACCAGTGCAGAACGGAACTCGGCCGGATAGCGATAGCCGCGATGGTGGCAGGCCAGAAGCACTGACGCGAAGTGCCGCCGTTGTCATCGCGGTCACCCTACAGCGCCTTGTCGATGATGCGACACGGTTCTGGTCGGTGGAGGAACAGCTTGTGCTTGATGCGCTTCGGCGCTCGGCCAAGCACTTGAACGGTGCGAGCATACCGGAACTGTCAGACTACGTGTCAAAGCTGAGCCCGGAGCAATTGCGCGGTGTCGCGTCGAACGTGAAGGGAATTTACCACGAGCTTCTGTTCGTGCATGTCGAGAACCTGAATGCGGACGGCATAGAAGCCCGCATTTTCGAGGCTACGAATTATCCCGGCGCAGATGTCGAATTTGTCGTGGACGGCGATACGATCCGCGAGGTCCAGTTGAAAGCCGTGGCGTCGCCCGCAGCGATCTTGGAGCACCTGTCACGCTACCCGGACATTGAGGTGGCCGTGACTGAGGAAGTGGCCGCGAGCTTCGTGGATGCTCCCAACGTCTCGCCATCAGGCTTCAGCAATAGCGGCCTTACGAACGATGTCTCCGGCGTTTTCTCCGAGCTTCCCGGCGACAGTCTGGGGCAGGAGATTGCAGAGGGTGTCGCTATGGGAGGGCTTGTCGGCGCTGCCATAGCTGCGGGGAAAATCCTGCGGGAAGGCAAGGTCTCAAAACAGCAGTTTTCCAGTGCATTTGGCGATGCGGCTGTAGGTGGTGTGGCTGCTACGACCTTGGATGTCCTTCTTGATGGAATTTCCTGATATAGAAAGCTACAGGATGAATTCATCATGATCGATACAAATATATAGATCAGATATGATCCCTATATTATCTTACGAATAGCATGCAGAAAAGAGATAGATACAGGATCGGCTCTGGATAGACGTGAGAGATATTTCAAAAATCGCCATAGAAGCCCGCTGAGCGCCTTTGCGTTGCTTCTGGTATTGGGGGGCCAGAACTCCCCTGACGGCCGCCAGCGGGCTTCCCTGTCCGATTTAGGGCATATCTGGATGCCGATCCTACATGCCCCATGTCGCCAGAGCCTTTTCGGCGTCGTGCGGGGCCTCCCTGATACGCGAAACGGTCTGCCGCCTCAGTCCGGTAGCCTTGGCTATGGCTGATGCTCCGGCGTTCTGGCCCAGCATGTCCCGCACAAGCTGATACTGGTTGCGATCATAGCTAGGCTTGCGGCCACGGTACTTTTCAGCCGTCTTCGCCCTAGCATGCTCGATGCCGGCTTTCTGAGCTTCCTTGGTCGCCTCAGCCTGAGCCTGAGCGGTTGCCGCCATGAACGCTATCAGGGCATCCCGAACGGCCATCTGGACCGGATCAGTCGTGGAGCCATCAAACGTCATGCCGTTGATGACGGTCTTGATGGTGATGCCCTCATCCATGAAGTGCCGGATTGCCTCGCAGACATCCTGATAGTTCCTGCCCAGCCGATCTACCCAGCGCACAACCAAGGTATCTCCCCGCCGGAGTATGTCATACAGCCGCTTGCCTTCCGGCCTCTCTGACAGTTTGGTGTTCAAGCCGGATTGGCCCTCATCGGATATAACCCGGTCTATCTGAAAGCCTGCCTTTCTGGCTTGGGCTTCCTGATGTGCAATGGTCTGATCGACGGTAGAAACTCTGGCGTAGAGGATGACTGGCATAACCGGATGATCCCTTATATGTGCAAACTAGGGTAATGTCCGTATAAATATCTGTCCGTTAGCCTATGTCAACCCTTACGGGCATCATTTGGCTATCTTCTGGCTATGTCCGGTAGGCTATACCCTATTGGTCATTCCTGACTGGCTATAGCTGGATAGCCTGTGTCTATCTCCTAACTGTATATCTATAGGTTACTATTCCCATATCATATAGTTGAGACTGAGTTGGTATGTATCCGTTTCTGTCCCCAAGATAATCTTGATTTCATACCGATACCGAGTGCGCCTTATCGGCCATTTCCGTATCGATTTCCGGTAACATAACCATCATTAAGCTGAGCACATCATATGAGCGTCGACTTGAGAGGTATTGTAGAGCCGTTTCTGTCCATATACGCAGGATCGACTCTCCTGCGCCTAATCAGCGGATCGGCGGAGAAACAGATTCCGGCCCGAAAAAGCCTCGACCGGCCAATGCACCCTCCCCACCCTATAGACGCCTCTCAGGCCGCTTCCGATTGGTTTTGCTCCCTCTCCCTCCCGTTGGTCGACAAACGCCAGCCAGCAAGGCCCCATGGGGGACTGCCAGCACCGCGAATTGGTTGATAGGTCCACGAAAAATTTCGCCATTTCAGCGACTGCATGTCGTCTACTTGCGAACTACCCGCAGCTTTGCAATGATGCGCCATACAGGTGGAACATACTGTTCACTTCCCATGCAGGCGGCTTGGGGGAACCGGGGCTTTCCCGGCGGTGGTAGACGCTCCCTCCGGGCCCACCATTTTCTCACTCACGTCCAGATCGCGTCGCTCGCCGGCTCCGCCGCGGCCATATCCGTCCTTTGCGCAACGCTGCGCAAAGGCCGCGAACGAGATCGGGCACAACTCCTCCCATCGGCGCAGAGCAAAGACGCTCCAGCCGCAAACCAGAGAGGAGAAAGACCATGACCCGCATCTTCACCCGCATGGCCGCCGCCACCGTCATCGCGACCGGCCTCCTGTCGGCCACCGCCGCCCAGGCCTATGATCGCGACGTCTACATCTACAATGACGGCTGGGACGCCATCCATTCCGTCTACATCTCGCACATCGACGACGGCAGCTGGGGGCGCGACCTGCTCGGCCGCTACATGATCAGCGCCGGCGAGGGCTTTTATGTCGAGCCGCGCAACCATCAAGGCTACTGCCGTTTCGACGTGAAGATCACCTACGAGACCGGCGAGGCGGTCCATCTATGGGGCGTCAACCTGTGCGGCGGCCGCCAGATCGTCGCCGACGAATGGACGGCGCGCGTCTACAACATCTGACCGAGCCGGCCCCATGACGACCGAAGGCCCCCGCCCGAAACAATTCGGCGGGGGTCGCGGCTTTGCGCGCCCGTCCCGGTTCCGCCCTTCCCCGCATGCCATGCGGAAGCAGGGCGTCGGGCGGTGCGATCGCAGGCTGACATGACCGGCCGGCATTGCTAGGCTTTGCCGGCAACGCAATCCCGAAGGCCGGCGACGCGCACGCGGTGCAGCGTCGTCAGCCGGGGTCTTTCGAGCGGGTGCTCAGGCGATGGCAGGGAATGAAGATCCCCGGAATTCGGAGGCGTCGCCCAAGAAGGCGGACGAGGCGCAGAGCGCAGATGAGGCATCCGGGGCTGCCGGCCTCGCTGCGATGATCGAGGCCGGCAACTGTTATGGCGCCTACGCCCTGTACCGCGCCAGGCTGGAAACCCAGGCCACGACCGGTCTTTGGGACCATTACTGGGGAATACAGGCGCTTGCCCGGCAGGGATTCATCGTCGAGGCGCTGAAGCAGTATCTCCAGGTCGACTGGACCGGCGAGACGAACGAGAGTTTTCGCTTGCTGCCGGCCCGATTGCTGAAAGAGCTGTATTTCCAGTCCAACGGGCAGCACGACTTTCTCGCCCTGCGATCGCTTGACCTGTACATGAGCGAGTATCTGCGCAGCTCGGCAACCTTTCCAGGCATCAACGCCGCCTTCCTTTCGCTGGTTACCGGAGATCGGGCGCAGGCAGAGCGGCTCGCCAACTCCATCCTCTCGACGCTCGCGGCAGACGAGGCGATTTCCCTCGCCCCGACAGGCGGGCTGTCGACAGCCGCGCTCTACGACAAGCTGACCTATGTCGAGGCGAACTTCATCCGGGGGACCGGAAAGACGGCCCTGGATTTGCTGCGCGCCTTGTCATCCGTTCCCGGCGGCCAGGGCGCGATAAACAACTGCCTGCGCCAGTTGCATCGCATTCTTCCGCTGACGGGCGAAGCCGTCGACATCCCGGTTTCGGAACAGATGGGGCTCGGCACGGTCCTGGTCTATGGCGAGCCGGCGCGGGCATCCGACACGACGGGCATGGCGCACGACTGGGCCGCGATCGTGGACCGGCTGTCTCGCCGTCTGGACGAGGCCGGCTGCATCGCCGTGTGCGGCGGGCTCGCGCCCGGCTTCGAGACCGCCCTCGCCCACGCCGCGCTTCGGCAGGGCGCCCGGCTCAATGTGATGCTGCCGATGGAGGCGGCGCAATTCCGGTCTCAACTGGTCGCTCCCTACGGGCAGGACTGGGTTGCGCTCTTCGACGAGGCAGTGCATCGCGCCGAGGCGGTGAGCTCGATCGGCGCATCCTTTACGGCGGAGGAGGATCTCGAGCGCATCGTCGACGAAGCCATGGCCGTGTCGGCAGGCATGGCGACATTGCCGTTCCACGGGTTCGGCCATGCCACCGGCCACGCGGTCAGGCTGTCGTCGGACACCGGCAACCTCGATATCGGCATCGCCGATTTGCCTGCGCCACCGTCCGGGGCGATTGGCCGGGCCGGGCACGAATTCCCCAGCGGACAGCTCCTTGTCTGCTCGATTTTCTGCGACCTCGTCGGGGCATCGAAGCTGCCAGAGCGTCAATGTGTCGATCTCTTCGCCGCCCTTTATCGCCGCGTTTCCGAGCATCTCGGCGCCGCGCGCAGCCTGCTGGAATGCAACACATGGGGCGATGCGGTCTTCCTCGTCTTTCACGATATCGTCGAGGCGGCGGAAGCGGCGTTGGAGATCCGCAGGATCACGGACCGGCTCCTGGAAAACAATCCCGAGCTCGACATCTCGTTCAGGATTGCGTGTCACTACGGTCTGGCGTTCGAGATACACGATTGCGTCCGCAACGTCCGTGCCTTCACCGGTTCGTCGGTGACGAAGGTGGCGCGCATCGAGCCGGTGACTCCGCCGGGGAACGTGTATGTCACCGCCTCCTTCGCCGGAAAGCTGGCCGCGTCCCGGCCCGACGCCTACACGCTTGAGCCGGTGGGCCAAATCGCGCTGGCGAAATCGTTCGGCAGGGAGCGGGTGTTCAACTTGCGGCGGTCGGTCTTCGACATCAGCGAACGGGAGCTGCGTCTGTTGCGGACCTATTTCGGAATACGATGATCGGGGCAGGCACGCGTCGCAGCCCGGCCGCGCGCGAAGTCAACGACAGCGCCTCTCCTTCGGCAAATTCCGACCCTTATTGATTTCATCCCCGGTTTCTGCGACCATCCCATAGTACAAGTACCTATGGGAGGCTTGGAATGACAGAAATCAAGATAAAGATCGGCAAATCGCCCAGCAGCGAGCCGAGCGACAAGTCCAAGATCGGAGAAGGCAAGAAACCGGAACAGCGGGATGACGTCGAAGCCCAGGCACGATACTGGGACACGGTTGCGTGCCCGAATTGTTGGGCGCTCAACGACGTCATCATCGACACGAATGTCTGGCTTGGCTACCGTTGCTGGAACTGCCGATACTATTTCGAAGTCTGAGTGTACCGCAGATAATCTGATTTCTGTCCGGTTCACTTTCATAACGGGCGATGTCGGCGTGTCGGATGACCGCCTGTGACAAGCCGGAATCCGGCGCGTCGACCGCCCTTTGCCGCGTGCCGGGAAATCTTGCGGGTCTTTCATTCATGTGAGGCAGATGGACAGCCCTCGAAGTGCCGCAAGCGCGATGTTCGATGACAAGTCCGGCATGCAGCCGCCGGACGCGACGACCGCATCGGCTGGCGGCGGCGCATCGTCAGCGCTCGCGGATCGCCTGCGAGAACTCGAGACCGACGCCGCCAACCCCGCGAATGCAGACGAACTGTCCGATCTGCTGATGCGTCTGGCCGAAGCCGAAGCGCATGGCGGCGCTCCGCAACGCGCCATCGCGGCGACGCGGCGTGCAATCCGCCTGCGCCAGGAAAAGCTGGAACGGACCGGCGCCCTCGCCGATCGCGCGCGGCTCTGCGCGGCGTCGCTCAGCCTTGCCAGCATGTACGTCTCCCTCGGTCAGGATGGCGGCGCGCGCGAGGCGCTGGCGCTTGCCGAAGAGCAGGCCGGCCACGTCCTTGACGCCGACGATGCCTGGAGCGCCAGGATTGTCGCCATGTATCGCCTGAAAGCGGGCCTGGCGCAGAAAGCCGGCGACCATGCCGCGGCCGCCGACTGCCTGGACCGGGCGATCGCATATCTGCCCGATCATGCCGGGCACGCCGAGGGCGGCAACGTTGCCGCGGCACATGTTCAGTTGCTGGCCCAGGTCGCGCAGGCGAAGCTGCTCGCAGGCGACGTCAAGGCGGCCAAGGAGGCGCTTCGCCGCTGCACCCCGCTCTTGGAGTTCGTGCGGGCGCGGCTGCGGGAGGCCGAGGCGGCGGTTCTGTGGTCGAGCGTGCTTCACCTTCGCGGGCTTGCCGCCTACGCCGAGGGCCGCGCCGTCGAGGCGGAACGGCGGTACACGGAGGCGCTTGCGACGCTCGATGCGGCGAAGATCACGAATCCGCACCTCAGATCGTCTATCGCGGCCGACCGGCATGCATTGCATCGCGCCACGGGGCGCGGCTCCGGGACCTGGTTTTACGAGCCCGCGCCGATGACGATGGCAAGCGGCGGCGGGGTGCATCAGGCGGGCTGCTGCGGGGCGAAAGGCGGACAGGGGTTTGAATGTTCGTGCGCGCGATGACGTCACGCCGCCGTCGCATTCGAACGGTGGTTCCGTGAAAGCGGCGGCGGGGAACCGGCCCGTCGCGGCGCGGCCGCCGATCTCGCAGACGCCGATGTCGTTTCGCCGGATGATCGCGCTGGCGCGGAAGACCATCTCCGGCGTCGTGCTGTCCTTCCTTCTCGTCACCGGCATCGGCGTCCTGGCCAGCATCGTTGGGCAATACAACGCGCAGCTCATCGCCAGCTTCATCGCTCAGGCGACGAGCAGCGGCGCGTCGGTCGCCCCGTCGAAGGCGGGTTTCGACCTGCTTTCGGGCATCCTCCCGACCGATCCTGCGTGGACCGCCATCCTGTTCGCGCTAACCGGGCTCCTGACGATCGGGCTCGGCTTTACCAACCGCGTCGGGACGGTCTGGCTGAACACGCGGATGCTGCGCCGCCTCCAGCAGCAACTCCACGACAAGCTGCTGCAACTGGGACCGAACTTCCATTCGCGCTACGACCTCGGCGAAAACACCGCCGTATTGACGCAATACGCGGCGCAGGCGGCGCCGATGCTGCGCGATCTCATCGCCTTTCCCCTGGTGCGCGGGGTTTCGCTGACGGTCGCCGTGATCTTCCTCTTCCACAATCTTTCGGCGTTGGAAGGACAGGGGCCGGTCCTTTATGCCTTGCTCGGCGCCGTGATACTTCTGCTGCCCGTCGGCGGGGTCTGGCTGGCGGGACGCATGCGCTCCACCTCCCTGGCGGTCCAGGACCAATATGCCAGGTTCAGCAACGTGCTCGTCGATTCGCTGACCGCGCCGCAGGAACTGCGGCTGATGGATGCGACGGAGCGCCGGTCGCACGTCTTTGCGGCCAGCCTTTCCGAGCTCGGCCGCGCCCAGGTCCGGGCCGCGATCCAGAGCGAGTTCGCAACCCAGTTCCAGGCCGCGGTGCCGCTCCTGCTTCAGATCGGCCTGATCCTGTGGGCGGTATTCTTCGTGCCGGGCGAGGCCGTGCAGGCGGTCGTGGGCATCTATCTGTTTGTCCCCCGGGTGGTCGAACCCATTCAGGAGATCGTCCGGTTCTACGGCACGGTCAACATTGCGTGGCCCAGCATCGAGAGAATCGGCCAGGTTCTCGACGAACCGGTGGAGACGCGCGACGAGGGAAAGCTGGGCGCGGATGCGTTGCGCAATGGCGAGGTCGCGCTCGAAGGCGTCGTCTACCGGCCGACGCCCGACAAGACGATCGTCGACGGGCTGAGCTGCCGCTTCGCCGAAGGCAAGGTCACGGCGCTCGTCGGCCTCTCCGGCTCCGGCAAGAGCACCGTCCTGCGCCTGATCGCCCGCATGTTCGATCCGACCGAAGGCAGGGTGACGATCGGCGGGATCGACATCCGCGACCTCGGCATCGCCGCGCTGCGGTCCCAGGTCGGCGTGGTTTCGCAGTTTCCGCTCTTCATTGCCGCGGACGTGCGCGAGAACATGCGGCTCGTCGCGCCGCAGGCGACCGACGAGCAGATGGAGGCGGCCTGCCGCCAGGCGGACATCTGGTCGTCCCTGGAAAAGGTATCGCCCGGCGATCCGCTTTCCGCCCATGTGCCGCGGACGGCAGGTTCGGCCGGTCTTTCCGGCGGCGAACGCCGTCGCCTCGCCATAGCCCGCGCGCTTCTGGCGCAACCGCGCATCCTGCTGCTCGACGAACCCGGCGCCGGCATCGACGCATTGAGCGTCGCCCGGATCGCCGAGGAAATACGCACGATAGCGCAGACGCGGACCGTCATCCTGGTCGAGCATTCCATCCACCTCGTCCAGGCGACCGCGGACATGGTGTGCTGTCTGGCGGAGGGGCGGATAACCGACCAGGGCACGCCGTCCGAACTCGCCGCGCGCCCGTCCCTTTACCGGCAGATGCTGGAGGCGCAGGGACAGGTCGCCGACGAATCCCGCTACGACATACAGAACTCGCTTCCCGTTCGCCGGATCGACGCGCCCCTTGGAAGGTCGCCGGCATCGGCGGAACGATCGCCAACCGCCCGGGCGGCCAAGGCAGCGATGGCAACCGACCGGGAAGCAGGGAGCGGACACGACCATGGCCGACATATCTGAAGCGCGCGCGGCGCTCATGCGCCGCTTTCTCGGCATCGCGCCGCACACCAGCGAGGAGCAGGCGCTTCGCCTGCTCGTCGAGACGGGCGTGAGGGCGGTCGGTGCGGATGAGGGTTCGCTGCTCGTCTACAGCCCCGAGACCAACGATCTGACCTTCGTGATGAGTTACGGCAATGCGCGGTCCGAGGCGCTGCTCGTCGGGCAGCGCGTGCCGTTCGGCGGCGGCAGCCTCGCCGGCCTCGCCGCCCAGACGGGCGAGGTCCAGATCGGCGCGCCGCGTTTCAGGGACGTCCGCCAGACCGAAGCGATGGAAAACATCGGCGCGGTGATCTCGGCGCCGATGATACTGGGCGACCGGCTGATCGGCGTCATCACCGCCGTTTCGACCGATCCGGAAAAGCGCTTCTCGATGGCGGACGGCGAACTCTACGCCTGTCTGGCGACCATCGGCGCGCTCGTCGTCAACCAGACGCTGCTGCTGCGCGACTTGCCGCAATCCGAGGGCCTGCCACTTGCCTACGCGACGGATCCGGTCGAGCAGGAGATCATGGACCGGGTCGCCCGCCTGCTGCAACGCGATCCGGAGACCGTGCGGCAGGTGGCGCGGATGCTGGAGGCGATCGAAGCCATGGCCACGGCCGGGATGCCGCCCGGAACGCCGCGATGAACCGGACGATGGGGCCGCTGACGCGCGCCCTCGGCCTGCCGGCATCCGGATTGCGCGACGACGAGCTGGAGCCGGTGCCCGTCGCCATTCTCGATACCGGGATCGACGGTTCGCACCCCGACCTGTCCGGGCGGATGCTGTGTTCGATTGCCTGCCTGAACGCCGGCGGCAATGCCGTCACGATCGAGCAGAACCGGACCGACGCCAACAACGATCTCTACGGCCACGGAACGGCGGTCGCCAGCATCATCGCGCGCATCGCTCCCAATGCCCGCTTCATCGATGTGAGGGTGCTTGGCGGCGACCGCCTGGGCAGCGGCGAAGCGATGCTCGCCGGCCTCGACCATGCGCTCGGCAGCGACGCGCGGCTGATCAATATGAGCCTTGCGGCGGGCGGAAAATTCGTTCCGTTGCTGGCGCCGCTCTGCGACAAGGCCTACCGGCTGGGCAAACCGATAGTGGCCGCGAGGCGCAACATGCCGCTTGTCGACGAAGGCTATCCCGCGGCGCTGATACCGTGCATCGGCGTCGACAATATCGGCGCCGGGCCGGAAAGCCTGTGGCGGTATCGCACCGAAACCATAGAATTCGCCGCCTGCGGCGAAGGTCTTCCCGCCGCCGCCGCGGGCGGAGGCTATACGACGGTGACCGGATCGAGCTTCGCGACCCCGATCGTCGCCGGCCATGTCTGCCGGCTCATGGGCGCGGTTCCGGGCCTGCGGCCCTTCGAGATCAAGGCGCTGTTGAAGGAGATGTCGACCCTGGCTTCGATGCGGGCGAAATCTCCCGGGTCGGATCGGGCACGTCGTGTCCCAGAGCCGGGATAGACCGCGCTTCAACGGCGCCGGCGGTTTGCGAAAAGACGAAGGCCGCCGCCGGACTTGCCGGCGGCGGTCGCTTGCGCCGCCGCATGGCGCGGCGGCGAATGACGATATCGTTCAGACATAATAGACCTGCGTGCGGCGGCCGTCGACTTCGATCCTGTAGGCCTCGCATAGGTTCACGTTCTCCCGGATCACTTCCCGGCCGCTGGCGTAGACGATCTTCACGTCGAAGCGGCAGTAGCCCTGATGGCGGCGCGGCTCGACCCTGAGGGAATCGCCGACCATGATGACGTCGCGTCCAAGCAGGTCTCGACCCCAGCTCGTGTCGTCGACATGGGTGATGTGGACGTAGTATATCGCCTCCCTGCCCTCGTTGACGATCCAGACCCAGCGTTCGTAGGCCTGCGCGACATTGGTGGTGAACACGCCCGCGGCGAGGATCGCGGCGGCGGCGATGCGGGTGAAAGCGTTGGTCGAAAGCATGCGGTTCATTGTCTTACTCCTCTCTGGCTATCGGCCGGCGTCTCAATGTCCCGGCTCGTGAGAGAAGTTGTGCCCGATCCTGGTCGGGACGTTTGCGCAGCGTTGCGCAAAGGACGGATATGGCCGCGGCGGAGCCGCTGAGTGTCGTGCGGAGGAACGCAACCGGCCACGGAAGCCTGTCGAGGCGATCGCCAAATTCGGCGCAGGGTTTCAGAACAGGTTGAGCTGACGCGCCTGCCGGCGTTTTCGCCCGCTTGCGCCGTCGCTGACCATCAGGTCGGCGGCGATCTCTGCGAGAAAGGGCGAGGACGGCAGTGCGCGCACGGCGCCGCGCCAGAACCGCTCTGTCGCGCGCGTCAGGAACAGCCTGTCGCGGGCGCGGGTCATGGCGACGTAGAACAGCCGCCACTCCTCATTCCGTGTCGTCTCATCCTCCGGCGCGGCGCCCCAGGAGAGCGGCACCAGCCCGGCCTCCATGCCGACGACGAACACGACCGAAAACTCCAGGCCCTTGGCCGCGTGCATGGTCATGAGCGAAACGCGGTCGGCGCGCGGATCGCGGAAGTCGGCTTCGGTCGAAAGTGCGGTCGCCTCGGCGAGCCGGGCCGGATCGCCGTCTACCGCGTCCGAGGCAGCGAGCGCGGCGAGCCAACCTTTCGCCTCAGCGAGCGCCGCTGCGTCGGCCATCGCTTCCCTGCGGGCGGCCTCCGCCGCTTCCGCGATCCGCGCCGGCAGATTTTCGTCCGGGCCTGTGGCTGCCGCATCGAGCATGTCGATGATCGCAACCACGCCGGGATGTCCGGCGATCGGCGCGGGAGAGCTTTTCATGAACGGAATGCCGGCGCGATCGAAGGCGGCGCGAAGTGCCGCCGCCTGCGCGTCGGTGCGGTAGAGCACGGCGCAGTCGGCGAAACCGAGCGGCCGGCCGGCGGCCGGGGTGCTGCCGTTGCGGTTGGCGGCAAGAAGGTCATGGCCACCGAGCAGGTCTTCGATAGTTGCCGCGACAAAATCCGCCTCCGCCGCCTCGCTCATTGCCGCATGCGTCACGATCGGCTCACCCAGCGGACGGATGATTTCGGATGGCGCGCCGATTAAGCCAGAGGCGGCCTTCACGATGGTGCCGATAGAGCGGTAGTTGCGCCGGAGCCGCAGGGTACGGACAGAGAGGAAATCCTGCCGAAAGCGTGCGAAGCAGGCGGCGTCGGCGCCGCGAAATCCGTAGATCGCCTGGTCGGGATCGCCGATGACGCAAAGATTGCCGCCGTCCCCGGCCAGCAGCCGCAGCAGGCGGTATTGCTGCTCGTCGACGTCTTGGAACTCGTCGGCGACGATGTGCGGGAAGCGCGCCCGCCATTCGGCCGCGATCTCCGCATGCCTGTCGAGAAGATCGGTGGACAGCACGACGAGATCGTCGAAATCGATCCATCCCTGCGCCTGTCCGATCCGGTCGAGAACGGCGCGGGCTTGCGTCTCCTCTTCCGTCCCTTTCGCGCTGCTGCGCTTGAGCACCGAGACCGCCTTGAGAAGGAGGCCGGCGCGCGCCGCGCCGATGCCCAGGGCTTCGGCCAGCGCCGCCTTACGCTCCGTTTCCCCGGCGATCCGGAAATCCGCGCCGAGGCCGGCAGAGCCGGCATGCGCGCGCAGGATCGCGAGGCCGAGCGAATGAAAGCTGTGGACGGCCACCGCCCGCGCCTCCTCGCCGAGAAGCCCCGCAAGCCGTGTCCGCAATTCCTCCGTTGCCTTGCGCGTGAAGGTGACGGCGAGGCACGACCCGGCCGGCACGCCGCGCTCCAGCACCAGATGAGCAATGCGGTGGGTGAGCATGCGCGTCTTGCCCGAGCCGGGCCCGGCGATCACCATCAGCGGTCCGTCCATCTCCGCGGCGTCCGCCTGATCCGCATCGAGCCCTGCGAGCACGCCGGCACGGCCCGACTGCTGCGCCTCGACGGGCTCGAACGGCACGGCCGGTTCAGCCGGCGGGCCTTCCTTCGCCCTGCGTTTCGATGCTTTCGCGCGGCTGACGCGCGGCGCGTCGAACAGCAGCCGGCTTCCTGCGAGACGGTCGAGCTCGCCGTCCTGGAACAGCCGGATGACGCCATATTCCCCGTCATAGCCGGCCTGCCGGATAACGTCGCCGGCGCGCAGCCGCGTCACTGCCTCGCCGAGCAGCGGATGCACCTTGGCGATGTCCTCCACCGGCATGTCCTGCAGCATGGCAAGCTCCGGCCCGAGCGCGGCGATGGCGCGGTCGTAGGCATGGGCGACGGCCTTCGAGGCGACGCCGCTGCCGACGATCTCCGACAGGATTTCCGGCAGCGGCACGAGGCTCGACACCGCGCCTGCCGTCGGCGGCGGTACGGCCTCGCCGCGATCGGCCAGTGCTTCGACGCGGTGCGCCACGCCGATCGTGACCGGTCGCCCGCACACCGGGCAGCGGCCGCCCAGTCCGATCGTCTCCTTGGGGTCGAGCCGCACGCCGCAATTGCGGTGCCCGTCCATGTGGTACTTGCCTTCCTCGGGGAAGAACTCGACCGTGCCGACATAGCCGTCGCCGGTCTCGAGCGCCCGGCGGATCGCGAAATAGCCGGGTTCGCAGGAAAAGCGCGTCGCCTCGCGACCGAGCTTGCCGGGCGAATGGGCGTCGGAATTGGAGGTGAGGCGGAAGCGGTCGAGCGAGGAGATGCGCCAGTTCATCTCCGGGTCGGACGACAGGCCGGTCTCGACGGCGAAGATGTGCGCAGCAAGGTCGCCATAGCATTCCTCGATCGAATCGAAGCCTGACTGCGAGCCGAGCGCGGCGAACCATGGCGTCCATATATGGGCCGGCACGAGATAGGAGTCCGGTCCCGATTCCAGCGCGATCTCCAAAAGGTCGCGCGAATCGAGGCCGAGGATCGGCCGGCCGTCGGAGGCGATGTTGCCGATGCGCCCGAGCGTCGCCGCCAGCCGGTCGGCAGCGTCGAGATCGGCCGCATAGATCAGGTGATGGATCTTCCGGGTCTTGTCGCCCTTCTTGTAGATGGTCGATATCTCGGTGGAGAGCATGAAGGACACCGGCGACCGGCAGGTGGGCGGAAGCGTCTCCCAAAGAGCCGCCTCGATGTCGGGCCTGAGGCGAAAGAGCCCGTTGCCCTCGACCACCAGCTTGTCCTTGATCTCGGCGAGCCACGCCGGATGCACGCAGTCGCCGGTGCCGACCACGCGGATACCCTTGCGCGCCGCCCACCAGAACAGATGCTCAAGGTCGAGATTCCGGCTCGTGGCTCTGGAATATTTCGAGTGGACGTGAAGGTCGGCGTGAAAGGTCATGACACGATGCCATTCATCTTGCGGACGGGCCGGGCCGGGCTCTTCACCCCGACATTGACTGAATAGCAGGCGAGAATGGGACGGATCACGAGGAAAGCGCGTAAATCACAGCATTCGAACCGGCAAGTTCGTGACACGCGCCATCCGTCGAACAGAACCGGCGGCCGCCTTGCAGCGCAGCCGAATCGGGCAATCAGCACAACGGGCTCGGCCACGCCGGCAGATGATCTCGCCGAGGCGTTTCATCAAGACGTGAAGCTCCGCCAGTTCGGCCGCACTCCATCCAGGCGTTATCGCCGGCATGTTCAACGTGCTGAAATTCAACGTCGGGGCCGAGACCTTGCGGCCGACGCCCGGCAGGCGCTCCAGCCACATCGGGGAAAGTGACATCGCCGATCAGGACCTCGACATCGTCGGTCGATGCCTCCGCGATAGGAGCAATCTGCGGCAGATGGCGGAGAGAGAGGGATTCGAACCCTCGATACGGTTT
>ERZ869909.1739-NODE-1739-length-16773-cov-14.528510_pt1 | contig 16773 bp, 13 predicted proteins | sample MGYA00520892_ERZ869909 | MGnify/ENA primary metagenome ERZ869909 (study PRJEB32215, sample SAMEA104723947) | bioreactor metagenome | biome: bioreactor; feature: anaerobic bioreactor; material: water | place: China | collected 2015-03-12 ...
AAGCGACGGCGAACCGTCAGGGAACAGCGATCAGCGGATGGTCAGCACTTCGCCCCACGTGGGCGAGCCCAGCGTCATGTCCCAGGCGCGGATGACCGGCACGAACTTGTCGGTGAGGATGCGGGTCTCGGCCACGGAGCCGTCGTCGCGTTCGGTGTATTCCGTCTGGAGGGTTTTCTCCTTGTGGGTATCACCTTTGACGACGAGCACACGCCCGGTGCTGGACCTCACCACGCCGGAGATCGCACCCGCGGCCAGGGCCAGGGCGAGATGCCAGTGGGACAAGGCCCGCGCCGGTGGCCGTAGCGACTGCTGCGCGCCCCCCAGGTGCGTATCGAGCGCCGGCCAGAGCCCTTGCAGCCGGCCGACTTCATCGGCGAACTGCTCGGGCTCCATCGTCACGCGATAGAAATGTTCCGGCTCGGCCGGACTGGCGGGGACGGTGTACGGCAGGAACGGCCATTCGAGCGGCAGCTCCTCGGCTTCGGCGTCGCCTTGTCCGATCTGCAGAAGCAGACCACGCGCGGCTTTGACCGAGTCCGATGCTTGGTCGCGCTGGCGAACCCGGCGACCGAAGACAACCACCTGCTTGAACTGTGTCTCCACCGCTCGGTAGATGCGCAGGTCGGCGAAGTGGCGTGTCAGCCATCCGACCAGCTCGGCATCGAGCACGTATGACGGCACGATGAAGATCAGCACGCCGCCATACTGCAGCAACGGCAGCGAGCGCTGGTAGAACAGCTTCTCCAGCCTGGCACGACCCTGGCCCTGGTAACCGATGTTGCCGTTGGCGTCCTTGCTCAGGTCACCATACGGCGGATTCAGCCACAGCAGACCGAAGGCCTGCCGCGAGATCAGCGTGTCCATCAGGTCGCCGTGGATGCAGTGTTCGACCAGTTGCCGGGCGTGGCGGGCACGCTCGGCGTCGTACTCGACGGCGAAGGCCTGGACCTGCCCGCGCCCGAGGGCATGGGCCGCTTCGGCAATCGCCACGCCTTCGCCGGCGCAGGGATCGAGGATGCACATCAGCCTATCGCTGGGCGCCAGTGCTGCGAGCGCTCTTTCGAGCGTGGGTTCATCCGTGGGGAAGTACCCGTTCTTGACGAAATTGCGGGCGAGCCGCGGGAACATGAGTGCCATAGGAATCTCCTGGGGCATGTCGATGGAAGGAAGCGGACATGCGCGCGCATGTCCGGTGCGGAGACATCAGGCCACCGCTTCGAGCGGCAGATCGGAGGCGATCGGGTGCCCGGATGCGTCCGTGGCGAGCACGTTGCTGCGGATCAGGCCGCCCAGCGCCTGGGTCAGCGCCGGTACGTCGATGGCGAGCCGATGGCCTTCCAATGGCCCGAGGGCGAATGGAAGACGGGTCAGCATCGATCGCGCCTGCAACAGTTCCAGCACGATGTCGCGCCAGTGATCGAGCAGAGGGAGCGGGCAGGTATCTCGCACCAGCGACCACAGCCGGTCGAGCCGGTGTGCGGAGTCACGCGGCAGCAGCGCCAGCGCGCTGGCGTTGGCCTTGTCGGGCTTCACGGCGCGACGGTCGAACAGCCACACGTTCGTCAGTGAGCCGAACAGCGTGCGGCGGTAGGCGCGGGTGATGCGCTTCTCCAGGTTGTCGACGTTGCCGACGAAGACCGGAAGCGCGCCGCCCTGCTCGGTGACGATATGGAACTGGTCCAGTCCCTGCTCGTCGCGCCCGAGGGTCAGGCGAGCCAGGAACTCCTGAACGGCGGTGTCGCGCGCCCAGATCGAGAGAAAGACCAGGTTGCCGTTCTCGTCACCGATGCAGCCGTCGGCCATCAGGTCGGGGCATTCGTCGATGCGATACAGCGTCTTGGAAGGATGGGTGGCAGGCATGGTGTTGTCCTCGAAGGAATCGGAGACAGCAAGGCCCGCCGGGGCAGTCGCTGCCCCAAGGGGTGGAAGAAAGCGCCGGGAACGGCTTGGTGAAGAGAACGACCTGCGCGTCGTAACGCGCCTTAGCCTTGAAGGTCTTGGCTACCTGGGCATGTTGTCGGCATCGCCGACGGACATGGGGGCAGATTGCTGCAGGTGATCAATGGGCCGTAGCGAAAAACCGCTTTGCAGTGCGCCCTTGTTTGCCTGCTTGGCCTCGATAGTTACGATAAACCGTTGTTTCGTGAAATGACACTTGATAAGACGAAGAGCGTCCCCATCTAGCAGCCACCTCGTTTGAATCCAAACACATGGTCGCCCCACAAGAACACGAATATTCGGTGATGGGAGGAGCCAATCGGGCCAACGTCGGCCGGCTCCTGAGCTTTACAGCAAGCACCATTTCGGGCGCATTGGTGTTCACGCTCCTGTCAGCCGTCGATCTCGCAAAGAAATTCGGGTGGAACGTCAACGTGCCACCGACTTTGCTATCGCTGTTGGGCGCCGGTGCGGTTTTCGGTTGCCTCTACTGGGTGCTGAACAAGTGGGCGTGGAAGTGGCCGGGCATCGGACTGGCACTGAAGGTCCCCGACATTTCAGGCATTTGGGACTGCGTCGGCAAGACGCTCGATAGCGACGGTTCCACCAAGTACGACTGGCAAGCCGAAGTCACCATTGTCCAATCGTGGGACAAGTTGCGCATCCGCCTCGTCACCAAGACGTCGGGCTCCAGCAGTATCTCTGCCGCACTCGCCCACGACAGCGTCGACGGCTTCGTGCTGCTCTATCACTACCGGAACGACCCCAAGGCCGGCGCCGTCGGCTTGGCATCGCACACTGGCTGCTCCGTCATGACCATCGCCAAAGACCTTAGGTCGGCGACTGGCGATTACTTCAATGGTCGCGGCCGGATGACCTTCGGCACGATGAACTGGACGAAGAGGAACTAATGACTTCCGATATCGATTCTCGCCTCTCGCAACTCCGAGCACGCCGCAAGGGAGAGCCCTCCTTAGTCGCATTTTCCGAGGCCGCAGCAGCGTCCAACAGGTACTTCACCGCAGACGCTGCAGAAGTGGAGGACTGGGAAAAGCGCGGCACCTCAAGCCAGCGCTGGACTCGGTATGCCATCGGTGGCATGCAGGCCGTCGGGAAGAAATACACCGAGGTGAGCGTACAGACCGGTGAGCGGGTGGCCAGCCAGTTGCGCGACCGCCTCGCTAAAGCAGGCATCGATGCCGAGTTCAGGCTACAGGGTTCGGTGCCTCTGGACGTCCACATCAAGCGGGTGAGCGATGTCGACGTGCTTGCCATCAGAAAGGACTTCTACACGTACAACAACGCGGGGGTGCAGGCCTTGCGGGGCGGATACAGGAACCCGTCGCGAATGACTTCGAGTGGCGTCCTGAGCAGCCTTCGGCAGCAGGTTGAGTCGGATCTCGTTGACGCGTTTCCTGCGGCCAAGGTTGACAAAACGGGCGCTAAGGCGGTCAGGGTCTCAGGCGGGTCGCTGCAGCGATCCGTCGATGTGGTGCCCGCACACTGGTATGACACCAAGGAATACCAGGCCAGTGGCCGCCAGGCTGATAGGGCGGTGACGATCTACAACAAGAATACCGGCGAGACGATCGACAACTTGCCGTTCCTTCATATAGAGCGCGTTGCCTGCCGCTGCGACAGCATTAACGGCGGCCTGCGCAAGGCAATTCGTCTCTGCAAGAATGTAAAGGCCGACTCCGACCGCGACATCCAGCTCTCCAGCTACGATATTGCTGCCATCATGTACCACGCAGACATGAGCGCGTTGCGGCTGGGTCAGTACAGCGACCTAGCGGTCCTGACAGAAACGCAGCGCCACCTCGACGCCCTTTATCAGGATCCGAGCGCGGCTAGCAAGCTGTGGGTTCCCGACGGAAGCCGCGTAATCTTCGACACCTCTGAGAAGCGCGACTGGCTGTTGCAGCTTTCCGTCGAGATGGATGAGCTCCTGCAAAATGTCTATCAGGAAAACTTTCCGGGCCAGATCTCGTCAAGCTCGTCACGAGGCGTGCAGCGTGAATTGATCAAGGCATTGAAGGTGTAGGCGGCTCAATCACACCGTGGATGGGCGTGTCCGCTGATTAGTAACTCCGGGCTGGTCCGCAGATTGATGAGCACTTCTGCTTCAGGTCATTTTGAGAGCTCAAGCCCACCCCGCAGATCGGCGAAGAAAAATAAGGCGGACCATGCCGCGATGGGCACGATCCGCTTGGGGTGTCAGGCTTTCAGCTTGCGCAGGCCATCCGCGAGCAGCCAGAGTGCCCGGTTGAGCCGGACGTTCTGGTCGATGCCCTGGACAGGCCGTGTGCGCTGCTGGCGCCCGTTGGCACTGCGGCCGGTCAGGCCGCCTTTGACGAGGTTCTCCTGGACGCGGTTGAACGTGGACCACAAGTCTGCATGGTTGTCGTCGAAGCGACGGGGACGCAGGATTTGGCTTTCCGTGATCGGCGCGGTCTTGGCAGGTTCGTCGTACTTGAGGACCAGGGCTGACCGAGCGAAGACCTCGGCCTCGCCGTCGTCGAGCGTGATGGCACGCATGGCGTCGCGCGAGTCCTGCACCTGCTCGAAGCCATGCAGCACCTCGTAGGCGCCCTCGATCACGTAATCGGTGACGTTGCCCTTGTGAGGTACGCGCACGTCGGCGAACGTGTCGCCGCACACCAGGCCGTTCTGGCAGACGAAGCGGAACATTCCGGCCAGCATCTGGTAGCTGCTGGTGCCGTCGTGCGAATTGAGCAGGATGATCTCGTTGGCCTCGGCGCCGTTGATCTGGCTTGCATGGCGAAGGCGCAGCATGTGCTTGGTGTAGTCGCGGCGGTCCTCCTGGCGCACGCGGGTCTGGCACACCATGAACGGCTGGAAGCCTTCCTTGCGCAGTTCGGTCAGCACTGCCGCCGTGGGGATGTAGCTGTACCGCTCGGAGCGGCTTTCGTGCGGGGTGTCCGCGAAGATGGAGGGTGCGACGGTGCGAATCTGGTCATCCGACAGCGGGTGATTCGACCGCAGCACCGGGGAACGATAAGCGAAGCGGGATGCGATTTGCATGACGATCTCCTTGGATAAGAGACCGGAGCCCCCGCCCCACCGGGGAGGAACCCCGGCGGGTGGTGGAACGCCGCTGACGCGGCGGTTGGAGTCAGGTCGTGGCGAGATGCCAGTCCTGGGACAGTGGAGCGAACTCGTAGCCCAACGCACCGAGACGGTCGCGCTGCTGACGCAGGACGCGGCGATCAACGCTGGCGTCGAGCTTGACGACATCGCCGAGCGGCCAGAGCGCACCGAACAGCGCCGCGTCGTCCGCCTCGGCCGAGGCCTCGGGGGATGCAGTGGGCGGTTCGCTGCCGAACGGCGTGGTATCGACCAGGGGATCGCGCAGGCTTCGCGGCTTCGCCTTCGGCTTGGCCTGGGGGGCAGCCGGCGCGGGAGCCTGCGCTTCCTCGTCGATCGGATCGACTTCCTGCGGACTCAGCCGGCGGGCTTCGTCGCGGCTCAGGGCGTCGATGTTGGACAACGTCATCCCACCCAGAAGGGCACGGATCTCGATGACCATGCGGCCGTTGGCGCTGTAGGTGGAGGGGCGAATCTCGGCGATGACGAAATCGCCCTCGTACTTGCCTTCGGTGTACTGGTCGAGCTCGGCGTTCTTTACGACGAATTCGCCGATGGAAGTCGCGAGGCGGCCGACGTTGAAATCGCCGTTGCGGCCGTGGATGGTCTTGATGGCCAGTTGGCCGGGGAGGGTGATCATGAAGGTCTCCTGCTGACGATGAGAAGACAAGGCCCCGGGGATGGGGCCTTGCGGATCAGAACGACTCGGCAACGGCCAATGCGGGGGCATCGGCTGCGTCGTCGGCAGCATCGGCGACGGGCTCGGAAGGCTCCGGTGCCGAGGCTTGCTGCGCGGCAGGCGTGTCGGATGTCACAGGGACTTCCGGGTCGCGCCCGTCGGTCTCGGTCGGCTTGGATTCGGCCTTGTAGACGAGCTTGCCGTCGACCTTGATCCAACTGACGAACAGCAGGCGAGCCTTGAGGCTCACCCCCTGCTCGCCGGCACGCTTCCCCTTGCTGTAGGTGAAGGTGTCGGTCCACAGGTCACCCAGGCGAAAGCCGATCATCACTTTCTTCTCGGCGTCGACCGCCTGAATGCAGCGGCGCACCAGGTGCTGCGCTTCCGAACCCGATACGCGCGTGTCGAAACGCACATACGAGACGTCGTCGCTGGGACCGTTCAGGGCCGCGATGTCGCAGGCCAGGAACGCATCGCCTTTCTTGGGCTTCACTTCGCGAATGCGGTTGAGGTACCCGAGGCCGGTGATGTGCAGATCGAAGTAGGACTTTTCGGTGGAAGTGGTCATGGTGAATCTCCTGGAAACAATGAGGCGGAGACACACCCGACCCAAGGCGGGGAAGGTGTGGAACCCCCGCGTGGGTTGATGGAAAAGCTTGGTGGCATCGCCATCGGAAACCGATGGACGTTCGCGCATGGATGCCGGTGCGAACTGGGTGATCAACGCGGTCGGAACCGCGTCGTAGCCTTGAGGATCGTGGCTACCTGGGCATGTCGCTGACGGGAGTCAGCGGAGCATGGTGGGGAGCGTGGCACCAACACGGCACCCACGCGAGCGGATATTGGTACTCGTAAATGCCCGCATTGGCGGAGCCTCCGTGATGACGCGTCCCTAATGCCGCTCGCGCGAGGCCGGCCACGACGTCGCTGAGCCACTCCGGCCGCTGCCGCCCTCACGCCCAAGGCTTGCAACGCCAAACCGCGGCCGGGGCGGCGCTGCGCGCTGTTACAGTCGCCAAATCCAAGCACCTCAGGGCATAGCCAGTCCATCGTAGCTCAGCCCCGAGGCGTTTGAAGCTACCATGCCCAAACAATCGGCGGCGTACTGAAGACTTTGAACCGACACAGCGTTTCCTCTTTCCATGGCCAGGTTTTTTCCAACACTCGATCACGCGGAATTCCGCAGCAAAGGCGAATTCACCCTCTTTCAGGAACTGGCGGCACTCGACGATGGGTTTGCCGTCATCCACTCGCTACCCTGGCTGCGAGGCAGGACCAAGCGGGTGTACTCGCAGGAGTTGCAGGAGTACCTGCGGGTCTCCTTGGCCAGGAAGCATCTGTCCGGCGAGGTGGACTTCGTGATCCTACATGCGAAGCTGGGCATGCTTTGCATCGAGACGAAGTCGGGGTTGTACAAGCCTTCCGGAGTTCGATTTATCCAAGAACGTGACGGATACGAAATCGATCCCCTGAATCAGGTCAAGGACAACACCTTCGTCCTCGTCGAGATGCTGCAGTCGTGGCATATGAAGTGCCCGGTCGGCTACGCGGTGCACTTTCCAGACATCGATCTCGAGAGCTCGCAGATCGCCAGCGCGTACGTACCGTTCGACCGGCCTATCCCCGACGGAATCCTGATCCTGCAGAAACATCGTCGGGACATGCCTTCGCGCATCGTGGAACTGATGGCGCACTGGAAGGCCGCACTGAACTACGAGAACCAGGACGACTTCAGCCTTGAGATCGATCGATTCCTTGACGCAGTTTGGCCGCAGGAAGTGCAGGTCGGTCATCTCGGACGCAAGATCGTCGCGGACGGCCAGTTGTGGCTTCGACTCGACGACAAGCAGGCGAATCAGGTGGCTTTGTGTCTCGACACTGATCGGAGGCTGATCGCGGGGTTCTCGGGCAGCGGCAAGACGCTTATTGCGCGCTCCCTTGCCGAGCAGTTCGCTGCCCGGGGCCTCAAGGTGCTCTTCCTTCTGAAGAACCGCCAGATCACACAGAAGGTGACCGCTCAAGTGAGCCATCTCGGCCGGGAGATCACTGTTCAGACTTTCCATTCTTACTGCGAGTCCCTGGGCACTCGGAATAGGGACGATAGCTTCGGGGAACCCAACTATGACGAACATCATCTGGCCCTGCATGGGAAGGTGGATCGCCAGTACGCGGTGCTGATCGTCGATGAGGCCCAGGCGCTCAACGAGGCCGATCATCTGGCGCTGCGCGACCATTTCGCCAACGCGCGCAAGTTCGTCTTTGCCGATGAGCTCCAGGTGCTTCCCGGTATCGAGAAGGGCAGTTCCTATCGATTCCTGGAGGAAACCTACGACGAGCGATTCTTTTATCTGGCGACGGTCTACCGGAATCCCGGAGGCATCACTCAGGCGATGATGGAGATGCGACCGCCCCGGCATGAGGTGAACTGCCCTCGCCCGACCTCCAGGGAGGACTTGTCCAGAAGCATCAGCTGGGATGTCTCCAAGCGCATCCAGGCCCTGACGGCGGAGCTCTCGAAGGCCGGCGTCATGACGCAGGACATGATCGTGCTCGGTCAGTTCTCTTGGTTGCTTGAGGGAATTGATGCCTCGCGATCCACGATCTCGGCGTATCGCGGCATGGAGAAGCCCGTCGTCATCGTCGTGGCGGGCTTCGACATGGACGACACCACATTGGCTTGCGCACTCGGGCGGGCCACCACGCGCGCTTACATCATCGTGCCCATCGAATTGCTCGCGGGTCTGAGCGGTGTGAAGTCGGACTTCCTGCGCAGGGGCTTGGAGAAGATCGATCGTGCAAGAGTGATCGATCAGGATGCTTGTGATCCGGACCCGCGATTCATCGCTAATAAGGTACGTAAATTCGCGGGCGCAATTGGATGGCACGAAATCTTCGGCGAAGGATTTTTCTACGCAAGTCGATGGAGGCGATGGATCTATGAAGGCGGTCCCAGGTGGACCAACCGCGGAGTTCAGCTCTGGGGCTGGTGGCTCTCGCTATCGACAAACCTTCCTATCTCCGGGATCGATCCGGTGCGTAACGAACTGACTGAGTGCTACCTCCGCCCCTGCGCCGAATGCGGCACCACAACACCGCATGACGTGCGTCGCAAATGTCTGACTTGCCTGGTCTCGCCATTGGACGAATCCAGGACCTCCGCGATCGTCTTGCAGGCGGCCGAACTGGGCGCCGTGCGGTCGACTACGCAAGGGCAATCGCTGATCAAAGTGGCGGCATTGGTCGGCGATTTCCAGTTTCCGCGCTCGAGTGACACTGTGCGTGGGATGACCGAAGTGCCTGTCCTGGACCTCGCCACCACGATCGTCGAGTTTAGGATGCGCCGCGAGGCGACAGTTGCCACCAAGACCCAGGTAGAGCAATGGCTGCGAGAAGTGTTGGTAGCCAGCGAGTTGGATGCCCCCATCGCGGCCCTTGCGGGCCGCACGATCAGCAGCCTCTGCGCGCAGAAGATCCTGGTGAAGATCGACACCGGCCGATACCGACTGACGGATCCTCAATAACCTCGAAAAGCGGGGGAGCTTGAGCCCCCAGGGCTACCGCAGATACGCATTTGTCGTTTCCCTCATAAATATGTCGTTCACGATCACGCACTTACGAAGCCCCTGTTCACAGGGGCCGATTTTGTGTAGTTTCCTGGCTTTTTGGCGGAGCCATGGAAACGGAAAAACTGGCGTCGATGGTCGAGGTGTTCGAAGGGCTCGAGGACTGGCGCAACGCGCAGCCCCTAGCATGCGCACGTCCACCATCGACAAGGCTTCCCTGAAGTTCTGGGTCAGATGCTTATCGGACTGGCTCGGCTCGAGACTATTGCTCAAATGGTTGTGCGAGAAGACCTTCGTCGCCACGTGGAGCCGCAGCGCCTGCTGTTTAGGCTCCCTCTCCCTGAACTGCAACTGGCGAACATGCAAATGTTATTCTAAAGCAGTGAGCACAGTGACCGGAATGGCCGACGACCGGCAGTCGAGCGGAGTTGCGGGTCAGCCAGTGCCGAACGAGCGGCAGCTGTGCGGTTGACAACCGGCCCGGCGCGCCCAGCGGTATCGAACGAACGGCCTTCAACTCACCGAGCTGGTGGTATCGACTCTTACGGCGCGTTGGCTTCCCCTGTGTGGTTTAAATGGAGGAATCTCGTGGGCAAATTTTCTGAACAAGTCAGGCGAGGCAGGGTGGTCGGGCCGCGAAAGCGCACGTTCACAGTGGAAGGATGGACAAAGGCGTACGAAGGATTCGCCCCCAGTGACAAGACCGACATTGCGATCTATGTCTCAGGCATAAACATTCATGCGAAGCTCGCGGCCATCCGCAAAGCAACAGACCAATTGTCGCTGTCGCGCCTTTCCACCGAGACGCGGGTCAAGGCGCTCGTGGCAGCCGCTAACCACCAGTTTGAAGCGCTTGAGCTGCAGATGAAGGATTATGCCGCCAATATTGCGAGCGCCGACGGGCGTGGGGAGTTGAATATTCGGGATCTAGCGACGACTCAGGTGAAGCTGGCTGATGGTGCCAGCTACAACGCAGATGCGGCGCTCGGCAGCATGCTCGACGGCATCGCGATTCCGGTCAAGGTCGCGCTGACGGGGCAACCCAAAGTCGCGGACGACAGCTTTGACGACGTCGCCTGGAACGACGTGCGCTTAGAAATCAATTTTGGCGCCATGTACGACCAAGCTGAGAATCTGTGGGAAGACTGCGTATGGAACACGTACATCGTGTGCGGCGTAGACGGCAAGGTGCTCGCTATTCCCACGAACATCGACGCCAAGCGCGGCACCCACGCAGCGGCAGCCAGGAAAATTGCGCTGGGCATCGAAGCGACTTCAGCCGCCATCCAAGCTGTCGAACTGATACAGGCCCAAGGGCTTACGTCGAGAATTAAGGAAGTACAGTCGATCGTGACCGAAGGCGACCAGCAACGCATCGAACTCGGGCAAGACAAGTTGGACCCGCACAGCCAGTCCATGATTTTCGCGCTGCGGACGATGGCCTGCCCTCCGTACTATGACTCGCTCCTTGACGAGGCGCAGCCGCTGCTGGCCGGAGCAACGCTTTCACAACTCTTCGACGCTTGGATGCTGGTCTCTCACGCAGCTAGGCGCTTGTGGGCGGCAACGTCACCGGTGCGTCGGTCTGAACTGCCGACTGATCCGAATGCGGTGAGCGACATGCGCGAGTATGTACCGTTCTTAGCGAAGGAGACGCTGGTTGCGGCCGTGCACGAAGCCACTGGCATCCCGGTCGCAAGAGCGCAGGCCATCATCGAGTTTCTGACTTTCCGTGGCAAGGGGGGGCAAGAATTCTGGACGCAGCCACTGGTGTCCACTGGAGATCCGTCAAAGCTCTATCCCGTGTTCGGAGCCGTCGCAGCACCTCCGAATTTGCGGTTCGCACTTGAGCGCTGGATGGCACAGCTCAAGGTGAAGCTCAATGAGCGAGGCCCCGCGTTTGAGGAGTACCTGCGCGCCAGTCTTATTGAGGCGGTCGAGACGTCGCCGATGCTGTCCCAAGTAGCGAAGGTCATCCCCCGCGACTACACGTTCAGGTGCGCCGACAAGTCCTTCGTCCAGATTGACGCGGTCTTCTGCGTCGGATCACAAGTTTTCGTGGTGGAAGTAAAGTGCATCCTAGAGCCGACCGAGTCCACTTCTATCGGTACGCATCGCGTGGCCATCGAACAGGCGGTGGAACAAGCGAAGACGCGCGTGAAACTGATCGATGAGCACCGAGACGAGTTCATCGAGGATATGAAGCAGTTTGGCTGGCGCCTTCCGCCGGAGTTTCATGTCTATCCACTGGTTGCGGTGAGCACTGTCGCGCACGTAGGTGTTTCGTGGGACGGCGTACCCGTCGTAGACGAACTCGTTCTTAGTAGGTTCTTCGCCGGCAGCTACGAGCGTGTCGGCTTGAACCCCGGCGACTTCAAAGTCGTGCAGCGTACTTATCATCCCTTTTACACGGACGCAGCGGAGGCGGAGGCCAACGCAGCTCTCTATTTCGAGCAACCACCCCAACTGCAGCAGTACAGCGAGGGCCTGCAACTGCGGAAGATGCCGATGTACGCGGTGTCGGAGGACGACTGGGGCGGCTTGGTGGCCGATTTCGTGCAGGGCTAGTAGCCCGAGGGGTGAGCAGTACAAGATGTGCGCCTGAAAGTCCGCAATCAGCTGCGGATTGAACCGGACAGTAAACTATTCCCCATGTCTGACAGCTTCCGGGCGGTAGAGGACGACCAACCCCATCCGCCCGAACGACCGCGCCGGCCGACGATAGGTCGTCGGCCGGAGCAGCCAGTTACGGATGCGACAGCAAACCGCTGGAAAACACAACGATCCGGAGCCCCCCGCCTGTCACTGAACCAGGCCCGATTTCGGATCAAATACCTTGTTGTAATGCTCCAGGTCCGAATTCGGATCGATCTTGTCACCTTGCGACTTTCGAAGTGTTTGTACTAGGTCAGTGCGCTCTTTCTCGTCGCGCAGTTGCTGAGCCACCTTCAGCTTGAAATCTTCAGCCTCATCGATCCAGAAGTGCGTGAGGGCGAGGAGGTACAGGGCGAAGAAGAACCCGGCAACCCAGCTCACGGCCACCAGATAGCCAAAGGGGGTGTCTGCCGTGACACCGACAGCGAAGCCGAGCAGAAAGACTGCAAGCAGGTAAAGGGAAGCCAGCCAAAACCGCAGCGTTCGCTTCCGAACGATGGTAACGAGATTGGCTCGCTGAATATCGGTTAACCCATCCATCCCGCACAGATCGCGGAATTTAGAGATTGCGAGAGCGACTGGTGCTAGAGCCACGCTGCATACCCAGGTCAGCTTTCCGCTCCACTCCGCGAGGGTTTTTGCGCCCAGCACTTCGACCAGCCAGATTGCCACAAAGGCGAAGATCGGTGCCAGGATCACTGGCACCGAAATCTTGAAGTAGATCGACTTGTGAAACGCCATCTCATGCCGGGACTGCGCCAGTGGACGCAATCAGCGAGGCATTCAACGGTACTTGCTCGGTCAGCGGCCCCTTCTCATCCTTGAGGAAATCGCCTTCGGCCAATCCCAGCAACCAGCTGTGCATTTCATCAAAGAGCTCAGGCATATCAACGTGGCCATTGTGGCAGGCGACGAGAATGGGCTTTGAGAGCTTCAGGTCGTCACCTTTCAGCGTGCCTAGGCCAGGAACTTGTACCGAGATATCGTCGCCATCGACATTGCGCAGTGCCCGCGCAATGTCGTTGATAACCTTCTGCCCCTCTTGAGTGGTGGTGCGTTGGTAGGTCACCTCCAAGGACACTTGGAGATTTCCGTCCAAGGCGTCGTCTAACTTCAATCTCTCAAACTCCTTGATGCCGATAGCGGCCTTCAGGATGTCCACTGCCCGGCCGACCGGCGTAAGCCGCAGCTTTTTCTCCTTCTTGACCTCAGTTGGACTGGGAGGGGTATCGGGAACCGTTTCGTGAGCCATGGCAGATACATAGCTAACCTTCTTGACCGGCCTGGACGCCAGCTGGTCGGTGGTGACCCTGGGTGGATGATCCACCAATTCGAGGCGATTGTGCGTACCCAGTACCCCGCAGGCGGACAGGAACCAGTTCAAGTACAGCTCCAACTGCTTGCCCTTCAGGCCGCTGGACTGCATCAGGACGACGTGGTTCCCCCTGACGCCGAAGTACAAGATGGAATCGAGGAACTCTGTCTGCTTCTTGTTCGGCAGCTCGGGCGGCGCCACCTGCGCAACCGGGAAGGCCGTCAGGTTGCCGTCCACCGTCAGGAAAAGCTTGTTGGTACCGTGCTCATAGGTGATTAAATTCCCGCAGAGCAGGCCGCGGCGGTTGGTAGTGTGGTTGATCAACCGGCAGTCCCCCGCCGTCGTCAATTTCTCGATCCGATTGGCGACCAGGCTGTTGACCTTGAGGGCCGCCGACAGTAGATCCTCCAGCGTGCGGGTGGGGGTCAGGAATTGCGCCCTGCGATAGTGGAGCGTCTTCGGCTTGTTATCGGTCGCCATTGTCAGCCTTCGATGTGTATGAGCTGACGGTAATGATACCTAGCATTACGCGGTCGTCCTACATCGCGCCACTGCCAGAACTACAGCAAATCCCGCGTGTAGTCCTTCCGTGTAGGGGCGGGAAAGTGAGTTCGTCGATGGCGGAAGCATATGTTCGACGGTCCGAGCCGCCGCCGACAGCAATCGGCCACGTTGCTGACGTAGGTCGGGAAGTGCTCCAACGGCCACAAGGGCCGAGTTGCCCGCGTAGATCGGACGGCAGGTGTCAAAGCCAAGCGGCTTCTCGATCGACCGATTCGCGAAGGCGTCGACGGGCAGCAGTTGCCCGCATCTCGCCCGAGGGGACACATAGGCTGGGCGCACCACTTTGGGTGCTGGGGACGATCAGGGAGCGGTTATTCAACTACTGGTATTGAAACGCCCCCGGAGCGGGGGCAGGGAATGTGGGACCGTCAGTTGCTGATCGGCGGTGGGACCACGGCCTGCAATGACAGGTGTGTCACGGTCGCGGACACTTCGAGGTCGTTCGCGTTGTGCAGGATGAGTGCAAAGACACCGTCGCGCGGATCGAAGAACTCGCCGAAGTCGTCACCGCCAAACTCGGCGTGCGCTAGCTCCGACCAGCCATCGAATGTATCGACATCCGGATTGCAGCCGACGGCGTAGGCGATGAGCTTCTGGCGCCCATCGGGCCCACGCTCGCCGCGCTCGGCCAGGAAATACACGCCCTGATCCTTGACCAGGACGATACGACATTGGTTGACCACCGCTTCGAGGAGCACAGGCCGCAGGTCGGTACCTTTGAATCGAACAGACATGGATGGGATCTCCGGGGAAAGGATTGAAGGACCCCTCGTCGAGAGGACGGGAGGCCGTATGGCGGTCAGTACTGAGCAGACTTCTGGCCGGACAGGCATCGCACGCGGATGCGCCGCCAGTTCCCGTCGTCGATCAACCGTTCCAGCGTCTCGCCAAGCGCATCGAAAGACACCTCATCGACCCGTTCGACGAGCTCGCCGTCGCGGTGCAGTTCCAGCGCGTACAGATCGAGCCCGCGCTCGTACAGCACGGTGACGCGTCCCTGGAACTTCGCCGTGACCACCGTGAAGCCAATGGCCGGCGGCGTCGCGATGATGTCCTCGGGCAGCGGATCGACCCAGGTGAAGTTCCGCGCGCCGGCATCCACCAGCAGGTGGGTGATGCGCCGGTAGCCGTCGGGCGCGGGCAACTGTTCCATCTGCTGGATCAGCTCCTGCAGCTCGGGGCAGCGAGGCTCGGGGATCGGCAGCTTCGCCGGTGCGGAACCGAGCACGAACCGCTGCACCGTGTACGGCTTGCCGTCGGCAGTGAACTCGGTCTGCTCCTCGGGCGTGTCCGCGCGCTGGCCGTCAAAGCGGCGCCTGGCGTAGGGTTCGACGTGCACCTTGGCGCCTTCGTCGGGGACCTCGGTCACGAGCGTGCGATCGAGCACCGCGAACTCGGCGCGCCCCGTCTTGACCACGATGGCCTCGTCGGTCACGGCGATGGCCTTGCCCTCGAAGGGCTTGGGATCGATGTGAAAGCCCAGCGTCGAAACCTTGGGCTGGCCATCGAAGATGTTGAACTTGAAGGTGCGGATGTTGGAAGGCACGTGGCCGCGAACGAGCGTCGGCATCTGTGCGCGGATGGATCGGGTATCCATGGATGGACTCCTTGTGGAAACCAAGGGACGTCCGCCCTGCAAGGGAGGAAATCCCTTGAGGGTTGAGGAAGTGACGCGCCGAGGCGTCGAGCAGGACAACGACCAGCGCGACGGATCGCGCCGCAGCCTTGAAGATCTTGGCTGCCTGGGGATGCTGCCGACGTCAGTCGGCGGGGCAAGGCGTCAGCCTGCCACGGACGTGGATCGGGATTTCCGGCCAATCGGGATCGGTAGCCGTCTCATTCTTTGGGGGCGCGGCTACCGCACGCGGCATTACGAAATCCAGCAGCGCCTACCGGTAGACGGGATGGCGACGACACAAGGCCACCACCTGCTCCCGAATCCTCCCCGCCACCTGCTCGCTGCTGCCGGCCTCCAGCGCATCGAGCACGTCGCACAGCCAACCGGCCAGTTCCTCGCACTCCGCCGCACCGAATCCGCGCGTGGTCACGGCCGGTGTGCCGATGCGCAGCCCCGAGGTCACGAAGGGCGAGCGCGGGTCGTTGGGCACCGAGTTCTTGTTGGCGGTGATGTACGCGGCGCTGAGTGCGACGTCCGCTTCCTTGCCGGTATAGGGTTTGTTTGAGAGGTCGATCAGCATCAGATGGTTGTCGGTGCCGCCGGACACGATGCGGTAGCCGCGGCGCTGGAGCACGGCGGCCATGGCACGGGCATTGACCACGACCTGCCGCTGGTAGGACTTGAACGCCGGAGACAGGACTTCCTTGAAGGCCACCGCTTTGGCGGCGATCACGTGCATCAGCGGGCCGCCCTGGATGCCGGGGAACACAGCGGTGTCGAGCTTCCTGTAAAAACCATCATCCTGGCCCTTGGCCAGGATGATGCCGCCGCGCGGACCGCGCAGCGTCTTGTGGGTCGTGCTGGTCACCACGTGGGCATGTGGCAGCGGATTCGGGTATTCGTCGGCCGCCACCAGACCGGCCACGTGCGCCATGTCCACCCAGAAGATGGCGCCCACCTTGTCGGCGATGGCGCGCATGCGCGCCCAGTCCTTGTAACGGGAGTAGGCGGAGAAGCCGCCGATGAGCATCGTGGGCCGGGTTTCCAGCGCAATGCGCTCCATCTCGTCGTAGTCAATCAGTCCCGTTTCCGGATCGAGGCCATAGGGCACGATCTTGTAGTGCCGGCCGGAGAAGTTGGACGGATTGCCGTGGGTCAGGTGGCCACCCTGGGCGAGGTTCATGCCCATCACGGTGTCGCCGGGATGGGTCAGGGCCAGGAAGACCGCCGCATTGGCCTGCGCGCCGGCATGAGGCTGGACGTTGGCGTAGTCGCAGTCGAACAGCGCCTTGGCCCGCTCGATGGCCAGGCGCTCGGCCACATCCACGTG
>ERZ869909.1740-NODE-1740-length-16766-cov-4.896459_pt1 | contig 16766 bp, 13 predicted proteins | sample MGYA00520892_ERZ869909 | MGnify/ENA primary metagenome ERZ869909 (study PRJEB32215, sample SAMEA104723947) | bioreactor metagenome | biome: bioreactor; feature: anaerobic bioreactor; material: water | place: China | collected 2015-03-12 ...
TGATGGAGCCTTCCTCCACCTGGATGGAGCAGTCGTTGATGACCTTCAGGCCGCCGAAGGCCTTGTTGACGTGTCTGACGTCGATAATGGCTGGCATGTTGGTTCCGCCCAGTTCCTTTCCGGGGTCCGATGGCTCCCGGAGTCTTGTTATGGCGCCCCGCAGTGCTGCGGTGACACTCTGGTTGCTGAGGCCACCGCACCGGGCGGCGGCTGCCTGCGTTACGACTCCTGGCTGCTGTCGATCAGGAAGGTGCGGCCGGCGGCAAAGGCGCCGACGATCACCAGGGCTCCCACGGTGGGAATCAGGTAGCCCTCGATCTGCGGAATACTGCGCAGGAACACGAAGGCCACCGCTGCCGGGGCCACGAAGCGCACCAGGAAGCGCCAGATGGTGAACCAGGTCTCGCCGGTGCGCATCTCCTTCATGACCTCGGAGTGGGTCAACGCCCAGCCGGCGAACAGCGCGATCAGGAGTCCGCCCAGCGGCATGAAGATATTGGTCAGCAGTTCGATGAAGTCGAAGGCGCTGCGACCGAACAAGGCATGGAAGATTGTCCCCTCGGCCCAGATATTGAAGCTCACCACCGTGAGCAGACCCATGGCCCAACTGGCGACCACCATGCCGAAGACCGCCTGGGGGCGGGTGAGGTCGAAGCGCTCCACCAGGAAGGCGGCCACCGGCTCGATCAACGAAATCGAGGAGCTGATCGCCGCGCCCAGCACCAGGATGAAGAACACACCGCCCACCAGGGCGCCGAACGGCATCTCGGCAAAGGCCAGCGGCAATGACACGAACATCAGGCCGGGGCCGGCGGCGGCATCGAGGCCGGCGCCGAATACCAGCGAGAAGATAGCGAGACCGGCTACCATGGCCACGGCTGTGTCGACGATGGCGATGGCAAAGGCGGTGCGGGTCAGCGAGACCTCACTGGACATGTAGGCGCCGTAGGCCATGATCGCGCCCATGCCGAGGCTCAGGGTGAAGAACGACTGCCCCATCGCCTGCAGCCAGCCTTCGAGGCTCAGGGCGCCGATATCGAAGGTGAAGAGGAAGCTGACCGCGGCGCCGAAGTCGCCATTGGCGACGCCGTAGCCAAGTACTACCAATAGGATCACGAACAGCGACGGCATCATGATGCGCAGGCTGTTCTCGAGCCCCCGGTGGATCCCCAGGCCCACGATCAGCCCCGAGGCGATGATGAACAGGGTGTGGTAGAGGGTCAGCAGCCCGGGGGAGGCCAATAGGGTGTCGAAGCTCGCGCCGATGGTATCGGCGCCGGCGCCGACCAGCGAGCCGGTGAACATCAGGCCGGTATAGTGGATCGCCCAGCCGGCGATGACCGAATAGAAACTCAGGATCAGGAAGGCCGAGGCCGCACCCAGCCAGCCGATGGACTCCCAGGCGCGCGACGTGTTGTGGGTTCTGGTCAGGTGGCGCATGCCCATGATGGGACTGCGTCGGCTGGCCCTGCCGAGCATGGTCTCGCCGATCAGGATGGGGATGCCGACGGCGAAGATGGTCAGTGCATAAACAAGGATGAAGGCACCACCGCCGTTTTCTCCGGCCAGGTAGGGAAAGCGCCATAGATTGCCGAGACCCACTGCCGAGCCGACCGCTGCCAGCAGGAAGGTGCCCTTGTGTGTCCAGACGTTATGCGTGCTCATTGTGCTTCCGCAGGCTCGAGTCATGGCCTTGTGGGCCGTCTATGGGTTGCCGTCCAGCCCCGCACCGGTAGAGGGGGGCCAGGCGGCGCGTACACTGTGCGACAGAACCCGGCGTTCTGGCCAGTGGTTCAGCGTTAAGGTTGCGTTGGGGCCGGCTGATGACGGGGGCCGCCGATCATGTGTGGTCCTCGTCTTCATCGTCCTTGTCGCTGCCGGTGGGTTCGAAGGCACGACTTGCGTCCGGCAGTCGCACGATATCGCCCTTGGCCAGCTTGCCGGCCAGTTTGCGCCGTTGGTCACTGGCGGGGTCGATCAGTGCCACCACCTCGCCGATGCTGGTGCCGTCGACATAGGCGTCGACCCGGATGCGTACCACCAGCCCCTGGTAACGGGCCGAGAGAATGTCACCTGGCCCCGGATCGGAGCGTCCGGTGGGGTGTTGTTCGAAGTGGCGGGCCACGCTGGCGCTGCCGGGGTCATCCCATTCCACGTGTCTGTGCATGATCGCTCTCCTTGATCGCTGTATTTGCCGAGAGCGCCATCTCTCTGCGGCATCTGCCTTAACGGAACATGTGCCGGTCAACGCCGGCGGCCTCGAACAGATAATCGCGTGAGGCGGTCAGTTCGTCGCGCAGCCGGGGAATATCCGCCCCCAGCAGAAGCCCCCGCCATTTGCGAATCTGGCCTGCGACCAGCACTGTCTCGACATTGCTCCGCTCCATCAGCGTCACTACCGCGCCAGGAACGTTGTTCAGCGGTGCGACGTTGATTGCCTCGGCGTCGAGCAGGATGATATCGGCTTCCTTGCCCGGCGTCAGCGAGCCCACCTTGTGATCCAGTCGAAGCCCCTTGGCGCCACCCATCGTGGCATAGCGAATCACCTCGTGGGATGTCAGCAGCGGTGGCCGCTCTTCCTCGCCCTGCAGCGCCATTTCGTTCACGAACATGCGCTGAAGCGTCAGGGTCGAGCGCATCTGGGTGAAGAAGTCGGCCGTCATGGTGCATTCCACGTCGCTGCTGAGCGAAGGCAGGATGTCCAGTTCCGTTGTCTTCATCAACGGCGGTGTGCCGTGGCGCATGGTCATCTCGATGGGTACTGCGAGTGATACGTGCGCGCCGGCATCACGCACCGCCTGCCAGGCCGTGTCGCTCATCCCGGTCATGTGGATCAGGATGTGGCTGGCGTCGATTTGGCCGCTGTGAGCCAGGTCGTCGAAGGTCTCGGCCATTCCGAGGCTGCCGACGACGTGGTAGGCGAGCTGCAGATCGAGCTCACGGGCGAGCGCCCAGGACGCTTCGTGATCAGGGAGGTAGACCTCGCCGCCCATCACCATGCTCATGAGTCCATCGTGCGAGGTGCCGTCGCTGGAGGAGAAGTACTGCTCGCGTATGCGGCGTGCGTCCTCGGGGTATTGCGCCTGCTCGCCCTGACCCTCGAAATAACCGAATACGGTGCGTCTCACGGCATCGCCAAGGCCCGCGATGGCCGCATCGGAATGCTCCGGGCTGTGATGGATCTGGCTGGTATCCATGACCGTCGTCACGCCGGCATCGAGCTGGCTCAGCGAGCCGAAGAGCTCGTTGATGTAGACGTCTTCCGGGCGATACACGGGCGTCAGCTTGCCCAGGATATGGTCCATGTAGTTGGGTGAACCTTCCGGGGTGCCATCGTCGAACATGATGCCGTCAGCGAGAAAGCTGCGTAGGGCCGTTTCGAATTGATGGTGATGTGTATCGATGAAGCCCGGCATGACGATGCGCCCTGATGCATCGATGACCTCGGCATTGCCCGCATCGAGGCCGGCACCGACTGCCACGATGCGGCTGCCTTCGATCAGCACGTCGCCACGCTCGAAATCACCCACGCTATCGTCCATGGAGAGTATGTGGCCGCCGCGAATCAGGACGCGACGCCCCGGTTGGCCGCTATGAGCCGGCATGCCACGCTGGGCCTGATCGGTCGTGTGCGTGGAGGCCGAGGCCGAGGAGAGCAGCCCTCCCCCGGCCAGGGTGCCCGCGCCAACCAGGGCCCCTTTGAGAAAATCCCGCCGAGTGGCTCGCCCATGCATCCTGCATATTTCGCACATCGTCCCTTCTCCGGTTAATGCGTTGTATCAACTCAACCTAGTTTCCGCCCATGCATCCGACAAGAGAAGGCCTCGGCGCAGGGGTGTGGATTCTTGGCGTAAACGGAAGGCGCAAAAGGGGGCTGGCGATGAACCAAAAAAAACCGGTGCCAGAGGTTTGGCACCGGTTCCGGGGTCCCTGGAGACGGTTTATTTCTTGGCGCGCTTGCGCTCGTTCTCGGTCAGGAATTTCTTGCGCAGACGAATGTGGTTGGGGGTGATCTCAACCAGTTCGTCGGAGTCGAGGAACTCGATTGCCTGCTCCAGCGAGAACTTCACCGGCGGGGTCAGCACGATATTCTCGTCGTTGCCCGTGGAGCGCATGTTGTCGAGCTTCTTGCCCTTGGTGGGGTTGACCACCATGTCATTGGCGCGGTTGTTGATGCCGATCAGCATGCCTTCGTAGACCTCGGTGGCATGGTCGATGATCAGCTTGCCACGCTCCTGCAGGGCGTAGAGGGCATAGGCCAGCGCCTTGCCTGGCACCATCGAGACCAGCACGCCGTTACGCCGCTCGATGGAGGCGTCGGGCTTGAGCGGGCCGTAGTGGTCGAAGCGGCTGGTGAGGATGCCGGTGCCCGAGGTCATCGTCAGGAACTGGCCGCGGAAACCGATCAGGCCGCGCGCAGGGATGATGAAGTCCAGGCGCACGCGACCCTTGCCGTCGGGGTTCATGTTGGTCAGTTCGCCCTTGCGATAGCCAAGCTCTTCCATGACGGCGCCCTGGTGCTGCTCCTCGCAGTCGATGATCACCTCTTCGTACGGCTCCTGCTTGACGCCGTCGATCTCCTTGATGATCACCTCTGGGCGGCCGACCGCCAGTTCGAAGCCTTCGCGACGCATGGTTTCGATCAGCACCGAGAGGTGCAGTTCGCCACGACCGGAGACCTTGAACTTCTCCGGGGTCTCGCCCGGCTCGACGCGCAGCGCCACGTTGTGGATCAGCTCCTGCTCGAGGCGCTCCTTGATGTTCCGGCTGGTGACATATTTGCCATCGCGGCCGGCAAAGGGCGAGTCGTTGACCTGGAAGGTCATGGAGACCGTGGGCTCGTCCACTGACAGCGGCGGTAGGGCCTCGACGGCGGCCGGGTCGCACAGGGTGTCGGAGATCGACAGGCTATCGACACCGGTGATGCAGACGATATCGCCGGCATCGGCCTGCTCGGTCTGCACCCGCTCCAGGCCCATGTGGGTCATCACCTGGCCAATCTTGCCCTTGCGGGTGGTGCCGTCGGTGCTGATCACGGTGATCTGCTGATTGGGCTTTACCGAGCCGCGCTTGATGCGGCCAAGGCCGATGACGCCGACATAGCTGTTGTAGTCGAGGGCTGAGATCTGCATCTGGAACGGGCCGTCGAGCTCGACCTTGGGCGGTTCGACGATGTCGACGATGGATTGCAGCATCGGCGTCATGTCGTCGGCCAGGTCTTCCGGGTCCAGGCCTGCGATGCCATTGAGCGCCGAACAGTAGATGATCGGGAAGTCGAGCTGCTCATCAGAGGCGCCGAGGTTGTCGAACAGGTCGAAGATCTGGTCGATGACCCAGTCGGGGCGTGCGCCGGGACGATCGATCTTGTTGACCACCACGATCGGCTTCAGGCCCTGGGCGAAGGCCTTCTGGGTCACGAAGCGTGTCTGGGGCATGGGGCCATCGACGGCGTCCACCAGCAGCAACACTGAGTCCACCATCGACATCACGCGCTCGACCTCGCCGCCGAAGTCGGCGTGTCCCGGGGTGTCGACGATGTTGATGTGGTAGACCTGCTCGGCACCGGGGGCCTGCCAGCGAATAGCGGTGTTCTTGGCCAGGATGGTGATGCCGCGTTCCTTTTCCTGGTCGTTGGAATCCATGACGCGCTCTTGCCCCTCTGCCTTGCGGTCCAGCGTGCCGGACTGGCTGAGGAGCTTGTCGACCAGGGTGGTCTTGCCGTGGTCGACGTGGGCAATAATGGCGATATTGCGGAGGCTCTCGATCTGAGAGGGGACTGCTGTGCTCATAGGTTGTGGCTCGTCATCATCTACGCACCTATGTACACATATCAAGAAAGTACCCTAGGCGCGGGGGTAGGGAGAGTGGAGGCGCATTGTACAGACTAGGAAGGTGGGGGAATAGCAGAACCTCAGCCATCGTGCCGTTGTAATACACGCGTCTCGGCTTGTCAGGGGCTGCTGCCTCTTTGCGGCTGCCTCCGCGCTGGCCTGTCCTGCGATACGAGAGAGGATGGAATTGGCGAGATCGGTCCGACGAAAACCAGCCTGGATACTTTCCGATACTTATGTACACTCAATGACACTTTTGTTGGCATTTTCCTCCCCCGCATTTGGCAAGCCTGTCTCCCCGCTTGCCTTCAAGGAGTCCGCCGACCATGTCCGCGAGCAGTATTATCGTAGATGCCCGCTCGTTCGGCGCCCAGCTACCACGCCATTTCAGTGCGCTGCAGCGCGCTACGCAAGATGGGGAGGGAAAGCACGAGTTGCTGGTGGTCGACGATACCCGTGAGCGTCGCCTGGCCAGGCTGGCCAGCCGCTTCGACGTCACCCTGGTGCCCTGTCGTCGCTGCCCGTTGGGGGAAAGGCTCAATGTTGCCGTGGCGGCCAGCCAGGGTGAGCTGCTGTTCTTTCCCGGGCCGGTTCTGCGTGGCCTTCATCCATGGCTGGATAACCAGGTTAGTTCCCTGGGCCGACAGGAGTGGGATGTCGCAGTCTTGCGGGCACGAGGGCAGGGCGTACTCCTGCGGCTGTTGAGCCGGTTACATCGTGCTTCGCCTGCCGATACCTTCTGTGTGACCCGCGGCTGGTTCGATCGTATCGGTGGTTTCGATCCCGTGCTGGAGCATCAGGCTCTGCCTGAGCTGATAGAGCGGCTGCGGCTCTGCCAGGCTCGAATATCGATCGAAGGCCCCTGAGGCCGGCATGCGGAAACGGCAGCGCCCGCCGAGAGGCGGGCGCTGAATGAATGTTATCGATTCGAGTCTGCTTCACTCGTCGTCGGGAACACCGCCCATCTCCTCGAGCAACTGGCGATAGCTCTCTGACTGGGCATATAGCATCTCTGTGGCTTCCTGTTCACCGATGAAATGGACCGGCATCAGGATGCGCTCCTCGGTGATCTCGATGAAGCGCTCGTCCTGGGTGGCGACTTCCAGGGCTTCGGCAAGGCGTTCGACATGGGCGTCCGGGGTGTTCTTCGGCACCACCACTACGCGGAAGTCTGAGGTATCCAGGTCGTAGCCCGCTTCCTGTACGGTCGGGGCATCCGGGAAGGCGAAAAGGCGCTCGGAGTCCATGCTCAGCAGCACCGGCATCTCGCCGCTCTCTGCATAGCCGGAGTGGGTGCCGCCGCTGTAGCCGAAATCGACATCACCCGACAGGATCAGCGGGGCCATGCCGGCGCCGCCCGAAGTGGGGATGATGCGCAGGTCGAGGCCCTCCTGCTCCATGATGTATTCGATGACCAGGCGGTCCAGGGCGTGCTGGGTAGCGTAGCTGGTGCCCGGATTCTCGCGCGCGTACTCGATCAGATCTTCCCAGCTCTCGCCGAACGGACGGCCTTCGCCGGTGACGATGGCGTGCTGCACGGTGGTGATGCTGGCGACATAGCGGAAGTCATCCAGCGTGAAATCGGTATCGTGGGCGTGGGGTGCAAAGGTGAGCGTTCCGTTGGTGCCGGCGTAGACGAATGTATGGCCCTCGTCCTGATTGTTCATCAGGCGGGTCAGTGATACAGCGCCGCCGGCGCCTGGCTGGTTGACCACGTTGACCGGTTGACCGAGCTCTTCCTCGAGGACGTTGGCCAGCACGCGGGCCTGGATATCGGTGCTGCCGCCGGCGCCGAAGCCGACAACGAGGGTCAGCGGTTTGGTCGGGAACTCGTCGGCCTGAGCCAGACCGACAACGCCAAAGGCCATGCTGGCGGAAAGAATGGCAGTGCTTAGAAGCTTGATTTTCATTATTGGACCTCATTATGTCTTGGTGGCCTTGCGGATGACGCGAGACCAGGGTGTCGCGAGCCTGGCCCGATCAGGGCCGGCCTTGGTCTCGCCGTTGCCGCCGCTCCTCGGTTGCAGGGGCGGCGGAAACCATTGGCGCCTGAGTGATTACTCCTCGTCTTCCGGCAGGCCGCCCAGTTCTTCCAGCAGTGCCTTGTAACCTTCGACCTGGTCGGCGAGGGTCTGGGTGACCTCCTCCTCGGGAATGAAGGTCACCGGCATCAGGATGCGCTCCTCGGTGATCTCGATGAAGCGCTCGTCCTGGGTAGCCGCTTCAAGCGCCTCGGCGAGTCGGGCCACGTGGGCATCCGGTACGTCCTTGGGCACCATCACCACGCGGATCTCGGCGGCATTGATGTCGTAGCCGGCTTCCTGCAGGGTCGGGGCGTCCGGGAAGGCCACCAGGCGATCCTCGGCCAGGCTCAGCAGTACCGGCATCTCGCCGCTGTCGGCATAGCCGGAGTGGGTGCCGCCACTGTAGGCGAAATCCACGTCGCCGGAGAGAATCAGCGGGGCCATGCCGGCACCGCCAGCGGTGGGCACGATGCGCAGGTCGAGGCCTTCCTGCTGGGCGATATACTCGATGATCATGCGGTCCAGCGCAGTCTGGGTCGCGTAGCTGGTGCCCGGATTCTCGCGGGCGTACTCGATCAGGCCTTCCCAGGTATCGCCGAACTCCCGGTCTTCACCGGTGACCATGGCCGATTGCCCCAGGGTCACGCCGGCCACGTAGCGGAAATCGTCCAGCTGATAGGTGGTCTCGGTGGAGAGGGGGCCGAAGGTGATGGTCATGGAGGTGCCGAAGACGAAGGTGTAGCCCTCGTCGGTATTGTTGGCCAGGCGTGCCAGCGCCACGCCGCCGCCGGCGCCCGGCTGGTTGACCACGTTGACCGGCTGACCGAGCTCCTCTTCCAGCACATTGGCCAGCACCCGGGCCTGGATATCGGTGCTGCCGCCGGCGCCGAAGCCGACGACGAGGGTCAGTGGCTTGGTCGGGAAGTCATCGGCCTGGGCCAGGCCGGCCATGCCAAAGGCCATGCTGGCGGAAAGAATGGCAGTGCTTAGAAGCTTGATTTTCATCATTGGACCTCATTATTTCTTGGTGACCTTGCGGATAGCGCGAGGCCGTCGTGTCGTGAGCGGGGCCCGATCAGCGCCGCCTTGGGCTCGCCCGTTCAGTGCATGAGCGATTACTCGTCCTCCTCCGGCAGGCCGCCCATCTCTTCGAGCAACTGACGGTAGCCTTCGGACTGTTCGGCCAGCATGGTGGTAATTTCTTCCTCGTCGATATATGTCACCGGCATCAGCACGCGATCTTCGCTGATCGAGATGAAACGCTCATCCTGGGTCGCAGCTTCGAGTGCTTCAGCGAGACGCTCTACATGAGCATCGGGGGTATTTTTCGGCACCATCACCACACGGATTTCACCGGTGTCGATATCGTAGCCGGCTTCCGTCAGCGAGGGGGCGTCAGGGAAGGCTACCAGCCGTTCCTGGTCCAGGCTCAGCAGTACCGGCATCTCGCCGCTGTCGGCATAGCCGGAGTGGGTGCCGCCGCTGTAGGCGAAGTCGACGTCGCCTGAGAGGATCAGCGGGGCCATGCCGGCGCCGCCGGCAGTGGGCACAATGCGCAGGTCGAGGCCTTCCTGCTGGGCGATATACTCGATGATGACGCGGTCCAGAGCGGTTTGTGTTGCATAGCTGGTACCCGGGTTCTCACGGGCATATTCCAGTAGCTCTTCCCAGCTTTCTCCGAAAGGGCGGTTCTCGCCGGTCACGATAGCGGCTTGGCCGATGGTAATACCGGCAACATACCGGAAGTCGTCCAGTGTAAAACCAGTGTCGGTGGAATGGGGGCCGAAGGTGACGCTGCTCGATGTGCCGAAGGCGAAGGTGTAGCCCTCGTCGGTATTGTTGCCCAGGCGTGCCAGCGCCACGCCACCGCCGGCGCCCGGCTGGTTGACCACGTTGACCGGTTGACCGAGCTCTTCCTCAAGGACGTTGGCCAATACGCGGGCCTGGATATCGGTGCTGCCGCCGGCGCCGAAGCCGACGACGAGGGTCAGCGGTTTGGTCGGGAAGTCGTTGGCCTGGGCCATTCCGGCCATACCGAGCGCCATGGCGGAAGTGAGAATAGCGGTACTGAGCAGTTTCTTTTTCATGGTGGAGCCCTCTTTTATTGCTATTGCGTCGTTGTTTTACGTCGTACTGCGACTTGGCATTGCATCGCCGTACTGCATCGCTGTACTGCATCGGCGGTGGCGAACGTGGTCGGCAATGACGCCGGCTCAACCGTCGGCCTTGGCCTTGAAGCGTGCCTTCATCCTGCGGCGATAACTGCTCCAGCCCAGGTGCAGCAGCATCAGCACGGTCAGGACGACGAAGGCCAGGGCGATGGGGCGTTGCAGCAGAATGCTGATCTCACTGCCCGACAGGATCACCGACTGGCGCAGGTTCATCTCGAGCATCGGTGTGACGATGAAGGCGACCAGAAAGGTGACGAAGGAGTAGTCGAACTTCTTCAGGAAGTAGCCGAACAGCGCGAACCCGAACACGGTGATCAGTCCGAAGGTGCCATAGCCCTGGACCTGAATCCCGGCCAGGCACAGGAAGATCACCACGGGAATCACGATATTGGGCGGCACGCTGGTGACCTTGGCGAAGATGCGCAAGCCATACCAGCCCACCGCCAGCATCAGCAGGCTGGCGACGACCATGCCGGAGAAGATGGTGAACAGCATCTCCGGGTGGTCGCGCAGCATCAGCGGGCCAACCTGGATGCCGTGGATCATGAAGGCGCCGACCAGCAGGGCGGCCGAGACGCTGCCGGGGATGCCGAGGCCGAACAGCGGGATATAGCTGGCGGGGATTACCGCATTGTCGGCGGACTCGGCGGCGGCGATGCCGTTGGGGTTGCCCTTGCCGAAGCTGTCCGGGTCCTTGGCCTGGCGCTTGGCGAAGCCGTAGGCCATGAAGGCGCCCACCGATGGGCCGAGGCCGGGCAGGGCGCCGACGAAGGCGCCGATGCCGGTGCTCTTGAAGATCGTCGGCAGGGTACCCTTGAACTCCTTCCAGTTCAGATCATCGCTGGCGTCGTTGCCTAGCCGAATGGCGCTGCCATCCTTGTTGCGACGGTATTCGTCGAGCTGGACGAACATCTCGGAGAGCGCCAGTGTGCCGATCACCAGCGGCAGGATCGGCACGCCCTCCATCAGCTCGGCGTAGCCGAAGGTCAAGCGAGCGGCTCCCGTTTCCGGGTCCAGGCCCACGGTGCCGAGAATGATCCCCATGCCCCCAGCGGCCATGCCCTTGAGGAAGGAGCCGCCGGCCATGGCGGCGATGAAGACCAGGGCGAAGATCAGGATGGCGGTCAGCTCATAGGGGCCGAATTTCAGCGCCACCGAGGCGAAGGGGATGGCCACTGCAATCAGCAACAGGGTGGCCAGCAGGTCTCCGATCACCGAAGCCAGCAGGCCTACCTTCAGCGCCTTGCGCGGTTTGCCGTCCCGAGCCATGGGGTAGCCATCGAGGCAGGTGGCCGCCGAAGATGCCTCGCCGGGGGTATTGAGCAGTATCGCAGAGACGGCACTGCCAGCGGCGGTCCCCTTGGACAGGCCGATCAGGAAGGCAATGGCGGCGTAGGCCGACATGTAGAAGGTGAGCGGGATGGCGATGGCGATGGCCACCGAGCGATTGAGGCCGGGGATCACCCCGACGATATAGCCGAGCAGCACACCGCCGAGAATGACGGCGATGGAGTGAGGCGTGAAGGCAGCCCCGAACGAGGCCAGAATGGCGTCGAAACCGATCATGTCACACCACTCCAATACGCATCAGGTGGGCGGTCAGGCCATAGAGGCCAGCCGCAGGGATAGTGGCGGTGAGCAGGACCACATACCAGCGGCGCTCACCAAGCAGCAGCAGCAGACAGCCGATCAGCAGGGGCGCGATCCAGGTCAACGGGAAGCGGTCGATCAGTACGATGAAGACCAGTACATAGAGAAACGGCCACAGTTGATGCCAGAGGTGGCTGGCAGGGGGCATGGCGATGAAGGGCTCCCCGGTGCGCTTGAGAGCGAGGGCGCTGACGAGGGTGAGCAGGACGGCGCAGCCGAGCATCAGCCAGGCGCCCAAGGTGGCGAGGAGCTGTGGTGGCAGGCCGAAGGCAAAGCCGGAGCCGCCGTAGGTGGGGATGACCCAGGTGAGCATGAGGGCTGCGACAGCGGCAACACCGATCCCCGACCAGAAGTTCTTGCGTGGCATATCGGTCATGTCGTCTACGTCTTGTCGTGTGGGTTACGGTTTGGAGCGGGAAAAGGCACTTAGTAGAGCTTTTGTTTGAATTCCCTTCCTTCCGTGTATTGTTTTGCTGATGAAATGGATAGCCGACGACACTATCTGCTGCTGCGCGCCTCCTCAAACGCTGCTTGTGACGAAAATTAAACGCTCATGAGAAGGAATGGTTCTTGACGTTGAGGTTGTTAGCAGCAAGGGTCAGATGAGATTTGTGCACCAATCTGGTACGAAATGCACCAACAGGGGGCTATTTTGGTGCGAAAAATGATGTGTTTCACTCCGCCTGACGCCTCGGCTTGCATTCCTGGTGCAAGAGGAGGTAGATAAATAAATGAAAAAGGCATTATAAAACAGGTGGATGTGGTTTTAATGGGTTGTGATGGTGCAGTGTTGGCACGCAGCCTGCATTAGGTTGGCCAGCTCCCATGCCAGTGCATGGTGATCGTGGGCACCAAGCTCACAGCGTGCTACAACATGCGCTGGATCGAAACCAGCGCCAGTGGATCATCAGCCAACGAATCGAGCCAAACTCGCTCAAATGGAGGACATCATGTCTGCCAAGACTCTCGCCCTGATCGAAGAACACGACGTGAAGTGGGTTGACCTTCGCTTTACCGATACCAAAGGCAAGGAGCAGCACGTCACCATTCCCGCTCGTGACGTGGACGATGAATTTTTCGAGAACGGCCAGATGTTCGATGGCTCCTCCATCTCCGGCTGGAAAGGCATCAATGAGTCGGACATGATCCTGCGACCGGAAGACGGTACCGCTTTCCTCGACCCGTTCACCGAAGATGCCACAATCGTGCTGCGCTGCGACATCATCGAGCCGGCCACCATGCAGGGCTATGAGCGCGACCCGCGCTCCATTGCCAAGCGTGCCGAAGCCTACCTGCAGTCCAGCGGCCTGGGCGACACTGCCTTCTTCGGTCCGGAGCCGGAATTCTTCATCTTCGACGAGGTGCACTGGAAGACCGATATCGAAGGTGCGATGTTCAAGATCTCCTCCGAAGAGGGTGCCTGGTCCACCGACCGTCAGGTCGAGGGCGGCAACCTGGCCCACCGTCCGCGGGTCAAGGGCGGCTACTTCCCGGTACCTCCGGTGGACAGCTTCCACGATATTCGTGGTGCGATGTGCAACACCCTGGAGGCGATCGGCCAGACCGTCGAGGTGCATCACCACGAGGTGGCCAACGCCGGCCAGAACGAGATCGGCGTCAAGTTCAACACCCTGGTGAAGAAGGCCGATGAACTTCAGGAGATGAAGTACGTCGTGCACAATGTGGCTCACGCCTATGGCAAGACCGCAACCTTCATGCCCAAGCCGCTGGTTGGCGATAACGGTTCCGGCATGCACGTGCACCAGTCCTTCTGGAAGGATGGCGTCAACCAGTTCGCCGGCGACCAGTACGCCGGGCTGTCCGAGATGGCGCTCTACTACATCGGCGGCATCATCAAGCACGCCCGTGCCCTGAACGCCTTTACCAACGCCTCGACCAACTCCTACAAGCGCCTGGTGCCGGGCTTCGAAGCGCCGGTCATGCTGGCCTACAGTGCCCGTAACCGCTCTGCCTCCATCCGTATTCCCTATACCGCCAGCCCCAAGGGCAAGCGCGTCGAGTGCCGTTTCCCGGACCCGACTGCCAACCCCTACCTGGCCTTCTCGGCGATGCTGATGGCCGGTATCGATGGCATCAAGAACAAGATCCATCCCGGCGATGCGATGGACAAGAACCTCTACGATCTGCCGCCGGAAGAGGGCAAGAAGGTTCCGACCGTGGCCAACAGCCTGGATCAGGCGCTGGAGGCGCTGGATGCCGATCGTGCCTTCCTCACGGAAGGTGGCGTCTTCACCGACGACATGATCGATGCCTACATCGAGCTCAAGATGGAAGACGTGGAGCGTATCCGCATGAGTACGCATCCGGTCGAGTTCGACATGTACTACAGCTGCTGAAGCATACCGAAGCGCCCGGGCGAAAAAACGGCCGGGCGCTTCCGGCGCTTAGGCGCCAGGCAGTCAAAGGGGTTCCGTCTTGGCGGAGCCCCTTTTTGTCGTACACTTGAACGAATGGCATGGCTTGATATGACTGGCAGCTGACCGTGACGTCCAGTCGATACGGGGCGCCGACGCAGGAGAGCGATCCGCATGAAGAAGGCGCTATTGGCAATGATTGGACTCCTGTTCACCACGTCGGCCCTGGCGACGACGATCTATCGCACCGTCGACTCCCAGGGCAATGTGATCTTCACCGATAGCCCGGAAAGGGGCGGCGAGCCGGTGGAGCTGACGCCACTCACTGTAGTGCCGTCACGTAGCCTGACGGGACGTGCAGAGCCGCCGCGGGTGGAGGGCGTTGCGCCACGGGTCAGCCAGTCCCCGGGTCAGCCCTTCATGCCCTATGACGTCTTCCGAATCGTGTCGCCGGAGCATGGAGCCGATCTGACCGCCAGCAATGCGGGTAACGTTCAGGTCGAACTCACCATCGAGCCCGGGCTGCGGCCGGACCACCGGGTCCGGCTGCTGGTCGATGGCAGGGTGAGCCAGACCGCGATGCATACCACCGCCTTCATGCTCACCGATCTTGATCGGGGCCGCTACGCGATCCAGGCCGAGTTGCTGGACGCGAGCGGAGACATTCGTCATCGCACGCAGCCGGTGACCTTCCAAGTTCAGCGTTCTCCTCCCGGCTGACGCAGGAACGGCCCCAGGCCCGCCCGCCATTCGACCAACAGTGCCCCACGGGTGAGCGTTTAGCCGCATCGCGCTGGTAGACTTTCCTTTGATGCACCATGATAGTGCGCGGCAGGGGCGTCACGATGCCCTGAAACGGCGCCAAACCGTGCTTTCCCAGGTTGGCGCGGTTCTTGCTTTAGCTACGGTAGTCCCAGAAGCTCCGTTCGTCGCGGGAGTTTCGCTGGATGCGCGAAACGGGTGCACGTTTACACCAAGGGAAGGCCAATGTACCGACGCCTGATGGAACATCTCACCACTGCGGTGCTGCTGCTGGATGGCAGGCTGCGCCTGAGCTGGATGAACCCCGCCGCCGAAGCACTGCTGGCGGTCAGCCTGGGGCGTGTGGAGGGGATGCGTCTGTCGGCGTTGGTCACCGAGGATGACGGCATGAGCGCGGTGCTGGCCAAGTCGCGCGACGATGGCCACCCCTTCACCCAGCGGGAGGTGAGGCTTTCGCTGGTCACCGGTACGGTGATCACTATCGACTACACCGTAACGCCGCTGTCGGATGAGGAGCTCCTGGTCGAGATGGAGCCGCGCGACCGTCTGCTGCGAATCTCGCGGGAGGAGGCGCTGCTCAACCGCCAGGAAGCGATCAAGGTGCTCTCACGTGGACTTGCCCATGAGGTGAAGAATCCGCTGGGTGGTATTCGCGGTGCCGCGCAGCTGCTGGAGCGTGACCTCAATGACCCTGAACTCGCCGAGTTCACTCGTATCATCATCGAGGAGGTGGACCGCCTGCGGGATCTGGTGGACTGCATGCTGGGCCCGAACAAGCTGGCGCGCCATGAGCCACTGAACGTCCACAAGGTACTCGAGAGAGTGCGCACGCTGCTGATTGCCGAGACACCGGGGGTGCAGGTGGAGCGCGACTACGACCCCAGCCTGCCCGACTTCCCGGGCGACGAGGCGCAGATGATCCAGGCCGTGCTCAATGTGGCGCGTAACGCCGTGGAAGCCATGACCGAGGCCGGCACCGACCAGCCGCACCTGCTGATGAGAACCCGGGCGCGGCGCCAGTTCACACTGGGTGCCGAACGGCATCGCCTGGTCTGTGAGGTGGCGCTGATCGATAACGGCCCCGGCGTTCCCGAGAGCCTGCAGGAGACGCTCTTCTACCCCATGGTATCGGGCCGTGCCGAGGGCAGTGGACTGGGACTGTCCATTGCCCAGGGCATCCTGCATCAACATCAGGGCTTGATCGAATGCGAATCCCGCCCTGGCCATACCGAATTCCGCTTGCTTATTCCCCTGGAGAGGCGCCATGACTGATGTCGCACGTGTCACTGTCGTCGATGACGATCGTGCCATTCGCTGGGTGCTGGAGCGTGCCCTGGCTCAGCCCGACCTCGAAGTCGAATGTATCGAGCGGGCCGACCTGGCGCTCAGCCGATTGCTGGACGACCCGCCGGATGTGCTGGTCACCGATATCCGTATGCCGGGCATCGACGGCCTGGACCTGATGTCTCGGGTGCGGGATGTGCACCCCGATCTGCCGGTCATCGTGATGACCGCGCACTCCGATCTGGACAGCGCCGTCGCCTCCTATCAGGGTGGGGCCTTCGAATATCTGCCCAAGCCCTTCGATGTCGACGAGGCGCTGGCGCTGGTGCGTCGTGCCGTGGCCCATGCGCGCGAGCGCAAGCGGCCGGTCAGTGTGCCCGAGGGGCTGGATGCCGAGATCATCGGCGAAGCGCCGGCCATGCAGGAGGTGTTTCGCGCCATCGGCCGGCTGTCGCACTCCCACATCACGGTGCTGATCAACGGTGAGTCGGGCACCGGCAAGGAGCGCGTGGCTCGCGCCCTGCATCAGCACAGCCCGCGGGCCGGCAAGCCGTTCATCGCGCTGAACATGGCGGCGATACCGCGCGACCTGATCGAGTCGGAGCTGTTCGGCCACGAGAAGGGCGCCTTTACCGGCGCCACCGCCCAGCGGCAGGGACGCTTCGAGCA
>ERZ869909.1741-NODE-1741-length-16754-cov-8.641123_pt1 | contig 16754 bp, 13 predicted proteins | sample MGYA00520892_ERZ869909 | MGnify/ENA primary metagenome ERZ869909 (study PRJEB32215, sample SAMEA104723947) | bioreactor metagenome | biome: bioreactor; feature: anaerobic bioreactor; material: water | place: China | collected 2015-03-12 ...
GCGGCGGCCGAGCGCATCGAGCAGCGCGCGGCAGGGCCGGTACTTGGCCGCCCGCAGCAGGCGGCCGAGCTCGCCGCGGTACGGTCCGACGGCGACCAGCCACGGGCCCGGACCCGGGCCCGTGGCCGCGTCGATCCGCCGCCAGCAGTCCACGCACGCGCCGTCGACCAAGCGCAGCCAGCGCCCACAGCCGGGGCAGGGGAGGGGCGGCCAGGCTCCCATGCGCGAGGGTGGCACGCCACCACGGCGAGCGCGGTCGTGCCGTGGGCGCCGGCCCAGGCCGGCTGGGTCGGCGTCAACGACGACGCTGCGCCAGGTCCGCCAACTCGCTCAGGAGCGCGTCCGCGACGTCGGTGCGAGCCAGCCCGGCGAACGCCTCGCGCAGGCCGCGCAGCGCGGTGGCGGCCTCTCGCTCGGCGACCGACTGCGCGTACGCCAGCGACCCGTGGCGCTCGATGAGGGCGAGCAGCCGCGCGACGTCGTGGGGCCCCTTGTCGGGGCGCGGCTTGGACAGCCGTTCGATCGCCTCGGCGGCCTCGTCGGGGGACGCGTGCGCGAACAGGTGCGCCAGGACCAGGGTGCGCTTGCCCTCGTACAGGTCGCCGGCGAACTCCTTGCCGGTGGCGGCGGAGGGGTCGAGGTTGAGGACGTCGTCGCGGATCTGGAAGGCGGCGCCGAGGCGGGCGCCGTCCCGCTCGAACGCCGGGTGCGGCTCGCCGACCCCCGCGGCGAACGCGCCGATGCGCAGGGGGCCGATCACGGTGTACCAGGAGGTCTTCAGCGTGACCATGCGCAGGTAGGCGTCCTCGCCGACGTCGAACCGACCCTCCGCGACCCACGTCAGGTCGAGGTGCTGCCCCTCCGCGGTGCGGTGGATCAGGCGCACGAACTCGGCGCGGATCGCGTCGGCCAGGAAGCCCGCGTCCGACCGCAGCGCGAGGAGCGCCTCCCACATGTACACGTGCATGGCGTCGCCGACGTTCAGCGCCACGGGCACGCCCACCAGGCGGTGGAGGGCGGGGCGCCCGCGCCGGTCCTCGCTGTCGTCCTCGATGTCGTCGTGCACCAACACCCAGTTCTGGAAGAGCTCCAGGGCCGCGGCCGGCGTCAGCGCGCGCTCGGGGTCGCCGCCGTGGGCGGCGCTCGCCGCGAGCACGAAGCGGCCGCGCAGGCGCTTGCCGCCGCGTTCGGGGTAGTCGCGCAGCAGACGGGTGAAGCGGTCGAGGTCGGGATCGGCGTGGCCCTGCGGGAGGAGCGCCAGGACCGCCCGCTGCAGCCCGCCCGCGGCCCGCCTCAGGGCGTCGGCCACGGCGTCGCCATCGGAAGGGGCCGCGAACTCGCCGCGGCCCCCCGGCGGGTCGGTCATCGGAAGAGGACCTCGGTCACGAACCACACCGCCAGCAGGAACAGCGCCAGGAAGGCGAGCAGGTACGGTGCCGAGGTCTTGTAGGTCGCCCAGATCAGCGCCCAGACGTCGCGTCGGGTGAGCTTGGGGCGCCCTTCCTCGTAGGCTTCGGGGGCTTCGTCCGGGCGGCGTGCCACGGGGGCCTCCTTCGACCGCGGCTCAGCGACGGATGCAGGCCTTCAGGTGGTCCGGCCCGACCTCCTCGAGCGGCGGGATCACGTGCTTGCACTCCTCCACGGCGATCGGGCACCGGGTGCGGAACACGCACCCCGACGGCGGGTTGATCGGCGACGGGATGTCGCCTTGGAGGATGACCCGTTCGCGCTTGATCGTCGGGTCGGGGATCGGGACCGCCGACAGCAGGGCCTCGGTGTAGGGGTGCTTCGGGTTGCGGTAGAGCTCCTTGGACGGCGCGATCTCCATGATGCGTCCGAGGTACATGACGATGACCTTGTCGGAGATGTACTCCACGACGCCGAGGTCGTGGGCGATGAACAGCATCGTCAGGCCCAGGTCCTCCTTGAGGTCCTGCAGCAGGTTCACCACCTGCGCCTGGATCGACACGTCCAGCGCCGACACGGGCTCGTCGGCGACGATGAACTTCGGGTCCACCGCCAGCGCGCGCGCGATGCCGATGCGCTGCCGCTGGCCGCCCGAGAACTCGTGGGGGTAGCGGCGCATGTGGCCGGCGTTCATGCCCACGCGTTCCAGCAGGTTCGCGACGCGCTCTTCCTTCTTCTTGCCCCGCGCCAGGTTGTGGATCGTCAGGGCCTCGCCGATGATGTCGCCGACCGACATGCGCGGGTTCAGGCTGGCGAAGGGGTCCTGGAAGATGATCTGCATCTCCTTGCGGTACTCGCGCATCTTCGCCTTCGGCAACTGCGCGACGTCCACCCCCTCGAACATGACCTGGCCCGCCGTCGGCTCGATGAGCCGCAGGATGGCACGCCCGGCGGTCGTCTTGCCCGAGCCCGACTCGCCCACCAGGCCCACGACCTCGCCGCGCCTGACGTCGAAGCTGACGTCCTCGACGGCCTTGACGTTGGCGACGACGCGCGAGAACACGCCGCCGCGGATCGGGAAGTACTTGCGCAACCCGCGCACCTGCAGCAGGTCGGCCTTGGGCGCGCCCTTGCCGGCCTTGGGGGTCGCCACGGCCTCGCTCACATCGCCACCTCGTTCTTCAGGTCGAGCTCGGCGTGACGGATGCAGCGGACCATGTGGCCGCCGCCGGCGTCGACCAGGTCGGGGATCGCCTTCTTGCAGTCGTCGACCATGAAGCGGCAGCGCGGGTGGAAGGCGCAGCCCTCCGGCAGGTACAGCGGGTTCGGCACGTTGCCGGGGATCGCGATGAGCCGCTCCTGGTGCTCCGCCGCCTTGTCGACGCGCGGGATCGAGTTCATCAGGCCCAGCGTGTACGGGTGGCGCGGGTTCTTGAAGACGTCGACGACGCCGGCCTCCTCGGAGGCGCGACCGGCGTACATGACCACCACGCGGTCCGCCATCTCGGCCACGACCCCGAGGTCGTGGGTGATGAACAGGATCGACATGCCGATCTCGCGCTGCAGGGTCCGCATGAGGTCGAGGATCTGCGCCTGGATGGTGACGTCGAGCGCCGTGGTGGGCTCGTCGGCGATCAGCAGCTTCGGGTTGCACGACAGCGCCATCGCGATCATGACCCGCTGGCGCATGCCGCCCGACATCTGGTGCGGGTAGTTCTTGACGCGCTTGGCGGGCTCGGGGATGCCGACGAGGTCGAGCATCTCGGTCGCCTTGCGCATCGCCGCGCGCGGGGTCTCCTTCTGGTGCAGCACGATGGCCTCGGCGATCTGGTCGCCGACCGTGTACACCGGGTTGAGGCTGGTCATCGGCTCCTGGAAGATCATCGAGATCTCGTTGCCGCGGATCCGGCGCATGTCGCGCTCGGACTTCGTGACCAGGTTCTGGCCGCCGAAGAGGATCTGGCCGCCGGCGATGCGCCCGGGGGGAACCGGGATGAGGCGCATGATCGACAGGCTCATCACGCTCTTGCCCGAGCCCGACTCGCCCACCACCGCGAGGGTCTCGCCCTTGTCGATGTGGAAGCTGACGCCGTCGACCGCTTTGACCGTTCCTTCGTCGGTGTCGAAGTACGTCTTCAGGTCGACGACCTCGACGAGTCGCTTCTCGCTAGCCATGCGCGTGGTGGCTCCTCATGGGTTCGGAGCATACCGCACGCGTTCGCGTGTGTACCGCTCCGGATGCGTGCGGGGAAACACAAGGCGGGGGGGTGGCCGGCCAGGTCGCCCGCGGCGCGGGCCGACGGGCGCGGCGTCCGGACGTCACCGGCGCTTGCGCGGGTCGAAGGCATCGCGCAGGCCGTCGCCGACGAGGTTCCAGCAGAGCACCGCCAGGAAGATGGGGATCCCTGGGATGAGCAGCCAGGGGACGAACTGGATGGAGATGCCGCGGGCCGTGGCATCGCGCAGCAGGAGGCCCCAGCTCGCCGAGTCCACCTCGGAGGGGCCGAGGCCGAGGAACGACAGGCCCGTCTCCGCGAGGATGAAGCCGGGGATCGCGAGCGTCAGGACGACCATCACGTACGACGCGGTCCCGGGCAGCAGGTGCCGGAACATGACGCGGATCTCGCTCGCGCCCAGGGCCTTGGCGGCTTGGGCGTAGTCCATCTCCCGCAGGCTCAGCACCAGGCTGCGGATCGTGCGCGCGAGCCCGCCCCAGCCGACGAAGCCGAGTACGATCACGATCATCAGGAAGGTCTGGCCCGAGGTCATCTGCAACCCGAACGCCTGTGCCAGCGGGTTGCGTGGATCGCGCAGAAGGGTCGCCAGCACGATGAGCAGGAACAAGCCGGGGATGGCGTCGAGCACCTCGACCAGGCGCATGATCAGGTCGTCGACGCGACCGCCGTAGAAGCCGGCGATCACGCCCATGATCATGCCCAGCGTCAGCGAGACCCACACGGCCAGGACGCCGATCGTGAGCGAGATCTGGCCGCCGTACAGCACCCGCGAGAAGAGGTCCTTGCCGAGGCTGTTCGTGCCCCACAGGAAGATGCGCGCCGGCTCCGCCACGCCGAAGAGGCGCAGGTCGCTCTGGAACGTCCCGAAGATCTTGTACGGCTGCGAGGGGCGGCGGACGAGGAACTGGATCTCGTAGCGCGGGCCCTCCGTGTTCTCCACGAACACCCGCTGGCGGGTGACGGGGTCGCGGTCCGAGGTGTACTCGTAGACGAAGGGGCGCGTGAGGCGGCCCGTCTCGGGGTCGACCCAGTGGACCTTGGTGGGCGGCATGAAGGCCGACACCGGCGTCCGCCGGTACTCGTTGATGCCGTACGGGGCGAGGAAGCCGGCAAAGGCGGCCATCAGGTACATGGCGGTCAGGATCACCAGCCCGAAGAGGGCGATGCGGTGGCGCCGGAACTGCTCCCAGACGATGCGCCCCTGGCTCTTGCCGCCGCCCATCTCGGCGGCGACGGCGGCGTCGGCCGCTTCCGCGAGGCGCGCCCGGGCGCTCTGGCGGGTGGCCATCAGCTGAACCGGATCCGTGGGTCGGCCACGGCCAGCAGGAGGTCGGAGATGAGGTTGCCGATCATCAGCAGCAGGGAGGAGATCACCAGGAAGCCGAGCACGACGTAGATGTCCTGGCGCGTGATGGCGTCGAGCAGGCGCGGCGTGATGCCGGGCCAGGCCATGACGATCTCCACCAGGCCGGCACCGCCGATCAGGGACGGCAGCAGCGCACCGATGCCGGCGATGAACGGGATGATGGCGGGCCGGAGCGCGTGCTTGTAGGTGATCGCCCGGGCACCCAACCCCTTCGAGCGCGCGGTGCGGATGAAGTCGCTCTGCAGGTACTCGATCATCTGGCCGCGCAGCACGCGGGTGAAGCCGGCGATGCCCGCCGTGGCCACGACGAAGCCGGGCACGATCATGTGGTGGACGATGTTCCAGAACTGCTGCCAGGGCGTGAAGCTCTCCCAGCCGGTGCTGGTCATGCCGGCCACCGGGAAGACCAGGCCCGACCAGCCGAAGTTCTCGCGCGTGAAGCCGCGGAACAGGAAGATGCTCAGGATCAGCACCTGCGCGAAGAAGAAGTTGGGGATCGCCAGGCCGAAGTAGCTGACGGCCGACACGGCCTGATCGCCGAGCGTGTACTGCCGGACGGCCGAGAACACCCCGAGCGGGATCGCCATGGCCCAGAGCAGCACGGTGGCGAAGACGACCAGGTAGAGCGAGTTCTGGATCGGCCGTCGGATCACGTTCACGACCGGTTGGTTGCTGGCGAACGACATGCCCAGGTCGCCGCGGACGATGTTGCCCATCCAGCGGACGTACTGCACCATGATCGGCTGGTCGAGCCCGAACTGGGCGCGCAGGCGGTCGATCGTCTCCTGCCTCACGTTCGGCTCGAGCGCCTTGGTGGTCAGGAAGTCCCCAGGTACGAGCTGGGAGATCAGGAACGCCAACAGGGTGGCCCCGAGGAAGGTCGGGATCAGGTGGAAGAACCGACGGATGACGAACGGCAGCAAACGCGACCTCCCCGGCCGTGACGGTCTCGCGGCGCGAGGCCGCCGAGGTCAAGATACCGTGCACGCGCGGGGCCTCCGGTCCCGTGCGTTGCGGAAGATACGGAGGGCGATCCGCGCGGACGCGGACCGCCCTCCAGGACGCGGCATGGCGAGGGCGCGAGCCCCCGCGACCCTAGGGTCAGCGGATGTGGGTCAGGACGACCTGCCGGGTGCCGGTGAAGGCGCCCTTGTACTCGTCCGGGTGCTCGCCGCCGACACGGGTCGTCCAGGCGGCGTGCTGCTGCGGGCTGACGGTGTAGAGGACGGCGGCCAGGTTCGCCTCGATCTCCTGGATCTGCAGGCCGATCTCGCGCGCGGCGTCCGTATCGAGCGTCTGCTTGCCGGTCTTGTTCAGCTGCTCCATGAGCGTCTCTGCCGGCGTGAGGCACGACCCGCTGGTGTTGTACATGTGCAGGAAGCCGTTGCAGTTGTAGACCGAGTCGCCGAAGGGCCACGTGCGGCTGCCGCCCGTGAGGCCGATCAGGATGGCGTCGAACGGCCGGTCCTCGCCGGTGGAGAGGAGCTGGTCGACGAGCAGCGAGAAGTCGAGCGCCAGGACCTGGACGTCGACACCGACCTCGCGGGCGCTGTCGGCGAAGATCTGGGTGATCGCCTCGCGCTGGCGGTTGCCGGCGTTCGTCGCCAGCGTGAAGCTGGCGCGCATGCCGTCGGCGTTCACCAGGAAGCCCTGGGCGTCGCGCTGCGCGAAGCCCGCGCGGGCCAGGAGACGGACGGCCTCCTCGGGGTCGTACTCGTTGCGCGGGGTGCTCTCGTCGAGCCAGAACGAGTTCGGCAGGTAGACACCGCCGTACATCGGGAAGGCGGCCCCGCCGTACACCAGTTCGATGATCGCCTCGCGGTCGATCAGGTGCGCCATCGCGCGGCGGAAGTCGACGTTGCGGAACATCGCCTGCTTGCCGGGCTCGGAGGCGCGGTTCCAGTTGAAGACGATGAACTGGCTCGAGGCGGCGGCGCCGAAGCCCTCGACCACCGTGGCGTCGATGTCGCCGTTCTGGATCGCGACGTTGATGACACCGATGTCGTCCAGGTTGCGCGGGCCGAAGGTATCGAGCTCGCCGGCGATGAACAGGTTCAACTGGGCGTCGCCGTCGGCGATGCGGTGCACGCGGCCGTCGAGGTAGGGCAGGGGGTTGCCGGCCTCGTCGACGTTCCAGGCACCGAAGTGGGGGTTGCGCACCCAGATGAGGCGCTCGCCGGGCTGGAAGCCCGACAGCATGAAGGGGCCGTCGAAGATGAGCTGGTCGACGGGCGTCTCGGTGCCCCACAGGGCGTTGACGGCCTCGGCGCCGCCGCTGCGGTAGGCCTCGCCGAAGATGCGGTCGGGCACGGGGAAGAGCGCGACGGTGCCGAACGCGGTCCGGTCGGGGCCCGGGAACGTGAAGCGCAGCGAGCGCTCGCCGGTGATCTCGAGCGTGATCTGGATGTCGTTCAGGAACCAACCGTCGTACTTGTTGGAGCCCGTCTCGGGGTCGGTCTGCAGCAGGTAGCTGGCGAAGTAGTCCTGCACCGTGATCGGCTCGCCGTCGGACCAGCGCAGGCTGTCGCGAATCACGACGTCGAAGACGGTGCCGGCCTCGTTGATCGTGAAGCTCTCGGCCGCGTACGGGATCCAGTCGTCCGAGTCGGGGCCCTGGGTCAGCAGGGTGGCCCACTGCATCTGGTCCGTGACCTCGTTCGTCTCGGACTGCAGGACGGGGTGGAAGGTACGCGGATCGCTGAGGGTGGCCTGCACCAGCGTGCCGCCGTACTGCGCCTCGCCGAGCGGGGTGACCGTCCAGCTGGACGGCCAGACGAACGGGTTCGCCAGCGCGAACGCGGTCACGGCCGCGAACGCCAGGCTCAGGAACAGCTTCCTCATCAGGACCTCCCGGTTCGGGGCCGACGTCCCGGCCGCCTCCGCGGCGCCCGTCGCGGCGGCGCGGTGCACGGTCCGGGCCTGCGGTCCCCGGTCGTCGCGTCCGGGCCCGCTACGCGCAGCGTCGGCACCCGGTCAGACGTGACCCAACCTACCGTGGCGCCGTCGCCGGCGCAACCGCGCGCGACCGTGTCCGAGGCCCGCCGTGGCTTCGCCGACCGAAGGTCGCGACCCGCGGGTCGATCGGGGTCCCGTAGCCGTCGCCCATGGGCCGTATCGCGGCGCGCCCCTTGCCCACGACGCCCCCGACGCGCTACCGTGCGGTCACGACGTCACGCCGCGACGAACGCGCCACGAGACGGCCCGGCCGAGTCCGCGTTCGTCGGGGGCCGCTCGGCGCCCGGCGTCGAACAGGAGGTAAGCGCATGAAGCGATCGTTCCTCATGGTCGTCCTCGCGGTCGTTCTCGGGGTCGCCTTCGCGGGCCCGCGGGACAACAGCCTGGTCATCGGCACCTCGCAGGAGCCGACGCACCTCGGCGACCCGCTGTCCTCGTTGGGCTCCCAGGCGATCCGCAGCGAGGTCGAGCTCTACCTGTACTCCGGGCTCTACCGCGTGAACCTCGACACGCTCCTCGAGGCCGACCTGGTCACCGAGGTGGCGACGGTCGAGAACGGCCGGCTGAGCATCACCTCGCTCGACGAAGGCGGCCAGAAGGTCGAGATGCGGCTGACGCTGCGCGACGACGTCTTCTGGTCCGACGGCACCCCGATCACCACCGACGACATCGCGCTCGTGTACGAGATGTCGAAGGCCCCGGGCATGCCGACCGCCTCGCCCGACTACTGGGCGCGGTTCAGCTTCTCGGCGCAGGACGCCAAGAACTTCACCGTGCAGCTGAGCCCGGCGCAGAGCTCCGACCTGGTCGGCTCGCCGATCGGCCTGCTGCCGAACCACAAGATGCGCGACGCCTGGGAGGCCGCCAAGACGGCCGTGGCCGCCCTCAACCCGGCGACCGACGGCGCCCGCATCGGCGAGATCTACCGCGGCTTCATCACCGACTTCGGCTCCTCGGCCGCGATCAACGCCGGCCGCACCGTGTACAGCGGCGCGTTCGTGCCCACCCGCTGGACCCCCGGTTCGGCGCTGCAGATGGCGCGCAACCCCTACTACCACGCGCACCCGGCCGACCAGAGCAAGTACGTCCAGTCGGTCGAGTACCGCTTCATCACCGACACCAACGCCCTGCTGTTCTCGGTGACCACCGGTGCCGTCGACGCGACCTCGTCCGTGGCGATCACCTTCGACCAGGCGATCTCGCCCCAGATCACCGCCCGCGCCGCCGACCGCTACGACATCTGGTTCGTCCCGTCGGCGACCTGGGAGCACCTCGAGATCAACCAGTTCACCAACGTGCAGCAGGTCGCCGACCTCATGCTGAACGACGTGCGCACCCGCCAGGCGATCACCCACGCGATCGACCGCCAGGCGATGTCCGACGCGCTGTTCAACGGTCTGCAGCCCGTCGCCCACACCAACGTCAGCCCGTCCGACCCGAACTACACCGATAACGTCCGCAAGTACGACTACGACCCCGAGCAGGCCGCTGCGCTGCTGACCGAGCTCGGCTGGACCCGCGGCGCCGACGGCATCCTGGCCCGCACGGTCGACGGCCGCACGGTGCGCTTCGAGCTGGAGTTCGTGACCACCGCCGGCAACGCCGTGCGCGAGCGCCAGCAGCAGTTCATCGCCGAGGACCTCCGCCAGGTCGGCATCGACGTCCGCATCAACAACGCGCCGTCGAACGTCGTGTTCGCCAACACCTTCATCAACCGCGCGTACGAGGGCGCCTGGACGGGCATGTTCATGTTCGCCTGGGTGTCGAGCCAGGCCAGCTCGCTGAACGCCGCGCTCTACCTCTGCCGCAACGCCCCCACCCCGGCCAACAACTGGGCCGGCCAGAACGCCGGCGGCGCCTGCTCGCCGCGCTACGACGAGGTCCGCGACCGGGCGGTCGCCGAGCTCGACCCCGTGGCCGCCATGCCGCTGTACCAGGAGATGCAGGTCATCTTCGCGGAAGAGCTCTTGGCGATCCCGTTGATCTACCGCGCCAACCCGCTCGTGACCGCGAAGGGTCTCGTCAACTTCGTGAGCAGCACCTTCAGCCAAGGCTACGGCTACCCGCCGGTCATGCCGGCCGTGGTGGGCTGGGAGCAGAACGGCGCCACCAAGCGCTTCGACCAGGCGCAGTACGCGTCGCAGTTCTGAGGCACGCGCCCTGACGATCGCGGTTGGCTCACGGCGCACGCCGTGAGCCAACCGCCTTGCTGAGGCACACCCGCATCCATGTTCAACTACATCGTTCGCCGGCTCTTCCAGATGCTGCCGCTGCTGTTCCTCGCGTCGGTGGCGATCTTCACCCTGGTGTCGCTGCAACCGGGCGACCCCCTCGACGAGCTGCGCATGGCCAACCCGATGATGACGGCCGAGCAGTTCGAGGACCTTCGTCGCGCCTACGGGCTCGACCAGCCGATCTACGTCCGCTACTTCAAGTGGCTCGGCCGCGCGCTCGGGGGCGACCTCGGCCGCTCCCGCACGTACGGTCTCCCGGCAGCGGAGTTCATCTTCCAGCAGCGGCTGCCGCGGACCCTCATGCTGACCGTCACCAGCCTGACGATCGCCCTCCTGATCGCCATCCCCGTCGGTATCTTCTCCGCCGTCAGGCAGTACTCGGCCGGCGACTACACGATCACCTTCCTGTCGTTCGTCGGCCTCTCGACGCCCAACTTCTTCCTGGGCATCATCCTGCTGTACCTGTTCGTGATCGTCTTACCGGAGAACCTGGGTTGGCGGGGCCTGCCCGTGGGCGGCATCCCCAACCTCATGTGGTCCGACCTGCAGACCGGCCGCGTGACCTTCGGGTCGTACGTGGGCCAGTGGGCGACGCACCTGATCCTGCCGGTGTTCACCCTCGCCAGTGGATCGCTGGCGGCCTGGACGCGGTTCATGCGTGCGAGCATGCTCGAGGTGCTGAACCAGGACTACGTGCGGACCGCCCGCTCCAAGGGGCTGAACGAGCGCAAGGTGCTCTACAAGCACGCCCTGCGGAACGGCCTGATCCCGATCGTCACGCTGGTGGGGCTCTCGATGCCGTCGCTGTTCAACGGGGCGCTGATCACCGAGACGATCTTCTCCTACCCGGGCATGGGGCGCGCCATCTTCGACTCGCTCGTCAACAAGGACTACAACGTCGCGATGGCGGCGCTGACGTTCATCGCGATCCTGGTCGTGTTCTTCAACCTGGTCGCCGACGTCCTCTACGCCGTGGTCGACCCGAGGATCCGTTATGACTAAGGCACCCGCGGTCGCGGCGGCCGGACAGCACCGCTCACCTGCCGGTTCCGAGAACGTCTGGCGGCTCGCCTGGCGCAAGCTCCGGCGGCACCGCCTGGCCATGGTCTCGCTGGTGGTCCTGTCGCTGCTGATCCTCATGGCGGTCTTCGCGCCGGTGATCGCGCCGTACGATCCGATCGCCCAACCGCGCGGCGCGAACCTCCGCGCCATGTACTTCCAGCCGCCGTCCGCGACCCACTGGCTGGGCACCGACGACCTCGGGCGCGACGTGCTCTCGCGGCTGATCTACGGGTCGCGCGTCTCGCTGCTGGTCGGGTTCCTGGCTGCGCTCTCGAGCGTCCTCGTCGGCACGATCATGGGCGCCACCGCCGGCTTCTTCTCCGGCCGGCCCCTGCGCTTCTTCGTCGGGCCGTTCGTGCGCGATCTCGAGGCCGACGCCCGCACCGGCAGGTTCCTGGCCTGGCGCATCGCCTCGTGGGTCCTGTTCTACGGCGCGCTCTACCTGGGGGCGCGCATCGCCTGGACCCTGTCGTCGCCCTCGGTGACGGCGGCGCTGGGCGGCGGCGAGTGGACGAACAACGCCGTGCTCTCGGCCGTCGGCCTGGCGGTCGCCTGGATCGGCGTCGCGGTGGCGGCCTGGCGCGGGCTCACGGCGCGCTTCCGACTCGACCTCGACATCGTGATCAGCCGCCTCATCGACTTCATGCTGACGCTGCCGAGCCTCCCCATCCTGCTGGTGCTCTCGGCGATCCTGCGCGACCCGCGCGCGGCCGTGGGGAACTGGATGTACGCGACCTTCGGCACGGCGTCGAGCGTCGTGATCATCATCATGATCCTGGTGCTGTTCGGCTGGATCACCACGGCGCGGCTGGTGCGGGCGGCCTTCCTGTCGCTGCGCGAGCAGGAGTTCACGATGGCGGCGCAGGCGCTGGGGACCTCGAACGGCGCGATCATGTTCAAGCACCTGGTGCCCAACGCGATGGCGCCGATCATCGTCGAGGGCACCCTGCAGGTCGGCATCGCGATCCTCGTGGAGGCGGCGCTGTCGTTCCTCGGGTTCGGCATCCAGCCGCCCGTGTCGACCTGGGGCAACATGCTGACGAACGCCCAGACGTACATCTTCTACGCCCCGTGGCTGGCGCTGCCGCCGGGCTTCCTCATCGTGATCACGGTGCTGGCGATCAACTTCCTCGGCGACGGTCTGCGCGACGCCCTGGACCCGCGCCGGCAGCATTGACGAGCGCCGTCCCGACGCGCCTCGCGGCGACGCGAGCCTAGCGAGCGACACGGGAAGGGCGGGGTGCCGATCGGCACCCCGCCCTCGCTGTCGCGTCTCCCGCGAGCCGGTCGCTCGTTCGGGGTCAGCGCGGTACGGCTTGGAGCAGGAGGGCGAGCACGCCCCAGGTCACGCCCAGGTAGATCGTGATGCGCTGCAGTCCGCCGGCGGTGCCGCCGCGGGTGCCGAAGTCGATGCCGCCGCCACCGCCACCCCCGAGGCCCTCGCCGAGGCCCGCCTGCTTGGGCTCCTGCATGAGCACCACGGTGGTGAGCAGGACCGACACGATGACGAAGGGGATCAGGACCAGCCAGAACAGCATGAGCACACTCCTTGGGTGCCCGCGTGGCGGGCGGCGCGTGGCGCGGTTGGTGCCGAGGGCGGGAGTCGAACCCGCACGGGTTGCCCCGGTCGATTTTGAGTCGACTGCGTCTACCGTTCCGCCACCCCGGCAGGGGTCGGTCGGGTCGTGGACCCCACCGGTCGGCCGGGCCGACGGCCCGGTCGAACCGAGATGATACCAGACGGGACCGTCGCGTCGCGACGCACCGAGGGCCGCCGGGGCCCTCGTCGTACGCCGGCCGCGGCCCGTGCTAGAGTTTCGGCGTTCCGGCGCACCCGAACGGGCCGCCGGGCCTCCCACGATGTCGATGCTCGCCGTCCTCCGCTTCCCCGGTTCGAACTGCGACGACGACGCCCGCTACGCGCTCGAGCGCGTCACCGGCGCCGACGTCCGCTTCGTGTGGCACACCGAGACCGACCTCGCCGGGGTGCGCGGCGTGCTGGTGCCGGGCGGCTTCAGCTACGGCGACTACCTGCGCTCCGGCGCGCTGGCGGCGCAGAGCCCGGTCATGCACGCGGTGCGCGAGTTCGTCGCGCGCGGCGGTCCGGTGTTGGGGATCTGCAACGGCTTCCAGGTCCTGACCGAGGCCGGTCTCCTCCCCGGTGCGCTGGCGCGCAACGAGGGCCTCGCCTTCGTCTGCCGCACGGTCACGCTGGTCGTCGAGCACGACCGCGCGCCCCTGCTCGCCGGCTTGCGCGCGGGCCAGCGGCTGCGCCTGCCGATCGCCCACCACGACGGGCGCTACGTCGCCGACGACACCACCCTCGACGCCCTCGAGGGCGCGGGACGCGTCGTCCTCCGCTACCTCCCGGGCGACAACCCCAACGGCGCCCTGCGCGACGTCGCCGGCATCGTGAGCGAGCGCGGCAACGTCCTGGGCATGATGCCGCATCCGGAGCGCGCCGCCGAGGCGCTGCTCGGCGGCGAGGACGGCGTCCCCATCCTGCGGGCGTTCGCGCGCGCGGCCGGGGTCGCGGCGTGAGCCGCGAGCGGCCCGGCCTTCCCGCGGTCGCGCCGGAGGGCCGGTGGCCCGACGTTCCGGTCGGCGTCGTCCCGCGCGGCGATCCCGTGGACCGCTCCCGCGCCGCCACCTTCGGGCTGACGGAGGACGAGTTCGATCTCGTGGTCGGCCACCTGGGGCGCGCCCCCGTCGCCGTCGAGGCGGCCATGTTCGGCGCGTTGTGGAGCGAACACTGTGGCTACAAGAACTCGCGGCCCCTGCTGCGGCGCCTGCCGACGAGCGGTCCGCAGGTGCTGCAGGGGCCCGGGGAGAACGCCGGCGTCGTCGACATCGGCGACGGGCTCGGGGTGGCGTTCAAGATGGAGTCCCACAACCACCCGAGCGCGGTCGAGCCGGTGCAGGGTGCCGCCACCGGCGTCGGCGGCATCCTGCGCGACATCTTCGCCATGGGCGCGCGCCCGTTCGCCGTGCTCGACGCGCTGCGCTTCGGCGACCTGGCCACCGCCCGCACCCGCTACCTGCTGCATGGCGTCGTGGAGGGCATCGCCGGCTACGGCAACGCGATCGGCGTACCCACCGTGGGCGGCGAGATCGCCTTCCACCCCAGCTACCAGGAGAACCCGCTCGTCAACGTCATGGCGCTCGGCCTCCTGCGCCACGACGACCTGCAGTCGGGCACGGTCGGCGCTCCCGGCCACGTCCTGCTGTACGTCGGTGCCAAGACCGGGCGCGACGGGCTCGGCGGCGCGGTGTTCGCCTCGGCCGACCTCAGCGCCGCCAGCGACGCCGACCGCCCCGCCGTGCAGGTGGGCGACCCGTTCCTGGAGAAGCTGTTGCTGGAGGCGTGCCTGGAGGCGATCGAACGGGGCCTGGTGGCCGGCATCCAGGACATGGGCGCCGCCGGTCTCACGTCGTCGGTCGGGGAGATGGCCCACCGAGCGCGGCTGGGCGTCGACCTCGACGTCGGTCGCGTTCCCCGCCGCGAGCGCGGCATGACCCCGCTGGAGGTCATGCTCTCGGAGTCCCAGGAGCGGATGGTGCTCACCGCGGTGCCGGGCCGCGAGGACGAACTCGTGGCGCTGCTGCGGCATTGGGAGCTCGACGCCGTGCCCGTGGGTGTCGTGCGCGATCACGGTCGCTTCCGCGTGTTCGAGGGGGACGAGCTGGCCGCCGACATGCCGGTCCTCCCGCTGAACGAGGCACCCACCTACGTCCGCCAGGGGCGCGAGGACCCGGCGGCGCGAGCCGCCCGCGAGCGCTCGCTCCACGACGTGCCGCCGCCGGCGGACGCGGGCGCGGCGTTGCTGGCGCTGCTCGCCGACCCCTCGATCGCCAGCAAGCGCGCCGTGTTCCAGCGCTACGACCATCAGGTGATGACCAACACGGTCGTGCTGCCCGGCACGGCCGACGCCGCCGTGCTGCGCATCAAGGGCTCGCGCCGCGGCGTCGCGGCGACGGTGGACTGCAACGCCCGGTACGTCGGCCTCGCGCCGCGTCGAGGCGCCGCGCTGGCCGTCGTCGAGGCCGCCCGCAACCTCGCTTGCGTGGGTGCCACGCCGTTGGGCGTGACCGACAACCTCAACTTCGGCAACCCTACCGTGCCCGAGGTGTACCACCAGCTCGCCGAGGCCGTCGAGGGCCTGCGGGAGGCCTGCCTGGCGCTCGACACGCCCGTCACGGGCGGCAACGTGAGCCTGTACAACCAGTACCGCGGCGACGATGGCCGCGTGCGCGCCGTGTTGCCGACCCCGACGGTGGGCATGGTGGGCGTCCTGCCCGACGTCGACCGGCGCGCGACGATGGGGTTGCCGCGCGACGGCGACGCCCTGCTGCTGCTCGGTGCCGGCGAGCCCGCCCTGGGCGCGAGCGCCTTCCTGGCCGCGGCGCACGGCCTCGAGGCCGGCGAGCCCCCGGCCCTCGACCTCGGCGCCGCCGCCCGTCTCGTCCGGCTACTCGCCGCGCAGGTCCAGGCGGGACTCGTGGACACGGCCCATGACGTCGGCGACGGCGGGCTGGCGGTCGCGCTGGCCGAGATGGCGATCGCCGGAGGCCGCGGCCTCGTCGTCGACCTCCCGTCCGGGCTGGCCGCCCGGGACGACGCGGCGCTGTTCGGCGAGGCGGCGCACCTCGCCGTCGTCGCCGTGCCGCCGGACCGGGTCGACGCCCTGTGCGCGGCGGCGGCCGCGGCATTGGCGTCGTCACCGGCTTCGAGTTCGACCTGCATCCCCTCGGCCCCGATGTCGCCGTGGCGCAGGTCTTCTACCCCGTCGAGCAGGCCCCGCAGGTGCTGCGTGCATGGCGCCGGCTGGCGCCCACCATGCCCGAGACCGTTTCGCCGGAAGCCCTGCTCTGGAGCGTGCCGCCGGATCCGGGGATCGATGCCGCGCTGCACGGACGCCGTGTCGTCATCGCCGTGGGCCTGTTCTGCGGACCGCCCGATGCAGGTCTTCAGGTCCTCGAACCCCTGCGTTCCCTCGGCACGCCGCTCTTCGAGATCTCCGGGCTCATGCCCTACTGTGACATCCAGGCTTCCGTCGATGCGCTGTTCCCCACCGGCGGGCGCTACTACATGAAGTCACACTTCATGGATGATCTCCACGACGATGCCATCGACCTGCTCCTCGAGCACGATGCGCGTGCGCCCACTCCGGAGTGCCTCGTCGCCATCCGCACCCTCGGCGGCGCCGTCGCACGCGTCGCACCCGGCGACTCCGCGTTCCCGCACCGCTCGCACACGTTCAACGTGAGCATCGACTCCGGCTGGACCGACCCGGCCCTCGATGCGCGCGGCATCGGCTGGGCACGACACGCGTGGGATGCTCTGCAGCCATTCTCATCGGGAGGCGTCTACATCAACTTCTCCGGTCTCGCCGACGAGGCCGACGTGCTGCGCGATGCCGTCTACGGTGACAGCGTCCAGCGCCTCGCCGCCGTGCGCAACGCGTACGACCCCGACGGCCTGTTCGCGGCAGC
>ERZ869909.1742-NODE-1742-length-16750-cov-8.706052_pt1 | contig 16750 bp, 13 predicted proteins | sample MGYA00520892_ERZ869909 | MGnify/ENA primary metagenome ERZ869909 (study PRJEB32215, sample SAMEA104723947) | bioreactor metagenome | biome: bioreactor; feature: anaerobic bioreactor; material: water | place: China | collected 2015-03-12 ...
ATCTTTCCAGTGAACGCGCCAGCAGATTTTTTAGTGACGAGCTTGGCTGAGGGGTTTGCGATGGGGTGCCCGTGGAGCGTGGCGTTCTCGGCGGCGAGCGAGACGTCGATGTCGAGATCGTCGGCTGGGCCTCTCACGCGCGCACGAAGTGAGGCTGAGCCTGCCACGGACTCTGCAAAGTGCGTGAGCTCAGCAACGTGCGCCGTGATGTCGAGCGAGAGCCTATTACCGGAGGGCGTGCCTTCGATTGTACCGGTCAATCCGTCTGTCGCGAAGGCAAGATCGAGACGATCCGGCGCGGCGCTGCCGGTGACGTGTATGGCGACGTCTTGCGGGGGGGTGTCCAGGCTCCGCAGCAGACCCGTTGCGGCAAGACGCATGTTCAATTCGTCAAGCCGGAAAACGGCCGGATCGGTCTGCATCGCGGACGCTTCGACGGAAAGCCGGTCGACGGCTTGCGCGCCACGGGTGAGCCGGGACGCAGTGAACTCTGCCGTTACGTTGCGCGCCGTCGTGCTTCTGGGCGCAACGAGTTTTAAGTCTGCATACCCGAGCGTCAGGGTTTCGCCGCCGTCCATCGCGAACGCGAGAGGTTCGCGGTCGGCATGGCCGATGCGAGCTGTGACCTCGCCGAATGCTATGTTTGTCGATGTGTCGATCCCGCCGTTGCCTTGGAGGTCGAGTGCATCGTTCGCGATTTTTGCGTGCTCGATTTCGAGCCGTCCGTCAGCCCAGCGTCCGCTGACGAGGCCGGTCGTTTTTCCTGTGACGAGCGCTGCCGCCGTGCGGGGTGTGAGCGGCGTTAGGAATCCTTCGAACTGTGCTGCAATGTCGTGGCCGTGGTCACGTTTGTCGATGACGGCGTTGCCGGCAACGAACGGCGTGCCTGATGCCGCGAGCGACCACTTTGCGCGCCACGCATCGAGCGGGCCGTTGCCGTCGAATGCGAGATCCAGCGTTGCGCCGTCGAGATCGAGGAGGCGCGCGGCGATGCCGCCGCCGGGTTCTGAGGCGGCGACCGAAAGATCGAGATCCTGTGTTTCGGGGCGATACGCGAGGTGGACGTTCGCCGTGCCTCCGGGGCCGTCAAGGCGGCGGATCGCGAGATGAGCGCCCAGGCCCTGCGCTGGGTCGACGAGATGCGCATCGGCTTTGGCGTGAAGCCGCAACGGTTCGCCGGCGACCGCTTCGGCGATGTCGATCTCGCCAATCTCAAAGCGTGCGAGCACGAGACGGATGAGCGGGATAATCGCTGATCCGCTGTCCGCCTCATCCTCGACTGGTTTCGGCGCGCGCGCGACAATGACGGTGTCGGCCGTCAGGCTGTCGATGTGGAGCCGTCCAGAAAAAAGCGCGAAGGGACGCCAGGAAAACGCAATGCCGTGGATGTCGAGCCAAGCGCCGTTTCGATCCGTGAGCGAGATATGGTCGACGCTACCGTTCGAAAACAGCGATCCCTTAAGCGTGCCGAAGCGGATGGCGCTGTCAGGGGACGATGCCGCCCACGATGCAATTCTAAGGGCAGAACGCTGGCCGGGGCCTGTTGCGAGCCAGATGGACGCGAGCAGAACGATCAGCCCGCCTGCTATCGCGATCCTGCCGAGCCATTTTACGATCCGCTTCTTCATCAGAAGGCCTGCCCCAGGCCGACATAAATTCCGAAGTCGTCGCGGCCGTCCTTTTCGGTAATGGGCATGGCCACGTCGAGGCGCACGGGGCCGAGGGCTGTGAAGTAGCGCAGGCCGATGCCCGCGCCCACGTAAGGTGCATCCGAAAACGTTGGAAACGCGCTGTCGGACACGGCTGCGATGTCGACGAACGGGACGATGCCGATAGCGGGCGTTGCGCGGAGCCTGAGTTCGAGCGATGCCGCAAGCAGCGAGAGACCGCCGGTGACGCGGCCTGCTTCCATTGGGCCCAGACTGCGGTACTCGTAACCGCGCACCGAGCCGCCGCCGCCTGCAAAAATGCGATCCGTCGCAGGCACATCCGCCAACGATGCGCCGGCCACGCTTTCGAAAGAGATGCGGCCCGCCAGGACGGCCCGCCGTTCTTCGTCGAAGGGCAGATAGCTCGCCACCTGCACGCGGCTTGTCACGTAGGCACTGGAATTGGCGACGTCCACCGAAGGCGTGAAGCTCGTCAGTGCGTGAACGCCGCCCGTCGGGTCCATCCGGTTGTCGCGGGTGTCATAGACCAGATCCGTGGGGAGCGAGAGCACGGAGAAGCTGCGCGTGCCGAAGGCGTCTTCGATCCGAGACTGGCGGGCCGAGACGGCGACAGAGCCTTCCAAGTCTGGATTGAAGCGGCGAGAGAGGCCGAGCTTCACGAAGCCTGCATAGCTTTCGTAAGCGTCGGGCGCTTCTCGCTCCAGACGGAACTCCGCGAAGAGGTCTGTGTCGATGTCGAGGATGCCGGGTTTCGCGTAGACGGCGCCTGCGCGGTATTCGAGCCCATCCCAGCCATCGGTGCCGATGCGGGCGACAGATGCGTCGATGCGCAGCCGCTCGCCTTCGCCGAACAGGTTTCTGTGGCCCCAGTAGGCGGTGAGCTCGGTTCCATCCAGTGTTGACAGTGCGGCTGTGCCGCCGAAATAGCGCGGTTTTCTCTCGCTGACTTCGAACGTAATCGGAATGGCGCCATCGGGGCCGACCTCTTCGCCCTCGACGATACGCACGCTTTCTATGCTTTCGAGCTTCCGCAGCCGTTCGCGTGATTTCCTCAAGTCCGATGGGTTGAAGGGCCGGCCCGGTTCTATGGCGCTGTAGTCGGCGACCTTGGCGCTCGACAACTCATGGGAGCCCACGACGTTGACCCAGCCGTACACTGCTGGATCGCCCGGTGCGATTTCGACATCGACGCGGACTTCAGCCGTTGCGTGGTCTGCCGTGATGTCGCGATGGGCGACCTGTGCGAAAGGATAGCCCGCAGCGCGCCATTCTTCGACCAGCCTGTCGATGGCTGCGGCGATGATCGCGGGGCGGGCAGGTTCGCCGATCACGAGGCCATAAACCTCCGGGCTCATTGGCGGTGCGACGGGCGTTGGGATTGTCTGTGTGAACGACATCAGGCCGAATAGAAATGCGGGGCCCGGCTCGATGGCGATGCGAACGGTCGCTGGTGTTGTTTCGTCGGTATCCTCGGTGAGCGCTGCGAGCACGTCGTCGAGCGGCGTGTCGTCGATCTCGATGGCGACGGTCGCGGCGAAGCGACCTTCGGATTGGAGTGCGGCCGACAGCCTGTCCCGATCCGCTCGGGCGCGGGCAACGAGAGATGCCCGATCCGGCGCGCCAGTCTTCTGCTGCTCGATGAGGAGAGATGTGTCGGAGATCACGGCGGTCAAGCCGGTCTCGTCGTTTTCGACTTCGACGGCGACGGAATAGGCCACGCCGTCAACTACGGGCTCGGCTCCGAACAGGCGCACGCCAAACACCTCCACAGCCTCAGCCGAGGGCGCGCAAAGCAGCATCGGGAGGAGGCAGAGAGCCAGGGCCCCTCGCTTGAGGGCGGCTTTCGGAGCATCGAGCAACGTGCGTCGTCCGTGTCGTTATGTCTTTGGGACTCAACGCAAACTCGCTCGCCCGGAACGCCGGCGGCAGACTACGAGGCATCCTACCAGACCGATGCCGGAGATGACACCCGTGATGGCATCCTGTTGATGATGTTGACCTGAGGGCCACAGGGGCCAATTCGTCGGCCAATGCTTGGCTTACGCGAGGGCGGCGCGAATCGCGTCGAGGCCGTCCGTCAGCGCTGCAGGACCCGGCTGCAGGATGATCGGAGATTTGATCTCGACGATGCGGCCTCGCTCCACGGCAGGTATTGTGTTCCAGCCTTCGCGGCTCGCGATTCGCTCGGGGCGGACCTTCTTGCCGCACCAGGAGGCGAGGATGATGTCGGGTGCACGTGCGATGACGTCTCCCGGGGCCACAATGCGATCTTTCGCGGCGGCGCGGGTTTTAAGGTCGGAGAAGATGTCGGCACCGCCTGCGATCTCGATCAGCTCCGATACCCAGCCAATGCCGGAGATCAAGGGATCGTCCCATTCCTCGAAGTAGACGCGGGGGCGATGGGGCCGCTCGGATGTTTCGCGGCAGATGGCGGCAATTCGGGCTTCGAGCGTGCTGGCGAGGGCTTCCGTCTTTTCGGGGCAGCCGATCAGTGCGCCAAGCGTCCGGATCATTGCGAAGATACCGGCCAGATCGCGCTGGTTGAAAAGGTGGACGGCGAGACCGGCGCGGGCGAGATCGGCGACGATGGGTGCTTGGATGTCGGAGAACGCGAGGACGAGATCCGGTTTCAGGGCCAGGATCTTTTCTACGTCGGCCGACGTGAAAGTGGAGATGCGCGGCTTTTCCTTGCGCACTTGCGGGGGGCGAACCGCATACCCCGAGACGCCGACGATGCGGTCTTGCTCGCCAATGAGGTAGAGCGTTTCGACCGTCTCCTCGGTCAGGCACACCACTCGTTCGGCTGGATAACGCTTCATATCCTCGCTCGTCGTCGGAACTTGTCGCCGGATCAGGCGGCGCGGCGGGCTTCCGTTGCGGCGTTGAGCCAGCTCTTGATGCGACTTACGTCGGGGGGGGCTCCGTCACGCAGCAAGCGGCGGCCAGCCGATGTTGCGGCGAAGGCTAGCACGTCCGCGCAGAGCTTGTCGGCGTCCGCAGAGGCCAAGCTCTCTCCAGAGCGATAGCCGGATTGGGCGAGCAGCTCTGCGTGGGTTCCGCGCAGGCCGGGGACGTCGAGCATCAGGCGGCACTGGTCCTGCCAAAGCGTGATCGTATTGGCCGTGATCCAACGCGACGACATGCCGGCCGCAACGGTGGCAGTGTCGGCTGCGAGGAAGTCCGCGACGGTTTTGATCCCGAGCGGGGCCATGCGCTCCGCCGTGCGTGGGCCGATAGAAGGTGCGCGCTCGATGTCGTCGGTGAGCGCGAGATGGGGGCGCAGGTTGGCCGGCATCTGTGCGGACAGCGGTTGGGGCGACGCTTTTGCGATGGGGGCGGGCTTTGTCGCAGCGAGGGCTGCAGCGCGGGCTGCCGCCTGCTGTGCTGTGCGCGGGGCTTCCACCTCCTTCGCATAAAGCCTGCTGATAACGCGGTCGTCCTCGGGCAACGTTGCGTCCACACGTCCGGTGGTCATCAGCTCGTCGTACATCGCTTCCACCACGCGGCGATCCTCCGAATCGACGAGGCGCTTGGCGAGCGTTTTCGCGGGGATCTTGATGGCGGCCATGATCGTGTCGAGGCCAAGCGAAACCTCAGGCGGCGTCGCGCCGCTTTCGGCGAGCGCGCGGTCGAGCACGGTTGCGAACGCAGCCGAGGCGTACACAACGAGTTCCGACAGAATGGTGCGGCTTAGTTCGTCCAAACCGGCGGGCGGATCGCTGACGCCGAGATGCAGATCGTAATGCACGATCAGTTTTTCGTAATGGACGTTCGCCTTTTCCGCGCCGTTGCAGACAAGCTCGCGCAGCCAGCCGGGCCCGTCGCGCGCTTCGACCTTGATTTCGCCGTGGGTGGCGAGGCCCTGGGCGCGCAGGTCGTTGTACGATCTCGAGATCGACCATTCGGCGGCGCGGTGGACGCTGTTCTCGGCCTCGGACTGCCCGGTGTGGAAAGGCTGGATTGGGTCGGTGACGTAGTGAGAGAGCACACCCGCGCTCCACACCGCTTCCTCCCAGTCGCCGCGTGCAAGGGCATCTACGACGATGCCGTACCACTTTTCAGCTTTGTCGAGTGCGCCGCCCCAATAGTTGTCGCGCACGTGGAGCACGTGGTTCTTGAAATCCTTGAACTCGTTATCGGGGGCTTTCGAGCCCTGCATGTAAATTTCGGCGTGTTTCAGAAACAGCCTGCGCCAGCCCTCGGCATCCGCATTGTCGAGTGCGCGTAGCGCATCGAGCGCAAGCTTGTGATGCGTGCCCGTGGCGTGGGCGGCATAGACGATCCGGAACAGCAGGGACATGCGTCTCCCCTCTCGGCAGCATGAGCAACTCTCTCAAGCGTTTCTGAGCCGAGTCGGGGCTTGAGGTGAAGGGTTGGGGAGGCTTCTGCTGTGCATTCTGAGCCTAGAGGAAGCCCAGGAGCGCCTTCAGCGTCTCGTCCGGGGCTTCCTCGGGGAGAAAATGGCCGCAGTCGAGGGCGTGGCCGGTGACCTCTGCGGCTGATTTTTTCCGCCATTCGGCGAGGACGTCGAACGTCTTGCCGACGATGCCGCGTCCGCCCCAGAGCACGAGCAACGGCATGGCGAGCTTCCGGCCGGCCGCATCGCTTTCGGCATCGTGGGCGAGGTCGATCGTGGCGCCGGCGCGGTAGTCTTCGCAGGTGGCGTGGATGGTCTTAGGATCGAAGAACGCCTCGACGTAATGGCGGAGGATCGGTTCGTCGAACGCGCCCTCCGTGCGGCACCACGATGCGATGGTGTGGCGGATATAATGGTGCGTGTTGTTGACGATCATCCGCTCGGGAAAGTCGGCCGGCTGGATGAGAAAGAACCAATGGTAGTAGGCCGTCGCGAAGGCTTGATCGGTGGCGGCATACATCGTGTCCGTCGGGCAGATGTCGAGCAGCGCGAGCCGATCGACGGCGTCTGCATGATCGAGAGCGAGGCGATGAGCGACGCGGGCACCGCGGTCGTGGCCGACGAGACTAAAGCGCGGGAAGCCGAGCGCTTGCATGAGCGCCACTTGATCCGCGGCCATTGAGCGTTTGGAATAGGCGTCGTGATTGCCTCCGCCGACGGGTTTGCAAGATTTGCCATATCCGCGCAGATCGGCCGCAACCACTGTGAATTTTTTCGCAAGAGGTCCGGCGATCTTGCGCCAGCAGGCGCGGGTTTGCGGGTAACCATGAAGCAGAAGCAGCGGCGGGCCGTCGCCGCCGACCGAGGCTGCGATGTCAATGCCGTTGCCCACCGGGATGGTGTGTGATGTAAAGCCCTCGAACATCGGCGGCCTCCTGCTGCCCAGCATACCCATAGCGTAGAATCGGGGGAGATCTCATGAAGCTAGTACGGTTCGGAGCCATCGGTGCGGAAAAGCCCGGCCTCGTCGATGCGGATGGAAAGATCCGCGATCTCTCGGCGCATGTGGCCGACATCTCGGGTGACACGCTGGGCGCCGGGAGCCTTGCACGCCTGCGGGCCATCGATCCCGCCTCGCTGCCGCTCGCGCCGGAAGGCGTGCGCCTCGGTGCACCCGTGGCGCGTCCGTGGAGCTTCATCGCAATCGGCCTCAACTACGTCGATCACGCGAAGGAAACGGGACAGGATATTCCGTCCGAGCCGATCCTGTTCAACAAGCTCGGCAACACCGTTTCCGGGCCATTCGACGACGTGATTTATCCCAAGGGTGCGAACCGGATGGACTGGGAAGTCGAGATCGCGTTCGTCATCGGCAAACGTGCGCGTTACGTCGAGGAGAAAGATGCGATGGATTACGTCGCGGGCTATGCGGTCTGCAACGACGTGTCCGAGCGCCGCTTCCAGTCGAAGCGGAACGGCCAGTGGGTGAAGGGTAAGGCGTGCGAGACGTTCGGCCCGCTCGGGCCCTGGCTCGTGACGACCGACGAGATCACCGATCCGCACAATCTTTCGATGTCGCTCAAGGTCAATGGCGAGCTGAAGCAGACAGGCTCGACCTCGACCATGATTTTCTCGATCCCGTACCTGCTCTCGTACATTTCGCAGTTCATGGTGCTCGAAGCCGGTGATGTGGTGACGACGGGCACGCCGCCGGGTGTCGGCTGCGGAATGAAACCGCCGCAGTATCTGGTGGCGGGCGACGTAATGGAGCTCGAAATCGAAGGGCTCGGTCTTCAGCGCCAGACGGTGGTGCCGTTCACGGGCTGATCCTCGTGAGAGCGGCAGGCCGTCGCCAGCCTGCCGCTCGGATCTTCAGTACATCGGCAGCGCGAGGACGCCGCCGGGTCCGACCATGAGGCCCCAGATGTCCCCTTCGGTGACGTCGATTTCCTCGGAGACAGGCGGCAAGCCCTTCATACGCAGCGTGTAAGTATGCTTGCCGGGCGCAACGTCGAGCGTCGGTCCGTCCGTTTTCTTCGTGCCTTTGCCTGCCGGGATCTGCACCTTCTTTTTTCCGACAGTCAGCTCGGCGTTCTTTTCCAGTACGTTTCCGAACATGAGCGTCGCGTGGCCTTTCTTCGGCAGCAGCCCGGCTTCGCGCGCTGCGCTTTCGCGCCGGAGCACGAGGGTTGAGAACGTCTCGTCGCTTTTGCGCTCGAGCGTTAGCGTGGCGGGTCCGTCCGGTGTCGAGAACGCAATAGTCGTGTGCTGGGCGTTTGCAGATACGCCTTCCAATTCCTTCCAGCCGCGGGCGGAGAGCTCGCTGCGGTAAAACGTCAGCACTGCGTCGAGCGGGGCGTTGACGCTTGCGTGAACGGACACGCGGAATGGCGTCTTCTCCGTGCCATTGAGCGAGTTCGGAGCCGGAACGGGAAGACCCGATTGCTCCTCCGCATGAAGCTCGACTGCTTTTGCGGGCGCGGTGGTTTCGGCCGTTGCACGTGGCTCCGCAGATGCTGCCGCATCGAGCACGAGCGCCGATCCGTTGGCCGAGACGCGTGCGTTGTCTCCGAACTTCATGATGGTCAAAGCGACATCGTGGTCGCCCTTCGTGAAGCGGAGCACGACCATGGTTTCCTTATCGATAGGCGAACGCTGAGCGGTCCAGGCGTCCTCTTTCATCGCCGCTTTGTAGAATTGGGCGACAGCGCGGACGCTCGACGTTGTCTCGAACGAGAGGTCGCCACGTGCGCCGTTGAAATCGATCTCGCGGGCGGTTTGAGGGAGCGGGACAGGCACGTCGCTGTCCGCTAGCCTTTCGAGCTCATCCGTCACCGCCGGGGTGACCGAGACGCGCGGCTGAACGCTAGGCTCGCCAATTCCGGCGAGCGCTTCTTCCGTCGCGCGTTTGACGTCCTGCATGATCTGACCCGCGAGCGCGTCGAATGCGTCGTTGGCTTCGCGCGCAGCCTCTGCTGCCGCCGCCTTCTGCGCGGCGGTTGTTCCCGCATCAAGTTCGTCGTCTCCGGCCAGCGTGAGAAGCTTTTCCGGAACGGTTTCGATCGTGACGTCACGATGTCCGCCCTCGCGTTCGCGGATCATGAGAATCAGCGGACGGCTGCCGTTGCGGACGAAGAACGCGAATTTGCCCGCGTCGTTGGGCTCGGAGGTGTCTTCTCCGGGGGCACCTTCCCGATTTTCCTTTCGCGACCAGGCGGCCCAGCCGCGCGTCGTCATCTCGGTGCGGTAGGTATCGAGTGCGGCGTTAAGCGGAGCTTGTGTCGTGAGCGAGAGATAGGGACGGTCGGGCGCGTACTTGATCTCGGTGGCGTCGCCAAGAAACGGCAGATCGTCGCTTATCGGGATCGCTGCGTACGAGACGCTGGTGGCGTTGTTCTGCGCAGGCGCAACCGTCACGAAGACGGACAAGCCCTGCTTGCCCTTCTTGAGCGACATCATTTCCATGTTTGGATTTTCGGCCTTGCTGCCGAATGGATCGCTGTAGGCTTGCCAGCCCTCTGCGGCGAGGATGCGCGCGACAGATGTGGCGGTTGCGGCGACCGTGTCAGGACTTGTGTAGAGGGTCGTCGCAGGGCTCGCGAACGTTTCCGTCGCGCCGGGGGTTCGGGCGAGTGCGCTCGTATCGAGTGGCGTTTCCGCGTGCACGGAAACGGTGAAGGCGGTGGCGGATACGGCAAGCGTGCCTGCAGCAATCGCTGCCATGACATTGAGTTTGATGCGTCGCATCGAGGAGGGGCTCCGGTGTCCGTGAAGGGTCGCGGCCCTCTCTGTGAAAGCCGCGGGTGTAGGCAGGCTCGTTCGCACGCGCCTGCTATCCTCATGCGTTATGGATTGGCCAGACACGAGCGGATGTTCCTTCCGGAACAGCCCGCGATACGCGTGAGCCTGCGCGATCAGCGCACCGAGAACTTGAATGGCACGGAGACCACGAGCGGACCGTCGTTCGCCTCGTTCGGCATCGGCGGGAATGGAGCGGCCCGTGTGATCGATTCGATGGCGGCGTTGTCGAGGATCTGATGCCCCGAACTCTTCGTGATCTCGCTGGAAAGAAGCTCACCCTGTTGGCCGACCGTGAAGCGCACGATGACGGTGCCGACGCGCTGGGAGCGCGGGCTCAACTTCTTGCGCGAAATGTGTGAGTAGAGCCGGCCACGATAGGCGGAGATCGCCGTCGCGCGTCCGCCTTCTTGCTTTGCGCCCGTTGCGCGCTGCTCTTCGACGGATATTTCCGTCTGTTCGATGACGGCGACCTGCTCGACTTCCTGGACTTCGCGGAGTTCGTCCGGTTCGGTCTGCTCGACCACCTCATCCGGCGTTTCGCGGATTTCTTCCGGCTCGGGTTCGAGGATGACCTCTTCCTGCTCCGGCCCGAATTCAGAGCCGATGACATGCGGTATGTCCTCAGCAGGTGGGGGTGGCTTGACCTCCTCGACGGGGGCCGCTGCTGCGAGAACGGGCGGCGGGGCTTCGACAGCGGCGATGTCGACTTCCGCTTCGCCCATGCGCGCGAAGCCTTCGAGCGCGATGCCCTGCTCGACCACGAACGTATCTTCACCGGATCCTTCGTCCAGCGCAGCGCCGCCCGGCGAAATGAGCAGCACGCCGACGAGTGCGCCGTGCAACGCAACGGAGAACAGCCATGTGACGGCGCGCAGGGTCATAGGGGAAACCGGCTCTCCATCCTGTACTTACTGCTGCATATCCGAGGCTTTCGGCTGGGACAGCAGTGACACTCGCCCGTATCCGCTTTCGCCTACGCGCCCCAGGACGTCCATCACGTCTCCGTATGCATTCTTCTTGTCGGCACGGACGTAGACGACGGCGTCGCCCTCGGTTTCGCGCAGTGCGCGCAATTTCGGCACCAGCCCGTCCTGCGAGACTTGCTCGTCACGCACGTAGAGTTCGCCTTCGCCGGTGAGGGACACCACCATCGGCTTCTGAGCCTGGCTGACGCGCGTGGCGGCCGTGCTCGGCAGTTCGAGCGGAACGCCGGCGATCATGAGAGGTGCGGCGACCATGAAGATGATCAGCAACACCAGCATCACGTCGACCATCGGCGTGATGTTGATCTCGGCGACGGGGCGATAGCCGCCGTCATCCTCATCGCCAGCGGGCGCGCCGTTTCCGACCGACATGCCCATTAGAACGACGCTCCCGCGCGCAGGGCTTCGGTCGGTCCGCTTCGCGCCTGATCAGACTGCGGTTGCGAGAGACGGCGGGCGAGTTCGGTGATGGTGGTGTTGCCGCGGTTTGCGCCGCGTCCGAGCGAAACGGCGATCTGGTTGTAGGCCATGACCGCCGGAATCGCGGCCGCGAGGCCAAGAGCGGTGACGAAGAGGGCTTCGGCGATGCCCGGTGCGACGACCGCGAGCGATGTATCCTTCTGCGACGCGATGGCGGTGAAGCTGTTCATGATGCCCCAGACGGTGCCGAAGAGGCCGATGAACGGTGCGGCCGAGCCGGTGGTGGCGAGGAAGGGCAGCCCCGCTTCGAGCCGTTGCAGCTCCGCTTTGAGCGCGCCGCGCATGGAGCGTTCGAGCCGCGCACGCAGATCCGTGCGCGACTCGTTGCGGGATGCGCCTTCGTTGGCTTCGCTGTGAGCAGCGGAAAGCAGCGTGCGCACCAGTCCGCGGGGGGCGTCGGTGAGCGTGGTGTCGCTGCCGACCGTGCGCTCAAGGCGCTTCAGCTCGCGGCGGAGCTTTGCCAGGCGAACCGCTTTTTCGAAAATGATCGCCCAGCATGTCACGGACAGAACGACCAGGATCACCATCACCGCCTTAACGACGGGGTCGGCATCGAAGATGAAGTCCCAGATCGACAGACTGTGATGGACGGCCTCGGCGCCAACTTGCTCCACAGTGAGTACCCTTTGCTACGCTGCTACTTCGACAGTTCGACGTCGGTGAGCGATTTGACGTTAAGGCGGCCCAGGCAATCCTCGATCGCGCTGGCGGGGCCTTTGCACTCCATGACATCGTTGATCAGGAAGCTGCCGATTTCGTCGCACTTGTTGTCGAGATCGAACAGTTTGACCGTGCGCTTCTTCGGTTTCAGGGGCGCTAGGTCCATTGCGAAGCGACGGCCGATGACGCCGTTATTCTGAAAGAGGACGAGATCGAGCTTCAGGCTTTCGTACTCGGTCGGGCTGTCGTTATTGACGACCAAGTAGGCGCGGCAACCGCTGCCTTGGGCTTCGAGCTTATTGAGTTCGACGGACAGGCCGGCCTCTTGAGCCGCGGCCGGAATAGCGCCGAGGGAAAGGGTGGCAAGAGCGACGGCGGCGAGGGCTGTGCCTCTGGTGCGGGTGAACAGGGTCAAAAAAACCTCCTAGACTTGCAGAGTTCTGTCTTCCGGCTTGCTTGGTTTGCCCGTGTTGCCACGCTGATCGGGGCGCGCTGCAAGCTCTTTTATCGTTTCATTATAACCTGACACGGCAACTCCGTCCCGCCGCAGTTCGCGCTATGTCAGAGCCCTGAGGTCCCCCGCCTAGGCCGTTGGCATTGTGTCGGTTTGACGCAGAGAGCCGCTGGTCAATATCCCAACATCGGGGGCGGAATCAACCGATCCAATTTCGATTGTCTCCGAGAGGTGAAATCCGACGCTCGATCACGGCCGGGGCGGTTCGGGTCGATCTCTAAGATCTGCCGGGAAATCGGGAAAAATTCCCTACTCAGGCGCCCGTGTGTGAGCGCTTATTCGGGTTTCGTTCCGGCGTGGCTGCGGATGGTTCGTGCCCGTGATTGCCTAATAGGCACGTTCCGATGTCTTTGACTTCCCTCTGCTCTCGGCGGTTGGGGCGCTGTTTTGGGGCGTGGCGCTGACACTCCGCACATTGTGAGGCTGTTTTGGCAGCAACACCCGCTGAAGCGTATCCGTATAAGACCGGATGTTATGATGCGGAAGAGCAACACCTGAGGTGGTTTCGTCTTTCCCGGAATGGATTGGGAATTTGTCACTATTGTCGCAGCCGTCTCTCTCAGACATTGCTGATTTTGACCTAAACGTGGCGAACCGGACGGGAGTTGTCCGTTGTGTATCGCCCTACGGGTTATACCTGAGGGGAGGTAGGGATGAAGGTGTTTACGACTAGATCCGCAATTTTTGCGATGGGGCTCGCCGGACTGGGTTCGGGAGCGCTGGCACAGAATGCTGCGCAGCCGGCCGAAGGGCAGTTGCCGGAGGTGGAGGTCATCCAGCAGAAAGCGCCGCCTGCGAAAAAGAAGGCTGCTCCGATCGCTAAAAAGGCAGCCCCGCCAGCGGCCGTTCCAGTGCCCGTGCCGCCGCCTCAGGAGGTGTTCGACGAGGAGGCTCCGGTACTTGCCAATTCGCCCTTCGGTTCGCCCGCAAGCGGCGGTGCCCAGGCGCGCGCCGAGCAGTCCGCCCAGACACCCATCAATCCCACGCAGCTCATTCCGCAAAACCTGGATGGATTTTCCGCAGCGGCGACGAACCTGACGCCGGACGTGCTGACACAGAACCAGCCGCGCAACATCAACGAGGCGCTGACACGCGTGCCGGGCGTGATCGTCATCAATGACGACGCGAACGCCCATCACGGCGGCATCGCGGTGCGCGGCTCGCCGCCCCGGCGTTCCCGCAAAATGCTCATCATGGAGGACGGACAAGCCGTCAACCTTGCGCTTTGGCTCGATCCTTCCGTTCACTACTGGGCGCCCGTCGACCGCCTGGAGAGCATCGAGGTTCTGCGCGGCACCGTCATTACCCACGGACCGAACAACAACTTCGGCGTGATCAACGCGCGCAATCTTTCGCCCTTCGGCCCGAACGAGACGGTCATCAGCTCTTCGATCGGATTTACGAAGACCAAGCGCGGCAGCTTCAGGCCCATCGACGAGGTTGAGATCGACGATGGGGAGGTCGAAATCGACTTCGACGATCCTGTTTCGCGCAAATCCAGAACCGACGTTTCGGGGCGCTGGCACGTCCACACGCGCCAAAGCTTCGACAACGTTGGCGTCGTCGCGTCCTACACAGGTGCTGACGTTCAGGGCGCGTGGGATACGGAGCGGCTGAGGTTCAACGATTTCTATGGCGCCATCGGCTGGAAGGGCAGCAGCTCAGACCTCGTCGTGTCATCCATGTATGCCCGCCAGCGCGACGACTACGACGAGCAGAACTTCCTCGGCGGTTTCGAAGTCGAGGGTGCGGCCAACGAGGCCGAGGCCGCTTCCGTCGCGGCCGGGCTCGCAGAGCAGCAGTTCAAATGGCTGAAGCACTGCAAGACCTGCTTTGCGCCCGCGTCAGGGCTCAATACCTACACGGGCGAGATCTGGCGCGGTCAGGTCGTTCACAATGCGTATATCGACGAGGACACTACGGTTACGAGCCGCTTCTATGCCGGCTACCACCGTCGCGACCGCTATCAGCTCATCGTTCCGCAGGCCAATCCGAGCGGTACCCCGGGCGATGCACCCGAGATCGAAGACGGCGATGACGGGCTCAACAACATCGAGCTTGGCATCGATAGCATGTTCGGGCGTCTGCGCACCTTCCGGCATGTGGGCGGCGAGGTTCGTGCCGAGTTCGCCAACCGCCAGATTCTCGGATTCAGGAACGATATTCAGGCGGGCATCCGCTACGAATACCAGGACATGAGCAACAAGAACGTCCTCGGGCTCGAGAATGAGATCCTAAAGGACGGGAACAAGGGCGCCCTGACGTTCTTCGACCGCTCGCTTGATGCCAACACCGTGTCGGCCTTCCTGCAAACGAACATCTATGCCGCACGCGATTTCAATGTCGTGCCCGGAGTCCGTTTCGAGTGGTTCGAGGTCGGCCGTCGCAACCGGGTCGTTGCCGCGGAAGAAGGCGAAGCCGAAATCGAGAACGGGAATCTCGAGATCGAGAACATCGATTTCTCGCCCGATCCGGCGCGGGAGCGGTTCTCTAGCTTCAACGCTCTGCCGGGTGTCTCGTTTGCTTACACCGGCTTTAACAGGACGACGGTGTTCGGCGGGTACAATCGCGGCCTGACCACAACCGTGCTCAGAAACGAGGACTTCCCGGCGCCGGACGAGATTGGCGACAACTTCAACATCGGCCTCAGAAGCACGGCCATTCGCGGCTTCGACTTCGAGGTGGTGGGCTTCCACCAGCGGTTCAAGAACTTCCAGTATGGAGAGTCGTTCTCGGCCGTGACCAGCGACCGTGAGTTCGGCCGCGCCGATCGTGCGGAGGTCTCGGGCGTCGAGCTTTACGGGCGCCTCAACTCCCAGCCGTTCACGGGCGGCGACTACAACTTCTTTGCCGAGAGCAACTACACTTACGCTCGCGCCACCCTTGAGAAGGCGTACGCCTACGACGATGACGGTAATATCGAGGCGAGCTACGGCGGTAACCGGATCCCTGAGACGCCGTGGCACGTGGCGGCCCTCACGCTCGGTGTCGAGCAGAGGACCGGCTGGCGCTGGGATGCGAGCGTGACCTGGACCTACCGTGGCTCGTTCTACACCGATGCGGCCAATACGCCGTACGGCTATGGCTTCGAAATCGAAGACGAGGGTGGTGGCGAGTTCGAAATCGAGGAGGCCGGAGAAAGCGGCGGCGTTCCGAGCGTGTGGCTGCTCTCAGCCCGCTTCAATCTCGATATCGGCGATACGGGCGCGAGTGTCTTCGTAGCTGGCGACAACCTGCTCGACAAGCTCTACATCACTGACCGAGAGGACGGCATGAAGCCCGGCATCGGCCGCACGATCTGGACCGGCTTCAAGTACAAGTTCTGATCGCGATCTTCTCCCGCGACGGCAAAGCCGCGGCGTTCTCCTGGAGGGCGCCGCGTTTTTGCGTCGGCGGGTGCGTCTATGAGCGAGAGACTTCTGCGGAGCCGGCCATGATGTCATACGTGCAGGAAAGCCCTGCCGGACCGTCTCCCAGGATCAAATAGGGCTGGCGGTAACGGGCGTCCCACAGCTCGTGGTCGATCTGCCAGAGCTGCACCCGGATCGCGGGGTTTCCAACTGAGATCCGAGGCGCGGCGCTGCTCACCCAATCGAGGGTATGGGGGGCGAGACCGCCGGTGCTGCTTGCGGCGAAAAGAGACACGCGGGCGCATGCGTCTGCTGCGCGCGCGCGGTAGGCCGAAACGAGCGCTTCTTCCGTGGCGGAGCGATAGGCGCTCTCGTGGACCCAAATCTTGAGCACGGCGAGCAGTGCCAGGGCGAGGAGCAAGACCCTCATGACGGCATCGCAATCTCGGCCGGGAGCCGGCCGTTCTAGGGAGAGAAATGGCGACGCACCCGGGAAAACGGCTTCACAGGCGCGGTTTAAGAGTGCGGCTCACATGGTGAACAAAGGGTTTATCGGGATCAGGACGTGCCGGACGGGGACACTCGGCGGGCGCCTTGGCTCGCCTTCCCGGCTGGCGCCTTTCGCCGCTATGGCCGCCTCCGGCCCCGAAAGGCTTGTCAGATCGCCGTTCCTGCGGCATGGATCGCGGCCAGTCTCAGACGAAAGTCGATATCGCCGAAAAACGGGGGAGGACACGACCCATGGCTAAGAAGAAAATCCTGATTACATGGCCTCTGCCCGAGGCTGTCATGGCCCGTGCCCGCGAGACCTACGACGTCATCGCGCATAGCGGCGAGCCCAAGATCACCATCGACGAAATGCTGGAGACGGCGAAGTCGGTCGACGCCATCCTGCTGACACTCAACGAGAAGTGTCCGAAGGAGGTGATCGACCG
>ERZ869909.1743-NODE-1743-length-16735-cov-5.323508_pt1 | contig 16735 bp, 12 predicted proteins | sample MGYA00520892_ERZ869909 | MGnify/ENA primary metagenome ERZ869909 (study PRJEB32215, sample SAMEA104723947) | bioreactor metagenome | biome: bioreactor; feature: anaerobic bioreactor; material: water | place: China | collected 2015-03-12 ...
GTGTCAAAGATCAGAACGCGGTTGCGGTCACTGGTCGTATTCATGGCGGTCTCGTGAAATAGGGGTCCTCAAGCGGTGGCGAAGGGCGCTGGATACCTCTGAGCGGTCGCGCCCGAGGGCACGCTCAGAGGCCGCTAAGGAGGAGAATACCGGACAGGCTGCGCAGCCGCGCGCCGCAAGCGGCGTTCTGGGGCGTGAAGGGGCGCATTGCGTGGTCCATGGCGCGGACTATACGGGCGCGCAGGGAAATGAAAAGCGAAAAATCGCCGGGCGGCGCGGTGTTGGCGGGGGTGGTCAGGCGACGAAGAAGCGTTCGCGCGGCAGGTAATGGGCCAGTTGCGCGGTGGCCACCCAGTCGCGTTCCAGCGTGGTATCGCCGATCAGCACCACACCGCCGGCGGGCCAGCGCGCATGGGCCAGAACGGCGCGCAGCTGGCGGCGGGTTTCACTCCAGGAGGCCAGCGGCGCCGGTGCCGGAGTGCAAGGGTCCCAGAGCACCCGCGCTTCTCCGGCCAGATCTGCCGGCGAAAGCGGCGCCTGTGCCAGCAGCCCGCGTCCGACATTGCGCAGCCCTTGCAGCTTCGCCACCTGCTCGGGCGGCAGCACCACCGGCCCGCTGCGGCCCGGCGTCAGCGGCAGGTGCAGCGCGTTGCTGGAGAACAGGAAGGCGATCACGTCATGGCCGGAAGCGGCGCGGATCGAGGCATAGGTGCGGTAGTCGAGCCCGATCTCGGCGGCGCGTTTCACCCGCAGGCGCACCACCTCGATGGGCAGCACCGGCAGCAGCGCGGCGCGCGCCGCACTCCAGCAATGCCGCCGCCAGCCATGCCCGCCTTCCAGTGTCGGCCCCTGATTATGCCCGATTCCCGCCATTGCTTGCTCGCGCCTGAATTCCGCCTGCAAGGCTAGCGCGCGGTGCAGGTGATGAACATGCGGGCGCTTCACGGCCGGGGGTGACGGTGCTGCGGTGCCGAGATCGCAGGCATTGGCGGCCGATCTGCCGCTTTTTTGGGCGCAGGCGGTTCAGTCCTGCATCGGTGGCCAGGGGCGGTGGGCATCGGCCGCGATCCATGCGTGCACCCAATCGGGCAGGGGCGGGCTTTCGGTCTGCGCCCGGCCCATGGCTGCAACCAGTTTCTGCGGCGGCAGGATACCCTGTGCATCGGTCGCCGCCAGCCGCACCAGCATGTGATTGAGCGCCTCGCCCTTTCGCCACATCGCCTGTTCGATATAAAAGAACCGATGATCCCAGCCCAGGCAGCGGCTGCGCATCTCAACGCGGTGAAACAGCCGCACCCGGCGGCGATAGCGCACCGAATTGCCGGCGGCCGTCATGCCCCAGCCGTTGCGGCGTAGCGCCGCCGCCATGCCACAGCGGATCGAAAACGGCATGCGGCCAAGGTCGAAGAGCGTGAGCGTGCGGCCGTTGTTGAGTTCCATCCAGGGGTCCAGATCCCAAGGCCAGCAGATGTGATGCGAGACATGGGTCTGCAGCAGGTCGATCGCCGGCGCGCGGCGGAATTTCAGCGCTTCCTTGATGAGCCGGACGACAGGATACATCGCAAGCCTTTCCTTTTGCCCCGCTGGTGGCGCAGCGACGCGCGCGCGTCAAGCCCGGCGCAGCGTCATCGCTGGCCTGTGCGCGGTGTTCACATGCCGGTCATCATCTTCAGTCAGGCTGAAAGTGGCGCGGCGGAACGCTTGCCGCGCCATGCCTGCCCGGCCTATGTTCGGTCATCACCCCGATGCCGCCCCAAGGCTGCCCGACTGCGAAGGAACCTGAATGACTGCCCCGATACCTCCCGTCAGCAAAGGCCAGCGCTACAGCCGCGCGGAATGGCTGTCGGATGCGATGGTGCATGTCGCCGGGCTGTCACTGGTGCTGATGGCGGTGCCGGTGCTGATCGTGGTGACGGCGATGCAGCGCGGCGATCTGGCGGCGGTGAGCGGGGTGAGCATCTATGGCGCGGCGCTCTTTGCCATGCTGTTCTGCTCGGCGCTTTACAATATCGGCGCGCGGTTTCGCTGGGGGGCAGCGCGCGAATGGCTGCTCAAGCGGCTCGATCATTCGGCAATCTATATCAAGATCGCCGGCACCTATACGCCGTTCACGCTGCTTTCGGGCCAGGGCATCGGGCTGACGCTGGGGCTTTGGGGCGCGGCGCTGGCCGGCGTGCTGCTGAAGCTGGTCTCGCCCTATCGGTTCCGCTGGCTGGCGCTGGGGCTCTATCTGGCGATGGGCTGGGCCGGGGTGGTCGCCGGGCAGGAACTGCTGGCCTCGCTGCCGCTGCCGGTGGTGGTGCTGATGGCGGTGGGTGGTGCGCTCTATACCGGCGGGGTGGTGTTCTATCTCTGGGAGCGGCTGCCCTATCACAATACGATCTGGCATGTCTTCGTGCTGGCCGCGAGCCTGGTGTTTTATGCCGCCGTGATGGTCTATGTGCTGATCGGCTCGATTGGCTGAGCGGTTCAGGGGCTGCACTGGTTCGGCCACCCCGGCATTTCTCGCAAGATGAGCGGCGCGGCTTTCCGGTTCAGTCCTCGGCGCTGGTGAGGATGTCCAGAAACGCCGGGCCGAAGCGTTCGGCCGGTTTCTCGCCGATCAGCCGTGTCAGCGCCCCGGTGTCAGCGGGGCGTTGCTGGGCAAGGCGCGCGCGCTGCGCGGGCGTCAGCGACAGCGGCTTCAGCGTACCGCAACTGCCGCGCGCCAGTGCCTGTTCGGCCTCCAGCAGCCGGTCATAGAGGCTGGCACCGGCGCGCCCGGCCAGCTTGCGCCGCGCCGGATGCGGCAGGGTGACGCTCTCGCGGGTGATGACCTCAAGGAAGCTGGCACCATAGCGTTCGAGCTTGGTGGCGCCGACCCCGGTGATGGTGGCGAAATCATCCAGCGTGGCGGGGCGGCGCTCGGCCATTTCGATCAGCGAGCGGTCGTTGAAGATGACATAGGGCGGCACTTTCGCCGCTTCGGCCAATTGCCGGCGATGGGCCTTGAGCGCGGCCAGGAGCGGTGCATCCTCATCGGCGACAAGGGCGCGGGGCTCGGCGCGGGCCGGGGCCTGGCTGATGGTATCCTCGCGCAGATGGATTTCGGCCTCGCCGCGGAGGATCGGGCGGGCGGTTTCGGTCATGCGCAGGGCGCCGTGGCGCTCGGGATCGGGGCGGACCAGATCGCGGCCCATCATCTGGCGAAACACCGCCTGCCAGCCGGCGCGCGGCAGGTCGCGCCCGACCGCAAAGGTGGGGAGCTGGTCATGGCCGCGCGCGCGCACCTTGTCGGTGGCATTGCCGGTGAGAATGTCGATCAGATGCCCGGTGCCGAACCACTCGCCGGTGCGCAGCATGGCCGAGAGCGCCTTGCGCACCGGCTCGGTGGCATTGAAAAGCCGCGCCGGCATGGCGCACATGTCGCAATTGCCGCAATCCTCGCTTTCTTCGCCGAAATAGGTCAGAAGCTGGCGGCGCCGGCAGCCGGTGGCCTCGGCCAGACCGAGCAATGCGTTGAGCCGGGCGTGATCGCCGCTGCGGCGCTCGTCATTGGCGGGGCTTTCGTCGATCTGGGCGCGGCGCAAGCGGATGTCATCGGGGCCATAAAGGGTAAGGGTGTCGGCCGGCAGCCCGTCACGCCCGGCGCGACCGATTTCCTGATAATAGGCCTCGATGGATTTGGGCAGATCGGAATGCGCCACCCAGCGCACATCGGGCTTGTCCACGCCCATGCCGAAAGCCACCGTGGCGCAGACGATCAACCCTTCCTCGCGCTGGAACATCTCCTCGACCTTGCGGCGCTCCCAGTCTTCCAGCCCGCCGTGATAGGCGCGGGTATTATGTCCCTCGTCTTCGAGCGCCCTGGCCAGGGTTTCGGTGCGCGCGCGGGTGGCGCAATAGATGATGCCCGATTGCCCGCGCCGGGCGGCGGCATAGGCCAGAAGCTGACGCCGGGGGCTGTTTTTCACCGCAAAGGCCAGCCGGATATTGGGCCGGTCGAAACCGCGCAGGAAGGTGGTGGGCGCCTGACCGGCAAAGAGCCGGGTGACGATATCCTCGCGCGTGGCGGCATCGGCGGTGGCGGTGAAGGCGGCCAGCGGCACGTTCAGCGTGCGGCGCAGATCGCCGATGCGCAGGTAATCGGGGCGGAAATCATGCCCCCACTGGCTGACGCAATGCGCCTCGTCAACGGCGATCAGGGTGCAGCCGGCGCGGCGCAGCAGCCCGGTGGTGGCGCTCATCGCCAGCCGCTCGGGCGCGATATAGAGCAGCTTCAGGCGCTTCTCGTCGAGCGCGGCGAAGATTTCCTCGTTCTCCTCGGCACTGTTGCCCGAGGTCAGGGCAGCGGCGGCCACCCCGGCTTCCTGCAGGGCGCGGACCTGATCGCGCATCAGGGCGATCAGCGGCGAGATCACCACCGTCAACCCCTCACGGCACAGCGCCGGCAGTTGGTAGCACAGCGATTTGCCGCCGCCGGTGGGCATGATCGCCAGCACATCCCGCCCGGCGATCACCGCCTGCGCGATCTCTTCCTGGCCGGGGCGAAAGCGGGCGAAGCCGAAGACGCGGGCCAGAACCTCGTCCGGGCTGGGCATCATCGGATCAGGCCAGGGCGCCGATGTTGTTGGCGATCACGATGCGCAGCGCATAGAGCGCCAGAAGCAGGATCAGCGGCGACAGGTCGATGCCGCCCATATTCGGCAGGAAGGCGCGGATGCGGCTATAGACCGGCTCCAGCAGGCGGTTCAGCCCCTCCCAGATCTGGGCCACCAGCGGCTGGCGCAGGTTGAGCACCTGAAAGTTGATCAGCCAGCTGAGCACGACATGGATGATGACCAGGAACCAGGCGACATCGATGATCAGATACAGGATTTGCAGAAGCGAGAGCATGCGGCCTCCGGGCAGGGCAAGGGCGGAAAGGGCTTCCATTCACCTAAGCAAGGCGGCGGCGAAGGGCAACCGCAATCGGCTTCAGCCGGTCTCGCGCAGGGAAGGCGTGACGGGGCGGGCATCCTCGGGGAGGTAACGGTTGATCATCTCCAGCAAGAGCGGTTTGCGCAGCGGCTTGCTGAGGTAATGATCGAGCCCGGCGGCCAGGATATCGTCGCGGTCTCCCTCGACGGCATGGGCGGTGAGCGCGACGATCGGCACTTGCGCGCCACCGGGCAGCTGGCGGATGGCTCGCGTCGCCTCGCGCCCGTCCATATTGGGCATCGAGATATCCATGAAGATCAGATCCGGCGCCAGACGCTTGAAGCATTCCACCGCCATATGCCCATCCTCGGCGAAGGTCAGGTCGATATCCAGCCCCTCGATCATCTTCGACAGCACCAGCCGGTTGGTGCGGTTGTCCTCGGCGGCGAGGATGCGCATGCGCCGTTCCTGGATTTCCGGCAGTTCGTTGACAGGGGCGGCGATTTCCACGGTTTCCGGCGCGGCCTCGACACTGCTGAGCTGTTGCAGATGGCGGAGCAGATCGCGCCGCAGCAGCGGCTTTTGCAGCACCGCGCTCAGATGCGCCATGCCGGGATGATCCGGGATCACCGCCGGGCTGGAGCTGAGCAGGATCGCCGGCGTATCGCAGCCCTCCTCGCGCAGGCGGCAGATCATGTCGAGCCCGTTGAGGCCCGGCATCTCGTGATCGGTGAGGATCAGATCGAAACCGGGATGGCCGCTGCGCAGCACCTTGGCACAGAGCGCCAGCACTTCCTCGGCGGTTTCGCACAGCGTCACTTCCAGCCCCTGGGCGCGCAGCTGGCGCTCCAGAATGGTGCGGTTGATCAGATGGTCATCGACCACCAGCACATGTTCCAGCCGTATCGGCTCATGCGGCACGGCGGGTGCATCCTCGGCCACCGGCAGTTGCAGCGTGAAGCCGAAACACGAGCCGCGCCCCAGATCGGATTCGACCCAGATCTGCCCGCCCATCAGCTCGATCAGCCGGCTGGTGATCGCCAGCCCCAGCCCGGTGCCCTGGAACTTGCGATTCGCCTGATCCTCGACCTGGCTGAATTCACCGAAGATGGTCTCGATATTTTCCGGGGCGATGCCGATCCCGGTATCCTCGACGGTGATATGCAGCTCCTGCACATCGCCGCTGCCCTCGACCCCGGTGACGCGGATCATCACATGGCCTTCCTCGGTGAACTTGACCGCGTTGCCGATCAGGTTGGTCAGGATCTGCCGCATGCGCCCGGGATCGGCGATGAAGCGCGTCGGCAGGAAAAGGTCATAGTCCAGCAGCAGGTCGATGCGCCGCTTGCCGGCCCCGGCCTGCAACAGAATCAAAACTTCATGGATGCAGCGCTCCAGATCGAAGGGTTCGGGGCGCAGCGACAGTTTGTCGGCCTCGATCTTCGAGAAATCGAGCACGTCATTGATGATATTGACCAGCGCCTCGCCCGAGGAGCGGATGGTTTCGGCATAGAGGCGCTGCTCATCGCTCAGCGGCGTGTCGCACATCAGTTCCGCCATGCCGATGACCCCGTTCATCGGCGTGCGGATTTCATGGCTCATATTGGCCAGGAAGGCCGATTTGGTGCGGTTGGCGGCCTCGGCGCGCTGGCGGGCTTCTTCCAGCTCCAGCTCATGGCGCTTGGCCTCGGTGATGTCATGCACCACCGAGACGATATCGCCACCCCGCGCGCGCCGGTCGATCACCCGGATCGTCGCGGCAGTGCCAAGCTCCAGCGTGACGGGCGGAATGGGATCGGCCTGCCAGCGTCCCAGCATATGCTCGACCCATTCCTGCGGCTGCATGCCATCGAAATCCATCATGCCTTCAACGGCGATGAGTTCCAGCAGCCGCCGATAGGTGATGCCCGGCTGCACCTCGGGGAAGGCGGTGAAGGGGCGCAGATAGGCCTGATTGGCGATCACCAGCCGATGCTCGCGGTTGAAGACCGCAAAACCGTCCCGAATGGTATTGACCGAATCCCACAGCCGCCGCTCGGCCATCACCGCATGGCGATGCGCGGCATCCAGATCGGCGCGCACCTTGGCGCGCTCGCCGGCGTCGCTGGTGGTGTCGCGCTCGCGGGCGGACAGGCGCTTGCGCTCCTCGGCCAGGTTGCGGCTCAGCGCCTCGATCTCGGCGCGCGCCACATCCAGATCGCGGGTACGCCGTTCCAGCTGCCTTTCGGCAGCCAGCCGCGCACGGCGTTCCTGGGCCAGCTTGTCAAACAGCGTCATGCAAACGCCCGCTCCGAAATCACTCTTGCAAAGACGCGGCGGTCAATCCGCGCCGAGCCAGCGATCAGCGTCGCAGCGAGGCGTTAAATCGCACTTAACCGGCGGCGGAAAACCCGGCGATATCACCGGATTCCCGCAGCAGGGTTAACATGCGTGAAGGCCCGGGCCGGGGCAGGCCCGGGGGAACGTCAGAGCCGCTCCAGCGCCAGGGCGATGCCCTGGCCGCCGCCTATGCACATGGTCACCAGCGCGCGCCGGGCGCCGATGCGCTCCAGCTCGTAAAGCGCCTTGACGGTGATGATGACGCCGGTGGCGCCCACCGGATGCCCCAGCGCAATGGCGCCGCCATTGGGATTGACCTTGGCGGCATCCAGCCCCAGCCCCTTGTTGACCGCCAGCGCCTGGGCGGCAAAGGCCTCGTTCGATTCGATCACGTCGAAATCGCCGACCGTCAGGCCGGTACGGGCGCAAAGCTGCTCGACCGCCGGCACCGGACCGATGCCCATCACCTCGGGGCGCACCCCGGCAACGGCATAGCCCAGAATGCGCGCATGCGGCTTCAGCCCGGCCGCCGCCGCTGCCGAAGCCCGCGCCAGAACCAGCGCCGCCGCACCATCATTGATGCCGCTGGCATTGCCCGCCGTCACCGAGCCGTCCTTCTGGAAGGCCGGGCGCAACCCGGCCAGCGCCTCGGCCGAGGTGGCCTTGGGGTGCTCATCGGTGTCGAAAGCCACCTCGCCCTTGCGGGTTTTCAGCATGAAGGGCGCGATCTGGCTGGCAAAACGCCCCTCGGCGATGGCCACTGCCGCGCGCCGCTGGCTCTCCAGCGCGAAAGCATCCTGTGCCTCGCGGCTGATCCCGTGCTCGCGCGCCACATTCTCGGCCGTCACGCCCATGTGGCCGGTGCCGAAGGGGCAGGTCAGCGCACCCAGCATCATGTCCTGAAAGGTGGCATCGCCCATCTTCTGCCCGAACCGCGCCGCCGGAACGATATAGGGCATGCGGCTCATGCTCTCGGCGCCGGCGGCGAGGGCAAAATCGGCATCCCCCAGCATCAGCGACTGCGCCGCCGAGACGATCGCCTGCGCCCCCGAACCACACAGCCGGTTCACATTCATCGCCGGCGTCGTATCGGGGATGCCGGCCTGCATCGCCGCCACCCGGCTCAGATAGGCATCGCGCGGCTCGGTATTGCCGACATGGCCGAAGACCACGGTGCCGATCTGCCCGCCCTCGACCCCGGCGCGCTCCATCGCCGCCCGCGTCACATGGGTGGCGATCTCCGACAACGGCGTGCCCGCCAGCGTGCCGCCAAAGGTGCCGATGGCGGTGCGCGCCCCGCTCAGAATGACAATATCGTCCATGTCCTGCCCTCTCCTTGAAACTCCTGCCCCTCTATAGCCGGCCACCGGCAGGTGCGATAGCACCTGTGCGCGCCGCCTCCGCAACGTCGCACTGCGCCACTTCCGTCTTTGTGCCGCAAATATCCTCGGGGGTGAATGGCCGAGAGGCCAGAGGGGGCAGACAGCCCCCTTTCTACCGGCTCAGCGCCGCTCGCGCTTGCGCCGGGCCTTGCTCTTGGCGCTCTTCATCGCCGCCGATTTGCGCGGTGCGTAGCGCCCGCGCTTGCCGCGCTGCGGCCGTGCCAGCGGCTCACCCTCGACCTCCAGCAATTCCAGGATCAGCCCGCCGGTCACCGCCTCGGCCTCGGACAGCTTCACCCGCACCCGCTGCCCCAGCCCGATCACCTGCCCCGAACGCTCGCCGGTCAGGGTCTGGGCCTCGGCATCATGGTGGAAGAACTCGTTGCCCAGCGCGCGCACCGGCACCAGCCCGTCGGCGCCGGTCTCATCGAGCCGCACGAACAGCCCGAACCGCGCCACACCGGAAATCCGCCCGCCGAACTCGGCCCCCACCCGCTCGGCCAGGAAGGCTGCCAGATAGCGGTCGGTGGTGTCGCGCTCGGCCGCCATCGAGCGCCGCTCGGCTTCGGAAATCAGCTTCGCGGTCTCGGCGAGGTTCTCGACATCCCAATCGCTCAGCCCCTCGGTCCGCGCCTCGGGCCCCCAGCGATGCGCCGAGATCAGCGCCCGGTGCACGATCAGGTCCGAATAGCGCCGGATCGGCGAGGTGAAATGCGCGTAGTTGCGCAGGGCCAGGCCGAAATGGCCGAAATTGTCCGGGCTGTAATAGGCCTGCGTCATCGAACGCAGGGTGGACATGTTGATCAGCTCGTCAAACTCGCTGCCCTCGGCCTGTTTCAGCAGGTTGTTGAGATGCCGGGTCTGCAGCACCTGCCCCTTGGCCAGCACGAAACCGGCATTCACCGCCACTTCGCGCAGCGCCTCGATCTTTTCGGGGTTGGGTTCCTCATGGATGCGGAACAGCAAAGGCGAGCGGCGCTCGATCAGTTCCTCGGCGGCGGCGACATTGGCCAGCACCATGAATTCCTCGATCACCCGATGCGCATCGAGCCGGTCCTTGAAAGCCACCGACAGCACTTCGCCCGCCTCGGACAACACGATGCGCCGCTCGGGCAGATCCAGGTCCAGCGGCTGGCGTTTGGCGCGCGCCAGCAGCATGGCGCGCCAGGCGGCATTGAGATCGCCAAGCATTTCCGCCAATGGCGCGGTGGCGGCGTCCGGGCGCCCGTCAAAAGCCGCCTGCGCCTGTTCATAGCTCAACGAGGCCGCCGAGCGCATCATTGCCCGCTCAAAACGATGGGCGATCTTCTCGCCCTGGGCATTGATCACCATGCGCACGGCGATCACCGCACGCTCAACCCCCTCGTGCAGCGAGCACAGATCGCCCGACAGCCGGTCGGGCAGCATCGGCACCACACGGTCGGGGAAATAGGTGGAATTGCCGCGCTTGCGCGCCTCGCGGTCAAGCTCGGAGCCGGGGCGGACATGATGCGCCACATCGGCAATTGCCACCCAGATCACGAAACCGCCGGGATTGGCCGGGTCGCTGTCGCGCGCGGCATGCACGGCGTCGTCATGGTCGCGCGCATCGGAAGGGTCGATGGTGATCAGCGGCAGATCGCGCAGATCATGCCGCTTGCCCAGCCGCGCCGGCTGCTGCGCCTCGGCCTCGGCGATCACCGCTTCGGGGAAGGCATCGGGGATGCCGTGCTGATGAATGGCGATCAGCGACACCGCGCGCGGCGCCGAAGGATCACCCAGCCGGGCGGTGATGCGCGCGCGAGGCAGGCCCAGCCGGGCCGGGGCGTTCTGCTCGGCCTCGACCAGTTCGCCCTCTTCGGCACCGGCGGCATCGGCGGGCGAAACCCGCCATTCCATATCGGCGCCCTTGTCGATCGGCACGATGCGCCCGCCTTCCGATCCCTTGCGGAAGATCCCCAGCACCCGGCGCGGGGCGGTGGCGATCTTGCGGATCGGGCGGGCCTGATAATCGTGATCCTCGGCGCGCACGGCCAGCAGCTTGGCCAGCACCCGGTCGCCTTCGGCCAGGGCAGGCTCGCCGGGACGGGTGATCAGCAGGATGCGCGGTGCAGCACCTTCCCCCCGATCCTGCGGTTCGGCAAAGAGATCGCCATTGGCATCGGGCGCCAGCACCCGCAGCACGGCAACCGGCGGCAACCGCTTGGTTGCATGGCGACGGGCGCGGCGGGCATAAAGCCCCTCGGCTTCCATCTCGGCCAGCAGGCGCTTGAGATCCTGCCGCGCGCCACCCTTGAGCCCGAAGGCGCGGGCAATCTCGCGCAGGCCGGTGGTTTCGGGGTTTTCGGCCAGCCAGGCGTGCAGATCGGTCTTTGAGGGCAGCGTGTTCATGCGCCTGCGCTAGCACGCCCGCCGGGCGGCGTCATGGGGTTTCTTGCGCCTCGACGGGGCGGCGCATGTTCAGATGCGGGATGCCGGCATCGAGAAATTCGGCACCCTCGGCCACGAAACCCAGCCGTTCATAGAAGCCGATGGCATGGCTCTGTGCGCTGAGCCGGGCCTCGCGGATATCGCCCCTTGCGCGAAAATGCGCCAGCGCCGCCTTGATCAACGCCACACCAAGCCCGGTGCCGCGTGCCTCGGGCAGCACGCAGACACGGCCGATCTTGCCGCTTGAGCCACGCAGCAAAAGCCGTGCGGTGCCCAGAGCGCGCCCATCAACGCGCGCCAGCAGATGCACCGCCTCGCTGTCGAGCCCGTCCACCTCGTCGGCCTCGCTGACGCCCTGTTCCTCGATGAAGACGCGCCGGCGCAGCGCCAGGCAGGTTTCCAGATCGTTGGTGGTGGATATGTCGGTTTTCATGCGAAATAGCTGTCCAGAACCCGGCGATAGACCGCTTTCAAGGTGTGGATATGTTGGATTTCCACATGTTCATCGACCTGATGCATCGACTGGCCGACCAGCCCGAATTCGACAACCGGGCAGTGATCCTTGATGAAACGCGCATCCGATGTGCCACCCGATGTCGAAAGTTCGGGGCGGATGGCGCATTCGGCCTCGACGGCGCGGGCCACCAGATCGGTCAGATAGCCGGGTTCGGTGACGAAACTCTCGCCCGAAATGCTGACCGAAACATCGAGCGCGACGCCGCTCTGTTCGGCCATGGCGGCGGCCTCGGACTGCAACCAGTCGGTCAGGCTGGCGCCGCTATGGTCATCGTTGAAACGGATGTTGAGCACCGCGCGGGCCTGCGCGGGAATGACATTCGAGGCCGGATTGCCGGTGTCGATGGTGGTCAGCGCCAGGGTGGACGGGTCGAAATTGCTGTTCCCGGCGTCAAGTTCATGCCGCGCCAGCCGGTCGAGCAGCGCCACCAGCGCCGGCAGCGGATTGCGGGCGCGGTGCGGATAGGCGGCATGGCCCTGCACGCCGCGCGCGGTGATGGTGGCGGTGAGCGAGCCGCGCCGGCCATGCTTGATCATCTCGCCCATCACCATCGGGCAGGTGGGCTCGCCGACCAGACAATGGCTCATGCGCTCGCCATTGGCTTCCATCCAGTCGAGAATGGCGCAGGTGCCGTCGGTGCCGGGGCCTTCCTCATCGCCGGTAATGGTGACGATCACCGCGCCCTCGGGCGGGGTCTCGCGCACGAAATCCACCGCCGCCGCCACGAAAGCCGCCACGCCCGATTTCATGTCGCAGGCGCCGCGTCCCCAGAGCCGCCCCTCGGCCTCGGTGCCGGCAAAGGGATCGAAACGCCAGTCGGCCGGATCGCCGGGCGGCACCACATCGGTATGGCCGTTGAAGCCGAAACTGCGCGCCGCGCCCTTTTCGCCCCAGCGAGCAAAAAGGTTCTTCACCCCGCCACGCTCAATAAGTGTGCAAACAAAGCCCGCCGCCTCCAGTTCGGGCGTCAGCAGGGCCAGCGCTCCGGCATCCTCGGGCGTGACCGAGGGGCAGCGCAACAGCCGGGCGGTCAGATCGGCGGCATCGATGGGGGCTGCGCTGGGGGGCGTTGAACTGCTGGCCATGGTTCTGCGGTTGCCTGTTTTTTTGCTGCGTTTTCAAGGCGATGAATGATGATTGCCCGATGGTTCTTGGTGGCCGGGCAAGCAATTTTGCCACCAGTGCTAGCCGGTCAGCCCGCGCGTTACAAGCCGACGGTGCTCGCCAGGGTTGAAAAACTAGATTCACATTTTGCAAACATTTCATTGACTGTGCATTTTGCACTGATAACCTTTCGCTCGTGTAGCGTTGGCGTTCATCCATACTGGCCTGCCAAACCGTTGCCCTATTTCGCCAGTACCGTGCCATTCTCTTTCGACGGCGCCTGTTAAGTATCGTTGTGTTCAGAAGAAAACGGCGAGCAGCCAGACATATCGGCGATGGACCGGATGCAGACGGAGAACATCTCTAACGAAACGCGCCTGACAAGGATTCAGGCGCTCGTCGTTGAAATTCTCAACGATCTATTGCGCGCGCCCATCGAAGAAACCGACGCGGCGATCCAGCGGGCCATCTCGCGCATCGGGGTCTATTGCTTGCGCGACCGCTCCTATGTCTTCGTCAGCCATGGCGAAACCGGCAGCAATACCCATGAATGGTGTGCGCCGGGCATCGAGCCGATGATCGAGCATCTGCAGAACCTACCGTGGGAGACCTTCGCCGAGATGGGCGAGCCGTTGCGCCGGGGCGAGGCATTCCATGTGCCCGATGTCTCGCAACTTGATGCCGGAACGGCTGCGCGCGAATTGCTTGAATCGCAGGAAATCCGCTCGGTGCTGCTGGTTCCGATGCGCACCGAGGGCACCTTTCTGGGCTTTATCGGTTTCGATGGGGTCAAGAACACCCATGCCTTCCTGCCCGGCGAACTCTACCTGCTGCAATCGGTCGCCGATGTCATCGGCTCGGTGCTGCGCCGGCGCGAGAGCGATCAGGCGGTGCAGGCGGCACAGGCCGCACTGGCCGAGGAACGCGGCTTTCTTGAGAGCATCCTGAGCACTTCGGCCATGGGGGTGATCGTGCTTGATTGCCAGGGCGTAGTGCAATTTGCCAACGGCGCCGCCGAGGCGATCCTGGCCACCCCGCGCAACGGTATCATCGGGGTGCAGCATGATGCCGCGCATTGGTTCGACACCCATGACGACGGTCAGCCCGCTCCGCCCGCGGAATCGCCCTTCGCCAGGGTGCAGGCGCTTGGCGCGCCGGTCCCCGATACCCGCTACCGGCTGCGCGGCCCCGATGGTGATCGCTATATCTCGGTGCATGCGGCGCCGATGGCGGGCAGTGCCGGCGGCCCGGTCCGGGTGGTCTATGCCCTGCTTGATGTCACCAATCAGGTGCAGGCCGAGCGCGCCCGCGAGAATGCGCTCGATGAAGCCCGCCGCGCCAATACCGCCAAGTCGCAATTCCTGGCCAAGATGAGCCATGAGATGCGCACGCCGCTCAATGGTGTGCTGGGCATTGCCGAGGTGCTGGAACGGTTGGTGGAAGATGGCGACCAGCGGCGCATGGTCAAGGTGTTGCATGATTCCGGCTCGCTTTTGCTCAATATCATCAACGACCTGCTGGACATGTCGAAGATCGAGGCCGATCAGCTGGTGATCGAACATGTGCCGTTCAGCGTTCCCGAACTGGCACAGCGGATTGAGGCGGTGCATACGCTCAAGGCCTCCGAGAAGCAGCTTTCCTTCGGGGTCTGGGTGCATGGCGAGCCTGCCGTGCGGCGGCTGGGCGATCCGCATCGCATCCTGCAGATCATGCACAATGTCATCGGCAACGCGATCAAGTTCACCGAAACCGGCTCGGTGCGGGTCGAGATCGACGCTTCCAGCCCCGATCGTATCGTGATCGAGGTCAATGATACCGGGATCGGCATGACGCGCGAGCAGCAGGTGCATGTCTTCGAGGAATTCGGCCAGGCCGATGGTTCCATCGCGCGCAAGTTCGGTGGCACCGGGCTGGGCATGCCGATTGCCAAGCGGCTGGTCGACATGATGGGCGGCGAGTTGCAGTTCGAATCGCAACTGGGCGATGGCACCTGCGTCACCATCACCTTGCCCTTGCCGCGTCTGGCCAAGCACGAGGGCGAGCCGGTGCGCCATGTCGCCCCGGATATGCAGGTGGATCTGAACGGCTTGCGGGTGCTGGCCGCCGATGACAACCGCACCAACCGGATGATTCTGGGCGCGATGATGGGGCAGCTGGGCATTTCGGTGATGCTGGTCGATGACGGCCCCAGCGCGCTTGCCGCCTATGAGCGCGAAAGCTTCGATGCCATCGTGCTCGATATCTCGATGCCGGGCATGGACGGGGTCGAGGTGCTCAAGACGATCCGCGCCCGCGAGGCCGAGAAGCAGCGCGGCGAACCGGGCGACCGGCTGCCGATCGTCGCCTTCACCGCCAATGCCATGGCGCATCAGGTCGAGGCGTATATGGAGGCAGGGTTTGACGATTGCCTGACCAAACCCCTGCAGATCGAGCGGCTGCGCAGTGCGCTGGGCGTGCTGCTGCCGGAGCGGGTGAAAAGCTCGAAACCCGCCGCCGAGTGATTTTTCGGGAATGACGCCCCAAGGGCAGGGCCTTTGACGGCCCCGCAACGCAGGTTGCCTTGAGTTGCCGGGGAGGCTTCAGCCCTCCCAGTTGTCGATGGCGGCGATGGCTTCCTCGGCACTTTCGACGAAGCGGAACAGCTCCAGATCCTCGGGCGAGATGGTGCCGGCCTCGGCCAGCGCCTGCCAGTTGATGATGCGCTCCCAGAAATCGCGCCCGAACAGCAGGAAGGGGATGCGTTTCATACGCCCGGTCTGGATCAGGGTCAGGGTTTCGAACATCTCGTCAAGCGTGCCGAAGCCGCCCGGAAAGACGGTGATCGCCGTGGCGCGCATCAGGAAATGCATCTTGCGGATGGCGAAATAGTGGAAATTGAAGCTCAGCTCGGGCGTGACATAGGCATTTGGCGCCTGTTCATGCGGCAGCACGATATTGAGCCCGACCGAAATGCCCCCGGCCTCGGCCGCGCCGCGGTTGCCAGCCTCCATCACGCCGGGTCCGCCGCCGGTGCAGATGACATGTTCGCGGTTGCCGGCGGCGACACTGCGCAGGGTGATCAGCCGGGCAAATTCGCGCGCCTGTTCGTAATAGGAAGAGAGCGATTCCAGCATCGGTGTGGCGCCCTTCTGCCCCGGCTCGGGGATGCGCGCACCGCCGAACATCACCACTGTCGAGGTGATGCCCTGTTCGGCCATCAGCATCTCGGGCTTGAGCAGCTCCAGTTGCAGCCGCACCGGGCGCAATTCCTCGCGCATCAGGAAATCGGGGTCGTCGAAGGCCAGCCGGTAGGCGGCGCTGGCGGTCTGCGGTGTCAGCGGGCTGTCGCGCCAGGCGCGCACATCCTGCTGGGCGTCGGGGAAGGGGCGGAAGCGGCTTTTCTTGCTCATGGGTCGTCCTTTGCCTGTATTGCGTCTTTGCCCGCATTGCGTGCTTTTGGCGGCAAGGCTATAGGCTGCGCGACGCCATGACCAGAGCCCGACCAGACCCCGACCCGAAAGCCGGGGCGCCGACCCGCAGAAAAGCCACAGGAGCATGCCATGACCGACACCGCCCGCAACGCCGCACTGGAAGCCGCCATCGAGGCTGCCTGGGAAGACCGCGACAGCATCACCCCGGCCACCCGCGGTGCTGCGCGCGATGCCATCGAGGCGACGCTGGAGGCGCTGGACAAGGGCGCGCTGCGGGTGGCCGAAAAGCGCGGCCAGGACTGGCATGTCAATCAATGGGCCAAGAAGGCAGTGCTGCTGGGCTTCCGGCTCAAGGATATGGAACCCCATAGCGGCGGGCCGCAAGGCAGCAGCTGGTGGGACAAGGTGGACAGCAAGTTCAACGGCTGGGGCGCGGCGGAATGGCAAAAGGCCGGTTTCCGCGCCGTGCCCAATTGCGTGGTGCGCCGCTCGGCCTATATCGCGCCGGGCGCGGTGCTGATGCCGTCCTTCGTCAATCTCGGCGCGTATGTCGGGGAGGGCACCATGGTCGACACCTGGGCGACGGTCGGCTCCTGCGCCCAGATCGGCCGCAACGTCCACCTGTCCGGCGGCGTCGGCATCGGCGGCGTGCTGGAGCCGATGCAGGCCGGCCCGACCATCATCGAGGACAACTG
>ERZ869909.1744-NODE-1744-length-16729-cov-21.444391_pt1 | contig 16729 bp, 13 predicted proteins | sample MGYA00520892_ERZ869909 | MGnify/ENA primary metagenome ERZ869909 (study PRJEB32215, sample SAMEA104723947) | bioreactor metagenome | biome: bioreactor; feature: anaerobic bioreactor; material: water | place: China | collected 2015-03-12 ...
AGCTCTGTAAGTTACATTGGAGCCTTCATAAACAAAAGTGTCGTTTTCTTCGTCATACACTTCTCTTACAATGTCCAATATGCCCAATCTGTTTGAAAGGTTTCTGTTGGTGTCAGCCAAAATAGGGTAAGTCACACCCTCAATCCCTCCGGCATTTTTGGGGGTATTTAACCAAGCAAAATGCACTTCGGGAGTGTCACATGATGCACCGATAATTAATGTGTTTCTGTCCTCAAATTGTTTCAGAGCATCCTGAAATGCGTGAAGCTCGGTAGGACATACAAATGTAAAATCTTTCGGGTACCAGAAAAGCAATATTTTTTTGTTGTTTTTTCTGGCTTCTTCAAGCACATTGATTTTAAAAGTGTCGCCCATTTCGTTCATTGCTTCTACTTCCATGTTTGGGAATTGTTTTCCTACAAATGCCATAATTTATTGTTTTTTTTAAGTTGTTTAATAATGGCGCAAAAATACCCAAAAATAAAGGCTTGACAAGAATTTAGTATGCTAAATTATTATTAAATCATAAGCAAAAACAATAGTGTATTCTGACTATTGAAAAATAGAGTTGCAGCAATTTTTAAGGTGATAAATACCCCTGTATTATGCAGTGCTTTTTGAAGAAGTCAATTGCTTGATTTTGATATTAAACAATGCAAATATCAGTACCATAATCGGGCTGAGCCAGTTAAATATGGCAAATGCAAAATATTCAGCTACTGAAACCCCTAAAACCCCACTGTGATAAGCACCACAGGTATTCCAGGGAATAAGCACAGAAGTCACTGTTCCTGAAGCTTCTAGCGTACGGCTGAGGTTTTCTGGAGCCAGGTTTTTGTCTTTATAGGCTTTGGCAAACATTTTTCCGGGAACCACAATCGCAAGATATTGATCGCTGGCAGTCACATTCAGTGCCAGGCAGCTGGCCACCGTACTGGCAAACAACCCAAATACCGATTTAAACATTTTAAGCAAAGCACGGGTAATCACTTTTAAAGCGCCAATGGCTTCCATCACACCGCCAAACACCATCGCACAGATAATCAGCCAGATGGTGCCAAGCATACCATACATTCCGCCTGATGAAAATAGATCGTTGAGTTGTGCATTGGTGGTTTCAATGGCCACGTCAACCGTGATGGCATCCATAATGCCCACATAGGCATTTTTAAAACTATAAGTATCCCCGCCTGAAACTTCCATTACAATATTCGGTTGAAAAATCAAGGCAAAAGCAGCCGCCATTAAGGTTCCTATTAAAAGCGCCACAAGGGGGGAGGTTTTCTTTACAATCAAATAAATAACGACAGCCGGGACTAAAAACAACCACAAGCTCACATTAAAAGATTCTTTGATGGAGGTTAAAAGAGACTCCTTATCAATAGCACCGCTGGGGTCAATAAAAAAACCAATGACAATAAACACCAATACTGTGATAATAAAAGTGGGTATGGTGGTCATGGAGGTGTAGCGAATGTGTGTAAACAAATCGGTTCCCGCCATAGCCGGTGCCAGGTTGGTGGTGTCGCTCAAGGGCGAAAGTTTATCCCCAAAGTAAGCTCCCGATAGTATGGCTCCTGCTGCCATTCCCACGTGTATATCTAACGCAGCGGCAATTCCAATCAAGGCAATACCCACAGTGGCCGAAGTGGTCCAGCTGCTTCCCGTTGAAATGGAAATCACCGCACAAATAATCACACACGAAGCCAAAAATATAGTGGGGTTGAGGACTTGAAGCCCATAATAAATCATGGTGGGAATCACGCCACTGATCAGCCAGGTGCCTGCCAGCGCACCCACCATCAAAAGTATGAGGATTGCTCCGGTGGTTGATTTGACGTTTTTGGCCACGGCATTCATCATCTTGTCATAGGGAATGTTATGGTAAAACCCTACAATAGCCGCCACAGCGCCGCCTATAATCAGTATAAACTGATTACTTCCTGCCAGGGCATCATCGCCATAAACAAAAAAGACATTGTAAAACAAAAGGACGATGAGAATTACAACGGGAAGTAAAGCTGCCCAAATGCTAAGCTCTCTTTTTTTTGAAACATCAGGGGTTACAGTTTCTTGGGATTGTTTTTTCATCAAGGAGTTGGTTTAGAAGTGTAATGTTACAACTTTGATCAGAAATGTGCAAGAAGCACTTAAATTTTAGAACGTATTATTCCTTTAACTCTCAATTTTGGATGATGTTTGAGTAATTTAAGTTGGATTAAAATCTAAAAATGTGCAGTTCGTCGATAAAAATTATTATTGTAACGAGTATTCAAACATTTGCTTTTTTGTAGGATGTACCCTACAATATATTTGCGCCGTAATTATCATAAAACCTACTTAAAATGAAACTAAGATTACCCCTATTGTTCTTTTTTATTATTCTTTCTTCAATTGCAACAGCCCAAGTTGGAATTGGTACTACCAATCCATCACCTTCAAGTATGTTGGACATTGTTGCTTCAGATAAAGGTATATTGATACCGCGAGTAGATTTACAAAATTTAAATTCTGCTTCACCAATTGCTAATCCAGAAAAATCAATGTTGGTATGGAATACTGATGCTTCAGGAGGAGGTGCACAAGAAGGCTTTTATTATTGGACCGGTTCAGCTTGGGGATCTTTATCAAAGGAAGGTTCAGGTAGTAGCATTGATAGCTGGTCGCAAACCGGTAATACAATTAATGGTGATAAATTTATAGGCACAAAAAACTGGAGCGCTTTTAATACAAAAGTAAACAATATCTTGTTTAGCTCATACAGTCCAAATGGTGGGTTGTCCATTGGCGTTCAGTCACAGGCAAATCAAAACAACAGTATTGCTATAGGCACATTAGCCAATGCTTCGGCAACAAATCAGGCAACAGCTGTGGGACCGGAGTCAACAGCATCGGGTTTTCAGTCAGCTGCTTTTGGGTATCAGGCAAAAGCACTTAACAGCAATAGTGCATTGGCCTTGGGGCATTCAGCTACTGCTTCAAGCTTTCAAGCGACAGCCATTGGCCACAATGCACGTGCAAGCTCTAAAAATAATGCGCTGGCTATTGGTACAAACAGTAGTGCCACCGGTGAAAACAGTACAGCTATAGGGACCAATGCTTCGGTTGCACAAAACAATGCAGTTGTTATTGGTGATATAAACAATGCCAATGTGGGAATAGGAACTAGTACCCCTAATACAAACACAAAATTGGATGTTAATGGAAATTTTAAATTAGGTGATAGAGGTTCAGTTCAAAAAAATATGATAAGTTTTAGTCAAGGAAGAACCTTAGGAACTATACCAGCTAATGGAAGTAATGTTATTGAAATTACTATTCCTGCCAATTTAAGACCCTCATCCACAACAGCAACCCTTATTGTTACACCCGACAATGGAATGAATGATAATATTCACATTGCTTGGACAAAGCTTAAAGATACAAATGTTGTAAGAATTAAATTGGTGAACACCTCAGCAAGTATTTTTCATAATCCTCATGTAAATTTTCATATAACAATGATTGAGTTTTAAGCATAGAGATTTGCATTAAAATTAAAAAAAACCTGACTGCCAAGCATTTAGGTTTTTTTGTTATAAGGCTTAGCAACAAGTTATTTTGTTTAACCTCAGAAAAACAACTTTTTATATAGAGTTGGCACAAGCAATATAGTTTTTATATGCTAGCAACAAAAAAAGCTCCTAAACTTTTCAATTTAAGAGCTTTATTGTTTGAGTTTAAATAAAATTAATGATTCAATACCGGTATGGTTACACCCACTTGCACCATACACTTTTTAATTTCTTCATAAGTTCGCTCAATATCATTGTCTAAACCTATGGAAAAACGAATCAACCCATCGGTAAGTCCCATTTCTTTTTGTTCGTCTTCTGGTATTTCTGAAGAGGTTGAAGTGCCCGGTGCGCTAAATAAAGTTTTGTAAAACCCTAAACTCACTGCCAAATAACCAATGTTTTCCTGTTGCATCAATTCCATCAACTCGTTGGCTTTTTCAAGTGAACCCACATCAATGGTGAGCATGCCACCAAAACCGTATTCGGTGTTCATCATAGAGGCAAACAATTCATGGCCGGGGTGTGACTCCAATCCGGGATACACTGTTTTGATGCCTTCCTTTTCAAATTGTTTGGCCAGATACAGCGCATTGTGGCTGTGTTGCTTCATCCTGATGTGGAGTGTTCGCAGGTTTTTAAGGATTGAAGCTGCCCTAAGGCTGTCCATAGCCGGACCGAGCAACATACAAGCACCGTCGTTGACATTGCGCAATTGGTCAATAAATTCCTGGGTGCCACATATCACACCACCCATAGTGTCGCTGCTTCCGTTGATGAATTTGGTCAAGCTGTGAATCACCACATCAGCACCCAGCTGAGCCGGGGAAACCATCAAGGGTGAAAAGGTATTGTCAACCACCAACTGTATGCCGTGCTTTTTGGCAAGCTTGGCCAATGCAGGCAAATCTGCAATTTCCAAAAGCGGATTGCTCATTGACTCACAATAAATCATTTTTGTTTGGGGTGTGATGGCTGCTTCAACCGCTTCAAGGTCGGTAATGTTGACAAACGCAGTATTGATTTGAAATTTAGGAGCAAAATTTTTCAGGAAAGCATAGGTGCCTCCGTAAATTGTGCGACTGGAAACCATATGGTCACCGGCGCCGCATAGTTGCATAATCACCGATGTAATGGCACCCATTCCGGTAGCTGTTACATGAGCGGTTTCTGTGCCTTCCATTGCTGCCAGTGCCTGACCCAAATAGAGATTGGAAGGCGAGGAGTGCCTGGAATACAAATAACACCCTTCGGCATTGCCTTCAAAGGTATCAAACATGGTTTTTGCTGAAAGAAAAGTGTAAGTAGTCGAATCTGAAATAGAAGGATTCACGCCTCCAAATTCGCCAAAATACTGCAGGTCCTGAATCTTGTTTGCGGGTTTAAACATGAGTGTTGATGGTTTTTGAATTAATTCTTCAAAACTATGAATACTCCGTTTGTTTGTCAATGATAGTTGTCATATATAGAAAATAAATCTGATTATAATGCTATAAATAGATTAAAAATCTTTATTTTTCGGAAATATTACAGTAAACACAAACATTTTTCAATATGCAATTAGATGCTCTGGATGTAAAACTCCTCAAATTGTTGCAGCAAAACAGCAAACAAACCACCAAAGAACTTTCATTGCAACTCAATCTTTCAGTCACCGCAGTATATGAACGTATTAAAAAACTGGAGAAAGCAGGAGTCATAGGACGCTATGTTGCAGTGGTGAATAAAGATAAAGTGCAAAAATCCTTATTGGTGTTTTGTCAGATTAAATTGATTCAGCACTCCAAAGAATATGTAAGCAATTTTGAAAAAGAGGTCATAACGCTGGATGAAGTGATGGAATGCTATCACGTAAGCGGGGAGTATGATTACCTTTTGAAAATCTTAGTGAAAGATATGGCTGAATTCCGCGAATTTATGGTCACAAAACTCACCACACTCAAACACATTGGAAGTACCCAAAGTTCATTCAGCATCAATGAGGTGAAATGTGAAACGGTCCTGAATATTAAGCCCGAGAAGTAATTGGTTCAATAAATGGAAGATTAGGTTTTCTTATTTATGATTTGCTCGTTCTAATTTGTACTTTTGTACTCCGAAATTTAAATACTCCATTATGACTAAATATGATGTTGCAATCATCGGCTCCGGACCCGGAGGATATGTTGCTGCCATTCGTTGCGCCCAGCTGGGCATGAAAACCGCCCTTATTGAAAAATATTCCGTTCTGGGAGGTACTTGCCTCAATGTGGGTTGTATTCCTTCAAAAGCTTTGCTGGATTCTTCCCACCACTATGAAGATGCTTTAAAACACTTCAAAGACCATGGCATAGACATTCCCGGCGACATCAAGCTCAACTTCAAGCGAATGATTGAGCGCAAAGCGGAGGTGGTTGAACAAACCACCAAAGGCATACAGTTTTTGATGGACAAAAATAAAGTGGATGTTTATGAAGGACTGGGTTCATTTAAAGATGCTACTCACGTAAACATCAAAAAAAATGACGGCAAAACCGAAACCATTGAAGCCAAAAACATCATCATAGCAACAGGTTCAAAACCATCCACGCTACCGTTTATCAAAATTGATAAAGAGCGCATCATCACTTCTACAGAGGCGCTTTCACTCACCGAAGTTCCTAAGCATATGATTGTTATCGGTGGTGGTGTTATTGGTTTGGAATTGGGTCAGGTGTACCGCCGTTTAGGTTCAGAAGTTTCAGTGGTGGAATATATGGACCGCATCATTCCCACTATGGACAGTGCCCAGAGTAAGGAGTTGACCAAAGTGATGAAAAAGCAAGGCATCAAATTTTATGTTTCACATCAGGTAAATGCTGTTTCGCGTAAAGCGAAAGAAGTGACTGTAACCGCAAAAGACAGCAAGGGAAAAGAAGTCACCTTAAAAGGCGATTACTGTCTGGTTTCTGTAGGCAGAAGACCTTATACTGATGGCCTTGCAGCTGATAAAGCCGGAGTAAAAGTGACTGAAAGAGGAATGATTGAAGTCAACGACCACTTGCAGACTAACATAAAAAATATTTATGCCATTGGAGATGTGGTGCGCGGTGCTATGCTCGCTCATAAAGCTGAGGAAGAAGGAGTATTTGTTGCAGAAACCATTGCCGGGCAAAAACCGCATATCGATTACAACCTGATTCCGGGTGTGGTTTACACCTGGCCGGAAGTAGCCTCAGTGGGTAAAACCGAAGAGCAACTCAAGGAAGGCAAAGTAGAGTACAAGGTGGGTCAATTCCCCATGCGGGCATTGGGCCGTTCCAGGGCCAGCGGTGATATTGACGGATTTGTAAAAATCCTGGCCGACAAAAAAACCGATGAGGTGCTGGGTGTTCATATGGTAGGTGCCAGGGTAGCCGACCTGATTGCGGAAGCCGTAACTGCAATGGAATTCAGGGCGAGTGCAGAGGACATTGCAAGAATGAGCCACGCTCACCCCACTTATGCCGAAGCAGTCAAAGAAGCGGCACTAGCCGCAACCGAAGACAGGGCGTTGCATATTTAAAAAATAATCCCCGCGAAAGCGGGGATCTCTTTTTGTATTCAGTAAGCAGAATTAAACATCAGAAATAAACCATTAAGAAATTAAGAGGCATTAAGAGCATAAAAATTTTTAAACCTTCAACATTGAACTCATTCACCACTCACATCTATAAAGTTTAATATTTTACAATTAATCTCCCGGCCAACCAGGCTGCCGGAATATAGGCCAAAAGCAAATCAAGTGCAATAAACCAGCCCGGAGCCGGTATCATAAGGCTGGCTGCAATTCCTAATATAAGGAAGAAAAACCCAACACCCAGGGCAAATTTCAACTTGTGTGTTACAGCAATTCTCGCAGTAACAAATGCACCTGTAAATGTACCAATAAAATGAGCAACAAAAGGAACTATAAAATGGACAGGTTTCATGTATTTCAGGCCTTCCTTTAGACCTTCAGTGGTTGTAACATCAACGCCATCGGGTGGTGGGATGACTAAAGTTCCGTAGTTAATAATAAGCATATTGACAGCGCTGCCGATGATTATACCCGCAATTACGGCAATAATATTAAAAATGATGGGATTCATAAAAATAGTTGGGTTGGTTTCATAGCAAAATGTACTAAAATTTTCTTAGCTAAGCGGTTTTTTAAAGCACCTGCTACTCAACACCTGTTCATACTGCCCGTAATTGGGAATGCGCTCATAACCGTTTTTAGTATAAAGTGCCAGGGCTTCGTGATATTTTTCACCGGTTTCAAGTATGGCGTGTGTATAGCCCAGCGATCGGGCCCAGTCTTCAAGTGAATGAAGAACTTGAGTGGCTATACCTTTTCCCCGGCATTCCGGGATGACATACATGCGTTTAATTTCTATGGTATTTTCGTCAAAATGCCGAAGAGCACCGCAGCCCACTGCTAGTTCATTTTCAAGAACAAGTAGAGCGTGTTTGATTTTGTCTGTTTTGTTGTATTGGGCATGAAAGTCTTTTTCATCCCCGTCACGAATTGCGATATCTTTATCGAGTGCTTGAATTAACCTAATAAAGTCAGGGTGCTGTGGGGTTGTTTTTTCTATACGAACCATATTCTTCAAGCAATCTCAGTAATTTATTGAACATAGCGGCCAACTCCATAAGCATCGATGACCCGTGTGCATTGCATTTCCATACAGTCAAAGCTCAACTCCCTCCAGGCAGTACCTTCTATGCCCTTTAGCCTGATTGAATTGGTTTCAGGTTCAATAGTGAATAAAAAGTCGTTGACATCTTCACTTTGAATTGCTGATCGCTGGGTTAGATCAATCATACCATAGCGGTTGACAGACTGTAGAATCTTGGTGTTGTTGTTCAGGTATTGTAATTCTTTCCAGTTGCAGCCTTCCAAGCAAACGAGTTTAATGATTTTTTTTGATGATTCTAAACTGATTTTAAAATTAGCGGGAGCGGTATTCTGCTCATCCTGACCAAAAATGGAAGTAGAAATCAGTAGGAATGCCATAACCGTAATGCAATAAAAACCTGTGATGTAGTGTAGTGTTGATTTCATCAGTGACAAAAATAAGGTTGTGACTCTTAAAGATAATAAAAAAATAGATGTCAGTATCCTAAACGTTTGAAATTTAGATGAAAAGCATTTAAATTCTAAACTTCAGTAAAATCCACCCGGTGCAATTTCAGGAACTCTTTAATTACATCGGCGCGTATGCACTGGCCCAGATGAAGGAAAGCATAATCGCTTATTTTCTTTTTCTTGCCGTTAACCAGTATAACTTTTTCTTCCAAATCAAACCCTAAATGCAGGTGCTTGGTGCTTTGTTGCATTCCATAAACAATTCCGTTTTCATCAAACAGAGGGCCGCCACTTTGTCCGCGCAAACCCGGTGTACTCATTTCAATACCGGTTAGGGCATTGTTTTCAGCGATGTTTCTGGTGACCATTCCCTCAATGGGAAAAGACGGGACTATAGCCTGCTTGCTGTTGTCAAAGCCTATATCGTCAGTTTGCTTCAAGTATTTGAAGTTTTTGAATTCCGGAAAAGGATAGCCTAAACGACAAAGGAATTTACCGGTTTCAATTTTTGAGGAATCCTTCAAAAAACGGGCATGTGAAGTATAATTGATGGCATTGAAACCCTCTAGTTTGATAATGGCCAGGTCAAGGGTTTTGTGCAAGTGAATGGTGATGTTTTCCAAACGGTCAACACAGCCCATAAAACTGTTTTTAACCTGTATGATGCTCTCCTGTTTATACCCATATTTATTTTCCAGTGCAATCAACTGTTGCTGATGCATCAATCCCTTATCGAGTTTTGAAGTTTCTTGCCTGAAGGTTTGGTATTTTTTATTTGTGGGTTCTGCATTGAGGATGAGTTGTGCCACATGTTTACAAGTAACAGCTACTCCCTGATCATTCACAAAAAACAGGGTAGCCAGCCCGGGTACTATCTCATTGCTGCCATAGTAGCGCACTATGCTTTGTAACGGGCGGGTAAACCGGGTAACTTCTTTGATGGCGTTGACAAACATGGAATCTATTTTTTCTTGTTTCGTTTATTGTAATTTTTATCGCCTCTTGTTTTCGGCTTTTTGTACTTTTTGACGATTTCCCTGCGGTATGAGCCTCCCAGGTTCACCTTTTTATTCTTGTCTTTTTTTTCGTGGAAAGCAGGACCCGGGGCATCTTCATCATTTTTGTAGCGTTTGTTGGGGTTGTAAATTTCTTTCACTTCAGGGCGTTCTTCTGCAGTGAGTTGTTCTGAAACCTTCACTGTCCCGGGCATTTCAGTCACCGGGATTTCCATCTGCATCAGTGCTTCAATGTCTTCCAGTGCTTGTTGTTCTGAAGGCGTGGTCAACATGACTGCTTTACCCGATTGTTCAGCACGACCGGTTCGCCCAATGCGGTGGATGTAGTTTTCGGCATATTCAGGCGTATCCACATTGAATACATGACTCACCTGATCAAAGTCAAGCCCGCGCGCCATTACATCGGTGGCAATCAAAATACGGTTTTCACCGGCTTCAAATTGCCTGATGCTCCTGATACGGTAGTTTTGTGTTTTATTGGAGTGTATGATGCACAACTCTTCTTTAAACCGTTCATCCAGCAATTCAAAAAGCAGGTCGGCGGTTTTTTTGTTTTTGGTAAATAAAATGACTTTGGTAAAGGTCTCCCTGTCTGAAAGCAATTCCAACAACAAATTTACTTTGGTATAAAAATTAGGGACTTTATATACTTCCTGTTTGATGTTTTTCAAGGGCTCACCGCTCAAGGCAACACTGATGCGCTCGGGATTTTTAAAGAAATCATCCAGCAGGGCATCTACTTCATCAGTCATAGTAGCCGAAAAGAGTATATTTTGACGCTGCTGCGGAAGGATATCAAAGATGTTGACAAGCTGGTGCCTGAATCCCAAATCCAGCATCACATCCACTTCATCAATGACCAGTTTTTGAATGGACTTTAATTGCAAAACGTGGCTAACGGCCAGGTCATACAACCGGCCCGGTGTTGCAACTACAATATCAACACCTTCGGCAACTGCCTGTTTTTGTGTGTTGATGTTGGTGCCACCATAAACGCCCAGTATTCTCACATTGACATATTGGGCCAGTTTTTCGGTTTCTTCCACCACTTGAAGCACCAGCTCGCGGGTGGGCACCAGCACCAGTACACGTGGACTAGGTTGTTTTGAAAATGGGAGCATCCGCAACAGCGGAAGCATATAGGCAATGGTTTTTCCTGTTCCTGTTTGTGCAATTCCCACCATATCCCTGCCGGACATCACAACCGGAAACGATTGTTCCTGTATGGGAGTGGGATGAACAAAACCACGTTCCAAAAGCCCGTTGAGCAGGGGAGTGGTCAAATTAAAATCTTCAAAAGTTGTCATAGGCATCATTAGGCTGCAAAGGTAAGCTTATTTTAGTTTTAGCAGTTTCTTTAGAAAGGGTGTGTGAAAAAATGGGTATTTTTGAATGAAGAATATAAAAGACTATGAAAAAAAAGATACTCGCCTTTGCAGGCTCAAACAGCAGTACTTCCATCAACCATGCACTTGTGAGTTTTGCTGCTTCACAAGTGGGTGGCCACGAGGTTAAAATCATCAAACTCACAGATTATCCCCTTGAAATATTTAGCGAGGACATCGAGAAAGAACACGGATACAGTGTTGAATTAAGAATGTTGTTGCAGGAAATCAAATCAGCCGATGGGATAATGATTTCGGTGAATGAGCACAATGGCGGCCCTTCAGCATTTTTCAAAAATGTACTGGATTGGCTCTCCCGCATAGAGTACAAATTTCTGGAAGGAAAAAAAGTGCTGTTAATGAGTACTTCAGACAGCCAGCGCGGTGGTGCTGCTTCACTGGAATATGTGAAAAGCCGTATCCCGCGTCACAATGGTGTGGTGACAGAGAGCTTTAGCTTTCCCGGTTTTAAGGATCATTTTTCGCTTAGCGAAAACAAAATCACTGACGAAATACTGGCACTCGGTTTTACAGATGTGCTACAGAATTTTGAACACGCAGTGAGCAAGGAATAACTACTCACTAAAATAACTGTACTCCAACACTAGCGAATTTGCTGTGCTGTGCCAGTTGCCATCTGCCTTGTTACCGCCAAAAAATACATTAAACTGCCTGAAGTCCTCAAATTTTATTTGAACGGCTTCCACTACGGCGAGATAGGAAACACCGGGTTCTTCATCAACTTCAAATGAAAAGGCATGATAGGTCTTGTTGTTTTCCTTAAACTCCCCTAAATGGGAGATGTTTTCAGGAAAATTGGTGTATAGCCCAATAAAATTGTACAGTGAGAGCTTTGAATATGCAACAGCATCCAGGTGTTTTTCCGGTATATATGCCTTTTTATCATTATTGACCAAAGCTTCCATGACCTCAAACCTGGAGTATTTACTCTCAAGCAATTCCTGAAGGACCCGGGCATCGGGATCCAAGTTTAAATTCAACATGGCGATAACCGTTTTGGTTTTTAACCATTCCATAGAGTCAAGTTTGGAGGCTATTTGGTTTAAGCTTTTCTCGATTTCAGGAGTGCTTATCCTTAAAGTGTCTATAATTTCAATATAGTTGTACAGCATCGGCAGGCCAAAGAAATGACTATCATTATTGTCAATTGCAGCCAGGCAGGTGACCACATCGCTGTTAAAATGTTTCAGCCAAAGGGCGGATTGTTTATGTACGAGATCAAACGCCAGTGAATCTGCAACGATTGATTTGTTGACCAGATACATCAATTCATTTCTGTAATTGGGTACATCAATGAACTTTGACAGTGGCTCTAAATAGTCAACTACATTTATATCGTTAAGGTGAAGGCCGTCAAAAATGACCATAGGTGAATCTGAAGTGTATTGCGGTGGATTTTCAAACAAAAGCTGGGTATAGAATTGCAATGCATTTTCGGCTTCAATCTGAGGCAGGGCCTCCAGTATGGCAATTTTATGAACACCGGTGGTATTTGGATTGTTGTAAAGTGCGTTCAACACCCGTGCTGCTTCCGGATGGTTGATGTATGCAAATTCTTTGATTACTTTGCTTTTTATGCCTTCATAGTCATCATCGTCAGGATAAGTGCGGGCAAGGAAATGTTGAAGGGCGGGGATGTCGTCTTCGTCAAAAACATAATACAAAAAGGCTTCTTGTGCATTGGCTTGAGTGTTCCTGTTTTTGGAAGTTAAATCTTTAAGGATTTGTGAAGCTTTACTTGCAGTATAGTCAAAATGGTTTCTTTTTGATCTTTTGGTAAAGGAGTTGTAGAAAGCCTCAACTGACGCTACTTCCTGTTCTTCGTCTGAAATATAAGCCTGTAGAGTAAACAGGTAATCGTTATCAAGCACTACCAAAAGATGCTGGTGTACATTTGATTTTTGATTTTTATAGACCAGTCTTTTTGCCTTCATACCGTTCAATGTGGTAATCCTCGAGTCAAGCAAGGTATCACCTTCGCTTTTTAAATGTTCTTCAAAAGTGGTATAGTATTCTTCCAGGTCTTTGATCCTGAAATAGGGTTTTAACCTCACCTTTTCAAAAACAAAGGTTGACCCCGAATTTAGGTTGGCACCAAAATATTTGGTACTGTTGATAAATGAAGTGCCGTAATATGAATCTTCATCTTTTACAACCTTCATCTTTTCAGGAAAGGAGACCGTATATCTTTTGTCGATATTGATGGTGCGGCTCAGGTTGGCGCTTTTGTATTCATTGAGGTAGAAAGAGTTGAAAAACGGATTGTTCTTATTGACTCTTTCCCCGGGTGTTTCTTTGATAGCCAAAAGCATATATTGCCTGTTTCCCCTGAAAAAAACACGACTCACAAAATGGCTTTCGTTGCTTAAAAAGCCCTCCAGTTCGTGAAAAGGCAGTCCGTTGACTTCAATTTTTCGGGGTTCGTTTTGCAGCCTGCCAACGCCGTTGTAATAGACTTTGAATTCATCAATGGCCGCATTTTCGTTTTCCAGGAAGTACCCCAATGGCTGGTTGACATACCTGAGTATGTATCTGGTTTTGGTGTCATTATCAACGCTTCCAAAAAGATGGATTTTTAATGGCTCGCCATCAGCTTCAAAGGGATGGGCAATTTCAGTATCGAATTTTTCAACCTGATTCTCCGGAAAATGTATGGAGTAAGCTCCAAAATTGTCATAATATTCCTCCCAACTTGTTTCGCGTTTCACGGGAGGAAAGAACTCAATGGAATTGAAGAATGCTTCAGAAAATGCTGAATTCAGGCTTGATTTGCGTTTATTTTCATTAAAAAAACTATACAGATGGCCATTTGTGATTCCTGCAAAGATGCGTTTGTAGTTATCACCCTCTTTGTAATAAATGGTTCTAAACCCATCGGGATGTCCATCTTTTTTAATTTCTATGATTTCCTTGTCTTCCAGGTCAAAATAGCTGGTAATAAAATTGTCCAGTAATGTATCAGGGTCATCATCAAGTTCATTATTCAATTCAAACACAAAATACATGAAGTAGTCGTTGGTAACCAGGTCAATAGTGGTGAAAATTTCAAAATTTTGATCTACAGTATAGGAAAAGGGTTTTGAGGGTGTTAAAACTGAAAACCCGAGTTCGTTGTTGCGCTCCCTGTGCCATTTTTTGGTATTGGGCACCAGTTCAATTTGGTTTGAAACCCCTGTGAATGGGCTTACAACCCTGTTCACTTCATAGCCGTCGTTTTGCAGCATTTTTATGATTCCGTTTTCGCCCGGAAGGTGAGCAGCTCCCACAGCAGCAAAAAGGGTTTTTTGGTCCATAATGTCTTTCATGCTGTTGACCATCACCCGGTTTCTGAACATCAATTTGTTGTCAAGCGTGTCATCGGCCATATAATTGAAGAGGCGGGTAATGTTTCCTTCAGCATAAATTTCAATCATTTCTTCCATCATCTTCAGGTATTCTTCATCAGAGATTTCAAGCATCTTCACCAGGGTTTCCCTGATTTCTTCCTCGTCAATTTCATTTACGTCATCCAGATTAGGCAACTGATTTTCTATTTCTTCAAGTCCATATATTTGCTTGTCAAACATAGAGGCAAGGCCATACAGGTAACTGTCAACTATGGTAATCATATCGTCTTCCTTGACGGTTTCAGGAAAGATCATGGTTTCAATGAGGTAGTAATGCAGGTTGGGGTAGTCGTCAATTGAAATGCCGTTAATGTTTTTAAAGCGTTCATCCAGGCGCCGGTAGTCTTCTTCACTCAATACTTTTCTAAAAATATTTTCATTCTTGTCTGTTTTCTGAAAATCATCCAGAAGGCTTTCCAATATCACATTGGGATGCAACTCAAGTGCAAAGGCATCAGAATTCATGATAGCAGGAAGCATTGCATCGCTAAAGTTGAACAGCCTTTTGTCTGCCATGTGCATCGTCCCAAAGAGGTAGGATTTTTGATCACTGTTTTTATGTTGAATTTCCCAGAGGAGTTCATAGTTGTCCTTTGATTGTGAAAAAAGTCCTGTGCTTAGGAAAAACACCAGCATTAGCAAGCCAAAAGACAATGATTTGCCGAAAATTCTTAGTTTAAGTAGAAACATGATTAAAATGGAAAAGTGAGCGACTTATTTTTGTTTTCAATATTAGTACTTTTACAGCTTAAATAAAATAATTTTTTGAGAACAACCCATGTTTTTTCATTTCCCGATGCTGATGCATTGAAAATCAGCTTGCTTGGCTGGGCACAGCAGTTTGAAGAGGTGGTCTGGCTGGACTCCAATGCTGCTGAAAATAAACACAACCGGAACTACAAATCCTATGATGCACTTCTCGCGGTAGAGGCTTTCACAGCTATTAAAACTGATGCCCTGAATGCTTTTGAAGATTTAAGGGAATACCAAACCCACACGGCCGACTGGATTTTTGGCTACCTGAGCTATGATTTGAAAAATGATTTGGAGTCCCTGATTTCAACCAATTTTGACGGCCTCAGTTTTCCGGAATTGTATTTTTTTCAACCCAAGAAGTTGTTTTTCCTTAACGGAAACCGGCTCGAAGTGAGCTATCTGAATCTTGTGGCTGATGAAATGGAAGAAGACCTTCAGGACATTAAAAACTTTAAAATCGAAACACAATCCCCGGCCCCAACCGTTCCCGAAATTAAAGCACGCATTCTTAAACCCGACTACCTTAAAAAAGTGTCCCAAATGCTGCATCACATCCAGGTGGGTGACATCTATGAAGCCAACTTCTGTCAGGAGTTTTATGCAGAACATGCTGTTATTCATCCACTCGAAACCTATTTGAAACTCAATGCCATTTCATCTCCGCCTTTTGCTGTCTATTTAAAATTAACCGATTTGTTTTTGCTGAGTGCTTCCCCGGAAAGGTTTATCAGAAAGGAAGGCAATAAAATCATTTCACAACCCATCAAAGGCACTGCCGGGCGTGCGGCTGATTTGAAAGAAGACCGGCAACTGGCCGCTGGATTGCAACAGGACCCCAAAGAGCGTTCAGAAAACATTATGATTACCGATTTGGTGCGCAACGATTTATCCAGAACCGCTACCCGCAACAGTGTTCAGGTTGAGGAGCTTTGCAAATGTTATACCTTCAAGCAAGTGCACCAACTCATCACCACGGTGGTTTCTGAAGTTGCTGAAACAACTTCCATCATCGATGTTTTAAAAACCACTTTCCCTATGGGCAGTATGACAGGTGCACCCAAAGAAAGCGCCATGAACATCATTGAACAACTTGAAGAAACAAAACGCGGCTTGTACAGTGGGGCAGTGGGCTACATCACCCCAACCGGTGAAGCCGATTTCAACGTGGTCATCAGGAGTATTTTGTACAACAGCACAAAGCGTTATCTGAGCTTTTCAGTGGGAAGTGCCATCACCATCAAATCTACCCCTGAAAGCGAATTTGAAGAATGCCTGCTAAAGGCAAAAGCGATGCTGGAAGTTTTGAAGTGAATTTTGAAAAATTTCAAGCACCAAGCACCAAGCACTAAGCACCAAGCACCAAGCACCAAGCACCAAGCACCAAGCACCAAGCACCAAGCACTAAGCACCAAGCACTAAGCACTAAGCACCAAGCACCAAGCACTAAGCACCAAGCACCAAGCACTGACTAAGCCTAAAATAGGTTGCCTTTTTTTCTAATTTTTTGAATTATGAAAAAAAGCAATGTAAAACGAGTATT
>ERZ869909.1745-NODE-1745-length-16687-cov-4.332450_pt1 | contig 16687 bp, 18 predicted proteins | sample MGYA00520892_ERZ869909 | MGnify/ENA primary metagenome ERZ869909 (study PRJEB32215, sample SAMEA104723947) | bioreactor metagenome | biome: bioreactor; feature: anaerobic bioreactor; material: water | place: China | collected 2015-03-12 ...
CTTTCTGACGATGAGTTTAGTGCACTCCAGCAAGCACTTATGTGGAGCCCGGAGTCTGGGGATCTGATCAGGGGCACGGGAGGTCTGAGGAAGTTGCGCTGGGCAGACCGCAGCAACAACAAGGGCAAACGGGGTGGTGCCAGGGTGATCTATTACTGGCACCTTGGTGACGATCAGTTCTGGTTATTTGCTATTTACGGCAAGAGTGACAAGGCCAACCTGTCAGCGGCTGAAAGGGTTACTTTGAAAACCTTGCTGGAACATGAAGTACGTGTGCGGCGTAGCGGCAAGTGAGGTCCCCATGAAACGAAATCTCTTTGACGATCTGGTAGAAGGCTTTGAAGCACTCGCGGCTGAGCGCGAGGGGAAGCTTACCCTGAAAACTCATGTGGTCGAGCCCGAACCGATCAGGATTGATGCAGATGAACTTGTTGCCATACGTAAGCAGCTCAACATGTCGCAGGGGGTGTTTGCGCGGGTATTCCATGTCAAACCGCGCACATACCAGAATTGGGAGCGAGGCCAGGGAGCGCCGAGCCAGCAGGCAGCAATACTGTTCAAGCTGGTGAAGGCCCGGCCCGAGATGATCAAGGACATAGAGGCGCTGTCGTAGAGGCAGCTCTTAGCTGATTCATTATTTAACATAATATAGATTATACGAATTTAAGGAGTGCCAGAGGGAGTCAGCCCGACCGCCGGCCCCGAGCACCACCCAAGGGCCTTTTCAGGCTGTCAGTACGGCTCTGGCCTTGCTCAGGGCTTCTGCGATGGTTTTCGGCGTGGCGCGCTCCACAAACGCGAGTTGCCGCGCGGCATGGTCAACGGTGCGAAGCTGCTGCACCAGTGCCACACCCTTGACGGTGCCGCCATGGACAGCAACTTCCAGGCCATGTCCTCTGACGGTATTGGTGATGGGTATCAGCCAGGTCAGACCGGTGACCTGGTTGAAGCGCCGCGGGCTCAACACCAGAGCCGGCCTGTGATGAGCCTGTTCGTGGCCACGTGTAGGGTCGAAGTCGCACCAGACGATGTCTCCGCGCTCCGGGGTGTAACGCTTCCCTGCCTTGCTTGTCATTTACAGGAGTTCCTTTCCTGTCGGGTTGTCGTTCAGCCAGCCGTGGTCGTCCTCGACACGGAACTGTTCCGGTGTCGCATCGGCCAGCAGTTCATCCAGCGTTGGTGCTTCCCGTTGCAGCACTGGCGTGATGATCAGTGTGCCGTTCACGACTTCCATTTCTACCTCACTGGATACATCTACACCCAGCGCGGCGAGAACGGGCCTGGGGATACGCACCGCTGCTGCGTTGCCCCACCGTGCTATTTCCCGCTTGAGCGCCATAACTGCCACCATTAGATGGTATATCCTTTGGATATCCTATTGGCCGAGGTGGCAATCCGTCAACCCAGGCATGGCGGCCCGGCTCAGAAATAGCATTAGGTATTGATTACAACCAATTGATTTACCAAGTCGGATCATCCACCTGGCGGCGCAAGCGTGCGTCCTGAATGGCGCGGTCTGCGGCGCTGGGGCCATCGCCCCGGCGGTTGTCGCTGTGGGAGCGACTGGCGAGCCAGGTCGCTGCCGGTTCCCAGACGGCCTTGACGGCCTTGCTACCCAGGATCACACCCATATGCCCACCCGGCACGATATGAAACTCGCGGTCGCGGCTGGCTACCAGCTCGACGCTCTGGCGAGCGATGCCCGGGGGCACCAGGATGTCGGTGTCGCCGGCAAAGACAAGGAAGTTGGCATCGATGGTGGTCAGGTCTGCCACCGTGCCGCGGAATTCCACCCGCCCTGCTGCCATCTGGTTGTCGATGGCGAACTTCACCAGCATGTCCTGGATCACGCCGCCGGGGTATTCGAGCATGTTGTTCAGGTAATCCGCCGTGGTCGAATAGTTCTCGACGAATTCCCGATCCCAGAGGCGCGTCAGCAGGTCCCAGTAGGTGGTCACGCTACCGATCGGGTCTGTCAGCTTGAAGCTGAGTGTGGTCAGCCAGCCGGGTGCATGCAATTTGCCCGGGTGCAGTGAGTGCAGTCGCCAGGAGCTGAACTTGCGAATCAGTCTGGCGGGCGTATTCAGCGCCGTGGCGGCCCGGGCGACCAGGCCGCCGCCGCGCAGGTCGATGGGGCTGGCGACCGTAATCAGGTTCTGGATATGCCGGTCCTGGTTCAGACCGGTGTGCAGCAGGCTGAGCAGGCCGCCCATGCACCAGCCCATGATGGACACATCCTCCATGGCACAATGACGGCGTACTTCCTCCAGAGCGGTACCGAACATGGTCTCGGCGTAATCCTTCATGCTCAGGGTGGCATGCCGGCGCTGGGGTTTGCCCCAGTCGATCAGGTAGACATGAAAACCCTGTGCGGCCATGTAACGCACCAGGCTGCGATGCGGCATCAGATCAAACACTTCGGTGGTAACACCCAGCGGCGGCACCAGCACCAGCGGCACCGGGTAGCGTTCGTGGCGAACCGGCAAGCGCTCTCCCCCGCTCATTTCCAGTGAGTCTGTGGCGGGCGGCGGATAGTAGCGCACCGACATCAGATCGCCCTGATAGACGACCTCGTAGGGTGTCAGGCCGGACTTGACCAGTGATTCCCGCATCAACATCCAGTCCACGGCATTATCGGCCATGGCCAGCAGGCGCTCATTCAGAAACAGGCCCCGGTCCAGGGCGCCTTTCAGGAGGCGATTCATCGGCTTCTTGGTCCTCGAATGTCTCGGTCAGACAGCGACGTGACGGTCGGCGGCAGTCTACAATCGACTCCGGTGCGACCTATGGCCGTGGCGCCCGTCCGGGTAAAACACGCGGCCACACGCTATTCAATACATAACAATCACAGGGAATGTTATGACATCTGTTCTCAAGTATCTGTCAGGGCTTGTAATTGCGCTGCTGCTGGTAGCTGCGGTGCTGGTCGGTCTGAACTGGGCCCCGGACCGCCCCGCTGCCGAACTGGCCGAGCGCTGGGCCCCTGCCCCATCGGATTTCGTGACATTGGCAGGCATGCCGGTGCATTACCGGGACCAGGGCCCGCGCGACGCGGCGACAACGGTGGTTCTCCTTCATGGCACCTCGGCCAGCCTGCACACCTGGGAGGGCTGGGTGGCCGCGCTGGAGGATGAATACCGGGTGGTGTCGCTGGATCTGCCGGGCTTTGGCCTGACCGGGCCCTTTATGGAGCATGACGACTACAGTATCGACGCCTACACCACCTTCATGGGCCAGGTGATGGACGCGCTGGAGATCGATCAGGCGGTTATCGGCGGCAATTCCTTTGGTGGCGAAGTGGCCTGGGAAACGGCGCTGGCCATGCCGGAGCGGGTCAGTGGCCTGATTCTGGTGGATGCGGCGGGTTACCCGATGCAGGCGCAATCCATGCCACTGGGGTTCCGCATTGCCCAGATTCCGGCCCTGAGCGGGCTGATGAACCGGGTGCTGCCGCGCAGCGTGATCGAATCCAGCGTGCGCAATGTGTACGGCAATCCGGATCTGGTCACGGATGAGCTGGTGGACCGCTATTACGAACTGACTCTGCGTGAAGGCAATCGCGCCGCCTTGTCGAAGCGCTTCGCCCGGATCGCATGGCGCGATGAGAGCGGCGAGCGGCTGGCGGCATTGCAGCAGCCGACGCTGGTGATCTGGGGCGGTCAGGATCGGCTGATCCCGCCAGACAATGGCGAGCGCTTCGCGCAGGATATTCCGGACGCCGAACTGGTGATGTTCGATGAACTGGGGCACGTGCCCCAGGAAGAAGACCCGCAGGCCACGGTGGCCGTTGCGAGGGTCTTCCTGGCGCAGTTGGGTGATGCAGGCCGCGACGACTGATCAGCCCGGCAGGATACGGTCAACAGGGTACGATCAACAGGTCCCCCGCCACCCGGTGCAATATCTTCTCCTGGGTGGTGGTGCGCCACAGACTCGCCAGACCGCTGTGGTGTGCGCTGCGGCCCATGACCAGCAGGCCCTCGGAATGGCTGCGCATATGCCATTCCAGGGCCTCCGCCGGGGGGCCCTCCAGAATCTCGTGGCCGATGCTCAGGCCGTTGTCCTGAGTGAGTGTCTCGGTCAGCGCCGCCAGATGACGCTGGTGCACATCCCGCGCTTCCCGCCGTGGGTCTTCGGTGCGCGTCATTTCGCTCATCAACTCGCCCAGTTCCTGGGTCAGCCAGTCCAGTTGCGGTACCACCGTCAGTACACACAGGGGCAACCCCAGGGAGCGTGCCAGCCCGGCAGCATGGTGGGCAATGGCGGCGCCCTGCAGGTTCTCCCCGCCTCCCCCGCCGGTATCGATGGCGGCATGTACCGAGGTGGGGCTGTCATGACTCGTGTCCACCAGCCAGGCAGGGATCTGCTCATTCAGGCGCAGGAAGCGGCGCAGGTCCCCCGGAGGTGTGGCGCCGGCATGGCTGCGCAGCAGCATGATCAGGTCGGCATCCTGCTGGGTGGCGGCCTCCAGAATCATGGGGGTCGCGTCATCTTCCAGCCAGGCCACTTCGTAACTCACGTCCATGCCATCACTGCGTAATCGGGCGGCCTGCATGTCCAGTTGCTCGCGGGCCCGCCCCAGGGCCCGGTGGCGCACCTGGTGGCGCAGTTCCGGTGTCAGGAAGCGGTAATCCATGCCCGACAGCGGGCTGCGCACAGGCCGCAACAGTCGCAGGCTGCCGCCTTGCTTGTCTGCGCTGGAGGGTTCGCCGAGGGTGGACAGGCGCGCCAGAATGGCGCCGTCTTCAACGTCATGGCCGGTCATCACGGCCAGAATGCGCTGGTACATAAGCAGGCCTCCCTGTTGCCCATGATTTGATGCGGATCAATAAACCCGCTCTTTTAGCTCTTGACCTCAGCATAACAGTCCCCGCCCGCCATGCCAGCTTGACGCAGGTCAAGATCGCGCCGTGGCTGATCCCGAGAATGGCGTTGCTAATGCCTGTCTGGGGAAAAATGCCATGCAATACCACTACCGGGTGGTCCGGCAATTTGCGGTCATGACCATCGTCTGGGGGCTGGTGGGCATGTTTGTCGGCGTCTGGATTGCCGCACAAATGGCCTGGCCGGTCCTCAACTTCGATTTGCCGTGGACCAGTTTCGGCCGATTGCGCCCGCTGCACACCAATGCGGTGATCTTCGCGTTTGGCGGCTCGGCGCTGATCGGCTCGTCCTATTATGTTGTCCAGCGGACCTGTGAAACGCCGCTGGCGTTCCCGCGTCTGGCGGCGTTCACCTTCTGGGGCTGGACCGCCGCCATTGTCCTGGCGGCCATCAGTCTGCCGCTCGGGGCCACCACAGCGAAGGAATACGCCGAGCTGGAATGGCCGATCAACATCCTGATTGCAGTGGTCTGGATCGCCTATGCGGTGGTGTTCTTCACCACCATCGCCCGGCGGCGCACTTCGCACATCTATGTCGCCAACTGGTTCTATGGCGCCTTCATCCTCACCATCGCCCTGCTCCATGTGGTCAACAACCTGGCGATTCCGGTGTCGATGTGGAAATCCTACTCGGTCTTTTCCGGCACCGTGGATGCCATGGTGCAGTGGTGGTACGGCCATAATGCGGTGGGTTTTTTCCTGACCGCTGGCTTCCTGGCGATGATGTACTACTTTGTGCCAGTGCAGGCGCAGCGCCCGATCTATTCCTACCGGCTGTCCATCGTTCACTTCTGGGCGCTGATCGCGATCTACATGTGGGCTGGCCCGCACCATCTGCACTACAGCTCCCTGCCCGACTGGACCCAGTCGCTGGGTATGGTGTTTTCCATTGTGCTGCTGGCGCCCAGCTGGGGCGGCATGATCAATGGTGTCATGACGCTCTCCGGTGCCTGGGACAAGCTGCGCACTGATCCGATCATCCGTTTCATGATTGTCGCGTTGGCGTTCTACGGCATGGCCACTTTCGAGGGGCCGATGATGTCGATCAAGACGGTCAACGCCCTGTCGCACAACACCGACTGGACCGTGGGCCATGTGCATGCCGGTGCCCTGGGCTGGGTGGCGATGATCACCATGGGCTGCATGTATGTGCTGATTCCGCGCATCTTCAATCGTCGCGCCATGTACTCCACCGGCTGGATCTTCGCCCACTTCTGGCTCTCCACTGTGGGTACGGTGCTTTACATCGCCTCGATGTGGATTTCCGGCCTGATGCAGGGGCTGATGTGGCGCGCGGTAAATACCGACGGCACCCTCGCCTACTCGTTTATCCAGGAAATGGAATACCGCTTCCCCTACTACGTGGTCCGTCTGATCGGCGGCACCATTTTCTTCCTGGGCATGGTGCTGATGGCCTGGAACGTCTGGAAAACCCTGCGCGAAACGCATGATGACCAAGGGGCCGACAACGTGCTGATGGCGACTGATGATGCGGATGCTGCCAGAGGAGGACGCTGATTATGGCCGGTTCAGCCCATGAAAAAGTCGAGAAGAATGTTGGCCTGCTGATTGCGCTGGTGCTGGTCGCAGTCAGCTTCGGTGGCCTGGCGGAAATCGTGCCGCTGTTGAAGGACGACGGCACCACCCAGCCGATCAAGGGTTTGCAGCCCTACACCGCGCTGGAACTGGAAGGCCGCGATGTTTACATCCGCGAGGGCTGCCATGTCTGCCACACGCAGATGGTGCGGCCGTTGCGCGCCGAAACCGAACGCTACGGGCCTTACTCCGTCGCCGGGGAAGATGTCTGGGAGCACCCGTTCCTGTGGGGTTCCAAACGCACCGGGCCTGATCTGGCGCGTGTTGGCGGACGTTACTCGGACGAGTGGCACCGGGACCATCTTTATGCACCGCGCGATCTGGTGCCGGAGTCGAACATGCCGGCCTACCCCTGGCTGCGCTATCGCCAGGTCAACTGGCGCCATACCGAGCGCAAGCTCAACGCCATGCGCATGCTCGGTGTGCCGTACAGCGATGACGACATTGCCGAGCAATTGCAACGCATTGCCCGCGACTGGGCCGACAAGACCGAGGAAGACGCCCTGGTGGCCTACCTGCAACAACTGGGCACCGTAAGAACCGGAAGGAGTGCGCCATGAACCTGATTGATTACCACATCGGCCTGACGGTGCTGTTCGTGGTGGCGTTTTTCACCATGCTGGCCTGGGTGTTCTGGCCGTCGCGTCGACAGCACTACCGCGACATTGCCAGACAGGTAATTCGTGATGATGAGCGAGATGGAGGCGCGCCATGAGCCAGTTCTGGAGTGTCTACATCATCGTGCTGGTGGTGCTGAATCTGGTGGGTTGTGCCGTGCTGCTGTTCTGGAACAGCCGCATGAGCGCCGAAGAAGCACAGCGGGAAACGACTGGTCACAGTTTCGATGGTATCGAGGAACTGAACAAGCCGCTGCCGCGCTGGTGGCTGTGGTTGTTCGTCGGCACCTTGCTGTTCTCGGCTGCCTACCTTGCGCTCTATCCGGGGCTGGGCAACTACGCGGGGATGCTCGGCTGGACCTCTTCGGGCCAGTGGCAGAAAGAAGTGGATTTCGTCGACCGTCAGACGGCGCCGTTGTTCGCCGAGTACGCCAAGGTGCCGGTGGAGGAACTGGTGCAGTACGACGAGGTGCTGGAAGTGGGCGCGCGCCTGTACATGCAGAACTGTGCCATGTGCCACGGGGCGGATGCCCGCGGTGCGCGGGGCTATCCGAACCTGACGGACGGCGCCTGGCAATGGGGCGGCTCGCCGGAGGCCATTCGCGTCAGTATCAGCGAAGGACGCCGCGCCAACATGATGGCATTCGGGCCGATGCTCGGTGGCGAGGACGGGATTGTCGACATGGCGTGGTATGTCGCGGCGCTGAGCCGCCCGGAACTGGCCGAGCGCGATGACGTGGCTGAACGTATCGAGCGCGCGGCCCCCCGTTTTGCCATGTGCACCGCCTGCCATGGTGCCGAGGGCCGTGGCAATCCACAGTTCGGGGCGCCGGACCTTACCGACGGCAACTGGTTGTACGGCGGGCGTATCGAAGATATTGCCCAGACGCTGCGTGATGGACGTTTCGGTCATATGCCGGGCCATGCCGGTCTGCTGTCGCCGGAGCGCATTCATGTGCTCACCGCCTACATCTACAGCCTCTCCCTCCAGGACGAAGACGACTGATGAGCGACGACGCCCGGCGTATTCCGCTGTACCAGAAGCGCGAGGCGATTCATCCTCGCGCGGTTTCCGGCCGCTTCCAGCGGCTGCGGGACATCACAGTGTGGCTGACGCTGGGCGCTTACCTGCTACTGCCCTGGCTGTCCTGGGACGGGCGTCAGGCCATCCTGTTCGATCTGCCCGCGCGGCAGTTTCATGTGTTCGGTATCACCTTCTGGCCGCAGGATTTCATCCTGTTGTCGTGGTTGTTGATTCTGCTGGCGTTCATGCTGTTCGTGGCCACCGTGTTTGCCGGGCGCGTGTATTGCGGTTATGTCTGCCCGCAGACCACCTGGACTCGCTTTTTTACCTGGATCGAACATCTCACCGAAGGCGACCGCAACGCACGGCAACGTCTGGACAAAGCCCCCTGGTCGCGCAACAAGCTGTTGCGCCGGGGCAGCAAGCATCTGCTCTGGTGGGCGCTGGCCTCCCTGACCGGCATCACGTTCGTGGGCTATTTCACGCCGATCGACAGCCTGGTCTGGCGTGCTTTCGTCTGGCAACTGGGCCAGTGGGAAATCATCTGGATCGCCTTCTTTACCATTGCGACCTATCTGAACGCCGGTTGGCTGCGCGAGCAGGTGTGCATCTACATGTGCCCCTACGCCCGTTTCCAGAGCGCCATGTTCGACCGTGACACTCTCATTGTGTCCTACGACGAATCCCGAGGTGAACCGCGCGAGCGGGGCAAACGCCGCCGTGATGAACAGGCCGGCGACTGTATCGATTGCGAATTGTGTGTGCAGGTCTGCCCCACTGGCATCGATATTCGTGACGGCCTGCAATACGAGTGCATCACCTGCGCGGCGTGCATTGATGCCTGCGATAACGTGATGGACCAGATCAGCCGCCCGCGCGGCCTGATTCGTTACACCACAGAAAATGCACTGCAAGGGCAGCCGTCGCGGCTGTTGCGCCCGCGTTTGCTCGGTTACCTGGTGCTGCTGGGGGTAATGACGCTGTTGCTGGCCGGGTCGCTGGCCACGCGCGTGCCATTGGGGATTGATGTGATTCGCGATCGCGGCCAGCTGTATCGCATGGCCAGTGACGGGTTTATCGAAAACAGCTACCAGCTGCGCATCATGAATCGCAGCCAGCAAACCCGGACGCTGGTGATCGGCCTTGACGCACCAGCTGGTTTGCAATGGCGATACGGTGAACAGCATCTGGTGCTTGAACCCGGCGCCAGCCGCATCTTGCCGGTGACGCTCGGTTACGACCCTTACCAGCAGCACCTGAACTCGACTGCCATACGTTTTACTCTGGAGGATGAAAGCCATGCGCGATATGTCCGTGCGCGGGAATCCCGCTTTATCGCCCCGCGCGACTGATGCCCGGCCCTGGTACCGGCACGCTTTTGTATGGCTGATTCTGGCGATCCTGGCCTGGTCGGTGGTGGCGGGCCTGACCCTGGTGTATGTGGCGGTCACCAACGCCGACGATGTGGTCAGCGATACCTGGTATCGCGACGGTCGCGGGATCAATCGCGATATGGCTGCCGAGCGCATGGCTGAAGCGCTGGCCATTCGCGTGCTGGTGCGCCGCGACGGTGACGCGCAGGCACGGCTGCAATGGCAGAGTGATACTGAAATGATGCCGCCGGAATCCCTGGAGCTGGCGCTGCGTCATCCGACCATCGCCGCACGCGACGTGACCCTGGCGTTTTATCATCAGGGCCAGGGCGCCTACCAGGCGGACCAGCCCCTTCCCGCCGGCCGTTACATTGCCACGCTGGCACCGGACAGCGGCCACTGGCGGCTATCCCGTCAGTTGATGATTTCAGAAGAATTCGGACTGTGGCTGGATGCGGCTGACGGGAGCCCGCCATGAACAGTGCGGCGCCACTCTGCTGGCATTGCAGCACACCGGCCACCGGGCGCCTGATCCTGGCGGCCACCCCTGACGGTGACAAACCTGCGTGTTGTCCCGGCTGTGCTGCTGCGATCGAAGGCATCCATGCGTTGGGCCTGGGTGACTACTATCGCTTCCGCACCGAAGCCGGACCGCCACCAGACAGGGATCGTGCGGACGACGCCGTGCTGGCGCCCTTTTCGGTGCCGGAGCTGGTCGCGGGTTATCTGCAACCCACCACGTCCGGGGACACCCGTCTGGTCCTGCGAATCGAAGGGCTGCACTGCGCGGCCTGTGTCTGGCTGATCGAGCACGGCCTCAAGCAACTGCCGGGTATCCGTGATGTGCGCCTGAATCTGGCCAGCGCCCGCTTGCACGTCACCTATGACCCTGTGGACACGACGCCGCGCGATATCGCGGCACGGTTGCAACAGATGGGCTACCGACCTGCCCTGCCCAGCCGCGACGGACGTGCCGCCGTGGCCCGCGAGGCGCACCGAACCTTGCTGCGACGTCTTCTGGTCGCGGGTCTGTGCAGCATGCAGGCCATGATGTATTCCACCGCGCTGTATATTGGCACCTTCGATGATGTTGAAAAGGTGTTTGCGGAACTGTTCAAGCTGACCAGTTTCATCGTCGCCACACCAGCCATCTTCTACAGCGGCTGGCCGTTTTTCAGTGGCGCCTGGCAGGCACTGCGCGCCCGCACCCTGACCATGGATGTGCCCGTGGCGCTGGCCCTGGGGCTGGCCTGGAGCGGTTCAGTGGTGGCCCTGGTCAGCGGCGTGGGTCATATCTACTTTGAATCCCTGGCGATGTTCGTGTTTTTCCTGCTGATCAGCCGCTGGCTGGAACAGCGCCAGCGATTGCGTGTGGCCGAGGCGCACAGCCAACTGGCCGACAGCCTTCCCGGGTTGGCCTTGCGCCGTGCCGGTGACGGCTGGCAACCGGTGGCGACGCACCTGATCAACACCGGGGATCACTTGCAGGTTCAACAGGGGGAACTGGTGCCGGTGGACGGCGTGGTCAGTGCCGGGGAAGCGCTGGTGGAGGAAGCCGTGTTGACCGGGGAGGCGGTGCCGGTGCGCCGTTCAGAAGGCGCGCCGCTGCTGGCAGGCACCCGGGTGCTGGAAGGACACCTGGAGATGCGTGCCGAAGGTCCCGCGCGGGAAAGCCGTGTGGCGCGACTCGGGGCGCTGCTGGATGCCAGTGAGGCGGAGGAATCCCGGCTGCATCTTTACGCCCGCGCCGTGGTGCCCTGGTTTATCGCCGGCACACTGGTGCTGGCCAGCTTCACCCTCTGGTGGCATCGGGACGCCGGGCTGGCACAGGGTCTGCAATATGCCCTGGCCGTGCTGGTGGTGACCTGCCCTTGTGCCCTGGCGCTGGCGGCGCCGTTGGCCGTGAGTGCGGCCCGGGCGCGGGCCCTGGCCAGCGGCGTGCTCATTGCCCGACCATTGCAACTGCTCGCCCTGCCGGGCATCGATCATGCCCTTTTTGACAAGACTGGCACGCTGACGACAGGCCACTTCGCGGTGCAGAAGATCGTGCCGCTGGACCCGCGCTGGCCGGAACAGACGCTCAGGCAGGTGGCGGCTTCGCTGGAACATTCCGCAGTGCATCCGCTGGCGCGAGCACTCAGTGCGCTTGAGGAACCACTGCCCGTCATGGCATTCCGTCAGCAGCGCGAGGGAGTATCCGGCGAGGTGCTGGGTGAGTCATGGATGCTCCGTGCCGCGCCGGACTCGGGCAGTGGCGAACCGGGTGTGACGTCCGTGGCGCTTTACCATTGTGGCGCAGCCGATGCGGCGCCGGTGCCGGTCATGCGTTTTGATCTGGCTGACCGGTTGCGCGATGAAGCTCCGGCCGCGCTATCCGCGCTGCGGGCCCTCGGCATGACGCCCCTGCTGGCTTCCGGAGACCAGGCTATGGCCGTCGCCAGCGTTGCCCGTACCTTGCAGATCGATCAGGCCCGCGCCGGGCAGCAGCCGGAGGACAAGCTGGCCTGGATACAGGACCTCCAGGCCCGGGGGCATCGTGTGCTGATGACCGGCGACGGCGTCAACGACACCCGAGCCCTGGCCGCCGCCGATTGCTCTGTGGCGATGGCCGACAGCAGCGCCCTGGCCCGCGACGCGGCGGGCATGTACCTGTTGCGGCCGGATCTGACACTGCTGCCGTGGCTGCACAACCTGAGCCGCGCCACCCGCCGGACTTTGCGTATGAATATCGCCTGGGCACTGGGTTACAACGCCCTGGCGATTCCGTTCGCTGTCGTGGGTCTGATCCCGCCATGGCTGGCTGCCATCGGCATGTCCGCCAGTTCCCTGATCGTGTCATGGAATGCCAGCCGGCTGATGCGCTAGAAAGGAAACCTTTATGGAAATCGTGATTCTGTTGATCCCGTTGGCCCTGATCGTGCTGGGGCTCGCCATCGCGGCGTTTTTCTGGGCGGTCAAACGCGATCAGTTTGATGACCTCGACTCGCCCGGCTGGCGCATTCTGTTTGATGACCGCGACAGGACAAAAGATGAGTGACGGCCTGCTGTTTGCCAGCATCATCCTGATGGCGTTCGCCGGCAGCGCCCATTGTGTGGCGATGTGCGGAGGCATGGCCATGGCCACCACCTTTGCCGTGCCCGAGCACCAGCGCGCTGGACCCTCGCTGTGGCACTGGCAACTGCTGTTCGGCAGTGGTCGCGTGCTCACCTATACCCTGCTGGGCGGCCTGATGGGTTTGCTCGGCGCCACCCTGAGCCTGCCTTCTGCTTTGCAGGGCGTACCATTGCTGATTTCCGCCCTGATCATGGTATTGCTGGCCCTGTACCTGATCGGGCGCAGTGCGGGGCTGCGCTGGGTGGAGGGCCTGGGGCGTCATCTGTGGCGACGCGTGCAGCCCGCGCTCAAGCACCTGATGCCTGTCAATTCACCAGGTCGGGCGCTACTCCTCGGCATGGCCTGGGGACTGCTGCCCTGCGGGCTGGTCTATGCCGCCCTGGCACTCAGCCTGGGCGCGGCGTCGCCGTTTACGGGCGCTGCACTGATGCTGGCCTTTGGTCTGATTACGGTACCGCCGGTGGCCGCTGCCGGGGTGATTGGTGGCAGTTTGACGGCCCTGCGAGGACCCCGTGGTCGTTATGTCGCGGCGATACTGGCGGCAGTGATGGCGGTGCTGCTGGTCTGGCAAGCGCTGGGGCACTCCCATGATCATCACGATGCCGGTCACGCTCACCCTCACTCTCATCACGAGCACTCGCCGCATCATTGATGCACGTCAAAATGCCGGGGCGCTGCCGCTGTCATGATGCTTCCCATCATTTCTGCTGAACGCGCCCACGCCTTGCGGAGGCTTCATGACCGAGTGGAACACCGACCTGATTCGCCGTTACGACGGCAAGGGCCCCCGTTACACTTCCTACCCCCCGGCGCTGGCTTTCCACGAGGAAATCACCGCGCAGGATTACCAGCGGGCCGTGGCCGAGGGCAATGCCGCGCGGCGGCCTCTGTCGTTGTATACGCATATCCCGTTCTGCCAGTCGGTTTGCTATTACTGTGCCTGCAACCGCATCGTCACTGCCAACCGCCAGCGTGGCGCCGACTACCTGGAGGATCTGCTGGCCGAAATGGCGCGGCGTGCCCAGGACATTGACGGGCAACGGCCCGTAGTGCAAATGCACTGGGGCGGAGGAACGCCGACCTTCCTGGACGACGCCCAGTTGACCAAGCTGATGTACCGCACCGCCCGGCATTTCCGTTTGCTGGAAGACGATCGGGGTGATTACGGGATTGAGCTGGATCCACGCACGGTGGATCGCGCACGCATTTCCCTGCTGCGCGGGCTGGGCTTCAATCGCGCCAGCCTGGGCGTGCAGGACCTGGACCCCCGGGTACAGCAGGCAGTAAACCGCGTGCAACCCGTGGAACTGATCCGCCGCACCCTGGACGCCCTGCGCGAATTCGATTTCCGCTCCGTCAGCGTCGATCTGATCTATGGTCTGCCCTGGCAGTCGGAGGCCAGCCTGGCGCGTACGGTTGAGCAGCTGGTGGCGCTCAATCCGGATCGTGTATCACTCTACAACTATGCCCACCTGCCCGCCCGCTTCAAGGTCCAGCGTCAGATCGAGGAAGCCGCCCTGCCCGCACCGTCGGAAAAGCTGCGCATGCTGGCCCGCGCGGGCACCCTGTTCGAGCAGGCCGGTTACCAGCTGATCGGCATGGATCATTTTGCCCGCCCCCATGACGCCATGGCGCGCGCTCAGGCCGCCGGGCAACTGCACCGCAACTTCCAGGGCTATTCCCTGCATGGCGATGCTGACCTTATTGGCATGGGGGTTTCGGCCATCAGCCAGATCGGCACCCTGTATGCCCAGAATCCAAAGCAGATTGACGCCTGGCAGGAAGCGGTTCAGGACGGAGTTGTTCCCCTTGAACGCGGCTTTGTGCTGGGGCCGGAAGACGAGATCCGTCGTGATGTCATCATGACATTACTGTGTGACATGGAACTGGACCTGAGCCGCATCGGCCAACGCTGGGGCCTCAACGCCGCTGATCACTTTGCCGACGAACTGGCCGCACTGGCGCCGATGATCGCCGACGGCCTGCTCTGGCAAGACGGCCCGATCCTGCGCCTGTCTGACCAGGGCCGCCTGCTCGCCCGGGCCATCGCCATGGTGTTCGACCAGTACAGCGGGCATGGCCCGGTGCAGAGCCGCTTCAGCCGTATTATCTGAACCGGTGGACGGTTCCAGTGCGTGAATTTTGCGATAAGGAGGGGTACAGTGACGGTCAGACTGGTTTATTCCGAACATCCGCCGAAAGAAAGGCCACATCCCATGTCTGGTCGCGTTTCCTGTAACGATTGTTCTCTGAGCCCGATCTGCCTGCCCCTGGCAGTGCGGCCGGACGAACTCGAACAGCTGGATAGCATCATCCGCCGTGGCCGCGCCATGAAACGCGGCGAACACCTGTACCGTGCCGCCGACCCGTTTGACGCCGTGTACGCCGTGCGCAGCGGCGCCCTGAAAACCTACTCCGTATCCGAAGAAGGCGAAGAACAGGTCACCGGTTTCTACCTGCCGGGCGAAATCGTTGGCATGGACGGCATCAGCACCGCCCACCATGTGTCTTCCGCCAAGGCCCTGGACACCGCGACCGTGTGCGAAATTCCATTCGAACGTTTCGAGTACCTGTCCGCGCGTATCCCGACCTTGCAGCACCATTTTTTCAGCCTGATGAGCCGCGAGATCCAGGCCGACCGCGAGCTGCACCTGCTGGTCAGCAAGAAATCTGCCGATGATCGCATTGCCGCCCTGCTGCTCTCGATCTCCGCGCGTCACAAACGGCGGGGCCTGTCCGGCAGCGCTTTCCGTCTGCCCATGTCGCGCTACGATATTGCCAATTACCTTGGCCTGGCGGTTGAAACCGTCAGCCGCATTTTTACCCGCTTCCAGCAACAGGGCCTGCTACGTGTCGAAGGCCGCGAAGTGGAAATTCTTGATCGGGGTGGCCTCTGCGGCAATGCACCCCAGGAAATTCTGGAGAAACAGGGATGAGCCAACCGGTTTTCATACTGCTGGATGATCAACTCAAGGCCAGCCAACCGGCGCTCGACAAGGGCCTGCGTATTGCCCAGGGCCTGGACGCTCCGGTGGTCATTGCCGTGAACAGCTTTTCGCCGAGCCTGGTGCGCCGCATCGGCGACGATGAAAACCGCCTGGCCGGCGCCCGTTACGCCGTCAGCCATGCCTGGGAAGCGCGTATCGAGGCCCTCCTCGACGAGCAGGATCTGGATGACGCTGTCCGTGAGGGCATCAGCACACGCATTCTCTGGGACAGTGATCAATACGACGCACTGCGCGAAGCGATTCTGGACGCCGACCCCCGTTTGCTGGTGGTGCATTCCGACGGCCGCGACCGCGGCATTCGCGGTTTGTGGCTGACGCCACGCCACTGGCACCTGATCCGCAAGGCGCCCTGCTCTGTGCTGTGCGTGGATGAAAACGCCTGGCCCGACGAGTTGCCGGTGCTGGCCGCCGTGGACCCCGAACATGACGGCGGTGAACTGACCGGCCTGAATGCCACCATCGTGCGCGCCGCCCGTGACATGAGCGACGCCCTCGATACCGACCTGCGCCTGAGCTACGTCATCGAACACCCGGATGAAACCCTGGTGCTGATTGCCGGCGAAGCCATCCCCAGCTATGTCGGCAATGCCGACACCCTGCGTGATTACTACGCCGAGCGATTGACCACCCTGTGCGACCGCGCCGGTCTGGACCCCGATGCCCAGGTCCTGCTCGAAGGCCGCCCGGCCGAAGCCCTGGCCGATCATCAACAACGCCATGGACCACTGCTGCTGGTCGTGGGCACGGTGCATCGCGGCCCGGTGCGCCGTTTGCTGCTGGGCAGTACCGCAGAAAAAATCGCGGGCAACGCCCGGGGTGATCTGCTGGTCGTGAAGGACGAGAATTTCGAGACGCCCTGGAATATTCCTGACTTCGAAGACGACGAAGATTAATGGTCGGCCTCAGTTCAGTGCCAACGACACGAACGCCACTTCGTAGCTCGTCGCCAGAACCAGACTCTCAGTTGGCTGGAAGTCGTTAACCGGGCTGCGCGTGGTGGCCCTCGGGGGGCGGGTAAAGGGTTTCTGGACCTTCGAGAGGCATGGATGCCGAACGAGAGCCCCCAGGGACGGG
>ERZ869909.1746-NODE-1746-length-16687-cov-4.051114_pt1 | contig 16687 bp, 13 predicted proteins | sample MGYA00520892_ERZ869909 | MGnify/ENA primary metagenome ERZ869909 (study PRJEB32215, sample SAMEA104723947) | bioreactor metagenome | biome: bioreactor; feature: anaerobic bioreactor; material: water | place: China | collected 2015-03-12 ...
CCGTGGATGACGAGGAAGACGATCTCGTGGTCCGTGCTCCAGGAGTCCGCGACGGCGTCGCCGTCGCGGAGGCGCTGCTGGTGTTCAGCGGCGCTGGCCTGGCGGATGGCGGTCGGCACGCTGATGATGACGTCGCCGAGCAGGTTGGGGTCGACGCTGGCGTCCTCGGCTTCCTGGTAGGCGAAGGAGAGGACGTCCGTGGGCTTGTCCTCGCCGCGCCAGTCGCGGTTGAGCTGCTGGACCTCGTCGTCGTCGGTGAGGACGACGGTGAGCTCGGTCTCGTCAGGACAGTCCAAGGCGCCGCAGAGACGCTCCAGGATCGCTGGGAGGGTGTTCGTCAACCGTGGGGTGAGCAGCGGTTCCACCGGCTCCTGAATCACCAGGTCGCGCATCGGGGTTGTCCGTGGGTGGTTCGGAGGCCTGGGGGGCCTCGGGGTTGGGTTCACCGCCGGGCGCGTCGGGTGCGGCGCCTGTGGTGGTGGCGTTGGGCCCGGTGGTGCTGTCACGGCGCTGGCCGCCGGGCTTCGTGGCGGCGCGCTCGCCGCCGGGGTACTGCGGCCGCTGGTGGTACATGGCGTTGAGGCGCTTCATGAAGGCGCGGGCGATGGCGTTGAGGTCCTTGAGGGTCAGGTCGCACTCGTCGAGCTGGCCGTCGGTGAAGGCGTCGCGGATCATGTCGTTGACCCGCTTGCGCATGAGGGCCTCGTTCTTCTCCGGCATGGCGCGGACGGCGGCCTCGATGCCGTCGGCGAGCAGGCAGATGGCGGTCTCGCGGCTCTGGGGGCGCGGCCCCGGGTAGCGGTAGTCCTCCTCGCGGACGCCGTCCGGGTTGTCCTTCTTCGCCTTGTGGTAGAAGGCGCGGATGAGGGACGTGCCGTGGTGTTCCTTGATGAAGTCGATGATCTCGGGGGGGAGGTTGTGCTTGCGGGCCATCTCGACCCCGTCCTTGACGTGGGCCTTGATGACGAGGGCGCTCATGTTGGGCTTGAGCTTGTCGTGGAGGTTCTCGCCGTGCTGGTTCTCGGCGAAGTACAGCGGGTTCTTCATCTTCCCGATGTCGTGGTAGTACGCGCCGACGCGCCCGAGCAGGGCGTTCGCGCCGACCTCCTCGCAGGCGGCCTCGACCAGCTGGGCGACCATCATGCTGTGGTGGTACGAGCCCGGGGTCTTGAGGGTCAGGTCCCGCAGCAGCGGGTGGTTGTGGTTCGTGAGCTCGAGCAGCTTGAACGGCGTGGTGTAGCGGAACGCGAACTCGATGCCGTGGGCGGTCATGTCGACGACGAGCGCGTTGCTCAGCGCGCAGACGCAGGCGGCGAGCGGGAACAGCACGTTGACGACGGTGCCGCCGCCCAGCTGGACCTGGCCCAGGACGACGATGGCGATGCCCAGGACGACCATGGCGCCGCCCACGGTCACGGAGGCCCGGTAGACGTCGCCGCGTGAGTGCGCGGTGCGCACCGCGGCGGCGCCCACGGCGCTCGAGACCAGCGCGAACGCCGCCCAGATCAGGCTGAAGTCCAGCATCACGGCGGTCAGCGCCGTGAAGACGATCCCGTAGGCCAGCGCGTTGCGCATCGTCGTGAGCATCCGGACGACCATCGCGCCGGCGGCGAACGGGAACATCGCCAGCCACACGCCCACGGTGACCGTGTCCCACGCGTCGTTGAGGAACTCCGCCATGAGCAGCGCGAACCGCAGCAGCCCGAGGTTGAACACCAGCACGGTGCCCATCATCGCGACGTCCTTGGTGACCCAGCTGCGACGGGTGGCGCGGGAGTGCAGGGCGAGGCCGCCCAGCATGAGCACCAGCAGCAGGGCGGTCCCCAGGCCGGTCCAGCCGCGCTGCACCCGGCGCGGCGCGGACTGGTTCATGTACTCGACGGTCTCGACGTGCAGCGCGGTGACACGTTCGCCCTCGGCGACGATCTGCTGGCCGCGGCGGAACTCCCGCCGCACGCTGGAGGTGGGGATCGCGTCAGCGGCGGCCGCGCGGGCCTCTGCGGTCGCCGCGGCGTCGAAGGAGGTGTTCGGGACGACGAGCGAGGCCCCGATCGTGCGCAGCGCCTGCTCGATGCGGCGGTTGCCCAGCCCCTCGAGGGCACCGGACGGCCCGGTCTCGATGTCGTTCCGTGCTCGGCTCAGGCGCCGGAACGCGGTGGCAGGGTCGACCTCGTCGACGTGGCCGTCTCCGGTGCCGGCGTTGTGGCGGCGGCTGACCCGGCTGGCCATGCCGTCCTCGGACGCCATCACCTCATCGGCGACAACGGAGGTCGACAGCGCGGACTCGACGAGGCTGCGCAGCGCGAACGCGGCGTGGTTCGTGAATCCGTTGTCGGCGAGCGGCTCGCACAGGTCGATCGGCAGCGTCGTCGGCGCGCCGATGTCGCGCAGGAACGCCTCCCAGCGTGGTGGGCGGCACAGCTCGGCGCGCCGCTCGGCGTTGCTCAGGACGCCGGGCTCGACCCCCTGGGCGCAGCTCTCGGTGTTGCCGCTGCCGGCCGCCGGCGCGTCGTCGCTCCCCTCGGGCTTGTCTGCGTCGCCGTCAGCCCCCTGCCGGTTCTGCGCGGCCTGGTACAGCGCGCAGCGCATCTGCTCGAACTCGTAGCGGATCCGGCCGCTCACCTCGTTGAGCTGGTTGCGGTCGTAGTTCCAGATGGGCAGCACCCGCAGCGCCGCCTCCTCACGCTGCCGGTTCGTCGCCGGGTCGCTCACCCGGGCGTACGCGAAGGCGTGCGTGGCGACGATGGTCTCCGGCGCCGGCTGGCCGATCAGCTCCCGCGGCAGGCTCGCCGTCTGCGGGCGGCTCCCGCTCACGACCAGCGCGACGGAGAGGACCGTGAACAGCAGCAGCAGCAGGGCGACCCCCAGCCCGGGAGGCAGGCTGCGCCGGGCCGACGGCGCGTCGGAGGACGGTGCGGGCAGGGTGGGGTTGGGCTGCGTTGTCATGTCGTTTCGCCTGCTTCGGAGACATCGTCCGCGTCGTACGCGGCGATGATGCGCCGCACCAGCGGGTGCCGCACGACGTCCAGCTCGCTGAACCGATTGATCGCGATGCCGTCGACGCCAGCAAGGATCCGCGTCGCCTGATCCAGGCCGCTCGGTGTCCGGCGGTCCAGGTCCACCTGGCTCAGGTCGCCCGTGATCACCGCCTTCGACCCCACACCCAGGCGCGTCAGGAACATCTTCATCTGCGCGCGCGTCGTGTTCTGAGCCTCATCGAGGATCACGAACGCGTCGTTCAACGTCCGGCCGCGCATGAACGCCAGCGGCGCGATCTCGATCACGCCGCGTTCGGTGAACTGCGCGATGCGCTCGGCGTCCATCATCTCGTGCATCGCGTCGTAGAGCGGCCGCAGGTACGGGCTCACCTTCTCCGCCATGTCGCCAGGCAGGAACCCCAGCTTCTCGCCGGCCTCCACGGCCGGTCGCGTCAGGATGACCCGACGGACCTGCCGCCGGTTCAGCGCGTCCACGGCCAGCGCGACCGCGAGGTACGTCTTGCCCGTGCCGGCCGGACCCAGCCCGAACACGATGTCGTGCGAACGGATCCGGTCCACGTACTGCTTCTGAGCGATCGTCTTCGGGCTGATCGTCCGCCCCTCGTGCGTCAGGATCCGGTCCGTCAGCGCCGGCCGGAGCGACGCGTCCGCGTTCGCGCGCAGCGCCTCGACCACACGCCGGACGTCCGGCCCAAAGACCGGGCGACCCGCCTGCGCGATGCCGTACAGGTCCTCGAGCGCGCGGCGCGCCACCTTCACGTCGTCCGGATCCCCGGACAGCGTCAGGCGCGTCCCGCGCGCGTGGATGTCCACCGTCAGCTCCGACTCCAGCAGACGCAGGTGCTCGTCCCGGTGCCCGAACACCATCCGGGCCAGATCCTGGCGCTCCAGGTCCATCGTCTCGGTAATCGGCATGCACTCCGTCGTCGATCAGGCCGCGCGCCCACCCGGGGCCGCGACACGCCGAACGCAGCGCAAGCGTACTCGGCTTGCGCCTTGCGGTCGGCTCGTTTTCGATACAGGGGGCCTGACTGCCCGTGGCCCGACAATCTCCGCCGGGAACACCCGGTCACGTCAAGCAGTTTCACGCGACGGTCACCTCCGGTCCAGCACCATGCCCAACGACGGCGCCACACCGCCCACCCGCCCGGCCCCACCCCAGGGCCTCCCCCCCATCGAACGCCTCACCGCCATCATGGCGCGGCTCCGCGCACCCGATGGCTGCCCCTGGGACCGCGAGCAGACCCACCAGAGCCTCCGCCGCTACCTCGAGGAGGAGGCCGCGGAGCTCATCGACGCCATCGACCAGAGCGACGACGACGCCATGCGCGACGAGCTCGGCGACGTCCTGCTCCAGGTCGTCTTCCACGCGCAGCTCGCCGCCGAGCGCGACGCCTTCACCCTCGACGACGTCGCCACCGCCATCGCGGACAAGCTCGTCCGCAGGCACCCCCACGTCTTCAGCGACGCCACCGCCGCCCACGCCGGCGACGTCGAGGCCATCTGGCAGGCCGTCAAGGACACCGAGCGCGCGCAGCCCAGGGGACCCCTCGACGGCGTCCCCGCCAGCCTGAGCCCGCTCACACGAGCCCACGAGGTCACCCGCAAGGCCGCGCGCACCGGCTTCGACTGGCCCAACCTCGACGGCGTCCTCGCCAAGCTCGACGAGGAGACCGCCGAGCTCCGCGAAGCCATCGCCACGGACGACCCCAACCGCATCGAGGACGAGCTGGGCGACCTGCTCTTCGTCCTCGTCAACCTGGCCCGGAAGCTCGACCTGCGCGCAGCAGACGCCCTCCGACGCGCCACCACGAAGTTCGAGACCCGCTTCCTGCGCAGCCTCGAGATCCTCGCCCAGGACGGCGTCGACCCCACCACCGCCACCCTCGAACGCATCGACGTCGCGTGGGACCAGGCCAAGGCAGAACAACGAGGTCAGTGACGATGAGCCGCAGCACCAACGACAAGGAGCGCGTCATCTTCTCGCGCCCCGAGCTCACCCTCGTCAACGAGACCCTCAACGCGGAGCTGCGCTCCCTGCTTGACGACGGAGAACACATCCAGGCCACCGGCGGCTGGATCGACGGACGAGCCACGTTCCGCGCCGCTGTCGCCACCTTCGACCGCTCCCGCGTCCTGCGCGCCGAGTGCGCCACCGCCGTCCCGCCCGACGACGCGAAGGAGCTGCTCGTCGCCCGCGCCGCCCTCGTCGAGTTCATGGCCGCCATGCTCGAGGAGTGGCTCAACACCGAGCGCATCCGCTCGCCCCACATCGAGTGGCGTGAGTACACCTACGAGGGGCGCGAGTTCCTCTACCGCGCCAGCCTCCATGACGAGGCCACGGAGAGCCTCGCCGACCGCTGGCTGCGGGAGCATGGCCTCGACGAGCACGGTGAACCGCTGACTGCGGACGCCGGCGCCGGCGCGTCCGAGGACGACACCCCGTACCATGTCATCGACGCCACCGCAGACGACGACGAGCCCACACGGCACTGACGCCGCGCCCGGCCCTGATGCCACGCCCTGCGCCGACGCCGCGTCCGGCACGGCGTCGCCCGCGGCCTCCGCGCGCCACCTCGGGCGATGAAGTCCGCGCGAAGCAAGTGCGACGTCCGCGCGAAGTCCGCGCGCAGACCTCGCGAACAGCGCACGAACAGCGCGCGAAGTCCACGTCCGCACCTTGCGCGCAGCGCGGAGTGCGCTACGGTGCCAGCACCGCCTCCTTCCCCGGCCGTACACCGGGGGGCACGATCGCAGGGGCACCCCCGGATGAGTCCGTCGACCTACGAATCGCTGGCTGCCTACATCCTCACCGTCGACAAGCTGGTGCTGGGCTTCCTCCTGCCCGTGAACCTGCTGCTCGCCGTTGCGGTGGTCGCCCTCGTGACGCGCGAGCGCAAGCCGCTCGAGGTCATCGCGCTGCTGCTCTTCGCCTGGGTGCTGTTCTTCAGCGCGACGGTGGTCCTGTTCGACTTCATCCTCGACAAGCCCTTCATGCGGCTCGAGGTCGTGCAGTTCCCGTGGCTGTACGGCGGCGGCGACGAGGTCACCGGGGGCCTGGGCTGACCCCGCGGCTTCGCAGCGCGTTGCTCGAGCGCGCGCGCGAGTTCGTGCCGGCTGCCGCGCTGGGCGACGACCCGCTGGGGCTGGTCCATGAGGCCCACCCGTCAGACCGGGAGCTCGTCGCGCACCTCGCCGCGCCGCTCGCCTACGGCTCGGTCGCGCTGATCCGCCGCGCCATCCGCGAGGTCCTCGCCGTCCTGGGGCCGCGGCCGACCGACGCCGTCCGCGCGATCCGCCCCGGGGACTTCCACGCGGCCGCCCCGGCGTTCGTCTACCGCATGACCCGCGCGGCAGACGTCGACGCCTACCTCAACGCCCTCCGCGTCCTGCTCCAGCGCCACGGCACGCTCGAGGCAGCCTTCCTGGCCGGCTACGACCCTGCCCACCGCGACGTCGTGCCGGCCCTCGTCCGCTACGTGGCCGAGCTCCGCGCCGCCGCCCCGGCAGACTCACGCGGCCTGCGCTACCTCACCGCGGACCCCGCGACCGGTTCCGCGACCAAACGCTGGCACCTGATGCTCCGCTGGCTCGTGCGCCCCGACGACGGCGCAGACCTCCACCTCTGGACCGCCATCCGTCCGTCGCAGCTCGTCCTGCCCCTCGACCGCCACGTCGCCTCGCTGGTCCACAGCCTGGGCCTCAGCGAGCGGCGCACCGTCGACTACCGCATGGCCCGCGAGGCCACGGACCAGCTCCTGACGCTCGATCCTGCGGACCCGCTGCGCTTCGACATGCCGCTCTGCCACCTGGGCATCAGCCGCGACTGCGAGCACCGCCCGCTCGAGCACACCTGCGGCCCGTGCGCGCTCCGGCGCGCCTGCCGCTGGGGCCGGGCGGTTCACTCCTCGTCGCGCCCGCGCTCGTCCTCGAGCTCACCCGACATCGGGTCGTTCACCGACGGGTAGCGCGCGATCTCCTGCCGCGCGATCTGCCACGCCTTCTGCACGATCCAGGAGAGGGACCGGTCCTGCCGGTTCGCCTCGTGCTGGATCTCCCGGAGCATGTCCTCGGGAAAGTAGAGGCTCTGCTTGCGCTTGTCCGATGTCGCCATGCGGCTCCCGTGGGTTGCTGGGGGCGGTCGACCGCGAGCCCCGTGGGCCCGCTCAGGTGGTCGCTGGTGAGGTGGTCGCTGTGTTCGGTCCGGCAGGATCGAGCGGCTCCGGCTGCAGCCGGTCGCCGGTTGGTGGAGCGGTCAGGGCTGGACGGGCGGCGCCTCCGGGGCGTCATCCGGGCTGGCGGGTTCTTCTGCCGTTGGTGCGATCTCGGGCCGGCCCCGCAGCACGAACCGACCGAACCGATCAGGTCGATGGAACGTCCCGCCGCCCACCGGTGACCAGGCGCTCGTGATCACGCCGCCGCGCGCCGGGCGGTCGTAGCGGTAGAAGTTCACGCGGAGTGATGTGTCGTTGCCCGGGGGGGGGCGCACACCCGGGATCGACGCCCACGGGATCCGCATCTCGACGCTCCAGTACACGTCGCGGTCGGTGCGGTCGTTGAGCGTACCCTGGACGTGGACCGCCGTCTCCATGCCCTCGATGGTGTGCTCCCGCGCCACCGTGTGGTCGCGTCCGGACGCCCGCGGGAACAGGGCGTCGAACACCGCGTTGTTGGGGTTCACCTGGATCTCGAGGTAGTTGCGCCCGCGTCCGCCGCCGTCGATGTAGACCTCGAGGACCTCCTCGTCCCACAGGTCGGCGTCGCGCGTCGTGAGCGTCGCCCAGACGTCCGTGTCTCGCGCGCGCATGCCGATGTACAGGTACTCGTCGTCCCAGAGCGCGCGCGCCCACGTGTCGTGGCCGTCGATCGGCTCACCGGTCGTCGGGTGGACCCAGCGCGTCGTCTGCGCCGCCCGCGCCCAGGCGCGATCGATCAGCCGGCCGTCCAGCCGGATGTCGCCCTCGCGCCACTGGACCTCGTACTCTGCCGGGGTCCACTGGGCGTCGAACGAGCCCACCTGCAGACGCCCGGCGTCATCGGCGCTCGCGGAGCCGACGTCCGTGATCGGCAGCCGGGACTCGCCGCGAAAGAACCCGGCGAGCACGTCGATCCGGCCGGAGGTGAAGCTGCTGCCCAGCGTCGCGCGGACGCGGTCCTCGATCAGCTGTCCGGCAGACCAGTAGGGCGTCGGGTAGTTGCCGCCCACGGCGTCGTGGTCCAGCGTCTGGCGGGCTGAACCCTGCTCCAGGTGCACGAAGATCTCCCAGCGCTCCCGGCTCTCCTCGAGCACGCGCCAGTAGAAGACCAGCTCGACCTCACCGCCCACCTCGACCTGCGCCGGCTCGACGAGCCAGCCCACGAGCTCGAAGCGCCCGTCGAACGTGGCGCCCACCGGGCGCACACCCTCGGGGACCTCGTCGATGATGCTCAGCCGAACCCTCCGCCACTGCTCCTGGGTGAGCTCGGGCACCGGCTCTCCGGGTTGCTGGCAGGCCGCGAGCAGCGTCAGCAGCGCGAGGAGCAGGGCCGCGCACGACGCGCGGGGCGCCACCCGGACGCGACGCTGGGGCGCGGCCGCGCGCGCGGCTACCGCGAGGGCAGGGCGGCTGGCACGAAGGGACGAACGGGAGGTCGACTGGCAGCTGGGCATGGTCGGCTGGCCGCTGGAAGGAGGGACCGGACCTGACTAGCCGACCACGGACGGGACGGCAACGAGGGGACGGCAACGAGGGGACGGTCTCGGCGGCGGGTGGCTCCGGGGGCGGATCCGTCCCGGCACCTCGCTGACCACGGCCACGGCCGCCGGTCGCATTTGACACCGCCCCCCGCGCTGGGTACGCCCGCCACCCAGCCATCACACCACGCGCCCACCGTGAGTCCACCATGCTCGAAGGCATCCGTCGCGTTCACTTCATCGGCATCGGCGGGATCGGCGTCTCCGCGGTCGCGCGCATCGCCATCGGCCGCGGCTACGAGGTCTCCGGGTCGGACGTGCGGCGCTCACAGCTCACGGACGCGATGCAGGAGCTGGGCGCGACGGTGTTCATCGGGCACGCCCCGGAGAACCTCGACGGCGTGGACCTCGTCGTGCTGTCCACGGCGATCCCCGAGCACAACGTCGAGCGCGTCGAGGCCGCGAAGCGCGGCACCGCCACGATCCACCGCTCCGAGCTCCTCGCCGGGTTCATCAGCTCGGCGCCGTGCGCCATCGGCGTGACCGGGACCCACGGCAAGGGCACCACCAGCGCGATGATCACCTGCCTGCTCGACGCCGGTGAGCGCGAGCCCGGCTTCATCATCGGCGGCATCCTCAACAACTACGGCCTCAACGCCCGCTACGGCGCCGGCACCGTGCTCGTGGCAGAGGTCGACGAGTCGGACGGCTCCCACCGCAACGTCCCGGTCCACCACCTCGTCTGCAACTTCCTCGAGGCAGACCACCTCAACTACTACCGGGACCTCGACGACATCATCACGACGATGGCGGACGCCGTCATCTCCTACCCCGCGCTTGACGCGCTGTACGTCAACGCAGACTGCGACGGGAACCGCCGCCTCATCGACATCGTCGGCGACCGCCGGCGCGTCGTCACCTACGGCCTCGAGTCCGCTGACGCCGACTACCGCGCGGAGATCGTCTCCGGCCCCGGCCTGCCCATCCGCTTCAACGCGTCGCGCCACGGCGAGCCACTCGGCGTGTTCGAGCTGCCCATCCCCGGGCGCTACAACGTCGTCAACGCGATGGGCGCCATCGCGGTCTGCGACCGCCTGGGCGTGCCCGTCGAGGCCATGCAGCGCGGCATGGCCGGCTTCCTGGGCCTCGAGAACCGCTTCACCATCCGTGAGGCGGACGGCGTCTTCATCGTCAAGGACTACAACAGCCACCCCACCGCGATGCGTCACGTGCTCCAGAACGCCCGCGAGCTGGGTGACGGCCGCATCATCAGCGTCTTCAAGCCGTACCGCTACACCCTGATGAACTACCTGAGGGACGAGTACGCGACGGCGTTCGTGGGCTCCGACGAGGTCGTCATCACGACGATGTACGCCGCGAACGAGGACCCGATCCCGGGCGTGAGCACGGAGTCCTTCGTCGAGATGCTCCGCGAGGGTGGCCAGCGCGTGACGTGGCTCGAGGACCAGGACACGGTCACGGACCACCTCGAGGCCGGCGTGCGCCCGGGGGACGTCGTCCTGTTCTTTGGCGGGGATGACTTCTTTCGCATGGCAGACGCCTGGGCGGCTCGCCGGGACGAGGCCGCGGCGCGACGTCGCTGAACGCGCCGCGCTGCGTTCGTCAGCGCTCCGCGCGGTGCTCCTGATCGCTCCGCGCTGTGTTCCTGAGCGCTCCTCGCGCGGTGGGCCTGAGCCCGCGCTTCGTCAGCCCGGCGCCGGCCCGTCCACCCTGCAGCCGTGGTCCCAGCGGCGCTCCAGCCGAGCGATGAGCTCCAGCCAGAGCTCGCCTCTCGCCTCTGTCATCGCCGGCACCTCGCGGATCGCCGCCTGCACGAGGCCGCGAGCGGCTTCGAAGTCACCGCCGCGGATCGCCTCGCGGATGGGAAGCTCCACCGGCTCCAGCCCGCGCGGCGCCTCCTCACGCCCGATGTCCGCCCGCACCAGCTGGTAGACGAACACGACGTCCAGCCGGTGGCTCATCGAGCGCACGTGATCCCGCACCGGATCGTGCAGCGGCTCCAGCGACGCGTCAGCTCGCAGCAGCTCACACATCTCGTCGTAGAGTCCGGACAGCACCTCCGGCGTCACGCGCGGCATCATGCGGATTCGCAACGAGACCAGCACGACGATCGCCAGCACCGCGACCATCGTCAGCGTCATGTGCTGCGCCCACTGGCGGCGGTTCGCGCGGTTGCCCCGCGCAGCGCTCGGGTCCGGGGGGAGGGTCATCGGGTGCTCACGGGTTCACGACGTGGGTCGGCGCCCCGGACAGGAACGCCTCGATGTTCCCGGCCGTCGTCGCCAGCAGCCGAGCGCGCGCCTCGCGCGTCGCCCAGCCGGTGTGGGGGGTGATGATGCAACGCGGCGCGCCCAGCAGCACGTGGTCCGGCGGCGGCGGTTCGCTGCTCAGCACGTCCGTCGCGTAGCCACCCAGCGTGCCCTGATCCAGCGCGCAGCGGATCGCCTGCTCGTCCACCACCGCGCCGCGCGCCGTGTTGACCAGCCACGCCGTCGGTCGCATCAGCGCGAGACGATCGGCGCTCATCAGGCCGCGCGTCGCCTCGGTCAGGGGACAGTGCAGCGACACCGCGTCCGCCAGCGCCAGCGCCTCGTCCAGCGGCACGCGGTCAGGCCGCGCCGGCGCGCCGGGCACGGCGGCCGCGATGACCTTCATGCCCAGCGCCTCCGCGATCGCGGCGACGCGCCCGCCGATCGCGCCGCGCCCGACCACCACGAGCGTCTTGCCGTCCAGCTCCACCAGCGGGCGCTGCCACCACGCGAACGTCGACGACCGCGACCAGGCCCCTTCGTGCACCGCCGCGTCGTGCCGGCCGACGCCCCAGGCCAACTCGAGCAGCAGGTGGATCGCCAGCTGCGCCGTCGAGGCCGTCGCGTACCCGGGTACGTTGCACACCACCACCCCGTGCGCCTTCGCGGCTCGCACGTCCACCACGTCGAAGCCCGTCGCCAGCACGCCGATCATGCGCAGCGACGGACACGCGGCGAGGACCGCCTCGTCGATGCGCACCTTGTTCGTCAGCGCGATCGTCGCGCCGTCGAGGCGCCCGGCGACGTCTGTCGCGGTCGTCGAGCGGTGCAGGGTCAGCGAGCCGAGCCGCTCGATCGGCGACCAGTCCATGTCGGAGTCATCGGCAGGCGCGGAGTCGAGGCAGACGATGCGGGGGAGAACGGCCATCAGGTCAGCTCGGGGCAGGGCGACGTGGGGAACGCCGGGGTCACTCGGGCGCCGCGGGCGCCTGTCGCTCGCGGTCCGGCGCGGCGGCGGGATCGGTCTCGGGGGGTGGCTCCGGATCAGCGGTGCCGCGCCGGTTCGCCGGCGTGAGCTCGGCGACGAGGTCGACGCGGTGGCAGCGCCCCAGATCCTGGAACTCGGTCGGCTGCAGCGCCACCGGCTGCCCGGGCGTGCCGTCGGGGCCCACGGTCCGCAGCTCGATCGGGTCGGAGAGCCGCCGGTTGCGCAGCACCAGCGGCGTGCGGCCGCGCGGCGTGTCCAGGTGGCCGGTCACCTCGACCAGCTCGAGGCCCGGCGGCGTCGACGTGACGACGATGGTGTTCGGTCTGCGGAAGTCGAGGAACGTCCACGCGATCAGCGCCGCGAACAGCGCGCCGGCCGTCACGCGCCACAGCAGCAGCGACGTGCGCAGGCTCAGGTTCGTGTCCGGCGCGGTCAGCGATGACACGGCCGGGCCGGGCAGCCGGGCCCGCGCGTCGTCGTCGAGCTCGACGCTGCCATGCGCGTCCGTGTGCTCGCTGCGCGGGCCCTGCGCGCGGCCTGCCGTGCCGCTCGCGGCCTCCAGCTCCTCGAGCAGCTCGCGGGCGCTCGCGTGGCGCGCCTCCGGCTCCAGCGACAGCGCGCGGTCGATGATGCCGGCGACCGGCGCGCCTGCAGCCGCGAGCTCGAGGCGGATGCCGCTCAGCGTGTTGGCCACGCCGTCGCTCGTGTCGCTCGGCGTCACGAAGTACGGGTGGTGGCCGTTGAGCAGGTGGTAGAGCAGGCACCCCAGCGCGTAGACCTCTGCCTGGGGAGACTCCTCGAGCTGGCGTGTGCGCTCGCTGCCCATGCCGGCCAGCACGCTGCTGCGCCCGTCGTCCGCCTCGGCAGCGTCGCCGGAGTCGCGGTAGACCTCAGGGGGGATGTGCCACATGAGCTCGATGTGGCGGCGCCCCTTCATGATCGTGATGTCGCGCCGGTAGAGGACCTCGCCCAGCCCCAGCAGCGTGGGCTCGCCGCGCTCGTCGAGCCAGATCCGGTCGACCATCGGGCCGCGGTGCGGGTGGCCCTGCTCGCGGCAGGTCTCCAGCGCGCGCACGACCCCGCGCACGACGCGCAGCGCTGCGTCCAGCCGCATGGGCCCGTGCTCGGCGAGGTGCTGCACGGCGAGCCGACCGCGCGGCAGCCGCATCACCAGGCACACGTTCGCCGCGCTCAGCTCCGCGGTGTCGATGATGTCCGGCAGGTGGCGCCCGCGCACCTTGCCGGCGACCTTGAGCACGTTGCCCATCAGCCGTCGCTGGACCCGGGTCGTCATCTGCAGGCGGATCAGGCCATCGAGCGAGGCGATCGTCACCGGCAGGTCGAACAGCGTCCAGCGCCCCTCATGGAGGGTCGTCAGCGGCCCGCTGTGGCTGACCCGACCCACCACGTACTCGTGGTCGATCGAGATGATGCTGCCGTTCAGGTCAGACGGGGAGCTTGGTGCCATACGGCTCGGGCGGTCGGTGCGGGAGCGGTGCGCGGCTCACCTAAGCACGGCACGGGGGGCGAAGCAACCGGGCGCGGCGGGCGGGGTGGGGCGCGGCGATCGGTCGCCGTGGCGTTGTGTGGTCGCCCCTCGCCGCTGCCTGGTGATCAGCCGCCGCGGCGTCGCGCGATCGCCCCGGGTAGCCGTCGCCGCGCGGGACGGGGCGTCGTGGCGGGACCGTCAGGGCAGCGCCGGTGATGGCCGGGGTACGGCGCTGGTCACCGGCGGGGCGCCACGCCCGCCAGCGTCCGCGGCGTGAGCCGCCGCGCGCTCAGTAGCCGGCGGGGGCGCCGCGCTTCGAGGGGTCGCTGGCGGCGTCCCAGCCACCCTCGCGACGCCAGATCGCCTGGACGGCGGCCTCCCAGTTCACGTGCTGCACCTCGTGCCCGTAGCTCTCGAGCCCGCGGATGGTCTCGTCGTCGAAGCCTGCGTTGACGAAGACGAGGAACGGGAACCACTGGTGGTGGACGCGGGGCAGGGCGACGGCGGTCTCCGTGTCGACCTCGCCGCGCAGCAGGTGGAGCAGGACCTGCAGCGTCGCGGTGATGATGCGTGGGCCGCCGCTGCCGCCCAGGGTGCCCACGAGGGCGCCGTCGGCGTCGAAGACCAGCACCGGGGTCATCGAGCTCAGCGGCCGCTTGCCGGCCTCGATCGCGTTGGCGTCGCTGCTCAGCAGCCCGAAGACGTTGGGCTGGCCGGGCTGGGGGGAGAAGTCGCTCATCTCGTTGTTGAGCACCACGCCGGAGCGCATCCCGACGACGCGCGCGCCAAAGAGCGTGTTCACCGTCGTGGTCAGCGCCACGGCGTTGCCGTCCGCGTCGACCACGGACAGGTGGGAGGTCCCGCCGTCGTCGCGCGGCGGGCGGATCACGCCGTAGTCTTCCGGATCGAGCGTACGGGCGGGGTTGAGCGCGTCGCGGATCTGCTGGCGCCGCTGGCCGGACAGCAGCCGCTCCGAGGGCACGCTGTAGAAGCTCGGGTCGCTCATCCAGATCGCGCGGTCAGCGAAGGCGTGGGCCAGGGTCTCGGCGATCAGGTGCAGCGCGTACGGGGCGATCGGCGAGAGCCGCTCGAGGGCGTAGCCCTCCAGCACACCCAGCGCCTGGAGCAGGACGAGGCCTCCGCTCGACGGCGGCGGGAACGACACGACGCGGTGTCCCGAGACCGTGCCCTCGAGCGGCTCGAGCCACTGGACGCGGTAGTCGCGCAGGTCGCGCATCGACAGCACGCCGCCGGTGCGGCGCACGGTCGCGACGAGGTCCTGGGCGACGGCGCCGCGGTAGAACCCGTTGGGGCCCTCTGCGGCGATCGCCGTCAGGGTGCGCGCCAGCGCCGGCTGCCGCAGCGTCTCGCCGGCCTGAACCCAGCGGCCGTCGACCTGGTAGAGCCGCGCGAGGTCGCGGTGCTCGTCCGGGTTGATGCGCGCCAGCCGGTCGGGCAGCAGCTCGCCGACCTCGAAGCCGTCGCGGGCCAGCCGCACCGCCGGAGTCACGACGTCGCGCCACGGCAGCCGGCCGAACCGCTCGTGCAGCGCGTGCAGGCCGGCGACCTCGCCGGGCACCGCGACGGCGAGGCCGCCGTGGAGGAAGCGCGCCCGGTCGACCTGCCCGTTGACGACGTACATGTCGCGGTGGGCCCGCTCAGGGGCGGTCTCGCGGAAGTCCAGCGCCACGGTCTCGCCGCTCGCGGCGTCGTGGTAGAGGGCGAAGCCGCCACCGCCGATCCCGGAGGCGAAGGGGTTGAGCACACCCAGCGCCAGGGCGACGGCGACGGCGGCGTCAGCGGCGTTGCCCCCGGCGGCGAGGATGTCCGCGCCCACCTGGCTGGCGATCGGGTGATCAGCCGCGACGGCCGCGGTCGGGTAGACGGCGGCCCGCGCGGGCGTGGTCACCAGCGGCTGCGTGAGCAGCGCGCTGGCGAGGAGGAGGGCGGCGCCCAGTCGCAGGCCGCGTCCAGTCATGAGGTCACCCGGTTGCCGTGCTTGCCCGGCACGCGCGGCGCGTGACGCGGCAACCGACGTGCCCGGGCGGGTTCAGAATGCCCAGTAGAAGCGTGTCTGCAGGGTCGTGGCCGGCTTGGCCGTGCGACCCTCGCCGTCCACATAGGTGCTGCCGGCCGCCTGGCCAAGGTACTGCTCGATCCCGCCGAACCGCGGACGACCCGCGACGGCGTTGAACGCGTTACCCGGCAGGAACAGGCCCACCTGCAGGTCCACCCCGTAGCGGGGCTGGCGGTAGAACGCCATGATGTTGCCCTCGACGCCGTAGAAGCCCTGGCCCGACGGCGTCATCTCGCGGTTCATCGCCATCGCCGTGATCAGGTCCAGACGAATGCCCAGCGAGTCGTTCTGCTTCGCGAACAGGTCGTACTGGAAGAACGGGTTGATGTACGCCGCGTTCGTGACCGTGCCGATGATCTCGCGGAACATGATCATGTCCACGAAGTAGTTGCGGTCGAAGTGGAACGCGCTCAGGCGGCGGTCGTTGAGCGGGTTGATCCCGTCGTTCGCGCCGAACCCGGGGTTCGTCGCGTCGCCGCTGCGGCCGGTCGCGAAGCCGGCGTTGAAGCCCGACGCGAAGCCGAAGTTGATGTACTCGAACTCCAGCGCCGCAGCGAACTGCTGGATCCGGCGCTCGAAGTCACCCGTACCCAGCTCTGCGACCGAGCCCGCCGCGTACTCGACGGTCCCCAGCATCGCCGCGAACTCACCCTCGAGGCGGATCCGGCGGCGGTCGCTCGGCTCGTACTCCAGGCGGAACCAGAGGTCGGGCACGAACATCGTGGCGCCGCGCGGCGTGAACGAGCAGGTGGCCGGGTCCAGCGGGTCGAGGCACTGCGAGCCGTCAAGCCGCTGGTTGCGGAACATGAAGTACGCGCCGTAGTCGAACGCCGGGCGGTTCAGCTCGCGCAGCGTCCGGTTCCGCGCCCCGATCTCCTCGGGCGTCTGCGGGCGGCGCGCGATCGACACCACGAAGCTCCGCGCGTCGTCGTACTGACCCAGGTCGCGCGGCTGGCCGAACCCGTCGTCCGGCGTCGTCGCGCCGGACAGCGTGTAGTCGTACGCCAGCATGATGTGGTGGCCGAACAGCTCGGTCTCGATCGCCGCCCGGTCCACGTAGTCGCCGTAGTCGCAGTCGATGCAGCCGTGGCCGGCCATCGCCAGCCCGCGGCTGCTCACGCGCCGCTCACGCAGCGCCGAGTACGAGCCACCGCCGTTGAACATCATCCCGAGGCCCCAGTCGTTCGCCA
>ERZ869909.1747-NODE-1747-length-16678-cov-17.757123_pt1 | contig 16678 bp, 7 predicted proteins | sample MGYA00520892_ERZ869909 | MGnify/ENA primary metagenome ERZ869909 (study PRJEB32215, sample SAMEA104723947) | bioreactor metagenome | biome: bioreactor; feature: anaerobic bioreactor; material: water | place: China | collected 2015-03-12 ...
TCAGTATTTTAATTTACTAAATTTTCTGCTTTTTTCTTTTAAAAAAATTACTTTTTTTATATCGAACTCACGTTAAATTATCAGATTCATTTCTCCTGATTTTATATACTTTTTTATGGTACAACAATGTAATCACCAGGACACCAAGTGCCAAAAAGATCATTATTATTGTACCAATCCACAAAATCAGTTTCAATCCCGCTTCATTTTCCATACCCCGAAAATCATAAAAATTCTTAAAATTAATGTAGCCAGTACATTTATGACCCAGTAATCATATATATAAAGGCTCTCGCTTTTAAAAATAAAATTACTCAATAAAAACAGAAAAAATGTACTTGAGTAATAAATAATAAATCCGGAAACAAAATAAAAATCAACACTTTGCCACAAGTTGATCACATCGGTTTTGTCAAACAGGTTTTTGAACCATAGACCACACCCTGCAAAGACAAATAGTATTATTGGAATAGCATTTATATTTATGGTTTTTAAAGCATTGTCTTGATCCCAATATAACAGGGACAGGGTATAAGTTGCCCCAAAAAGTATCAAAAAAGAATAAAGAACCGCTTTATAACGCACCGGTAATGCCCTATAAAAGAAATAATAAAGGGCCATGAATTCAAGTAAATCATATAGTTGAAACCAATATGCTGTAGGTTTTCCTAAAAGGATGGACCCAACATATTCATACACAACAGCTATTGCGGTAAGCCATACAAAAAAGATTACCGGCTGCCGTCTATCAAATGCCCTCTTTTTAAAAAGCAATACCATTAATGGTATGACCCCAATAAACAGGGCAATGTATAAGATAGTAATATTCAATATTATTTATTTATCAAAGGGCTTGATTTGGGACAAATAGTGGGGCAAAGTATCAACCTTTCCAAAATCACACCATCAGTAATATCCTCTCCCTGTTCATCCACCCCAACCAACACAAGATTTACAGTATTGGTGTCATTGTCATACCCGTTGTACATGCGAATGCCTATACAGCTCTCCTGCTCCAGGATAAGATTTAGTTTGTTGGAGCCTGCAAAAAAAGATTTGACCGCTTCAGGATTATCAATTTGAAAAGAATGTGTAAACTCGATTGCTTCATCAAGTGAAATTACGGCACTTTTGTTTTTGTCTAATGTCATGAGAATTTCTATTTATATATTCAACATACAAATATCCTGTTTAGATTTTAAAATATCAATGCGGGAATTCCCGTATTTTAAGACCTGAATATGATCTTTTGTCATATTGGCACTGTTTTGGATGTTTAAATATAGTTTAGGATACAAACTGTTATAAGGTAAACTAGACGTAAAAACTATCATTTTTAGCTAAAATTTTTGAAAAAATACGGGAATTCCCGCATTGACTTTTTCATTTTTATTTTTGACCTTTGGTACATCACTCTTTTGGAGTTTTCACCATCCAATAAATTACTTTCCTTCTTGGAAGAAATAGAATGGTAAACCCCCGACCCTCATTGCACTTGGCTGTTGGTGTTCAGTGCAAATAAGCTGAAATAATAAAAGATAATTATAACTTTTTCAGATATGCATTTTTTTACAGAGCCTTCATCTTTAATTGAACAACAACTGTCGAATGCCTATGGGCCGTTGTTAAATACATTTTCTGTTTCAGCGACATTTAATGTTTCATCGGTAGCCAAAATATTTGCTTGTCAAGATGCTATGATGATTATTCAGCCTTATGTTGATATAACAACTGGTAATATAAACAATGATTTAGTAAACGTTATATTAAAGCCAGTGCAAGGACTGAAAATCCCCTTTAGTTCTGTGAAATACTATATTTATAAAGGGGTAGCTAAAAGCAGTTTTATTGATGGTATAGCAATTGTTCCTGATAGTTCCACTGATAAAACAGAATTTATAACTAAATTTTGGCAAAGATGGAATCAATATAAAATAGATACAAATCAACCAGGTCTAACAGATCCAACACCTCAAAGTTTTGGTTTTGATTTGTCTTTGGCTGATACAATTTTGTTGGAAGAAATTTATAATAGTGCTGAAAGTAATAATAATGTAATCAATGATTTACAAGCTATAAAAGTTTCAGAGGGAGAATGGATAGGTAATATTTTGACTACTAACGAGTTCAATTTTGAAGTTATAATTGATATAGACCATTTGGTTTTGGATTTAGGATATGTTAAAAAGTCAAAGCATATAATTGATATAGATGGTTTACCCTCTTCCACCCCACAAGAGTTGTTTATAATTAAAGCCGAGAAAGAAAAGATTTTAAATTATATTGACCCTGCTTCTCTTTTCGGAATGTATTATGATATGGGAGTGAAAATATCTACTTATTCAGGAGCAACAAAAAACACGGTCACAAAGTATAAGGAAGATATTTATTTGGAAATATTAAATAAGTTTTATACCAAGAATAATGTTTATATGGATATTCGTAGTGAAAGAGGATATTCTTATAATTACTATGATAATTATGATTTTGTTACTATAGAAGGAGGAGGGACTAAGCATCAAAATATTCAATTCAAGGGCTATTCAGATTCCAATTATCTTTCAGAAATATATGGATGGCCAACGGGAGTACTATCACCTGATTTATCTATATGGCCAATAATCATCTACACTTTTGATGACGACAGAATAAATCTGAAACTTCGTATTGATGACAATGCAAAACCTCTCTTATTCATAGAGGATTATAACCTGATGGGAGGTATTAATAGCAAAAAATTTTTGACAGACCCAGAATTATTGCAAAATTCCGTTGATGGATGGACTGATGTAATTACACTTTCTGTACCTGTGGTAGAAGTAAATAACGAAAAGAAGAATATCGCTTATCACATCAAATTACAATATTTTAGACAAGAAGATAATCCGGCTTCACCTAACACAGTATTAAGATCAGAAAATTACTTGGATAGCGCTTTTGGAGGTATTCATATGCCCGCACTTAATATTCCTACTGCTTTCCAGCACATAAAAAATAGTAAATATAATTTTGTAAATGGAGGCAGCTTTTCATATGTAGCTGATAATGGTATTTATCAGGATGATACTTTGATTTTATTTTATGCAGATAATATTTACCCATTAATAAGTTCAGGAAGTGTTTTTCCTAAAGTAGATATAAACAAAGTTTCTTATAACCCCATAGTGTCAAGTCCTTTATTTAGACAGGATTTATTATTTAATAAATGGGGAATAACTGAAGGATCCACAACTATTGATATTTTGGAAATAGTTGGGTATAATAAAACTACACAACAAGCTACTCCCACTGAAGATTTACTTTTCTTGGGGCTAACCAAAACAGAATTAAACACTTTAGATGGTCTAACAGGAATATCAGATTTACATCATAAATATTTTTTGTTTGAAGAAGTTTTTGATGCTTCTGGAAATCCTTTAAAGGATTCTATAACGAATACTGTCTATAAAAAATTCAAATTGAAAGTACAAGGACTTGATGAATCTGGTGAAGTACAAATTGTAGAACCTGTAGCCGGAAATGAAATTTATATATATGGTTCTTCCCATTATATGTTATGTTCCAAAGATTTTGCTGCTGCTGCTAATATTGACAGATTATTACCTGATCCGGGAACTTTTACTGAATTTCAAAATTCCAAACATATTCAATATGACGCAAATGACCTTATGGTTACCTCCCTATTTCCTACAGGTAATATCAACTTAGACGATAGTGGTTTAACATTTTTTCCTTCTTCGCCTCGAACTTCTAAAATAGATGCCGGATTAAATGGAGAGTTTTACTATCCAGTAGATTCTCCAGGAAGTAGCGAAATAAGCATTAGGTATTCACAATTCCCACTAATAGTAATTTGTCATGGTAATGGACAGCGGTACAGTGATTATAAGGAATTATCTACTCATTTATCTAAAAATGGATTTATTGTTTTAAGTATTAGTTGCCTAAGAGAATATCCCGGACATATATTTCAACCATTAATATTCGATGCAACTACTTTATTAAGCATATATAATATTGATTTTTTTATTTCAATTAGAACACCTGCATTCCCTGCAAACTATCACATAGTACATCCTGATTTCGACGATCCGACGCGAACATATGCTGATACAATTTATGTATATAATAATGACCCTGGAACACCTATTAATTCCGAATATGGATATCAAAAATTAACAGTTTTGACTGGAATTTATGACCAAACATCATCCCCAGAATTATATACAATAACCTCCGAAAGGCTACTTTCTTGGGAAAAAGGGATTGATTTTGATATAATTTTAGACTCTTCTGGTAATCCTGAGAAAATCAATTTCTTATTTAAAGTAGGAACTCATGGGATGTCCATTTTAGGGCGCTCAAATATGATATATCCACATATACAAATAATTAGAAAATATTTTGAAGATAAAGGCTGGGGTAATAAAATTGAAAATAGAATTGGATTAATTGGACATAGCCGTGGTGCTGAAGCTGTTGTAAGATGTGCAACAGACATTTCAGATAGTACTTTGATTCAGAGAGTGGATATTACAGCATCTCCTGATCCAAGAACAGGACCTGATTTATGGAAGTATGTTCCTATTGATTTGTTTGATATAAAAGCAGTAATATCATTAGCACCAACCGATGCCTGTAAAGATAAGATTAATCAATTAGATGAAGAAATTCCATATTATATTTTGTATGGCTCTATGGAAGGAGATGTGGTTGGTTATCGAAATCGAAATGATATTACTACACCTGGTACATTTCATAATAGAACATCTGGATTTTCTATCTATGATAGAACTCTAAATGATACTGAAAAATCCATGTCTTTTGTTTATGGAGCAACGCATAATGGATTTATAACCAATAATTCGGATTATCCTAGTACACCATTTGATTCTGCTAAACAAAAATTAATTGCCCTTGCTTATATAAATGGATTTATGAGAACTTATTTAAAAAGTGAAAATATCTGGCGGGCTATTTTTTATGGGGATTATATACCTAAATCTACAATGTCCGACAAAATATATCCCCAATATCAGAATATGGCTACTCCTCCATTACCATCCAGTAAATGGTTGATAAACTTTGAAACTTGGGGTACTTCTCCTGATATTAAATTTAATGGAGCTTCGTTACCTTTAAGCAATATATCAGAAGACGATTTAATTCTTTTAGATACGCACACTCCACACGATACAATAGGAATAAAAATTACAATACCAAGCTCAAGTGTCAATACACTTACTTTTGAAATAGCTACGGGTGGTAAGGATATTAGTAGCTATGATTTTATTAGTTTTAGAATTGGACATGTAGTAGATATAGTAAGTGGTAGTTATATTGATTTAAGTAAAATCGAAGTAAAACTAAATTCTATTGGAAGTAGTGGTTATCAAAGAGTTTTAAACAAAGTTATACCTGAACCAGATTTAAGACCAATATTTAGAGGTATGCAATTAACAAAGTCAGCAATGAATACAGTTCGACTAGTACTCTCTGATTTTAATATTAATGGAGTAGATTTAACTAAAGTAACATCATTAGAATTGATATTTCCTTCGCATACTCGTGATTATGAGGTATTAATGGATGATATAGAATTTACTAACTAAAGCTTATTTAGATGAGAGTGGTTTTATTCATATTGTTAACCTTAAGCAGCTACATAATGGAAGCACAGGAAAAAATATCAGGTACATATTTACCACAGCAAAATATTTTTGTAACGGAAGATAAAACTTATTGGGTAGAAGGCTTCCAAGACAATGTTGCTAAAATTTCCAAGGATGGATATTTAGGTTTAATAAATACTACCGGCAAAATTGTAGTGAGACCAAAATATGATAAGATTTACCCTTTTTATAATGGTGTAGCGATAATATGTCTGAATAACAAGTACGGAATTATTAATAAAAAGGGGAAAGAGATATTACCTCCTACCTACGGCTATATCAATGATTTCAGATCTGAATTAGCGTGGTTTTATGATGAGCAATCCAAAGGTTGGGGACTTCTTAATAATAAAGGAATACAAATAGCCCCGCCAACGACCCATTCCATTTCTAAATATCAAGGAAAGTTTTATTACTATGATGATTTTGACAATAACGGAGGTCGGACACTAATCGACCAATCAGGGAAAATAATATTTGTTATTCCGAAAGATGAATTTATTAAGTTCCCTAATTATTTTAATGACAAGTTTTTTAGAGGTAGATTCTATTATTCATATAAAACATCTGTAATTCGTGAAAAGGAATTTTTTGATGAGAGAAGAATAAATAGAGAATTAGGGATTCCTTTTGATGAAACCCCACCCAATGATATTTTACTATACTTTAATGAAGGAAAATCTATAATACCTAAAATGATAGGTGATAAGCTCAAATTTGGATACATTGATGAAAACGGAAAAGTAACGATTCCCTTTGAATATGAAGATGCCCACATTTTTATCAACAATTTAGCCTGTGTCAAAAAAGAAGGTAAATGGGGAGCTATAGACAAAGCGGGAAAAACAATAATTCCTTTTAAATATGAATATTTAGAAAGTACAAGATCTGAATATTTCATATTTGGCAAAAATGAAAAGGTTGGTATTATTTCTAAAGAAGGGAAAGTAATAGTAGAGCCTAAATACTTAGCTGCTAAATATCTTTTTGGAAGTTTCTTTGGTTTTTTGAGTCAAGAGTTGACATTTAATAAAAATAATAAGTTTAAAATTGAGGATTATAGTGATTATTATTCACGTTTCATAACGCCACATCCTTTGTATGACAAATGGGGGGTTGTAGATATAGTGAGTAAAAGCACTATTCTTCCTTTTAACTACAACAGTGTAATAAAGGTAAATAATAATTTTGGTTTGGGAATCAAATACGAGGAAATTATAATTAAACAGGCAGAATCTAATTACATTGAAGGTCTTGTTATTCAGCATACCGCTATGCCAAAAGAACCGTCTATTATACAAGGTACTAAACACAGCACTATTTTTAGTGAAAAGGGTATGGGAAAAACGTATTTATCTATTCCTGTTATTAGTATTTCACAACAGATTGAGTACATACCTCCATTTCTTGAAACAGAAGAATACTATAGTTTTTTAGGAGCTTACATAGATAATACAGGAACAGAAATTCAAGATAGTTTACTTCTTGAAAAATTGAATAAAAAGAGAATAAAAAACCAGACATACAAATATATTATAGAAATCACTATTGGATATAGTAATTATAAATTGATGCTTACTAATTATCAAGAGCAAAATAAGAGGAAAATAAAAAAGAAAATTTTAGATTTTAAACTTTCTGATTATGATGATGCCTATTTAGGAAGTTCAGGAATTATAGTAAAAAAAAATGGTCTATTCGGCTATTTAGATTTAACAGGCAAAATGCTTTTACCAATTTCTTACTCATTTATGAAAGAAACAGCCTCTGGGATATTAAAAGTGTCTATGGATAATGAGTCATTTTATTTAATTGATAAAAAAGGGAATATTATAAACTAATAAGAAATGAGTTATACATACAAAATATCAGAAGCATTAACAGAAATCAATAATGAGCTATATAAAACAATAGAAATTAAAATATTTTCTATTGATAATAAATTTACAGTGATGAATACTCCTTTTGTGCTAAAAGTAGAAGACAATGTTAATGAGGTTTTTGCTTTTATGGCCTTTACGTCTGGAAATGAAAAAGAGTTATTTACATATTTTACTGTAGATGCATTTACAAATTTTTCCACCAATTCCGATATAAAATTTGGTTACGGTACTGAACTAATGAATATAATTGGAAATGTGAACATACAAGATGTAATACCACTTCCTAGCATCCTTGAGAGCATTCCTCACGAAATAGCAGACAATGCCTGGCTTCAAAGCGTACAATAAACTCTAAAAATCTAAGATTATGCCAACAGTTCAAAAATATTATCCTCCCGTTTCAGATCTGATAGATGCAACAGCTCTTCCGGGTGATTTACAAGCTGTGGAAAACCTCTTGCAACAAGGAGTGGATTTTCTTTTGGGTCACATCTATTATAAGGATTTAGTTGTGGAAGTTTACAAAGCTGGAGATACTAAATATTATAGTTTAGTTATTCTTACAAGAAGTCTTAAACTTCCACTTTTGGCAGATATTAATCTTGTGTTTTTTCATGGTTCGGAAGCTAATCTATCTGAATTTCCAATTGTTTTTGAATGGAGCTGGCCAATCTTTAAGTATATACCAAGGCTTGAAACTCAAGGTTTTTCCTATACACCGGAAGCATTTTTGGACATCCTGATTGATTTATCAGAAATTAACGATAGACGGGATTTTTTCAATCAGGTTGTATCGGTTTTTCTAGATGATGGTAATGATTCCTATATAGAATTTTTAGATAATATTTCTTCATATCTGTTCATTTATGAAAATGGAACAACGGAAGTTTTAGATGAGATACAGAATATCGTAAATAATATTGATATAATTAAAAATGAATTAGAAATACAGCTAACAGCAACCAACCTGTTTACACTACAATATATTTATGAAAATTATGAAACCAATAATGTGCTAAATAACGCCGTTGAAGCCATAAACCAATCAATAAAAACTTTAGATAAAGAATATGATGTTCAGATAAATATTTATCGGGATGTTCTAATTAATCTACTGGTAAGTTTTTCAAATCCGAATGAAAAATTCACTCGTTTGTTTAGGTTATTCAGGAATTGGATGGCAGACATTGACATGGATGATATAAAATCATTCTTAATCCCTCAGTTCTCTCTCCAATTGAACAATATAAACATGGGACTGGAATTCCCACGAAAATGGCTGGTACCGGTTTATACAGGAGTTGAACCTGTCAGTGGTTTAAATATCAATGATCCATTACCAGAGCCATACCAAAGCACATTGATATTTAATGTTGGTAGTTTGATTTATTCAACTCGTCAGGGTTTTAAGTTTGAGAATCAATCCAGCTTTACCTTTAAGCGTTCCATGATAGGAAACACAGGGCTTCTCGTTGAATTTTATGACCTGAAAGTTGATATGAGTGAGTCCTACAATATTCCTGAAGCCATTGCAGATGGTCGCCCTGATAATTTTCAAGGAGTATATGCAGCTGAAGCAGCTATTACTTTACCATCGAAATGGTTCAATAATGTAGATAACACCACCTTACAAATTGTAGGAAGGAATTTATTAGTAGGCACAGGAGGCGTTTCAGGTACCATTGCCTTGGAAACCGTGGGCGGACAACCCAACAACGGGGCGGTATATATGGATTTGGAAATAGGCAAATGGAAAGTAGGTTTTAATTCTTTTGATCTTACCTTTAAGCAAAACAGCATTATAGAGTCCAATATTGCTGGCCGGATAACGCTACCTAAACTCAAAGATGATAATAATGAGTCTTATGTTTATCTCAACGGTCACCTTAACGAGGTAGGAGATTTTAACTTAACTGCCTCTAGTCCGGGTGGTGTAGAGTTCACTTTGTTCAATTTTGTCACCTTCAATATGCTTACATTGGAACTAGGCCGTGAAAACGACAAATTCTACATAGGTACTTCCTGCCAAATTTGGTTTCAAAATCAGGTAATGGCAAAACTTATCGGCGATCAAATCATTGAAATTCCACGGCTAAGGGTTTATGACAACGGAACTATTGAAATCGTAGGTGGCAACGGCTTCCTGCCCCTTAATATATCCCTGAATCTAGGGCCTATTGAAATGGCCGTGACCGGGGTGCATTATGGTTCCACGCAGTTGGAGTATGGTAATGATATGCGGAGGTACAACTATTGGGGCTTTGACGGTGCCATTAGCATAGACCCGCTTGGAATTGATGTGCGTGGTGATGGTATTAAGTACTACTACACAGTAGATAATGATGAAACTGATGAAAACGGGGTGCCTAAATATACTGGTGGGGATTCCTTTATCCATATCAAAACTTTGGAAATTGACCTTGTCATTCCGGGCACTGCAAGTCCAGAAAGTGCCATTGCCATCATCCACGGTATGGTGGCGTTACCAGACCCGGGGGAATCACCGGAATATATCGGAGAAATATCCTTAAAACTTCCCAAAGCAAAGATAGCCGGGGGAGCTGCTATGCGGTTACAGCCCCGCTACCCGGGGTTTTTAATCGATGCCTTTATAGACCTGCCGGCACCTATTCCCATTGGTCCGCTGGGGATATACGGTTTCAGGGGACTGTTAGGGTTCCGGTATGTGGCCGAAAAAGAAGCTGTGGGCTTGGTCTCAGGGCAAGATACTTGGTATGACTATTATGTATATCCGCCTAAAGGCATCCACGTTTCCAAATTCAGCGGCCCGGAACGCACAGGGGACTATACTGCCCCCTTCTCCATTGGGGCCGGTGCTGTATTGGGTACAAGCTTTGACAGTGGCACGGTTATATCAGTAAGGGCGATGTTGTTGCTCTCACTACCAACGTTATTTATGGTAGAAGGAAAGGCAAGTATTTTGAGTGCCCGTTTAGGTTTGGATGACAACAGGGAGCCCCCTTTCTTTGCTTTTGTTGCCTGGGGTGACAATTCCATAGAAATGGGTATGGGTGCTGACTTTAGTGTTCCTTCAAGCAACGGTTGGATCCTTGACTTGTATGCAGAAGTACAGGCAGGTTTCTTCTTTAACTCGCCTTCGGCCTGGTATGTCAATTTTGGCACCAAACAAAACCCAATAAGCGCCCGGGTGTTGACCATAGTAACGGCTCAATCTTACCTGATGCTGTCCGCACAGGGTATCGAAGCCGGGGCACGGGTGCATTTTGAAATAAGAAAGAAATTTGGGCCTGCAAAAGTCCATTTATATGCCTATTTGGAAATAGGAGGTTACATCAGTTTTGAACGTCCACAAATAGGTGGTTATATTGCTGCCGGGGGAGGTATTGATGTGGATATCTGGATTATCGGCATATCCCTTTCCTTAAACGCCCTTTTCTCTGCTGAAGCCGGTAAACCGTTTTTGATATATGCGGAGGTAAAGTTCCGGGCTTGTGTGAAAATAGTCTTTGCTAAAGTATGCAAATCCTTTACCGTAAAAATCAAGTGGGAAAAAGATCCTTCCATAGATCGAACTCCTGTACCACCCCTTCCTTTTTCCGGTGCCAATGATAGGACCGGTGAACTTGTAAAAGGTATACATATGCTCACCAATGAAGCCTTTGATCTGGACTTCTTGGGAATGGGGGCTCCACCGTCTGCCGCACAAATTAACAAAGTAATCCCTCTAGATACCTATATTGAGTTTAAAATAGAAAAAGGACTGGTTCCCGGGGCAGTTTCCGGAAAAATTGGCGGCTACACTTTTGCCCCTGAAAATTGTGTGGATTTGATCCCGCCCCAAAAAGTTGTTCGCGGGGGTCATGAACTAAGACAAGTAAAACACCGGTATTCCATAGAAGATATTGAAATCAAAGCGTGGAATGGCAGCAGCTGGCAAAACTACCATCCCTTTGAAGCTGTTGTTGACCCCATTACCCGTCCTGATGTTGCAGGGCTGCGGGTGGGTTACTGGCAAGTAAAAGAAAAGCAATACGATACCGTCCGTCTTCTGGCAACCACTTCTTTCAGTTATATGGAAGCCGGGGAACCCGGTTGGCATATCCCGGAAGTATATGGACTTACGCCATCCACACTCTACTGCCAGGAAACACTGCGGGTAGAAGACTGTTCCAATGTGTTGAACAAAACTTTAGGAACAAAATATTATCCGCCAACACAATATGCCGGACATTTTATCAATAGCGCCTATTATACCCTGACAAGCCCCACGGGATATGAAATTATTGATGGAAATGTGGTGCCGGTTGACAATGAATGTATGGAAGTTACCAATGCGGACAATGTACACGGGTTTGCAAAATCACTTTCGTTCAACAATTACAACGGCATGGTGATTCTTTTACCTGAAACGTCAGTAAAGGTCAAATTAAGGCTCACTACAAATGCACAGGGTGTTACCATTAAGTATTACAGTTCAGTTATAAATGACGCCACGAGCATTGTTCAATACACATTGGTCCATCAAGAATACAAGACGGCTTCACAACTCAACTCCGTTGTGGAATATGAAAACGAAAGCCAACTTATCAGCAAGGTAGTTATTGAACCCGATGACCCCAATGCCCAAGCGATACAGGATATAATGGAACAAATAGCGGCACTATTTGAAGCCTCTTATGATGAAGCCAAGGGTGAAGTAAATATCACCGAACCTAATGACAAAGAACTATACCACCAATTGCTTGCTCAACTGGAAGAATTGAAAAATTCGGGCTGTACGCAAATAAAAGGAGATTGTGAACGGGACGACAGACTTTGTGAACTTTATGAGCAATTACTTGCTTTGTTTGAAAGTTGTTTTATCTACCCAGTTGAGATGGTTGAAGATCTATTAAAAAATCAAGAATGTTTTAATCAATTTCACAACCTTATCATAGAATTTGACCGGGCAAATCCTCAATACCACCTCATTGAATCTATGGGTGAATTGTATTGGAATTTTGTTGAAATGTTAAATAGGTTAAATGAATTATTAAACGGGTATCCGGGGGGTGTCAATAATGAAATAATCATACAGACATATTATGAGTTTAGGGAGTATGCCATTGCGATACTTGAGTACATAAACCAATTGGGTAATTGTGACTGTGATGACAAACCAAGCCTTAGTTGTACTACTTCCCTTCAGCAAATATGTTGGCTGACCTTGGAAAATCATCAATGGAACGAGACTGTTCCCGGTTCAGAAGCAATTGAGGAAGATTTTGAAGATATGACAGCGGCCTTACAGAAAGCAGCCCAACCTGTTTGGCGACCCAACACCTCTTATTATGTTAAATTCAGGTTGAAAGATGAGGTAGATAACGGAAACAGCAATCCGGGGATATATGATTATTATTATGGATTTAAAACGGTGGGGCCATTGGGTCATTACCATAAAAACCCGGCATCTGGATACATACCCTCCGAGGGCAGTGCTGATGAATACCCTTTATCCTCCTTACGGTCTTATATAGATTACAACCGCTCCTATCCTAATGCAGACGGGAATATCCTGAAAGCAAAACCATTATACTATGGTCATGAACAATGTAAGATTTCAGTATTCTTCAATAAACCGTTGACCTATCATATGTTTCAGGTTTGGCACGAATACCTCAATATGCCTGAATTGGAAGGTCAGTTGCATATAGCAATTAAGGATCCTGTCACTGATGTGGTTATTCCGTATCCGCTTCCGAGTGGGTATAACGAAGAAACAGTACCTCTTCCCATTGGGGACGATATTTGGGATGTTGATGACAATCCATTATTGCCACCTCACATTCAGGTTATAAATAATATGATTGAAAACGGTGAGCTTCCTTGTGAAATTGACCTTGGAAACCAGATTGTCCCTGCAAGTTCCTATTTTACGGTAACACTCACCAACTTAAGACCTCAAAAGCTATACACAGCATTGCTCTACAATGCTTTTGAGGTCACCAACAACAATGTGGTGAGCGAGCCGGTGCATGAATTTGTTTTCCAGACGTCAAGGTACCTGGATTTTGAGGAACAGGTCAAAAGCTACCTGGTGGAGGATGAAGCCGCATTGATTGAAAGACAGGCAGTCTATAACTTAGAACTTTCTTTGGACAATACTGCTGTGACAAAAGCATTGGACATTATCTCTGATCCGGAAAATCAATCAGGAGATCCTTTAGGAAACCAGTTCCAGCACCTTTTTGACAGGGTTCTTGAAGGTGTTTTTGAAATACCACCAAAAGACCCTCCCGTAAGGACTGAATTCCACAAGATAATCAACCTGAATACCGGGGATGTTGTAGCCTTATTGATAAAGAACCCGGAACCATTTAATATCCCGAAAATTCCATTGGAGGTCATGCAGGATATGATTGCCGTAGTGCACGGTACCGGAAATGTGAACACTGCCTATAAAATATTGTACAGTAATGATTACTCACAGGCAATAATTATGCATACCAGTGCCAAGATAACTGCCGGCTCACTTAATTTCAGGTTTAAATATTATACTTGGGACGGGAATCAATATGAAGAAACAGATGATGTTTTGGTAGAAAATATTAATATTAATGATTAAAAAGAAACAAAATGGCTTACGTTAATTTATATAATCCAGCATCCAATGTATATGTACGGCAATTGGTAAGACATGGTTCTTTTACGTACGTAATTGGGTGGATATCCGTTTCTTCTGCCCAATTTTATGTTGCCAAGTTAAATTTGAACGGGGACATGATCTGGCAAAAACGGTTTATTTTTCCCAATACGGTTGTTGGTGGCTGGATTTGGTTCAAAACCCATTTTACGGACATCGTGGAAATGGAAACAGGTGAACTGATACTTTTGGGTTCTGACCAGAATAACTTTTTGCTTATAAAATTAACCGAAGATGGAGACTTGGTTTGGGCGAAAAAATATTATGACAGATCAGATACCCAAATTATATTTACTAACGTGACATCAAGGGCCCGACTTTTCAAATTAAATGAGGAGACCCTTGTCTTAAAGATTACCGAAACCCATTCACAAAATGGAGGGGTTTTAAGGATTGACCATAAATTCCTGAATATAGAACCAAATGACGGCGGGCTTGTCTCCTCCAAAGAAATAATTTCACAAAACCCAATATTAATAATACGGGATGAAGAAGTTCGTGAAGACAATCTCGTCCTTTTTGGGTATAGGGGTGGTAAAGCAGCTATTCTTACCATAGATCCTGACTTAAATATTATACAATCTGTTGGTTTAGCATATAATGGAGAGTTGGGAGGGTTTAACTACTTACATATCTATGCAGTCAGTCCTGTCCATAACGGGAGATATTCTGTAATTGGTTCTTTTTATCATTACGACCCGGAACAGGGTATGAGAAGTGAAGAAGAAGATGGACTGGAATTTACCTTAAATGAAAGAGATGACTCCATCCCCCGTTCTGTACTTGAACACCTCATAGATTTTTCTGAGCCACTTCCCAACCGTTTTACCCGATTTTTTATTGCTGAAATAGAGGGAGATAATAGTCATGTGTTTAATGAAAGACTTCTGGATAAAGATTTCATGGCAACTTATCTTACCATACATAAAAACACAAATGGGGTGTTTTTCAGTATCTCTCATCGGTTATTCAAGCTAAACAGCAACCTAACATTATCGGATTGGGCAAAAACAATCAGGGTTCAGGAACTTAACTCGGCTTATCTCATAGTTAATAAAAGCATAGGAAACACCTTTGATACATATAGTTACCGAGGATCCGGAGGTAAATATTCTGTTGCTTCTACGGCTTTTGACTATAATTCCTGTAAAACAGAAAATTTAGATGATCCTATCAGTTTGATAGGTCAGGAATTTGCAATTGAGGATATTGATATTGATTTGAAAGAGTTTTCTCCAATAGAATATGATGAACCGCCCATAGAGCCTGTTGATTTTGACGAAATAGAAACTGAGGAATTGTGCCCTTCAGACGACCCCCAACCGGATCTTAAGCAAAGTACCATTACTGCCAATCCTTTGATGATATCAGCTGATGGAACCTCGGTGTCTCAAATCACCGTTACATTAAAAGATGCGCAGGGAAATACAATAAACCCAAGTAACAATCATACTGTAGCTATAAACAATGGAGGTATTGGAAGCTTAAGCACTGTCACTAATAATGGAGATGGAACATATAATGCTATATTAACTTCATCTACACAGGTACAAACAGCTACTTTATCTTTCTTTGTAAACGGAGCCGGTCCCAGCCCCAATACTGCAAATGTTGAATTTGTCACAAAAGGAATCCCAATAAGCATTGGCGACAACACGGCTATACAATCACCACACCTCTACATACAAGCTTCCGGTTCCGACGGGGTTGACAGTACCCAAGGAAGACACCTTCGTTGGGCTTTTCGTGGCGTGCTGGGAGAAAAACATTTGCCCAAAGGGGATTATGCCACAAATTATGTCAACTTTAATAAACCAAAGGATTATGTAAGGATATATAAGGCAGCGTATATAAAAAAAACAGTTACTCTTAATCTTCATAAGGATGTTCCACAGGTTGTGGATGATACCAACCACCTTTGGATATATCGCCCCGGTAATAAAGAATTCTATATACGCTTTGGCAATGCCGGGAAGTATAACCAAGTGAGGCAAACGATAAACCCGTTGACCAACCCTGTTCAATTCCTTTCCAATTACGGAAACGAATTGATCGAAGTAGAAAATATAAAAGAGCCCTTTTTTGCAGTAACCTGTAACTTTTCATCAGTGGTGTCTGGCTCACAATTTAAGGTAGAAACGCTGTCTGTCAGTACAAATGCCTTGGTTGCAAACAAAGTAGTCACGAACAGAACGACACGCTCAGGAGCACAACTGAACACTCCTTTGGTATTATTGTTTGAAAATGGGAGGGCAGTAAGATGGCAGATAACCAATGCTGAACTAACCTCTATCGACTTTGAATTTTATTCTGAAACGATAGAAGAGATAAACAATACTTCCGGTTGGTTTGTAATTGGTGATTTCGCCCTGACCCTGGAAGAGGGCACGGCATTCAGCAGGTTGGAGCCATCACCCGGTGACGTTAATGGTGTTTGGCAACGTTTTAATGAAGAGGCC
>ERZ869909.1748-NODE-1748-length-16677-cov-5.028072_pt1 | contig 16677 bp, 15 predicted proteins | sample MGYA00520892_ERZ869909 | MGnify/ENA primary metagenome ERZ869909 (study PRJEB32215, sample SAMEA104723947) | bioreactor metagenome | biome: bioreactor; feature: anaerobic bioreactor; material: water | place: China | collected 2015-03-12 ...
TGTTGGCATTATCATAGCGCGGCTGGGTGGCGATAGGATCGGCTCAGGCTTCGTCGGTCAATCCTTCCAGCAGCTTGCTCAAGAGTTTACTCAATGCCTGCTGCTCTTCGCGGTTGAGGGCGGTGAGCATCCTGGCCTCATTCTCCACGTGGCGGGGAATCATCTCTTCCATCAGCGTCATGCCTTTCTCGGTCAGCGAGACCAGGGTGCCGCGCCTATCCTCGGGGTTGGGCGAGCGTGCGATCAGACTCGACTTCTCCAGTCGGTCCAACCGGCTGGTCATTCCCCCCGAAGAGATCATCAAGGTCTCGAACAGCTGCGTCGGCCCCAGGCGATAGGGCGGGCCGGAACGGCGTAGCGTGGCCAGCACGTCGAACTCGCCGGCCTGCAGGCCGTACTCCTTGAAGAAGGCTTGCAGCCGTTCCTGGGCGAGTAACTGTGTGGTCTTCAGGTAACCCACCACCTCCATCGGCAGCAAGTCGAGATCGGGCATTTCCTGTTGCCATTGGGCAATGGCCTGCTTGACACGGTTCATAGGCAGGTTTATCTTTCCATCAAGATACTTTTCGGCAAGATTCTTTTTGCCATGCTATAGGAGCCGATCATGACCAACTCAGTGACGTCACGCAACCGCGCCGGCTGGTACGCCCTGGCTTGTCTGCTACTGGTCGGTAGTCTACTGGCGCTTTCGCTGGTCGTCGCCAAGCTCGCCGACGATGCCGGCGCGCCGCGCTTGAGTTTCCTGATGGTGGCCGTGACCGGCGCCGGCTTGTTGCTGCTGGCGCTTGCGGCGCTGCAGCGTCAGCCGATGAGACTCGACTGGCGCATCCTCGAGTATGCGCTGGTCTCAGGTGCGCTGTTTGCCCTGCCCAATGCGCTGGTCTTCCTGGCGGTACGCCACGTGGGCGCCGGTTTCATCTCGCTCAGCTTCGCTTTCCCGATCCTCGTGACCTGGGTGCTGGCGGTGGGGCTGGGCATGGAGCGTGTCAATGCGCTGCGGTTGTTCGGCGTGCTGCTGGGGCTGGCTGGCGGGGTGTTGCTGGCCTGGGCCAAGGCCGGAGGCATGCAGAGTGCCCAAGGCTGGGCCGCGCTGGTACTGACGATTCCGCTGATCCTGGCACTGGGAAATGTCTATCGCACCCTGCGTTGGCCCGGCGAGACAGGCGCTGTGTACCTGGCTGCGCTGATGCTGCTGGGCGGAGCGTTGACGCTTGCTCCCTTCGCGCTGGCATTCGAGATGCAGCAGGCATCGCAACTGCTCGGTTCGCAAGTGATCCGACTGCTGCTGGCCGAAGCCATGGTCTTCACCGTGCTCTACATCTTCTACTTCGTGCTGCAGAAGATCGCCGGGCCCGTCTACCTCAGCCAGATCGGCATGGTGGCGGCGCTGGTGGGTACGTTGATGGCCGTCCTGCTGCTGGGCGAGGCGGTGCCACCCTATCTGGGCCTGGCAGGTGTGCTGGTGCTGTCAGGTGCAATTCTGTTCCATCGCGGTGCCGTTGGCCGTGAAACGCCGCGGCTAGTCGCGGCGAAACCCTGAACCAAGGAGAATCTCATGCCCCTTATGGAAGCCCTGCATTGGCGCTATGCCGCCAAGCGCATGAATGGAAGCAAGGTGCCCCAGGGTACGCTCGATACCATTCTCGAGGCAGCCCGCCTGGCGCCCTCGTCCTACGGCCTTCAGCCCTATAGCGTGCTGGTGGTGGAAGACGCCGCACTGCGTGAGCGCATCCGACAAACCGCATGCGATCAGCCCCAGGTCAGCGAGTGCTCGCACCTGTTGATCTTCGCCGCCTGGACGGAGGTGGATGGGCGCCATGTGGATGAGCTGATCTCGCTGACCGCCGAAGCGCGTGGTCTCGACCCAGGGGAACTGGAAGGGTATCGGCAGTCGCTTCGTTCTGCCGTTGCCGGATTCGCCGAGCCGGTGCTGCGACACCAGTGGGCGGCTCGGCAGGCCTATATCGCCCTGGGCACGGCGCTGACCGCAGCCGCGGCGGAGCGGATCGACGCCTCGCCGATGGAAGGTTTCGACCCTGCCGCGCTGGACGACCTGCTGGGTCTCGAGCAACAGGGCCTGCGCAGCGTGGTGCTGTTGGCCCTTGGCTATCGCGATACGACGCACGATCGGCTGGCCGGCATGGCCAAGGTGCGCTGGCCTAGGGAGCGGTTCGTGGTGGAGTGGGGAGGGGCCTGACGGCCCCTTAGACGCTGCCTGCCTTCTCGATTACCAGCACCCGAACTTCGCCGACCGGGCAGGCGACATGTTCGGTGCCCACCGAGGCAAAGAAGATGTCGCCAACCTCCAGCAGTCGGGAGTGCTCGGTACCCTCGCTGCGATAATGCATCTCCACCTGTCCATCGAGCACCACGAAGACCTCCTCGCCGTCATTGACGTGCCAGCGGTAGGGCTGGTCGGTCCAATGCAGGCGTGTGGTGATGCCATTCATGTTGGCGATGTCCTTGGCTCCCCAGGCGTGCTCGGCGGTGAAGTCCCGGCTGCGGGTGATTTCCATGCACTGTTGTCCTTCTTGTTGCGGAAGTTTCACGGCGGCTTCAAGCAGCCGGGTGATTATATTGCAAGGAAACTCATCCAGCGACCACGTTTTCTTAAGATAACTGTGGCTGACGGAAAGCACGGCGATTCTTTATTTATCTGCTATCTTTCATTTTCAATCGGGATGCGTGTTTAGTCGATACATAATAAACGCAATCCCTTATTTATAGCGGATTATTATAATGCTTGATCTATTGCTGCTTCGTAGTTTCGTAACTATCGTCGAGGAGGGGAGTTTCACTGCTGCGGCCAATCGATTGCATCTGACCCAGCCTGCGATCAGCGGGCATCTGCGCCGACTGGAATCACAGCTGGGCAAACCGCTGTTGCAGAGGACGACCCGAAGCTTCCAACTGACGCCGGATGGAGAGAGTCTGCTGAGCTATGCCCGAGCGATGCTGACCTTGAATCGAGATGCCATGGCCCAGCTTTCGAGTTCTGCCGTTCATGGCTGCCTGCGCCTGGGGGTGGCTGAGGACCTGGCCCATGAGCGGCTAATGACGACGCTGAAACGCTTTATGAAGCGTCATCCTCTGGCAGACGTCCAGGTGCGCGTTGGCATTCCATCAGACTTGCTCGCCTCGATGCGCCAAGGACACCACGATATGGTACTTGGTGCGCAGTGCGGTGAGCAGGAGGCTGGCATCTGTCTTTGGCGGGAGCCGCTGGTCTGGGCTTGGGCCGAGGACGAGCCTTGGAAGCTACCGTCACCGTTGCCCCTGGCCCTTTTTCCCGAGCCCTGTCCGTATCGGGAAATCGCCCTGGCGCAATTGGCGATGGCGGGAATCGCCCAGCACACCGCCATGTTGTGCATGAGCGGTGCTGGCATGCGAGCCGCCGCCGCTAGCGGTTTTGCCATCGCTCCGATACCGATCAGCCAACTGGGGCCGGGATTGATCGCTCTTTCATCCGAACATGGGCTGCCATCCTTGCCGGATGCCGAGGTCAGGCTGGTCACTGAAGATAGCGCCGATGAGCAGGGGCTGCTGGCGGCATTGACGGATGCCCTAGTCACCGAACTGGCTCCAGTGCGGGCGGCTGAGACGGCCTGAAGTCATCACCAATCAGACGCCTGACCTGTCGATTCATCGTGTTGTCGTTCGATCTCTCATCAGGCAGCCATGAAGCTGCGCTTACCAGGAGAAACCGCCATGCAATACATGCTGATGTGCTGTATCGACGAGGCACTATGGAACGGCTTGCCCGATGCCGAGCGTGACTCGGTCATGAACGACTACCATGCCTTGATCCAGGAGATGGTCACCAGCGGACACTACCGCGGCGGTGCCCGGCTGCAGTCGGTGGATTCGGCAACGACCCTGCGGGAGAAGAACGGCAAGGTGGTGACGCTTGACGGCCCCTTCGCCGAGAGCCGCGAACAACTGGGTGGCTTCCACGTCGTGGAATGCCGCGACCTGGATGAAGCCCTGGAGTGGGCGAGGCGTATTCCGCCGTTGAGGGTCGGTGGCTCGATCGAGGTGCGCCCGGTGGACCCCGCCTATCGCCTGTAAAGGAGTGCCGTGTCTCTGGACGAGCTCTATCGCCGCGAGTATGGCCGCGTGCTGGCCAGTCTGATCCGTCGTTTCGGCCACTTCGAGCTGGCCGAGGATGCCGTGCAGACGGCCTTCGAGGCAGCGATGGTGCAGTGGCCGGTGGAGGGCTGGCCACCCAATCCGACCTCATGGCTGATCGCCACCGCACGCCACAAGGTGGTCGATCAGATGCGCCATCAGCAGATGCGCGAGCGCAAGAGCGACGAGCTGAACCAGTACCTTTCACTATTGTTCGAGCGTGATCTCGAAGCCGAGCCGCTGGACAGCCTGCGCCTGATCTTCGCCTGCTGTCACCCGGCCCTGGCGCGGCCCGCCCAGGTGGCACTGACGCTGCATACCCTGGGCGGGCTGCGCACCGAGGAGATCGCCCGGGCCTTCATGGTGCCGGTGCCAACTCTGGCACAGCGGCTGGTGCGGGCCAAGGCCAAGATCCGTGACGCCGGCATTCCCTTCGAGGTGCCGGAGGACTCGGCCTTGGGTGAGCGCCTGGAGTCGGTGCTGGCGGTGATCTACTTGATCTTCAACGAAGGTTACGCGGCCAGCTTCGGCGATGACTGGGTGCGCGCCGACCTCGGTGCCGAGGCGATACGCCTGGGGCGGATGCTGGTGCGACTGCTGCCGGCAGAGCGTGAGGTGCGTGGCCTGCTGGCACTGATGCTGCTGCACCATGCCCGCCGCGATGCGCGTACCGACGAGGCAGGGGATATCGTGCTCTTGGAAGACCAGGATCGCGGGCGCTGGCACGCCGATGAGATCGAGGAGGGAAGCGCCCATGTTCAGATAGCGCTGCGTGGCGGCGTGCTTGGCAGCTATGCGGTGCAGGCCGCCATCGCGGCACTGCACGCCCAGGCAGCGACACCGGAAGAGACCGACTGGCGGCGCATCGCCGCGCTCTACAGCCTGCTGTATGCCATCCAGCCCACGGAAGTGGTGGCGCTCAACCGGGCCGTGGCGATCGCCATGGCCGATGGGCTTGAGGTAGGCCTGGCGCTGCTTGAGAAGATTCATCTGCCCGGTTACCACCTGCTGCCGGCCACCCGCGCCGAGCTGCTGCGCCGCCTGGGCCGCCACGGCGAGGCGGTGGAGCACTATCGACAGGCGTTGGAACTGGTGACCCATGGGGCCGAGCGGCGTTTTCTCGAGCGCCGTCTGCAAGAGGTGACAAGGCAACCATCAGCTGTCGATCTTGCGTCCGCCGATTCGAAAGAACCATGAGGCCACTGGGAGCCTGTCGGATTTGAACGATGACCTACCTTCATGACACAGGAGAGATCACCATGAGCTACGTCGATGGATTTGTACTGCCGGTTCCCGAAGGGAATCTCGATGCGTATCTGGATATGGCCCGACGGGCCGGCGAGGTCTGGCGTGAGCTCGGCGCGCTGGAGTACGTGGAGTGCGTGGCCGATGACGTCAAGCCGGGAGAGCACACCTCCTTCCCCCAGAGCGTGAAGCTGGAGCCGGGAGAGACGGTGATTTTCTCCTGGATACTCTACGCCTCGCGGGAGGAGCGCGATCGTATCAATGCCAAGGTGATGGAGGACCCACGCATGGCGGACATGATGGATCCCTCCAATCACCCGTTCGATGGCAAGCGCATGATATGGGGCGGCTTCACGGAAATATTGCGACTTCCTTGAGCCTGACCCGAAATCGCCATGCCTGGAACTGCCCTGTCTGGAACCAAGGTGGAAGCCCAAGCCGACGCAAGGTCGGCTTGGGCTCACGCCTCCTCGTCTCTCAGGTGCTGGCGCGCCTCATGGGCACTCTCGTAGATATGAGGTGCCACGGCGCGCGCCTCCAGGGCATGGCCAAGTTTCCTGCGCATGAAGCCGCTGGTGGTATAGCGGGTGACGCGATGATAGAAACGGTGTTCGAGCTCGCTGACCATGGCCGTGTAGTCGGCGAGCAGCGACTCGTCGATACGGAAGTGGTCGTAGTTGACGACGGCATACACCTTTCGGCTCAGCGGCGCCAGGCAGGCTTCCACGGTATCGCGGATCGTGGCGATATCATTCCGAGACGTGACCTTGAGGTTCTCGAAGTTGATGAACAGGACATCGGCGGTCTCGTCGAAGTGGAAGCGCTGTGCCAATGGCAGCTCCAGTAGCAGCTCCCGAAGGCCCATGGGAGCGGTACGGAAGATGCGTTCCTCCATCAACCTGGGTGGCGTGGGCATCAGCGGTGTGAAATCCATCAGGGCCAGGATGTCGCGTTCCAGGTCGACGCCCGGCGCAATCTCGATCAGTTGTATGCCCGCCGTGGTGAGTTCGAAAACACAGCGTTCGGTGACGTAGCGTACCGGCTTGCCGTCCGCTGCGGCAAGCTGGCCGCTGAAGGTGCGATGCTCCACGTCAGTGACGAACTTGCGCATGCCGCCCTCGGGAAGCCGTAGCGCACCATCGATGATGTCGAGCGCCTCCTTCGTGGCCACGAAGGTACCCATGAATATGACCTTGCGGGCATTCTGGCTGATATTGATGAAACCTCCGGCCCCGGCCAGGCGAGTGCCGAACTTCGAGACATTGACGTTGCCTGAGGCATCGACCTGGGCCATGCCCAGGAAGGCGATATCGAGGCCACCGCCATCATAGAAGTCGAACTGGGCCGGTTGGTCGATGATCGCCTGGGTATTGAGCGCGGCGCCGAAGTTGAGTCCACCGGCAGGCAGGCCGCCGATCACGCCGGGTTCGGCAGTGAGGGTCAGCAGTTCCAGGATGCGCTCTTCGCTGGCCACCGAGCTGATGCCCTCGGGCATGCCGATGCCCAGGTTCACCACGCTGTTGGGAATCAGTTCGAAGGCCGCTCGCCGGGCGATGATCTTTCGGGCAGAGAGTTCCAGCGTCTCGGGGATGGCCATGGGGGCCTTGATCTCACCGGAGAAGGCGGGGTTGTAGGCGGTACTGAAGGTTTGCCAGTGATGTTCCGGCTCATCGCAGACCACGATGCAGTCCACCAGGATGCCGGGTATGCGTACGTCCTTGGGATGCAATGTGCCCCGTTCGGCGACTCTCTCCACCTGTACGATCACCACGCCTCCCGAGTTGCGCACCGCCGTGGCAATGGCCAGTGATTCCAGCACCAGGGCCTCGCGCTCCATGGTCACGTTGCCTAGGGTATCGGCGGTCGTGCCACGCAACAGCGCGACCTGCAGCGGCAGGGCCGGATAAAAGAGGTACTCCTCGCCATTGATGGGCAGTAGCGTGACTCGCTCCTCCACGGTCGTGTCGTTGATCTTGCCGCCATCCAGGCGTGGGTCGACGAAGGTGCCTAGACCCACCCTTGTCAGGGTGCCGGGCTTGCCGGCGGCGATGTCGCGAAACAGGTGAGAGATCACGCCCTGGGGCAGGTTCCAGGCCTGGATGCGCCCTTCGATGGCCAGTTTCTGCAGCTTGGGTACCAACCCCCAGTGCCCGCCGATCACCTTGGCCACCAGCCCCTCGTGGCCAAGATGGTTGAGCCCCCGCGTCTTGCCATCCCCTTGACCCGCCGCATACATCAGCGTGAGGTCCCGCGGCTGGCCGGTCTCAAGAAAGCGCTTTTCAAGCGCGACTGCCAGGTGTTCGGCGAAGCCGATGCCGACAAAACCGCCAGTGGCCACGGCATCGCCATCGCGAATCAACTCGACTGCCTCTTGTGCGGTGACGACCTTGCCTTTCTCGTTGAAGGGGCGGCGGGACAGCAGCGGGTGAGTCTGGCGGTTCATGAGCTTGGCTCCTGTTGTTGTCCCGATACGTTATCACCGGAGGTCACTTGTGGTGATAGCTTCATGGCAGAGTCCGCATCGGGGTGCCATCCTGAGGGAACACCCCTATAGCCGAAAACCGGTATTCGAGGAGGCTTATGAGACTGCCACAGTTCTGGCGCTTCCTGGCGTCGTTGTGTCTAGGCGGCCTGCTACTGCTTGGCGCGAATGCGGTCGGCGCTCGTGAACTCGCCGCCGAGCCTGAAGACATGGTCGAGGTCGAGATTGCCACCGTGGGTATGGCCGGTTTCGGTGGCCCGCCGGTGGTGCTCTTGCGCGAGCCGGGTACTCAGGATGTCATTCCGATCTTCATCGGCCCCAATGAGGCCGGAGCCATTCTGCGCGGCCTGGGCGGTGAACGCGCCCCACGCCCCATGACCCACGAGCTGTTCGGTGACGTGCTCTCGGGCGTCGAGGTGACGCTGGAGCGGATTTATGTCGATGCCATCGTCGACCACACCTTCCTCGGTATGCTGGAGCTGCGCGTCCAGGGTCGGGATGAACCAGTGCGAATCGACAGTCGTCCCAGCGATGCCATCGCCCTGGCACTGTATGCGGGCGCCAGCATTCATGTCGCGCCTCAAGTGATGGAGGCGGCACAGCAGATCGAGTACGAAGGGTTGGATGACCAGGTGGTGGCCGCGTTGGGTATCACGGTAACCCCGGCGGACGACGACCTGCGCGAAGCGCTCGGTCTACCCGACCGTGAGGGCGTATTGGTCAGCGACACTCACGGGCCAGCCGCCGAGGCCGGCATGGAGCCGGGTGCCTTGATACTCGAAGTGAATGGCGAGGTGCCGACCACACCCATGCAGTTTCTCGAACTGGTGCGCGACACCCCGCGGGGCGAAGACGCCCAGTTGCGCTACTGGCAGGAGGGGGAAGAGCACGAAATCGAGCTCTCTACCGATGTGCCGCCACCTCGTGCGGTGCCCCGTGAGCGCCTGCCGCCGCCCGGCATCCAGGCTTGAGTCTATTACGTAACCACCGTTGCCAGACGTGACATCTGGCAGCGGTGGTTATTGGCCCTCTGGGTAGTTTAAAAGGTTTCCCACTCCTCTTCGGCGGAACGAACCTTGCGCGGCTTTGGGTCCATGGCAGGCCGTGGCAGCGCGGCGCGTTGACCCGGCGATGGGCTATGCTTCCGCATGTCCGTTTGGGCGGGGGCGTCGTCCCCCAGGATGAAGGTGCCCACCATTTCACTGAGGTGCTGGGCGTGGCGGCGCATGTCGGCGGCTGCCGTGGAGGTCTGTTGCACCATGCTGGCGTTCTGCTGGGTCATGGTATCCATCTCGGCTACAGCGGTATTGATCTGGCCGATACCGGTATTCTGCTCTCGAGCCCCGGCGCTGATCTCGGCGATGACATCGCTGACGCGCGCCACACTGGTAACGATCTCGCGCATGGTATCGCCAGCTTGTTTCACGATACTGGTGCCCTCGCGCGTGTGGGTTGCGGAGGTATCGATCAGCCCCCGAATTTCACGGGCGGCATCGCCGCTACGGCTGGCCAGGGTGCGCACTTCCTGAGCCACCACGGCGAAACCGCGGCCGTGTTCTCCAGCCCGGGCTGCCTCCACCGAGGCGTTCAGCGCCAGGATATTGGTCTGGAACGCGATGGCGTCGATCAGCTTGATGATTTCCGTGATGCGGCCCGAGGAGGCATCAATGTCGGCCATGGTGCGCTCGACGCGCTGCATGGCGCTCTCACCTTCACGAGCCACCTGGGTCGTCGCCACGACCAACTGATTGGCCTGCTCGGCTGACTCGGCGCTGTGGTTAACCGTGGCAGTGATCTCCTCCATGGAAGCGGAAGTTTCCTGCAGGTTGGCAGCTGCCTGTTCGGTGCGGGTGGCCAGTTCATCACTGCCCCGGGCGATCTCCTCGGCAGCCTGGTTCACGCTGCTGGTGCTTCGACGGACATCGCGCAGGGCTTCCTGCATGCGCGAGACAAATGCGTTGAACTGAGTGGCGAGCTCACCGATTTCATCCCGGCTATCCACTACCAGGCGTCGGGTCAGGTCGCCTTCTCCCTTGGCAATATCGCGCATGGCTTCGGCGGTGCGGCGGATGGGCTGCACGGTTTGACGCACCATCCAGGCGGTAATTGCCGCGACAATCAGAAAGATGAGAGTGCCAAGTAATGCCGAGGTAGTGATGGAGCTGCGCAGTTCATCAGCGGCTCTGGCCTCGGCCCCCTCCATGGCGGCATCGATATCGGTAACATAGACACCGGCGCCGATCATCCAGTCGAACTCGGGCACCTGAGTGGCGTAGGAGTACTTGGGCTCGATTGTATTGGTCCCCGGGTATTCCCATGGATACGCATAGTAGCCACCCCCCTGGCGGGCAACTTCGATCATGTCGCGTATCAAGTAAGCGCCATCAGGTGTCTGTATACCGCTCATATCGGTGCCTTCGCGCTCGCGGCTATAAGGCAGGACGATGTTGGTGCCGTTATATTCGTAAGCGAATATATAATTATCACCCTCAAAGCGAATGGCGCGGAGGATATCAGCAGCGCGACTGCGTCTCTCGCTGTCATTCAGGCTGCGATCCTGCAGTATTGGCTGAATGGCCGTGCGGGCGCTCTCGACGACATCTCTCACGCCGGCCTGGCGAGTCTCGATGAGAAGTTCGCGCTGCTGGGCAAGATTGGTGTGGTTGTCCTGGATTCGCCCGAAGGCGTCGGCGATAACCAGGGCGGCAGTGGTCAGAAGCAATGGAATCAGTACCAGCGCGAGCATGCGGGTCTGAAGGCTAAACAGGAATGAGGCCTTGCTTGGGGGTTCGGTCATTCTGGGATTCCTTCTCACAGTAAGAAAGGCGGGGCTGGGCGGGATGCCAGTGCTTAACTTCGACTGAGAAGGAAAAATCTGTAGATGTCAGATCGCCCCAAGGGTGTGGCTTGATGCCGCGGGCGGATGTGGGGGTTGACCTGCAGCTTGTCTGCACTGGGTAGCAGTAGGCGCCAGCCCTCCCTGGCTGGCGCTGTCTCCTTAGAAGGTTTCCCACTCCTCTTCGGCGGAACGAGCCTTGCGCGGCTTTGGGTCCATGGCAGGCCGTGGCAGCGCGGCGCGTTGACCCGGCGATGGGCTATGCTTCCGCATGTCCGTTTGGGCGGGGGCGTCGTCCCCCAGGATGAAGGTGCCCACCATTTCACTGAGGTGCTGGGCGTGGCGGCGCATGTCGGCGGCTGCCGTGGAGGTCTGTTGCACCATGCTGGCGTTCTGCTGGGTCATGGTATCCATCTCGGCTACAGCGGTATTGATCTGGCCGATACCGGTATTCTGCTCTCGAGCCCCGGCGCTGATCTCGGCGATGACATCGCTGACGCGCGCCACACTGGTAACGATCTCGCGCATGGTATCGCCAGCTTGTTTCACGATACTGGTGCCCTCGCGCGTGTGGGTTGCGGAGGTATCGATCAGCCCCCGAATTTCACGGGCGGCATCGCCGCTACGGCTGGCCAGGGTGCGCACTTCCTGAGCCACCACGGCGAAACCGCGGCCGTGTTCTCCAGCCCGGGCTGCCTCCACCGAGGCGTTCAGCGCCAGGATATTGGTCTGGAACGCGATGGCGTCGATCAGCTTGATGATTTCCGTGATGCGGCCCGAGGAGGCATCAATGTCGGCCATGGTGCGCTCGACGCGCTGCATGGCGCTCTCACCTTCACGAGCCACCTGGGTCGTCGCCACGACCAACTGATTGGCCTGCTCGGCTGACTCGGCGCTGTGGTTAACCGTGGCAGTGATCTCCTCCATGGAAGCGGAAGTTTCCTGCAGGTTGGCAGCTGCCTGTTCGGTGCGGGTGGCCAGTTCATCACTGCCCCGGGCGATCTCCTCGGCAGCCTGGTTCACGCTGCTGGTGCTTCGACGGACATCGCGCAGGGCTTCCTGCATGCGCGAGACAAATGCGTTGAACTGAGTGGCGAGCTCACCGATTTCATCCCGGCTATCCACTACCAGGCGTCGGGTCAGGTCGCCTTCCCCCTTGGCAATATCGCGCATGGCTTCGGCGGTGCGGCGAATCGGGCGCACGGTGCGTCTCACGAGCCAGATGGCGACTATCGACACAACGATGAAGATCAACAGTCCCGCCAGGGTAGAGGCCAGAAGAGAGCGACGCAGCTCGTCGGAGGCCTGCGCCTCGGCATTGGCCATGGCGGCATCGATTTCAGTGGCATAGACCCCGGCACCGATCATCCAGTCGAACTCGGGCACCTGAGTGGCGTAGGAGTACTTGGGCTCTATCGTGCTGGTGCCCGGGTGCTCCCACGGATATGCATAATAGCCGCTGCCCTGGCGCGCGACATCGATCAGGTCACTGATGATATAGGCCCCGTCGGGAGCCTGGACGCCCAGCATATTCGTGCCTTCTCTATCGGGCATGGGGGCAGTGACCACGTTGAGGCCGTCATAGCGGTAGACGAATACGTAGTTGTCGCCTTCGAAGCGAATGGCTCGCACGATGGCGGCGGCCTGCTCCTGGCGCTCGGCATCGCTGAGGCTGCGGTTAAGCAGCACTGGCTGGATAGCTGAGCGAGCACTTTCCACCACGTCGCGCACGCCGGCCTGGCGAGTCTCGATGAGCAGCTGGCGCTGTCGTTCAAGGGAGTCATGGCTGCCCTGGATGCGGGTATAGGCGTCCAGGGTCACCAGAGCGGCAGTGGTCAGTAAGAGTGGAAGCAGAACAAGTGCCAGGATACGAGCCTGCAGTCCTCGCCAGAACGAAGCTTTGGGAGCCGATGTTGTCATATGTCGATATCTCACGGGAGTGCTGGAATAACGGGAGGCAAGCACTCACTAACATCGGCCTGGCAAGGCGCTACTTTAACTCGATTGGCTGCGACCATGGTCGTGCAGTCGGGTCAGGCCCTCCTGGGCAGCAGAGGCGACCAGCCGTCCGCTGTGGTCGAAGATATTGCCGCGCGCCAGGCCGCGGGCGCCACCCGCCCAAGGGCTTTCCATGTCGTAGAGCAGCCAGTCGTTGATTTTCACGTCATGATGAAACCAGATGGCATGGTCGAGGCTGGCGATCTGCAGCTTGGGATCGGGAAAGGCAATTCCGTGTGGCACCAGAGCCGTGGTCAGCAGATTGAAGTCCGAGCTGTACGCCAGCAGGTTGCGATGCAGGGTCGGATCATCGGAAAGCTCGCCGGTGAGGCGGAACCAGAGTCGCTTGCGGGCAGGCTGTCCCGATTCGGCCTCATCTCCTAGATGCAGGAATTCAATGGGGTGTCCCGGAAAGCGCTCCAGGCGAGCATTGGGGTCGCTATCCAGGTTTTCGGGCAGCGTGACGTTGGGCATGGCCATCTGGTGGGCCATGCTCTGTTCGCGGCCATGGAAGGAGGCGCTGCAGAAGAAGATCGGGCGCCCCTTCTGGATGGCGGTGACGCGGCGCGTGGTGAAGCTGGCCCCATCGCGTACGGCATCGACCTGATAGACTACCGGTCGATGAGGATCGCCGGGCCGCAGAAAGTAGCCGTGTAGCGAATGTACCTGTCGCTCGGCAGCCACCGTTTGTGTGGCGGCCGAGAGCGCCTGGCCGAGTACCTGGCCACCGAACAACTGGGGCAGGCCGAGATCCTGACTGTGTCCGCGGAACAGGTTTTCCTCGATCTCTTCCAGGCTGAGCAGGGCAACGAGGTCATTCAGAGCGTCACTCATGGGAGTCCTCAGGGGCGTATCATACGATTGTTTAATAGCATCAGCATACACGGAGTCTGGGCCGATGCGCAGTGACGAGTTCTACATGCATCGGGCGCTGGATCAGGCCCGGGAGGGTCTGGCCGTCGGCGAGGTGCCGGTGGGCGCAGTGGTAGTAGACGTGACCGGCGAGATCGTCGGCGCCGGCTACAATGCGCCGGTATCGTGCCATGATCCCAGTGCCCATGCCGAGGTTCGCGCACTGCGTGATGCGGGTGCAAGGTTGGGCAACTACCGGCTCGACGGCTGCACGCTGTATGTCACCCTCGAACCCTGTCTCATGTGCACCGGGGCGATCATTCACGCGCGTCTGGCACGGTTGGTCTATGGCGCCGCGGAACCACGTACCGGCATGGTCGAGTCCAAGGCCAACCTTTTTGCCCAGCCTTGGCACAATCACCGGGTGGCGGTGGAAGGGGGTGTGCTCGCCGTGCCTTCGTCGAGGCTGCTCAAGGCGTTTTTCGAGGCGCGCCGCGAGAAAACGCAGAATCAGAATGACGCATGTCGGTGGAGCCGCTCATAGGATAGGCGGCACGATCTCGAACAGCTGACCGTCATCAGCGGTGTCCTCGCCATTCATTTCGTTGAGCTGAAGGTACTGCTGCTGGCTGCGATCGACGTAGGTCAGGATCTCGTAATAGCGACGAATATTGCGCACGTAGATGACCGGCTCGCCGCCGCGGGCGTAGCCATGGCGGGTCTGGCTGTGCCATTCCCGTTTCTGCAGCAGCGGCAAGGCTTCGCGGACGTCTTCCCAACGGTCGGGGTCGCCGTCGAGTTGCTCGGTAATGCGACGGGCGTCGTAGAGGTGGCCAAGGCCGACATTATAAGCGGCCATGGCCATGAACAGCCGGTCTTCACCCTGGATCGAGTCGGGCAGTCGATCCTTGATGTGTCGCAGGTAGCGGGCGCCGCCATCGATGCTCTGGGCCGGATCCAGGCGGTCATCGACGCCCATCTCGCCTGCGGTGGGCAGGGTCAGCATCATCAGTCCGCGGACGCCGGTGGGGGAGGTGGCCTCGGGGTCCCAGTGCGACTCCTGATAGCCCAGTGCCGCCAGCAGTTTCCAGTCGAAGCCGGTATTGCGGGCGGCCTCGCGAAACAACGTCGTGTAGTCGGGCAGGCGTTCATGCAGATGTGCGATGAAGACCCGGGCGCCCACATATTCCAGGTAGTCGTCGTGACCGAAATGGCGGTTGACCAGGTCGGCAAGAATACCTTCGTCTTGCAACTGCTGGAGGAACCGGTTGGCCTCCTGCTGCAAGCCCAGGCCACCCAGTGCGGGGAAGGCCCATGCCATGGAGAGTGGCTGGCCGATCGTGAAGCCCCGCTCGACGCCCGGAAAGAAGATGCGGTTGATCCGGAACTGGTGGTCGTACACCACGGCTGCATCAAGGTTGCCACTCTCCACCCGGCTGAGCAGTTCGGGGACCTCGACTTCCGGGGATTCGCGCCAGCCAAGCTCGGGATATTCGGCCTGCAGTTCGCGCAGGGCCCGGTCGGCGCCGGAGCCGCGGATGGTGCCGATCTCAAGTCCAGCCAGACCTTCCGGGTCCTTGACCGGCGGCAGGCCGCGCCGATAGACCAGCACCGGCTGCAGGTCGAGAATCGCCCGGCTGAAGATCAGGCCTTCCTGCGTCGGGTCCAGGGGCAGAGTGGCGGCACCCAGGTCTCCTACCGTGCGCACGGCGTCGATCACGCTCATGATGTGGTGGCTGGCGTCCAGGGTCAGGCTGACATCGAGATGGTCGGCAAAGCGCCGCATCAGCTCGTACTCGAACCCGGTCGGGCCGTGACGCCCTTCATAGTAGGTAGTAGGCGTATTACGCGTGTGCACGCTGAGGAAGTCACGCTCGCGCACGGCCTCGAGGAGGTCATCTGGCGGAGTGAAATGCCGGTAGGGCAGCAGGTACAGCACGACCCCCAACAGCAGCAGGGCAGCAAGGCGCAGGCGGCGCTGCGCTTGTCGACTCATGGGTTCAGGCATTTAGGCGACGATCGGCGATGAGGGCTTTACGATAACGTTACAGGGGGCCAGTGTCATCCGCCGGATTTCGTCCCACCCCCGCTTTCCAGTATCATGTCGGCTTTCTGCGCCGCGTATGCGGCCCCTTCCTACGCTTGCTTCAGAGGCTCCAACGATATGCTCGAACTTCGAGGCGCGCCTGCCCTTTCCGCTTTCCGTCACGACAAGCTGCTGGCTGCCCTGCGCGCGCGGGTTCCCGAGGTCGAGTCCCTGCACGCTGCCTACGTGCATTTCGTCGATCATGACGGTGAGTTGTCCGACGGTGAGCGACAGGTGCTCGATCGCCTGCTCGACTATGGTATTCAGAGCGATGGCATCCAGAGCGATGGTTCGAGAGGCGCCAGCGTCGAAGGGCAGCTGTTTCTGGTGGTGCCGCGTATCGGCACCCAGTCGCCCTGGTCCTCCAAGGCCACCGATATCGTGCACAACTGTGGCCTGGCGCAGATCCGTCGCCTGGAGCGGGGCATCGCCTACCGTGTCGTGCTCAAGGCGCCGATGTCCGAGGCCGCCTTTTCCGCCATCGTGGAGACCCTGCATGACCGCATGACCGAGAACGTGCTGGCCGACGCATCCGACGCTGCCAGGCTCTTTGCCCATCATGAGCCGGCACCGCTTGGCCAGGTGAATATCCTGGAGGGCGGACGCAGCGCCTTGGAAGAGGCCAACGGTGAGCTGGGCCTGGCTCTGGCCGAAGACGAGATCGACTACCTGCTGGCCGCTTTCCAGGAGCTTTCGCGCAATCCCACCGACGTCGAGCTGATGATGTTTGCCCAGGCGAACTCCGAACACTGTCGCCACAAGATCTTCAATGCCGACTGGGTGGTGGACGGTGAGCCGCAGTCGCACTCGCTGTTCAAGATGATCAAGAACACTTTCAATGCCTCGCCGGACGACATTCTCTCGGCCTACAGCGACAATGCCGCCGTGATCCGGGGCAGCGAAGCGGGACGATTCTTCCCGGCACCACTGACCGGCAAGGCCGCCGAGCGGGCCGTCTACGGCGCGCAGCACGAGCCGATCCATATCCTCATGAAGGTGGAGACCCACAACCACCCCACGGCCATTGCGCCCTATCCCGGGGCCGCTACC
>ERZ869909.1749-NODE-1749-length-16653-cov-4.502896_pt1 | contig 16653 bp, 11 predicted proteins | sample MGYA00520892_ERZ869909 | MGnify/ENA primary metagenome ERZ869909 (study PRJEB32215, sample SAMEA104723947) | bioreactor metagenome | biome: bioreactor; feature: anaerobic bioreactor; material: water | place: China | collected 2015-03-12 ...
CGCACCGCTGCCCCGCGACGGAGGGTCGACGTATATCCAGCCGAGCGTGCCGACCTGCAGCCCCATGAACCGATCCGTCTGCAGGCGGGCGAGCACGATGCCGACGGGAGGACCGGCTGCCGTGCCCGGTCCGGAGTCGGGCGCGAGCAGCTGTACAAAGTACCCCTCTCGTTCGGCGTCCTTGGCCAGATCGGCCAGTTCTGACGCGACGACCTCATCGAGTGCCGCGGCGGGTGCCGTTCCGTAGGCGTCACTCCACCAGGCGCGATGTTGCTGGATGTAATCCCGAAGCCAGGCCCGAACAGTTGGCAAGTCCGAGGGCAGGAGGTTCCTGAGGGTAAGTTGAGAGGACATGGGTGGAATAATCGCACGGAATCGCGGTTGCCGGTGGGCGTCAGCCAGAGCGGCGCGAGGGTCACCGTTTAATGCGGTTGGTTTTGCAAACCGGTTCATGCATATGCTACCCGGTGCCTTTCCTGCGGCTGGCCGCCTCGCCCAGCAGGGCTAATGGTCAGGGGAGTAGCACGAAGTGCTTGATCTGATCGCGTGGCTCCGGAAGCACAAAGCCCGATTGTCCCACGGCGATGGCGGGCCGGAAAATAGCGGAGGAACTGTAACGGGAAGTGTAACTGCAGGTTGCTAGGTTCGACGCAGATGTGATTGTGCGCTGGTGAGAACACGGCGGGCCGCTGCAGCCTGGCGATCGTCGTGAACCCTTACGCCAGTGGCAGTTGGAGGTCACCGTGTCTGGAGTCGCTCGCTTCCCCTTAGTTCAGTGCGTCTGTCTGGTCTTGCTTCTGGCCGCATGCGGCGGCAAGAGCGGAGACACGCCGCCGCCGCTCAGTGACGTGGAACGTCCGATCGTTACGATCACGAGTCCTGCAGGCGGAAGTTCTGTAACCGCGGGCGAGCAGGTGAGCGCTACCGGTACGGCCACTGACGACGTTGGAGTGGTCGGCGTTACGGTGGCTGTCGGAGGAGCCACTCCTGTGGCGGCCACTGTCTCGGCGGAAAGCTGGCAGTTTGACTTCACGCCAACGGCGATCGGTGAGCTGACGATAGCCGCCGTAGCCACGGATGCTGCCGGGAACACTGCCACCGCTTCCGTAAGCGTCACGGTCAGGGCTCCGGGCGGGGATGCGTCCGGGCCAGGCGAGCTCCAGGGTTCCCTTGTAGCCGGAACGGGATTCTCGTTCGCCGTACGCGATGACGGAACGGTGCTGTCCTGGGGCCATAACTCCGCGGCACAGGTCGGGCAGGGCGACAACCCGCCGGGGCCGGACTACCTCGAGCCGACGCCGATGGCGGACCTTGAGGGCATCGTGCAGATCGCCGCGGGAGGGATACATGCGCTTGCGCTCAGCGGTGATGGCAAGGTGTACGGCTGGGGACAGAACGGGCACGGTCAGGTCGGCGTTGGTCGAAGGAGCGTGGCCGTCACCAGTCCTGTTCTGCTGACAGGCCTCACCGATATCGTGCAGGTTGCAGCGGGCTATGACTCTTCGTTCGCACTGGGAGCCGATGGCACCGTGTATGTCTGGGGCAACAACGACAGGGGGCAACTCGGCCTTGGCGAATCAGGGTTCGAGAACCGACGGCTGGCTCCGGTCGAGCTTGAAGCGATGAATGGCCGAAAGATCGTTGCTATCCATTCCGGCTCCAGCGCGGACCATGTTTTTGCCCGTGCCGAAGATGGCACGGTTTACGGGTGGGGCCGGAACAGCTCCGGTCAGCTTGGCCTGGGCGATGGCGATGACAGGGATTCGCCCGCTGCGGTGGCGGGCCTCACCGGAATCACGCATATCGCACCAGGCTGGCGTCACACGATCGCCCTGCGCGATGACGGGACGGTATGGGGCTGGGGCTCCAATATCGACTCGGCGCTTGGGCTCGGACCGGACGAGTGGGGCATTGGCGAGTACCGGCGTGAGCCGGTGCAGGTCCCCGGCCTGAGCAGCATCACGCAGGTCGCAGCCGGTGATGCTCACGGTCTTGCGCTCGCGGGCGACGGCACCGTTTACAGCTGGGGCCGGAACTTCAACGGTGTCCTGGGCGTCGGCGACAGGGAATCGCGCTACAGTCCGGTCAAGGTAGAGGCGCTTGCAGAAATCGCAGGAATCATCGGCGGCAACAGGCATGCGTTCGCACTTGGTGCTGACGGGCAGGTGTGGGTCTGGGGACACGGCCAGTTCGGCGAACTCGGGCTCGGTGTGATCAGCAACGAGTATGCGCCTGTTGCGCTCGGACTGCCGGGGGACTGAAGGTGCGGCTGAGTCCCACTCTGGCGCTGTCAGCGCTGCTCCTCCTGGTGTCGTGTGCTGCCAGGGAAGGCGAGAACCGCAATCCCGGTGGTGCACAACCGGCGGCGCCACTGGAGTTTGAGGTCGCTGCTCCCCCGGTAACGGGGCAGAGGCTGCTGCCGTCATTGATCGCCGCCCGGGGTGACACGGTCATCGTGCAGGACGTGAGCACGCTGTTCAGCCTCGATGGCCGCAGGACCTGGGCAGCCTTCCCGTTGAATGCCCACGCGATAAGCCGATGGGAGTTCATCACTGATTCCAGCGGGGTGTTCGCTCGGACCGACGGCGTCCACTACATGGACCTGGTGGCGCGGGAGCAGCGCCGGCTGAACGTGCCAAGTCCCGTCTGGACAGTGGTCGGCGATCAGCTGGTTGCCCTTGAGGAGATCGAAGAGGACGGGGCGATTCGCCCGCGCCTGCATGTACTTGATGCTGCAGATGCGTCTGCCGCCTGGTTGCGGCTGGATGACCTGCCGTTAACTGTCGAGTCTGACCGTACCTACTTGCCCTCGCTGCACCCGGGACACGACGGGACGGTGGCTGTCGTTACGAGATACGGACTCCTGCAGGGGCGCCCAGAGCCTGGGGCAAGCTGGGACTTTCATCCGATCGCTCCGGGGACGGGCCACGGAGTGGTTCTTGGCTGGGCCGACAACGAGGTCTGGGTCAGCCGGAGCGGCACGATCTTCATCGGAGCAGGCGTGACATTCGACAGGGGACCCATCGTGCCGCGCCACCAGGGTGGTGACGACGCGCCGTGGGAGCATCAGGACGATGGAGGCGTCCTGTATTACCGTGACCTGCGGTCGGAAGACGGGGGGCTGACTTGGGAGGAGTTCCTGCCTGTCAGCGTGAGAGAACGAATCACGGGTGGACATGTCAGGGGCAGCATCCAGCGACGTGGCAACGACACTTACCTGCTGCGCGAGGTACCCCTCGTTGTTTCCGACACTGGTCGCATCCAGATTCTGGCTTCATACTTGCCTGACGAAGGAGGGCGGGTACCGCTGGTCGTCTACGAGCGGGCCGACGGAAGCTTCCTGGCCGAGTTCGAGAACCAGCTGGTCACTTTCACACCCGGTGCTGACGCTTGGGAATGGCACAGCAGCATCACCCGGCACGAGACGTTGCGTTTCCTCAGGCATCAGGACCAGTTCGTGCTGTTTACCCAGGCTGATGGCGCCCGAATAAAGTTTTCCAGCGACGGTGGTGACACCTGGTCAGAAGCTGTGGATCTCGGTCGTTCCGGTATCCGCGACATGTTTTCGCTCCCCGACCAGGCCTGGGCCCTGGCGCTCTATTCCAGCTGCCGGCACGAGGTGCTCACCAGCCGTGACTCCTTCGCCAGTTCAGAAGTGTTCATGCACCGAGTGATCGTTTCTCATCCCAGCCTGCCCCAAGGCGATGGCTGGGACTTCTTTCCGGTGGCCATAACTGCCACTGGCGGATTTGTCGGGACGGCCCAGCTGTGGGGCGCGGATCCTAATGTACCGGGCTACCGATGCAAGCTCCAGCGGAAAAGGTCCGTGCTGGTCACCGACCCCGACGGCATGTCTGACGAGCTGGAGCGCGTCCCGCTGGCTGCCAACAGTCGCGGGGACCTGATCTCGCTCTCGTATCTGGGCCGGGAGCACAACCTGGACCGGCACGAAGTGTTCCTGACCCGCAACGGCTCGACACAGCCAGTCTCCCTCGGGTTGCCCGTGTTGAAGGGCAGCGGTGCGGCGCTCACCTTGCGGGGGTTGTTCATGAGGCACCCTGCGGCGGCCAGCATCGACCGCAACGATCGTCTGCTGTTCACGCCTGTCGACGATGGCCCCGCCTATGGCGTGATGCGTTCGGTGTTGCCCATGCGCTAAGGTTCGACTGCTGGCGGGTAGCTGCTAAAGTGAGTGCGTCACATGGCTCGCGAACAACGCCTCGCGTCGCTTCACGAACTGTACGGGTCTGCTTCGGGCGGAGCTTCCAGGCTGGTAGTGCTCAAGGGTTCTGCCGGTCTGGGCAAGAGCTGGCTGGCCGGGCAGTTCCAGCGCCAGCTCGATGCTTTCTCGCCGCTCGTCAACACCACGCCGCTGTTGTACTCGCTGTTGCGCGTGACCCATCCGGTTCTGCATCATGACCGCGACAGTTCGTTGTTGCAGGCAGTCTCGCGTTATCAGCCCGGCTGGCCCTGGCCCGATACAGTCCAGGGAGCGCAGTACGGCGGCCCGGAGAGTGCCGTGCTGGCCATAGCGGATGCGATAAACCGCGCTGCTCAGCGGCAAGGTGGGATGTGCCTGATCCTGGAGGACGTGCACGACTGGCAAGGCGACGATCGCAAGGACTGTTCGCGCCTCTGGCTCAGGCTGATGGCGACGCGTGCGCCGGTATTGCTTCTGCTCACCGCACGTTCGGTCGGAGCGGGCTGGTGGGCGGAACTGGTGCGCAACAGCGTCACGCTCGGCGGACAGGCGCCACTGGAACTGCAGCTCACGGTGCTTGACGAGGGCGGGCAACGCGACCTTACGCGCTCGTTTCTACAGCAGCGTGAGTACCCTTCCGAACTGGATGCCTGGCTGGCTCAGCGCTCCGAAGGTCATCCGCTGCATCAGGTCGAGCTGCTGCGCTTCCTGCTGCAGGGAGGATTGCTACAGGTCAACGATGTCGGCTGGCGCTTTCAGCCGCCGGCGGACCAGCTGTTGCCGGAGAGCGTCAAGCACCTCATGGCGGGGCGGGTTGCCTCGTTGCGAGCCGAGTCCGCTCCCCTGCAGGATCTGGTGCAGCTGATCGCGCTGCTGGACCGGCCTGCTTCCGAAACCGAGTTGCGAACCATGCTTGGCCTTGAGGAAATCATGCTGACGGAGCTTCTGCAGAAGGCGGTATCAGCTGGCGTGCTGCAGGTAGGCTTTCAAGGTGGCGCCGTCAATGTCAGCCTCGCCCATCCACTGTTGGGTCCCGCCTTGCGTGACGCTGCCGGTGAGGCGACTGTTCGCAGGCTGCGTCAGATAATAGTCGATGCGGCCATCGGTGTGGCTGAGCGGGCCAGACACGCCCGGCTGCTGCAGCACAGTCAGGCAGCCAGGTGGACACGCGAAGCACTGCCTTATGCTCTGGCTACGGGCCGGAACAACGAAGTACTTGAGTTGTGCAGGGCACTTCTGCCATCCAGTACGGGTCGGCAGCGACTGGAGTTGCTCGAGCATGCGAGCAGGGCCAGTCAGCGAACGGGTGACCTCCGGGCGGCGCTCGGATACGCACAGGCGGGAGAGAGCTTCGACCTTCAGCTTCAGCGCATGGACCTTCATTCGAACCTCAGCGATTATGAGGCCGCATGGAAGGTGTCGCAGGAAGTCTGTGACAGATGGCCCGCAGAGAAACTTGGGACCGTCTGGTCACAGCAGGTTTACTTTCTGGTGCAGATGGGAAAGATGGAAGCTGCAGTCGCGCTGTCCCGTGAGAAGCTTGCCGACAGCGATCTGACGCCGGTCGAACGTGCAAGCCTGCTGGTGCGGCAGGCCCAGGCCGTCAAGTACGTGGAGGGCTATCACGCTGCATGCGCGAGTTGCGCAGAGGCTGCTTCCTTGCTCCGGTCAGAGGCGCCGGGGTCACGCGAGTTGCTTGTCGCGTTGGGCAACCTGTCCGGTTTCGGCTCGCTCTCCGGCGACTGGCACCAGGCTGAGGCCGCCATACACGAGGCAATCAGGCTGAGTGAGCAACTGGTACTGCCCCATTACATCCCGTTCCTGAACGGGAATCTTGGACTGCATCTCTGGATTCGCGGCCGGTATCTGGAGGCAGAACAGGTGCTGACGGATGGCCTGCGGCTGAGTGAGGCGCTGGAGATGGATTATGTGCGGGGCGTGAACCTGTGGAACTACGGACGCTGCCTGTTGAGCACGGGTCGGGTCGGTGAAGCGACAGAGGCCCTGGCCCGGTCACTGGATCTGGCGGGCGCTTCCGGTCCGGACCTGGCAGAGGCACTGGCGCTGGCCGGCCGGATGGATGAGGCCCTAGAACAGTTGGACGGGGTGGTGAACGAACCGAACTGCTACTCGCATCCGCACAGCCGCGCGGTCGTGTGGCTCTGTGCAGGCCAGCCCGAGCGGGCCGCCACTGAGTTGGCTGAGCACGATCCCCGGGTGGCACATGGGGCGCACCGAGCAAAACACATGTTGCTTGTGGCCCTGACGAGCCAGCTGCTCGGCCGCAGGGAGTCGGCTGTGCACTCCCTGCGAATGGCATCAGCCGAGCTGCGGTCCGGTGAACATGAGCCATTGGTGGCCGAGCTGGAGTTGACCACAGCCCTCCTGGGCCTCGCTCCGATGGCTGCCGCACAGAGGGCGCTGCGCAGACTGGCCGCACTGGGCGCAAGCGGCCACGCGACGCTGTTGCGGCGTCTGTTTCCGGCTGAGCTGGCTGATCTGACACCGGAGCTCAAAGGAGCCGATACCGCCAGCCGTGAACCTTCGGCTGGGTTATTCATCCGTACCTTCGGGGGTCTGAGGTTGCCGCATGGGGAATGGAAGGCCCGTCAGTCCCGCGTGCTGTTGAGCATGCTGGTCGTACGGAAGCTTGGCGGCGAACGCCCCTGTACCCGGGACGAGCTCCTGCAGCAACTCTGGCCGGACTCGGACTCTGACCGGGCGGCCGTCAGCCTGCGCGTGACATTGCGGCGCCTGCGGGACACCATCGGTCCGGCTGCCACCGTCATCCGGACCGAAGGTGGTGAGTTCGAGCTGCAAGGGGTGGTAACCGATGTCGACCTGTTCCTGAAGGCGGTTGCCGAACAGCAATACGAACTTGCGTTGGGCTGGTACCGGGGCGAGTTCCTGCCGGAGTTGGACCACGTGGACGCAGCGATCCTGCGGGAGCACCTGCGCTTGCGGCATCGGTACTGCCTGCTGCAGGTTGCGTGCCAGAGCCAGAAGGAACGTGCGGCAGAGCTTCTGGAAAGGGCATTGGCAGACGATCCACTCGATCTGGAGCTGCTGCTGAGGACGATCGGCATCCTCGAGGACAATCCCAGCAGGCGCTCTCAGGTTGTGGGACGAAGCGTTGAGGCGTTCCGGGCGGAGTTCGGGGAAGTACCCATGGCGCTGGTCGATGAGCTGAAGAAGGTAGGTATCCGAACATGAGCATGGCGGCTATCAGGACTGCTGACCCTGCCTGAAAGCTTGTAACGGACGGCAGGAATGGCAATCCTGTCATGTTTCTGGCTTCGCAGCATCCGTGATGCGGAACGACCTGACCAGCAGGTAGTATGCGGCTAATGATTGTCATCACGGACCTGGACGGCACGCTGTCCGACGCCGAGCACCGCGTTCACCTGATAGAGCGCAACCCGAAGAACTGGGACGCGTTCTTCGAAGCCTCGAGGGACGACGCGCCGATCTGGCCCGTCATTCGTGTGGTGCAGGCACTGCAGGCTGCTGGTCACCAGATTCACGTACTGACCGGCCGCAGTGACAGCACGCGCGAAGCCACCGTCGCCTGGCTCGAGGCGCACGAGGTTCCTTTCGACCGGCTGCTCATGCGTTCCGCTGGCGATTACACCCCAGATGACAGGCTGAAGCGCGACTGGTTCGTTCAGGACTACAAGCCAGAGGACGTGCTGCTGGTACTGGATGACCGCGCCAGGGTTGTGCGCATGTGGCGTGAGTTCGGACTGGTCTGCCTGCAGGTTGCGCCCGGCGACTTCTAGGTTGGGTCGATGAAGAAGTGTGTCATGAGCGCTGTGCGGATGCAGCCAGCTGCTGGTATCATGTTGCTATCCCCCACCCCCGGGGGTGGGATGAAAGATCGAGGAGGCAACAATGAACCACAAGCTGAACATCACCGGCATGACCTGCGGGCACTGCCAGGCGAGCGTGCAGAAGGCGCTCGAAGGCGTTCCGGGAGTGACGAAAGCCGAAGTAGACCTCAGTACCGGTACCGCTGTCGTCGAGGGTGAAGCCGACGTAAGCTTGCTCGTCACTGCCGTGGAGCAGGAGGGCTACGGAGTGAGCCGAGCACAATGACCGCTGAAAGCGCAACCGGAGCCGCGGCGCAGCCGGGAGTAGGGCACCTGCACCTGGATCCGGAGACGCGGGAGGATGCGGTGCGGCGCCTGAAGAGCGCCCGTGGGCACCTGGACGGAATCGTGCGGATGCTTGAGGATCCCGGTGTTTACTGCGTGGACGTGCTGAATCAGGTCAAGGCGGTGCAGGGTGCCCTGGCGCGTGTGAGCGAGGCCGTACTCAGGTCTCACATCCGCGATCACGTGATCACGGCCAGCCAGCGCGGCGATGCAGACCAGATCGTTGAGGAGCTCATGTTGGCCCTCAAGTACCGTGACTGAAGCGGGGACGCTGACGCGAAGTGAAAGGGGCAGAACAATGGAGAGCGTGAACCTGGGCGTGCGCGGGATGACGTGCGCCAACTGCACCGGCAGGGTCGAGCGTGCCCTGAGCAAGGTGGCAGGAGTCGAGGAAGCGAGCGTCAACCTCGCGACCGAGCGGGCAACAGTCCGCTTCGATCCGGAACAGACTGACGTTGCTACGTTGCTGCAGGCTGTGGAGGGCGCGGGGTACAGCCCCGTGACCGAACAGGCAAGCCTATCGGTGGGCGGGATGACCTGTGCGAACTGCGTATCCCGCGTCGAGCGTGGCCTGAAGAAGCTTGACGGCGTGCTGGATGCCAGCGTGAACCTGGCTACCGAGCGCGCCACCGTCACGTTCGTGCCTGGCGTGATCAGCGGCGCGGCTCTGGCTGCCGCCGTTACCGGGGCCGGCTACGAGGTGCGCGAGACGCTCGGCAGCAGCGAGCGGGTGGACGTGGAGCGGCAGGCGCGCGAGGAAGAAGCGCGGGTCTTGAGGCGTGACGTGCTGATAAGTGCTGCATTCACGCTGCCGTTGATGGTTTTCGTGATGCTGCCGATGCTCGTCCCCGCGTTCGAGGCGTGGCTGATGCAGCGCGTGTCCATGCAGGCGATCAACGTGATGTCGTTCTTCCTGGCCAGCGTCGTGCAGTTCGGTCCCGGCCGCCGCTTCTACCGGCCCGGCTGGAGGGCGCTGCGCAGCAGGAGTCCCGACATGAACAGCCTCGTGATGCTGGGCACCAGCGCAGCTTACGGCTACTCGGTCGTCGCCACCTTCCTGCCGGGCCTGCTGCCCGCCGGCACCGCTCACGTCTATTACGAGGCGTCAGCCGCGATAATTACACTGATCCTGCTCGGCAAGTACCTGGAATCCCTTGCGAAAGGGCGGACCAGTGAAGCCATCAAGAAGCTCCTGGGCCTGCAGGCGAAGACGGCGCGAGTAGTGCGCGACGGGCAGGAGATGACGCTGCCCATCGAACAGGTCATCCCGGGTGACGCCGTCGCGGTGCGGCCGGGTGAGCGCATTCCGGTGGACGGACTTGTCCTCACCGGCACGTCGTTCGTGGATGAGTCGATGATCACCGGCGAGCCCATCCCTGCCCGCAAGGGCGAAGGGGACGGCGTGGTTGGCGGCACGGTGAACACCACCGGCGCTTTCACCTTCCAGGCGACCAAGGTCGGGGCCGACACGGTACTGGCCCAGATCATCAGGATGGTGGAGGACGCCCAGGGCTCGAAGCTCCCGATCCAGGCGCTGGCCGACAAGGTCGTCAGCGTCTTCGTGCCGATCGTACTTGTCATCGCGGCCGTGACCTTCGGCGTGTGGATGCTGTACGGGCCCGAACCCGCGCTGACTTTCGCGCTGGTGAACACCGTCGCCGTGCTGATCATCGCCTGCCCCTGCGCGATGGGTCTGGCCACGCCTACCTCCATCATGGTGGGTACGGGCAAGGCAGCCGAGATGGGTGTCCTGTTCCGCAACGGCGCGGCCCTGCAGACGCTTCAGGAGACCGCGCTGGTGGCGCTCGACAAGACCGGCACGCTCACCAAGGGGAGGCCGGAGCTCACTGACCTGGTCACCCAGCCCGGCTTCGAGCGCAGCGACGTGCTCGCGCTGACCGCCAGTGTCGAACAGGCCTCGGAGCACCCGGTCGCCCAGGCGATCGTCGCGGCCGCAACGGCAGCGGGCACCGAGCTGAAGGCCCCCGAGGGCTTCCAGGCGATACCGGGATTCGGGGCGGAAGCACGCGTTGACGGCCGGCTGGTGCAGGTCGGCGCTGATCGGTTCATGCAGCGCATCGGTGTCGACGTCAGCGCGTTCAGCGTCGAGTCCGGGCGCCTGGCTGATGAAGGCAAGACACCGCTCTATGCCGCGGTTGACGGGGCGTTGGCAGCAGTCATCGCCGTGGCTGATCCCATCAAGGAATCCACTCCCCAGGCGATCAGGTCACTGCAGGCGCTCGGACTGCGGGTCGTGATGATCACCGGTGACAATCGCCGGACCGCCCTGGCGATCGCGCGCACGCTCGGCATCGATGACGTCCTGGCGGAGGTGCTGCCGGACGGCAAGGTCGAGGCGGTCAAGTCGCTGCAGGCGCAGGGCGGCAAGGTGGCTTTCGTGGGTGACGGAATCAACGACGCCCCGGCCCTCGCCCAGGCGGACGTCGGACTCGCCATCGGCACCGGCACCGACATCGCGATCGAGAGTGCCGACGTGGTGCTCATGTCAGGCGACCTGCGCGGCATCATCAACGCGCTGGCGCTGTCCCGCAAGGTGATAACAAACATCAGGCAGAACCTCTTCTGGGCGTTCGTGTACAACACGCTGCTCATACCTGTCGCCGCCGGGGTACTGTATCCGGCCTTCGGCGTCCTGTTGAGCCCCATCCTCGCCGCTGCCGCGATGGGTCTCTCGAGCATCTTCGTCCTAAGCAACGCCCTCAGGCTGCGCAACTTCAAGCCGCCGATCGACAGCGCCACCGGCCGGCGGCAGGCGACCCCGCCCCGGCTGTCCGCAGCGACTCAGGACGCCTGAACCGGGTCAGCGGAGCAGGCTTGTGACGCTGTCGTCGGTCAGCCGGTAGTAAGCCATGCGCCCCTGCTTTCGGAACGCGACAAGGTCGTGTGCCCGCAGCAGCCTGAGCTGGTGACTCATGGTGCTTTCGTTGACTCCGGCGATGGCCGCCAGGTCGCACACGCAGAGTTCCTCGATCGCCAGCGCGCTGAGCACCCGGAAGCGGGTGGGGTCAGACAGCAGCTTCAGCCGGTCGGTGATCGCCTCGATGGCCGTTTGGTCGGGCAGGGCGTCCTCGACGCGGGCGACCGCGTCCGGGTGAACCAGCCTCACCTCGCATTCGCCATCGTTTGCCGATACCTGTGCGTTTATGACTGCGTTGCTCATGCCTGCTCCTTCACTCGTTCTGCCGTGACACGGGGCGCCGCCCGGGTTCGAAGCTCAGGAGCCTCAGGGCGTTCGCGGTAACCAGTACGGTAGCACCGGTGTCTGAAAGGATCGCTGGCCACAGGCCGGTGATCCCGGTGAGCGTCGTCACAAGGAACACGGCCTTGAGTCCGAGCGCAAAAGTGACGTTCTGCCGGATGTTGCGCATGGTCGCACGCGACAGTTCGACCAGGTCGCTCACGCCGGTGGTGCTGTCGCGCAGCAGCGCCGCTCCCGCGGTTTCCAGGGCCACGTCGGTGCCGCCACCCATGGCGATGCCGATGTCTGCACGTGCCAGCGCTGGAGCGTCGTTGATCCCGTCCCCAACCATCGCGACCTTGCCCCGTGACCGAAGCTCATCGATCGCAGCGAGCTTGTCTCCCGGCATGAGTTCGCTCCTGGCTTCGAGGCCGATAACGCCTGCGATCGCCTCACCGGTCCGGGCGTTGTCTCCGGTAAGCATGACGCTACGCACCCCGAGTCGCGACAGGCGCTTCACGGTTTCGGCGGCATCACCGCGCGGTTCGTCCCGGATGGCGATGATGCCGAGCGGGACCGCGTCCCGCATCAGAACCACGACGGTCTTGCCGGCCCGCTCCAGGCCATCGATGCGCGCAGAGACATCATCGGCCAGCCGCACCTGTCTGGCCGCGAAGCGGGGTGAGCCCACTGCAAGCGTGCTGCCTCCGATTGTTGCAGTGACTGCCTCACCGGGCACGGCCCGCGCGGACTGCGCCGGCGGGAGCTCCATCCCTTCGGCGGCCTGAAGGATCGCTTTGGCGAGAGGGTGGGCTGAGCCGGTCTCAACTGCCGCGGCCAGGCGCAGCACCTCGGTTTCGCCGGCTTCGAGCGGGATGATGTCGGTGACGCGCGGCTCGTTTCGCGTGAGCGTGCCGGTCTTGTCGAACGCAACCGTCCTGACGCTGCCAATGGTTTCAAGGATCGCGCCGCCCTTGATCAGCAGTCCGCGGCGTGCAGCCGCGCTGATGCCCGAGGTGACGGCCGCCGGTACGGACAGCACCAGTGCGCAGGGGCAGGCTATCAGCAGCAGGGCCAGCGCCCGGTAGATCCAGGTTTCCCATGACCCGCTCAGCAGCAGTGGTGGCACTACCGCCACCAGGGTTGCGGCCAGCATCGCTGCAGGTGTGTAAACGCGGCTGAACCGGTCGATGAAGCGGGCGACCGGTGCCTTGCTGCTTTCGGCCTCCTCAACCAGGTGGATGATGCGGCTGATGGTGCTGTCCGAGGCCGGTTTGTCGACCCGCAGCGTCAGGACGGAGTCGCTGTTGATGCTGCCGGCGAAGACGCCGGCCCCGGCCTCCTTGAAGACGGGGATGCTCTCGCCCGTAACCGGTGACTCGTCCACGCCGCCGGCGCCCTCAACGATGGTGGCATCGGCCGGTACGCGCCCACCTGGCTGGACCCGCACCAGGTCGCCAGGCTCCAGGGCCCCGACAGGCACTTCGCGAACGGAGCCCTGCTCGAGCCGAAGTGCCATCTTGGGTGCGAGGGCAGCGAGTGCCCGGATTCCAGCCCGGGCGCGGCCCGTAGCGACGGTCTCGAGCAGCTCCCCGACGGCGAACAGGAACACCACCAGCGCGCCCTCCGCTGCTTCGCCAATGACGACCGCGCCCACGGCAGCGACCGCGATGAGGGTGTTGATCGTGAACGGTTGCCCCAGCAGCGTGCTGGCCCAGGCCTTCCGGGCCAGGGGGGCAACTCCCAGCAGCGTCGCGGCGGCGAACCCCCACGGCGCCAGCGTCGGCCGCACCACCGCCAGCAGGACGCTGACCAGCAGCAGTACGCCCGTGGTGATGAGGAGTCTGCCCTTGAAGGTGCGGTACCAGACGGGCGGGGCTGTGAGCTGCCCACTCAAGGGTGATTGCTGCGCCGGACCACCGACCTGGAGTTCGGCCGGGTAGCCGAGGCCCGAGAGGATGCGTTCCACGGTGTCCCGCGAGGAGAGCGCCTCATCCACCCGCAACCTCAGCTTCTGGGTGGTGAAGTTCACCTCTACCTCACTCACACCAGCGAGTCGCCCCAGGGCGCCCGTTACACGGTTGGCACAGGCGGCACAGTCCATGTTCGCAACCTGGAACTCATATCGTGACTGCTCGAATGCGGCTGGATGCGAGGTGTTCATCGGGCAGCATCATAGCCTACATCTGCACAGGTATACAGGTATTTGCTGCGCATCACCTTGCGTGCTTCGGCTCGCGTGCCTCGAAGCAGCGCCGTTACCCGCTTCCATGGGACACTGGTGTGTGAGTGTCCCGGTGGCGTGGCCCGCATCACGCCGCACGGTGACGCTGGAGTGGGGTGAAGCATGCCTGTGTCGGCGAATGGCGGTCCGGGATCCGGATCGATGATACCCAGGCCACTTGGCCTGTTGATCGGCAAGCAGCGGTGGACTGAGCTGGCGGCCCGCCAGGGCGACTGGCCGGAGACGAGCCTTGTCGCTCCGGAACTTACTGACCTGCTGCTTGCCCTGGACATGAGCGACCGGGTCCTGCTGTTCCGCGCGTTGCCGCGCGAGCTGGCGGCCGAAGTGTTCGCGTCGCTCGGCCGCGACGCGCGGGACGGACTGCTGCGGGCTCTTACCGATCAGGAGACCCGCTACCTGCTGGCGGACATGGAGCCGGACGACCGGACGTTCCTGCTGGGAGAGTTGCCTGGCCAGGTCACGCAACAGCTGCTGAACCTGCTGAGCGGCGAAGACCTGCAGGAGGCCCGCCAGCTGCTCGGTTATCCGGACAGCAGTGTCGGCCGGCTGATGACGCCCTACTACCTGGCCGTGCGGCCCGAGTGGACGGTAGCCCGGGCGATCGAGCACGTCCGCGAGCGCGGCCGCGAGGACGAGACTTCGAACACGATCTTCGTGGTGGATGATTCCTGGCGGCTGCTCGATGACATTCCGCTTCAGCGTCTGGTGTTCGCCGCTCCCGATTCGCTGGTGAGCGACCTCATGGACGGCCAGTTCGTCAGCCTGAGCGCGCACCAGGACCGTGAACAGGCGGTCCTGACGATGCAGCGCTACGACGTCGTGGCGCTGTCGGTCGTCGACAGCGACGGCGTGCTGGTCGGCCTCGTCACCGCCGATGACGTGTTCGATGTCGCGATCGAGGAGGCGAAGGAGGACTTCTACCGCACGTCGGCAATCGCGCCGGTCCGCGACGGTTACTGGCAGGCCACCGTCTCACTGCTTTACCGCAGCCGCATCGTCTGGCTCACTGCGCTGGTTCTTGTCAACCTGCTCTCCTCGGGCGTGATAGCGGCTTACGAGGAGATGCTGCTGCACTACGTGGCTTTGGCGTTCTTCATCCCCCTGCTGATCGATACCGGGGGTAACGCCGGCTCCCAGTCGGCCACGATCATGATCCGCGCGATCAGCCTCGGGGAGGTCAAACTGAACCAGTGGTGGCGGGCGTTCCTGAAGGAGGCGGTCATCGGCCTGCTGATCGGTGTGACGCTCGGGCTGATGGGCCTGGTGCTGGGCTTCATGCGCGGCGGCTTCGGTATCGGCATCGTCGTCATGCTGACCATGATCACGATGCTGGTCCTCACCAACCTTATGGGCGTGCTGCTGCCCTTCCTCTTGATCCGACTGAAGCGCGACCCGGCCATCGCCAGCGGACCGCTGATCACGTCGGTCGCTGATGCCGTCGGCCTGTTCATATACTTCTGGATCGCGTCGCTCGTCCTTGGGCAGCCGCCTGCCGCCTGAGCGCGCCAAAGAGCAGAGCCGGAGCGTTCAGATTCCCCCGGTAACCTCCAGGTTGAACCCGGTGACGTACGAGGCTTCATCGCTCAGCAGGTAGGCAACTGCGTTGCTGACCTCGGCCAGTGACCCGAGCCGGCGCAGCGGCACCTTTGACAGCATCTGCTGCTCCACCTCGGCCGGGTCGGCACTGAAGTACGGGGTTCCTGTCGCCGCCTGCAGCTGACACTGCCGCGTCCACATGAATCCCGGGCCGATAAGGGCGGGAGAGACGGCGTTGACGCGGATGCCGTGCGGCGCCAGGTCCTTCGCCGCCGTCTGGGTCATGGCGATCACGGCCGCCTTGGAGGCGCCGTAGGCCAGCATGTTCGGCGGGCCGTCCACGCCGGCGTGACTGGCGGTGTTCACCATCGCTCCGCCGCCTGCTTCCTTCATGTGGGCGGCAGCGGCCGCAAGGACGTTGTAGGCGCCCAGCACGTTCACTTCGAGCACCTTCCGGAAGTCGTCCTCGGGGTAGTCCTGCGTCGGCGCGAACGCCCCCTGGTAGCCGGCGTTGTTGAACACGAAGTGGACCCGGCCGAGCTCCTGCTCAACCCTCGACAGTGCCGCGGAAACCGAGGCGCGGTCCGTCACGTCGCAGCCGAGAGTCAGAAGCCGGCCGTCGAACGGAGCCAGGGCCGACCGGGCGTGCTCGAGTTTGGATTCGTCCATGTCCAGCAGTGCCAGGGAGGCGCCATCACGGGCCAGGCGCTGTGCCGTGGCCAGCCCGATGTCGCCACCGCCCCCGGTTATGAGGGCGGTGCGGCCCGAGAAGTCGTAGGTTGCGCTCGCCATGGTCGTATCTTATCTGCCGGTGCCGAAGAACCTCGGCAGGTAGCGCATGAAGAAGTAGGAAAGTATCAGCGGCGGTATCAGGAGCAGGACGATGGAGGCCGCCAGCTGCCCCCAGGGTACTTCCATGCCGACGGCGGCGAAGCTGGCGGACGCCACGGGCATGGTCACCGCCTCGCGGGCGGTGAGGACGAACGCCAGGAAGAACTCGTTCCAGACGAGGATGAACACGAACATGGCCATGCCGACCAGGCTTGGCAGGGCCAGCGGCAGGGATATCCGCGCGAAGACCCCCAGCGGTCCCAGCCCCTCGAGCTGGGCGGCTTCCTCGAGCTCGCGCGGGACCTGCTTGAAGCTCTCGATGGACAGCCAGAGCATCGTGCTGATGGTGATGCTCAGGTACGTGACGATCAGGGCCACGTGGGTGTCGAGCATGTCGAACTGCAGCCACACGAGGAAGAACGGGATGAACGCGGCGACGGGCGGCATGAAGCGCAGGGAGAGGACGAAGAAGCGCAGGTCGTTCTTG
>ERZ869909.1750-NODE-1750-length-16650-cov-4.513969_pt1 | contig 16650 bp, 14 predicted proteins | sample MGYA00520892_ERZ869909 | MGnify/ENA primary metagenome ERZ869909 (study PRJEB32215, sample SAMEA104723947) | bioreactor metagenome | biome: bioreactor; feature: anaerobic bioreactor; material: water | place: China | collected 2015-03-12 ...
TGGCCGTCGTCGCGTGCGGCGCGGACGACGAGCCGCTCGCCGGCTCCGAGGCGGCGCGTGCGGTGCAGCGGTCGACCGGCGTGGTGCGCCCGCTGTCGCTGCACGCGAGCTTCGCGGGGCTGGTGATGGGCGCGTCGGGCGCGACGGAGGACGCGCTGATGGACTCGCTGGAGGCGCTGTGGGATTCGGGTACGGACGGGTGCATGGAGCTGGTCCGCGAGGGGGCCACGGTGGAGGTGACGTCCCCGGACGCTGGCGGTGATGAGGCTGGTGACGAGGCTGGTGACGAGGCTGGTGAGGGCGCCGCGGTCGGTTGTCCGTTCGGGGCGCTGCGGCTCGACGGCGGGCTGCGGATCACGCTCGAGGCGACGAGCCCGGCGCCGCGCTGGCGGTTCGAGGCGCTGGAGGGGCTGCGTGTGGCGGTGGTTGGCCGAGAGGGCATGGAGCCGCTGCTGGGGAGCTGGACGCTGCGCGTGCCGTCGGGTGAGGCGGCCGCGTGGTCTCTGTCGGGCGTGGCGGTGGGCGCGGAGCCAACCGCTCGGGAGATCTCGGCGGACGTCGCGCTCGATGACGCGGTGGTGGTCGACGAGGAGGGCCAGATCATCGCGTTCGGGCTGCGGGTGAGCGGCGCCGTGGCGTGGATCGAGCAGGACGTGCCGTGGAGCGGGCTGGTGTCGCAGCTGGTGCTGGTCGAGGGGTCGTCCGTGCCACGTTCCGGTGTCTGGGAGCATCAGCGGGTGGGCGGCTCGCTGTACCGCGTGATGTACCTCGCGCGTACCCCGTTCGCGACGGACGTCACGGTGACGGCGCGTGGCGATCGCTGGCGCGGGTGCCTGGACGACCCCGGGACGAGCGACTGCGCCGCGCCGTGATGGCGCGCGCGGGCCGCGGTGGTGCGCTGAGGATCGTCGGGGTGCGCTGGGGATCATCGCGGTGCGTCAGGGGGACGTGGCGTGAGCCGGGCACTTTTTTCTGGACGCGTGTGCATGGAACGGCTTTGCGGTACGTCTACGGGGGCTGGTCGCAGTGGCCCCGGCGTGGGCTGTTCCGATGCCGCCCGAGGTGGGCGTGCGCGGGACGTTGCGTGTGCGTCGGCATGGATACGGGAGTGACGGCATGGCAGTGAATCGAGGTGTAGCGCTCCGTTGGGCGTTGATGGTCTCGCTGGCGCTGGGCGGGCTGGGTGCTGTGGTCGCGGCGCCTGGCGTCGCGGTGGCGCAGAGCCAGCAGCAGGTGCCGATCACGATCGGGCAGTCGGTGCAGGGTCAGCTCGCGGCGGGTGACCGGCAGCTGAGCAGCGGGGAGTGGGTCGACAACTACCTGCTCACGGTGCGTGGCGGGGAGCGGGTGCGGATCGCGATGCAGTCGACGGAGTTCGACACGTACATCCTCGTGCGTGGGCCGGGTGTGTCGGAGGACAACGACGACGCGCCGGGTCAGGGTACGAACTCGGAGGTCACGCTCACGTTCCCGCAGGCTGGTCAGTACACGATCGGCGCGACGTCGTACGCGCCGGGCGAGACGGGCCGCTACGCGCTGCAGGTGCTGCCGGCCGGGGCGGCCGCGCCGCAGCCGGTGCAGCCGCAGGCCCAGCAGGTTCAGCAGGTTCAGCAGGGGGCCGCGAGCGCGCCGGGCCGTCAGGCCATCCGCGCCGGCCAGCAGGTGACCGGCTCGCTGGCGGCGGGCGACGGCCAGATCCAGAGCGGTGAGTACGCCGACATCTACGAGTTCGACGGCGCTGCCGGCCAGCAGGTCCGGATCACGATGCAGTCGAGCCAGTTCGACACGTACCTGATGCTCCGCGGCCAGGGCGTCGTCCAGGACAACGACGACGCGCCTGGCCAGGGCACGAACTCGGAGCTGGTCTACACGCTGCCGGCGGCCGGCCGCTACGCGATCTACGCGACGTCGTACCAGCCCGGGGAGACCGGGCAGTACACGCTGCGGTTCGAGGTCGTGGGCGGGGCGTCGGCGCAGTCGGCGACGACCGCGCCCCAGACGCTGCGGATCGGGCAGACCGTCCAGGGCGCGCTGCAGGACGGGGACTTCCAGCGGCAGAACGGTCAGCTGTTCGACCGCTACATCTTCGAGGGCCGGGCCGGGCAGCGCGTGACCATCGCGATGAGCTCGACCGAGTTCGACACGTACCTGTTCGTGCGGGCGCCGGATGGAAGCGGCGACGAGAACGATGACATCGACCTCGCGGCGAACAACCTGAACAGCCGGATCGACTACACGCTGCCGGTCAACGGCCGCTACGAGATCCACGCCTCGGCGTTCGCGGCGTCTGCCCGCGGCCGGTACGAGCTGTCGTTGATCGACGCGAGCGCGATCCCGGCTCCGGCGGCCGCGGCGGCGCCGGCGCAGCAGATCGCCGCCGGGCGGCGCGAGCGCGGGACGCTCGCCGCCGGCGACACCACCCTGCAGAGCGGTGAGTACTACGACGTCTACACGCTGCAGGCGCGCCGGGGTCAGACCTTCACGATCTCGGCGATCTCGAGCGACTTCGACACGTGGCTGGAGCTGCGCGGCCCCGGCGACTTCTCCGACAGCAACGACGACGGCATCCCGGGCACGACGAACGCGCGCCTGTCGTTCAGCGCCCCGGCAGACGGCCAGTACTCGGTCATCGTCACGTCGTACCGCCCCGGTGAGACCGGCGCGTACGAGCTGATCATCGAGGAGGGCGCCGGCGGCACGGCGGGCGGCGGTACGCCGGCCGCGGGTCAGGCCGGCGCCGGCCAGGGGCGCGTCGTGGCGGTGCTCGCTGGCATCAGCGACTACGGCGGCCGCGGCGACCTGCCGTACTGCGCGCAGGACGCCGTGAACATCCGCGACGCGCTGGCGCGGACCGGGATGCTCGCTCCGGAGAGCACGCTGCTCGTCGACGGCCAGGTCACCCGCGCGAACATGCGGTCCGCGTTCCAGCGGGCGGCGCGGGCGACCGGCCCGGACGACACCTTCCTGTTCTTCTTCTCCGGCCACGGCAGCCGCCAGCCGAGCCAGGACCCGCGTGAGCTCGACGGCATGGACGAGACCCTCTACGTGCGCGACGGCCACATCACGGACGACGAGATCGCCGGGTGGTTCGACGAGATCGGCGGGCGCGTCGAGATCATCGCGCTCGACGCCTGCTTCGCCGGTGGCTTCGCGCGCGACGTGGTGAGCAGCGCGAACCGCGTCGGCATCTTCTCCTCCGAGGAGGACGTCACGTCGAACGTCGCGAGCCGCTTCCAGGCTGGCGGCTACCTGTCGCACTTCCTGCGCGAGGCGCTGTCGCCCGCGTCGGACGTCGATCCGGCGGACGGCATGATCACCGTGGGCGAGCTGACCCAGCACATCCGCCGGCAGTGGGCGCAGCACATGCAGTCGGAGCGGGTGGTCACGGACTTCGACGAGCGCGCGTACCAGAACCTCGTGATCGACCGCCAGGCGAAGGTCACGGACGTCGTCCTGTACCGCACGGCGCCGCGCCGCTGAGCCGGGTCGCCGAGTCGGGCCGTAGAGCCTGACCGCCGAGCCCGATCGCAGGGCGACGCTGCCTCGCGTGGTGTCGTCCCGGACCTCCCGGAGCCGTCCGACGGCGCAGCGCGCCGTCGGACGTTCGTCCGTGGGTGGTCGTGGCGTCACGGGTCACGCCCGAGACGCGGTCTCGCGAGCGGGATCCCGTGTCCGGGGCGGCGTTTCGCGGCGTCGCTGGAACATGTTCCAGAGCGGCACCCGTCGGGCTTGCCGCTCGTCTTCCGCTGTATTACGACGGGGCGCGCAGAACCACCGGACCCCCCAGGAGGCCCTACCATGTTGACCGTTGGCGACCGTTTTCCCGACTTCAAGCTCACCGGCGTCGTCTCCGCGGACAAGGACACCAGCAAGGCGTTCGTCGAGATCGACAACAGCACCTACACCGGCAAGTGGACGGTCTACTTCTTCTGGCCCAAGGACTTCACGTTCGTGTGCCCGACGGAGATCGTCGGCTTCGGCGAGCTGAACGGCGAGTTCGAGGATCGCGACGCCCAGCTGATCGGTGGCAGCATCGACAGCGAGTTCGTGCACCACGCGTGGCGGACGCACCACGCTGACCTGACGAGCTCTCCGTTCCCGTGGCTGTCGGACATCAAGCGTGAGCTCTGCGACGCGCTGGGCATCATCGCGAAGGACGCCGGCGTGCCGCTGCGCGCGACGTTCATCGTCGACCCCGACGGCATCATCCGCTGGGTCTCCGTCAACGACCTGAGCGTCGGTCGCAGCCCGAAGGAGGTCCTCCGTGTCCTCGACGGCCTGCAGACGGACGAGCTCTGCCCGTGCAACTGGGACAAGGGTCAGGAGACCCTGGGCTGAGGACGCCCGCCCCGCCGCTGGCCCCGCGCCAGCGGGCCGGCGGCGCCTGCAGCGGCAGACGGGCAGCCCCTGGTGGCTGCCCGTTCTCGTTTCCACCACTCATCTCTCCGGAGCATCATCATGGCGATCGACGATCTGAAGGGCGCGCTCAAGGACTACGCCAAGGACCAGCGCCTGAACCTGGGCCGCGTCTTCGACGGGGCCGGCCTGACGCCGCAGCAGACCTGGGGCACGGCCGTGGCCTGTGCCATCGCCGTGCGCAACCCCCGGGTGCGTGACGCGATCCTCGCCGAGGCAGCGCCGCACCTGAGCGCGGAGGCGATGGACGCGGCGCGTGGCGCCGCCGTCGTCATGGGCATGAACAACATCTACTACCGCTTCACCCACATGGTGGGCGACGACGACTACACGACGATGCCGGCCGGGCTGCGGATGAACATCATCGGCCGCCCCGGTGTCGACAAGGTCGACTTCGAGCTGTGGTGCCTCGCCGTCTCCGCGATCAACGGGTGCGAGTCCTGCGTGCGCAGCCACGAGAAGGTCGTGCGCGACGGCGGCGTCAGCCGCGAGGGCGTGCAGAGCGCCGTGAAGATCGCGGCGGTCCTGCATGCGGTCGCCACCGCGGTCGAGGCCGAGCCGGCCTGACTGACTGACCAGGGGCTGCGGCCGCGCTCAGAGGGACGAGCGCAGCATCCACGAGGTCTTCTCGTGGAACTGCAGCCGCTGGGTGATCAGGTCTTCCGTCGCGTCGTCGTTCGCGCCGTCGAGCGCGGCGAGGATGCGGCGCGCGCTCGCGGCGAGCAGCTCGTGGTCGCGGGCGAGGTCCGCGACCATCTCCGAGGCGGACGGGACACCCGTCGCCTCCTTCACCTGGGCGATCTTCGTGAAGTCGGCGAAGCTGCCCGGGGCGTACGTGCCCAGCGCGCGGATCCGCTCGGCGATGACGTCCGCGGCGGTCCACATGTCCGTGTACTGCTCCTCGAACATCGCGTGCAGCGAGAAGAACTGCGGCCCGGTCACGTTCCAGTGGTAGCCGTGGCTCTTGACGACGAGGGTGTAGGTGTCGGCGAGGAAGCCGCCCAGAAGGTCAGCGGTGCTCTGGTTGCTCATGGTGCTCCTGCGAAGGTGTGGGGATCGTGTGCGCTCCCCGTGAAGGTAGGCGCCCGACGCAGGGGGGCAACTGGTGGTCCGGCCCGGCGCTCAGGCGTCGGCGATGGCGGCGAGCTCCCGCAGCATCGTGAGACCGGGGCGCTGTTCGCCGCGCGCTATGGCATGAACCATGCGCGTCGCCGCTTCATTCACCGGCGTGGGGATCCCCAGGGTGCGGCCGCGGTCCACGACCTCGCCGTTGAGGAAGTCGACGGACGGCGCTCGCCCTCGCTCGATCTGCGCGAGCATCGACGAGCGCAGTCGGCGGTAGCGCGCGCCGACGGCCAGCAGCAGCGTGTGCTTGGAGACGAGGGAGGCAGAGCCGCGGGAGCGGCGCTCCTGCGGCGTCAGCGCGACCCAGTCGAGGTCGATGGTCCCGGACACCTTCTCGAGCCGCACGTCCGAGGCGCGGGCGACGTCGACGACCTCGGTCATGATCTCGAGCGCGAGCCGCCGCACGAAGCGGTGGCGCATCAGCGTGCCCAGCTGGTCGCCGCCAATCGTGCCGAGCGTCGAGATCGCGCAGTTGATCGCCAGCTTGCTCCAGCGCGCGCCGCGCAGGTTGTCCGTGACCTCCACCGGGCCCACGAGCTCGAGCAGCGGGACCAGCCGGTCGAGCCGCCCGCGGCCCGTGGGGACGAGCGCGCCCACCACGAAGCCACCCTCGGAGGTCTTCTCGTAGACGCCCGGGCGGGGCATCGCCGCGCCCCAGGCGATGACACCACCCAGCGTGCGCTCCGGCCCGGCGATCGCGGCGACGCGCTCCTCGAGCAGGCCGTTGGGGAACACCACCATCGCGCCGTCAGGCGCCAGCCACGGCAGCGCCCAGAGCGCCGCCTGCTCGACGTTGGGCGGCTGCATGCACAGGAAGACGTAGTCGAAGCTGCCGCGCGGGATGCCGGCCTCCTCGAGGTCCTCGTGCACGGCGAACGGGAGGTTCACGCGGTCGTCCTCGTCGACGAGCTCCAGCCCGCGCTCGCGGATCGCCGCGTTGATGACGGGGTTGCGCGACAGCCCGACGACGTTCAGGTGCAGCGTCTCGCGCTGGGCGGCGAGGGTCGTGGCGAGCACGCCCCCGATCCCGCCGCAGCCGACGATCAGGACGTTCATTTCGGTCATGGCGGCATTTCCTGGTGCCCCGGGGGAAGGCGTCCCAGAGAGCACGAACCGTCGGCAGAATGCAAGCTGCCGAGTTCACGAGGCAACCGCAGACGTCCGGGGCCGGTGGAGGAGTCACGGGCCCCGGGCACACCAGAACCGGGCTTACGCTGCCGGCCGCCATCTGCTAGGACACCCCGCCGGATCGTTCCCAACCCCACGGACGCAACGATGACCTCCGCAACGACCGCACGGTTGCTCATCCGCTGCCCGGATCAGCCTGGCATCATCGGCTCGACGACGAGCTTCCTGCACCTGCACGGCGCGAACATCACCGCGCTCGACCAGTACAGCACGGAGGGTGACGCCAGCACCTTCTTCATGCGCATCGAGTTCCAGACGCCGCACCTGGACCTGAGCCGCTCGGCCCTCGTGCAGGCGTTCGATGAGGTCGTCGCTCGCCGCTTCGTGATGGACTACCGGCTCAGCTACGCGGCCGACCGCAAGCGCACGGCCGTCTTCGTCTCGAAGCACGACCACGCGCTGGTCGAGCTGCTCTGGCGCTGGTCGCGCGACCAGCTGCCCACGGACCTCGCGATGGTGGTCTCCAACCACCCGGACCTGCGCGAGACCGTCGAGCGCTTCGGCGTCCCGTACCACCACGTGCCGGTCACGCGCGCCACGCGCGACGAGGCGGAGCGCGAGATCCGCGCCCTCGTCGACGGCAACGCAGACCTGATCGTGCTCGCGCGGTACATGCAGATCCTGAGCCCGTCGTTCGTCGCCGACTACCCGAACCGGATCATCAACATCCACCACTCGTTCCTCCCGGCGTTCGTGGGCGCGGACCCGTACCGCCAGGCGTGGGAGCGCGGCGTGAAGATCGTGGGCGCCACCGCGCACTACGTGACGAGCGAGCTCGACGCCGGACCGATCATCGACCAGGGCGTCGCGCACGTCACCCACCGCGAGACGGTGGAGGAGCTCAAGGAGCTGGGCCGCAACGTCGAGCGCGAGGCGCTCGCGCGTGCGGTGCGCTGGCACCTCGAGGACCGGATCATCGTGCACGAGAACAAGACGGTCGTCTTCGCCTGAGGCGGCACGGGGGACCCCGCTGGCGGCGCTCGCGGCGCGGCCGCGAGGGCGCCGCGCCGGGCCGTCATTGCGCGTGACCGGGGCCGCGGCTGCGCCTATGGTGGCGTCATGTCGACCCCGCGCGGAGCGAGCGCCCCGATGGAGATCCTGCTGAGCCACAACAACGCCGACTGCGACGGGTTCGGGTCGCTGGTGGCGGCTCGGCGGCTGTACCCCGGCGCGCGCATCGTGCTGGGCCGTCAGGTGGCGCCGCGGGTCCGCGATGTGCTCGCGCTGCACCGGGACGAGCTGGCGCCGCTGTACGAGCAGCAGGTCGACATGGCTGCGGTCAGCCGCGCCGTGTTCGTCGACGTACGGCGCGCCGGCCGGCTGCGGGACTTTGGCGTGCTCATCGACCGCGCCATGGCGCGCGACCCTTCGCTCGACGTGCACGTCTACGATCACCACGGCCCGTCGGACGACGACCTGCCGGCCTCGCTCGCCGTCGTCGAGCCGGTCGGCGCGACGAGCACGATCTTCGCCGAGCGCTTCGAGCGGGAGGGCATCGAGCCGACGATCACGGAGGCGACGCTGCTGGCGCTGGGCATCCACACGGACACCGGGTCGCTGACGTACGAGACGTCGACGCCGCGGGACGCCCGGGCGCTGGGCTGGCTGGTCGAGCGTGGCGCGAGCCTCGAGATGCTGGAGCGCTACCTGCGCCTGGGCTTCGACGACGGCCAGCGCGACGCGTTGACGCGCCTGCTGGGGTCGATCACCCTGTTCCCGGTGGGGGGCTTCGACGTGGCGATCGGCGGGGTGAGCCTCGAGCGTCCGGTCAACGGGCTGGCGCTCGTCGTCACGCAGGCGCTGCGCCTGACCGGTCACCCGGCGCTGTTCGCCGTGTTCCACATCGGCGGTCGCAAGGTGCAGATCGTCGCACGGGCGCGCGCGCCAGAGGTGGACGTGGGCGCCGCGCTGCGTGAGCTGGGTGGCGGCGGCCACGTGGCGGCCGCAGCGGCGAACCTGCGCTCCGACGACCCGTGGGTCGTCGTGCGCCGCCTGCAGGCCGCGCTCGAGCTGCACCCGCCGCGTGCCCGCCAGGTGCGGGAGGTGATGGACCCCAACGTCCACACCCTGGAGGCGGACACACCGCTCGTCGAGGCCGCAGCGCTGCTGGAGCAGTGGGGCGTCAGCGGCGCCCCGGTGATGCGCGACGGCCGCCTGTGCGGCATGTTCGACAGGGGGTTCCTCGAGGCCGCGCGCCGGGACGGGCGCATGCACCTGAAGGTCAACGCCGCGATGGCCCACGACGTCCCCACGATCGCCGCGAGCGCCCCGGTCGAGCGCGCGCTCGAGGAGATCGTGCGCCTCGACATCAGCCGCCTCGTCGTCGAGGAGTCCGGCGCCCCCGTGGGCCTGATCGGTCGGGAGGAGCTCATCCGCGTGATGTACCGGCGCCCGGCGAGCCACGTCTGGGCAGGGTAGGGGCATCCCGATCCCGTGCACCGCGTCGGCAGTGCCGGCGCGCCACGTCTGGGCGGGGTAGGGACCACCGGAGCGCCTTGAGGCAGCACACGATGGGGCGCCGCCAGGATGTGCAGCCCTGGTGCGCAGGCGCCACGTTCCGGGACGAGACGCGCCCCCGGAACGCCCCGAATCGCTTGACCGACGCGTTTGTCGCGGTGCAGGGTGTCGCGCTTGTTGGTTGCTGTGTCATCGAACTCCTGTGGAGGTCCGTGTATGGACAACGACCCGTCGACGGGTGGCTGGAGCCGGTTTCTCGAGTGGCTGCGTGGTGTGCTGGCCTCGCTGGGCGCCCGGCTTCGGGCGCTGTCCGGGGAGCGCCGCGACGCCGCCGTGGCGACCGTCCCGGCGTACGACGACGGGGACGAGCCCGGCAGCGGAGCCGAGCTGGCGCAGGCCTACATCGCCGCCATGCCCTACATCCTGCTCGGGGCGCAGATGGCCACCGATGGCACCCCATTGCCGGGCGCCGTCGCCAACCAGGTGGATGACCTCCGACCGTTTGCACCGCCGTCGCGCGTCTCGGCCTATAACCTGAGCGAGTCGATCGAACCGTTCGATGTCGTCGCTGGGTTGATCGAGGAGGAGCTTGGACAACCACCTGGCGTGCTGTTCCGGTCGTTCGACCCGGATCGGTTCGCCCGCTCCGCGACGGGCGGCGTCTTCCGGGCGACGCTGCACGACGGGCGTGACGTCGCCGTCAAGGTCCAGCGGACCGACGCGGAGCGTCTGGTGGAGCGGGATCTGGTGTTCATCGAGGAGATGTTCCAGGCCGGCGGACTCCATGCCGGCGACATCGATGGCGTCATGGAGCTGTTCCGCGAGCTGTCGGAGCGGCTGCACGAGGGGCTCGACTTCCGGAACGAAGCCGAGGCGATGTCGCTGTTCCGCACCTACCACGCAGACGACGACGCGATCGTCGTGCCGGAGGTCATCGCGGACCGATCGTCTGCCCGCGTCCTCACCATGACCTACGAGCCGTCCGCGTCGCTCGACGACGCTGTCGAGGACGAGTGGGATGAGGCGACGCGCGCCCGCATCAGCGATGTGCTCGTCCGGATGGTGTTCGGACAGCTGTTCGGGCTGCAGGTCCTGCACGCTGATCCCGCTCCGGACAACATCGGGTTCCGGCCGGACGGGACCGTCGTGGTTCGTGACTTCGGGTGCGTCAGGAGTGTGCTTCCGGAGACCGTCGAGGCGCTCCGCGACGTCGTTCGCGGCGCTCGGCAGGGTGACTGGGTCGACGTCGCGCGTGCCCTCGCGGCGCTCGGGGTCAGCGGACCCGGCGACGCCGAGCTCGAACCGCAGTCCGCGCAGGAGCTGTGCGAACGCCTGCTGGCGCCGCTGCTCGCGAGGCAGCCGTTCGCGTTCGGGGACTTCGAGCCGCTGCGGATCGTCATGCGCATGATCGACGCCGATCCCGAGCTGGCGTGTTTCCTGAACCGGACTCCGCAGACGATGTTCGTGTACCGGGTGCTGAGCGGCTACGCCCTGACGCTCGCCGACCTTGGCGCCGTCGTGGACCTCGAGCCGCTGATCAACCAGTGGATCCTCTCCGACGCTGATGGCGCGTCCGCGCTGAACTGAGCCGCGGCGGCGGATCCGGACCGCCGGGCGGCACCGACGCCGGAACGGAGCGCAGGGTCGGCCTCCACGCCGCGGGCCACGGCCGTGCCCTGCTGCCGCGCCTTCCTGCCGTGCCTTCCTGCCGCGCCTTCCTGCCGCGCCTTCCTGCCGCGCCTTCCTGCCGCGCACGGCATCTTGACAGCGTTGGCCACCGGGCCGACTGCAACGCTGCGCCTCTGCGACCGTACACCCTTGCGACTCCGCAGCTCGGGTACGCCGCAGCTCGGCCACGCTGCACCCCATGACACCCCGACAAGGCTCCCCCACATGGCGTCTCGCGAGCGAAACAACGACAACGGCAACGCGCCTGTCTCCAGGGGACGACGCTTCTTCAAGCTCGCCGGCATGACCGCCTCCGTCGCCGGGAGCTACGCGAAGTCGAAGGTCCGCTCCATGGTCGGGGCGAACGACGAGGACGCCGAGGCCGAGCGCTGGCGGCAGGCCGGCCTCATGATCGCCGAGACCCTGGGCGAGCTCAAGGGCGCGGTCATGAAGGTCGGGCAGGTCGCCTCCCAGGCCCGCGACCTGCTGCCGCCCGAGATCGCCGACGCCCTCGCGTCGCTGCAGAACGAGGCGCCGCCGATGGACTTCGACGTCATCGCCCGGCAGATCGAGCGCGAGTTCGGCATGTCGTACGACCGCCTCTTCCGCACCTTCGAGACCGAGCCCTTCGCCGCAGCCTCCATCGGACAGGTCCACCGCGCCACGATGGACGACGGGCGCGACGTCGTCGTCAAGGTCCAGTACCCCGGCGTCGACGAGTCCTGCGACTCCGACCTGGCCCACCTGCGCATGGCCTTCCGCGCCAGCGGCATCCTCAAGGTCAACCGCCAGGCCATGAACGACATGTTCGAGGAGCTGCGCGCCCGGCTGCACGAGGAGCTCGACTACACGAACGAGGCCGAGAACGTCCGGCTGTTCCGCGAGTTCCACGCCAGCGACGAGGGCCTCGTCATCCCCGAGGTCGTCGGCGAGCGCTCCTCGCAGCGCATCCTCACGATGATCCACGAGCCCGGGGACCGCGTCGATCACGTCGACTTCGCGACCTACGACCAGGAGACCCGCAACCTGATCGGCCGCCGCCTGTTCCGCATGATGGTGCGGCAGGTCTTCGACCTGCAGGTCGTGCACGGCGATCCCCACCCCGGCAACTTCGCCTTCCGGCCCGACGGCACCGTCGTGATCTACGACTTCGGGTGCGTCAAGAAGCTGCGGCCGGACATCGTGTCCGCCTACCGCGACGCGCTCCGCTACGGCATCGCTGAAGACTGGGACCGCGTCGACGACGCCCTCATCGCGCTCGGCGCGCGCATCCCGGAGCACCCGCCGCTGGGCGCGGAGTTCTACAAGCCGTGGCGTGACCTGTTCTTCGAGCCGTTCGCAAGCGAGGGCCCGTACGCCTTCGCTGGCAACGACATCAACCAGCGCTTCGTGAAGATGGCCCCGCGTGTCCTGCGCTACCTCGACGCGCTCAAGCCGCCGGTCGAGACCATGTTCATCGACCGCGCGCTCGGCGGGCACCTGCACACCATGGCGTCGCTCCACGTCGTCGAGGACTTCGGGCCGGCGGTCCGCGCCGTCATCGACGGCGATCCGGAGGCGCTGCGCGCGCTCACCTGAGCCCGTCCGGTGGGGTGCAACAGGTTCAGCCCTTGCCCTGCGCCGGCGCGCTACACTACAGTCCTGCCGCATGGGGCCCGGCCGTGACCGACTCCTCGCCAGGCCGGCTCCCGACGTCCACCAGGGCCGGAGCGTGCCAGCGAGGGCGTCGGGACGATGCCCCGACGCCCGCCATCCCGGACACCACGATGACCCGTTTCGACGCCAGCAACGCAACCGTCGAGGTCCTGACGTTCAAGGAGGGGTTCCTCTCTCCCATCGCCCATGACCTCCGGATCCGTGTCGCCACACTCGACGTCGAGATCGACAGCGACCGCATCGTCGCCGAGATCGACCTGAGCTCCCTCTACGTCGTCTGCGCCGTGAAGGAGGGCAGCGACGAGCCCGGGACCCTCAGCGAGAGCGACAAGGCGAAGATCCGCAAGACCATCCGCGACGACGTCCTGCACGCCTCCCGCTACCCGATCGCGCGCTTCGAGGCAGACCTCGCGGACCTCGACGGCGAGACGCTCCAGGGCGAGCTCGAGCTCCACGGCGAGTCCCGCATGGTCACCGCTCGCCTCCACCAGACCGGGCCGGACCTCAACGTCGAGGTCAACGTCCACCAGCCGGACTTCGGCATCAAGCCGTACTCGGCGATGATGGGCACGCTGAAGGTGCGCGCGGACGTCGTCATCCACGTCACGATGCGCGACTTCCAGCTCCCGGCCTGAGCACCGCTGGCGCCCGCCACGCGCGCCGCGCGCGGTTGTGTCCCGGCCCGGGATGACCTATCGATTCCGGACGGCCGCCGCGGCGGCGGATGACGACCCGGACGCGCAGCAGACCTGCGCACGACCGGGCCACGACGAGGGCACGCGATGAACCTGCAGCGGCGCGGAGACCACGAACTCGAGACCGGGCGCGGCGTCTCGATCGGCATGATCGTCGTGGGCGTGCTCGCGCTGATCGGCGGCCTGTGGCTGCTGCGCATGCTCATCTACATGGCGATCCCGCTGATCGTCATCGGCGGCCTGGGCTGGCTCGTGCTGCGGCTGATGGCGGGCGGGGCTCCTTCGCGCCGTGTGACCTCGGACGTCGACTCGGGTGACCGCGCGGAGCTCGAGCGGCTGCGTCGGCGCGTCGACGAGCTGGAGCGTGGGCCTGGCAGCGCCCGCGGCAGCGCCCGCGACGGCGCCCGCGGCAGCGCCCGCGACAATTCACCCCGCCGGACCCGCGAGGAAGCCGAGCTGGACGAGTTCGAGCGCCGGATGCGCGAGCTGGACGAGCTTGAGACGAAGCTCGACGATTCGATCTACCGGCGGTGAACCCCGCTCCGGCCGCCCCGCCCATCAGAAGGGTCCACCCGCCAGCACCGCCCGCCAGGAGAGCCTGATGTTCCGCTTCTGCCCCCGCTGCGGCCACCCGCTGGAGCCGCGGTCGATCCACGGCGTCACCCGTGGCGTGTGCACGGACAGCACCTGCGGGTACGTGCACTGGGACAACCCGACCCCGGTCGTCGCCGCCATCGTCGAGCACGAGGAGCACATCGTGCTGGCGCGGGCGCCCGGCTGGCCGGACAAGGTCTTCGGGCTCATCACCGGGTTCCTCGAGCGCGAGGAGCGGCCGGAGGACGCGGTGCTGCGTGAGGTGGGCGAGGAGCTGTCGCTGGACGGCGAGCTGGTGTCGTTCGTGGGCCACTACCCGTTCCCGCAGCGCAACGAGATCATCCTCGCCTGGCACGTGCGGGGGCACGGCACGATCCGGCTGAACGAGGAGCTGGAGGAGGTGCGGCGGGTGCATCCGGATCGGCTGCGTCCGTGGCCGTTCGGGACCGGGCTCGCGGTCCGCGACTGGCTCGCGCGGCGCGGATAGCGTCGGGCCGCACTCGTCGTGCCACACTGGTCGTGCCGCGGCGGTCTGCCTGCGCCCCCAGTCGGGGATACACCATCGATGGGCGCCATCCGGTAGCGGCCATCCGGTAGCGGCCATCCGGTAGCGGCCATCCGGTAGCGGCCATCCGGGGGGCGCTTGACAGCGCCCTCAGCGCAGGTGAACATTCACTCACTTGTCGCGGCGCGCCCGCTGACGACGGCTCCGAACAGGGCAGACGGGGGGACCAGGGGATGATCAAGCGCACATTGTTCAACGCGGACCACGCGATCTTCCGGGAGCAGTGCCGGCGGTTCTTCGAGCGTGAGGTGATGCCCCACCACGACGCCTGGGAGGAGCAGGGCATGGTCTCGCGTGAGGTCTGGAAGCAGGCCGGGCAGGCTGGCCTGCTGTGCCCGTGTATCCCCGAGGAGTACGGCGGCGCGGGGGCGGACTTCCTCTACGCGACCATCGTGATGGAGGAGCAGTGCTTCGCCGGCGCGACCGGGCCCGGCTTCTCGCTGCACTCGGACATCATCGCGCCGTACATCCTGCACCACGGCAGCGAGGAGCAGAAGCAGCGCTGGCTGCCCGGCATGGTGAGCGGGGACATCATCTCCGCCATCGCGATGAGCGAGCCCGGGGCCGGCAGCGACCTGCAGGGGCTGCAGACCACGGCGGTGCGTGACGGCGACGACTACGTCATCAACGGACAGAAGACCTTCATCTCGAACGGGCAGCTGGCAGACGTCATCATCGTCGTCGCGAAGACCGATCCCAGCCAGGGCGCGCGTGGCACGTCGCTGTTCATCGTCGAGGCAGACCGGCCGGGCTTCACCCGGGGGCGCAACCTCAAGAAGGTGGGCCTCAAGGCGCAGGACACGTCCGAGCTGTTCTTCGAGGACGTGCGGGTGCCGGCGAGCAACCGGATCGGTCATGAGGGCGCGGGCTTCTTCTACCTGATGCAGGAGCTGCCCCAGGAGCGGCTGTCGATCGCCATCATGGCGGCCGCCGGCACGGAGGCCGTGCTCGACCTGACGATCGACTACGTCAAGGAGCGCCAGGCGTTCGGGCGGTCCATCGCGAAGTTCCAGAACACGCGGTTCCGGATCGCGGATCTCGTCACGGAGATGGCCGCGACGCGCGCCTTCCTCGACCGCTGCATCGAGCTGCACTGCCAGGGAGCGCTCGACGTGGGGACCGCCGCGGCCGTCAAGCTCTGGGCCACGGAGTCACAGGGGCGCATCATCGACGCCTGCGTCCAGCTGTTCGGCGGCTATGGGTTCATGTGGGAGTACCCGGTGGCGCGCGCCTTCTGTGACGCGCGCGTCCAGCGCATCTACGGCGGGACCTCGGAGATCATGCGCGAGCTCGTGAGCCGAGCCGCGCTGGACGGCGACTTCCGCCTGCGCACGCCCTGAACGAGCGGCAGCGTCAAGGCGGTGAGCCGCGCGGCTGCGTCGCCGGTGTGTGGCCGTTGTGTGGCAGGTCGCCGCGCGGCCGCGCGGTTGCGGCATCGAGTCCGCGGGAGCGGGTCGGCGGGAGCGTGTCGGCGGGAGCGGGTCGGCGGGAGCGTGTCGGGTGACGCCACGCGGCGGCGGTGGGCAGAGGCCGCCGCGTCAGCGTCGGGCCTACCAGGTCAGCGAGACCGTGCGCAGGAACAGGTAGCCGAGGCCTACCGCCGAGCTGGCGAGCGCGAACCGACCGAGCACCTCGCCGTAGAACGTCATGCGATCGGCTCGGCTGTGGGGGTTCACCCCGAAGTACTCGAGCACGGCCGCGAGCTGCGGCGAGATGGGCTTCCGGTTTCTGGGTCGGGTGGTGAGTGTCATGGGGACCTCCCCTTGTTCGGGTGATGCGCCATGTCGATCCATGACGCAGTGCGCTATAGGTACGCCCCGCGTATGACGGCGTCAACCCCTCGGGGCGCTTTTGTCATACGCTTTGTGTGACGTCCGTGGCGCCGCGATGGCATCACCCTGACGTCGCGCTGGCAGCCTGACGTGGCGGCGGCTACGGCCGCTCCGCCGGCATCGGGTCGGGCATCACCCGGACGATCAGCGCGTTCTGGTGGGGGTCAAGCGTGATCCCGCCGATGCGCAGGGCGTGCCCGCCCACGACCAGCGACCGCGGAATCGGCGGCAGGTCGACGCGCCAGAGAGACGCGTCGGCGAGCGCTGGCGGGACCTCGAAGGGCAGCTCTCCCGAGCCGGAGCCCGCCTGCGCGGCCTCGCTGTCATACGGATGCGACGCGTTATCGATGACGCGCCGCAGCGCGTCGACGAACGCGCGGTGGTGGCCGGGTGCGCCGTCCTCGCCTGCGAGCTCGACGGCCAGCGGCGCGTGCGCGCGCCGCGCGGCGAGCGT